>Ga0255338_1000986_pt1 | contig 63924 bp, 51 predicted proteins | sample MeOH1_35cm_T4_19_FD_203715 | JGI IMG/M metagenome (GOLD analysis project Ga0255338, IMG submission 203715) | Sandy soil microbial communities from University of British Columbia, Vancouver, Canada - MeOH1_35cm_T4_195 | ecosystem: Engineered > Artificial ecosystem > Sand microcosm > Unclassified ... | reverse complement strand
GAGAAGAGATTTATAATAAAATAAAAAAGCGGAAGAATATCTCCCGCTCTTTAAAATTTAATATTGAGTTAATCTTACTCAGCTAAAACAATTACATTATTCTTAAGCACTTCAACAACACCGCCTTTGATAGCAAATTCAACCCTGTTGTTGTTATCTTCAATCAGCACAACTTTACCTTCTTTCAAAGTAGCGATCATTGGAGCATGATTGCTAAGCACACCAAAACTTCCTTCAGATCCCGGAAAAATGGCGGACTTAACAGAGCCTTCGAATAATTTTTTATCCGGTGTTATAATTTCTAGTTTCACTTCTATTAATTTTTAGTTATTAGTTATTAATTTTTAGTATCTCTATTAAACACTAAAAACTAAACACTCATCACTGGATTATTTACTTTCAGCAAGAATCTTCTTACCTTTTTCAATTGCTTCTTCAATAGTACCTACAAGGTTAAAGGCAGCTTCAGGATACTCATCCACTTTACCATCAATAATCATGTTAAAGCCTTTGATAGTATCATCAATACTAACGAATACTCCTTTTAAACCAGTAAATTGCTCCGCAACATGGAACGGCTGTGATAAGAAACGTTGAACACGACGCGCACGGTGTACTACCAGTTTGTCTTCCTCGCTTAATTCATCCATACCAAGGATAGCGATAATATCCTGAAGTTCTTTGTAGCGCTGAAGAATTCCTTTTACGCGCTGAGCGCAATCGTAGTGAGCATCGCCCAATACGGCAGGACTAAGAATACGTGAAGTAGAATCCAGTGGGTCTACAGCAGGATAAATACCTAACTCAGCAATTTTACGGCTTAATACAGTTGTTGCATCTAAGTGCGCGAAAGTTGTAGCAGGAGCAGGGTCAGTCAAGTCATCGGCAGGTACATAAACGGCCTGTACCGAAGTGATTGATCCTTTTTTGGTTGAAGTAATACGTTCCTGCATCACACCCATTTCAGTTGCAAGTGTTGGCTGGTAACCTACTGCTGAAGGCATGCGGCCTAACAGAGCGGATACCTCAGAACCTGCCTGGGTGAAACGGAAGATATTATCAATAAAGAACAGAATGTCTTTTCCCTGACCTGAACCTTCACCGTCACGGAAATATTCAGCCATGGTTAATCCTGAAAGGGCAACGCGCGCGCGCGCTCCAGGAGGCTCGTTCATCTGACCGAACACAAATGAAGCCTGTGATTTTGCAAGTTCGTTAGTGTCAACCTTGCTCAGGTCCCATCCGCCTTCTTCCATTGAATGTTTGAAAGCATCACCATATTTTACGATTCCGGATTCGATCATCTCACGCAATAAGTCGTTTCCTTCACGTGAACGCTCTCCTACACCTGCAAATACTGAGTATCCAGAGTGACCTTTAGCAATGTTATTAATTAATTCCTGGATCAATACGGTTTTACCTACACCGGCACCCCCGAACAATCCAATCTTACCACCTTTTGCGTAAGGTTCGATAAGGTCAATAACTTTAATACCTGTAAATAAAACCTCTGTTGAGGTAGAAAGATCTTCAAATTTTGGCGGCTGGCGGTGGATAGAATATCCTCCGGCATTATCAACCTTATTGATACCGTCGATAGCTTCACCAACCACGTTAAACAGGCGTCCTTTAATTTTTTCGCCGGTTGGCATGGTAATAGGGCTTCCTGTTGCAATCACTTCCATACCGCGGTATACCCCGTCAGTACTGTCCATGGCAATGGTACGCACTGTATCTTCACCAATGTGTTGTTGTACTTCTAAAATTACTTTTTGTCCTCCGCGAACAATTTCAAGAGCATCCAAAATATTAGGTAATTTGCCGCCATCCAGATCGAAGCGAACGTCAATTACCGGTCCGATAACCTGTGCTATTTTGCCAATTTGTTTAGACATGAGATTTAAATAGTTTTAATTCGGCGCAAAGGTAGTGTTTTAACGGTAAATGCTAAAAGAAATCTGCATAATTATTAAATGATAATTAACAAATTTAAAAGAACAGGTGCTTTTATGGATTTATCTGTTTTATCCTGAGCGCCTGGATGTTTGGGTTTTGAGCTTAAAATGCAAAAAAAGGCGGGGATTGTTGGCTTTTTGGCTGATGAAAGTCATACAAAAACTGAACTAAAATACTAATTTTAAAATGCCCCCATAAACTTGTAAATTTACAGGGTGCTAACTGTAAGAAACACAAAAGATTTCAGGATTGAGAAACCAACAATTGTTACAATTGGTACGTTTGATGGAGTGCATCTGGGGCATCAAAAAATTCTTAATCGCTTGAGGCAGTTAAAGGAAATACACGGATTACAAACACTGGTTCTTACTTTCGACCCTCATCCCCGCAAAATTTTATTTCCTCAGCAAACCGATCTTAAATTAATTACGCTGGTGGATGAAAAACTTGCCCTGCTTGATAATTACGGTGTTGATATTACAGTGGTATACCCTTTTGACAAGGATTTTTCGGGAATTGACGCGCAGGAATATATAAGCGATATATTGGTAAAAAGCCTTAAGGTTAAACACCTTGTTATTGGTTACGATCATAAATTCGGAAAGAACAGAAGCGGGGATATTTCGGTATTACGGCAATTTGCGGATAAGTATGGTTACACAGTTGAAGAAATTAACGCTCTGGATATTGATAATATAGCTATAAGCAGCAGTAAAATAAGGCACGCCCTTGAAAACGGAGACATTGATCTCGCTAACAATTTTCTCGGGCATAGGTTTTTTATTTGCGCCGCGGTAATTCATGGAAAGCAACTTGGGCGCACCATCGGGTATCCAACAGCTAATCTGCTTATTGAAAGCGGAGATAAACTGATACCAAAAATTGGAGTTTATTTTGTTGAGGTGGAATTCGAAAACAAGAAGTTTTATGGAATGATGAATATCGGGTATAATCCAACTACGGATACCGATATGACTTTAAAAATTGAGGTGCATATTTTTGATTTGCACGAAGACATCTACGGCAAAAAAATTCGTGTAAATTTTATTAAATATCTCAGGGATGAGAAAAAATTTAATAACTTGGAAGAATTAACCACCGAACTTCATGAAGATAAAAGGAAGTGCTCAGCTTTGATTGCTGAATTAAACCGTACTCCTGAGTTCGCCGGATCAAAACAAAAATGAAATTCATTTACAGCATACTTTTTATCCTTGGGTTCTCAATCATTAGCCAGGGTCAAAGCACACTTCTCGATTCAATCAGCCTTGCCACCTGCCAGGAGTATACCGATCTTGAAGAAGCATTAAAAAATCCGGAGAGCGTTATTAAGTTAACTTTGCGTAAAAAGAAATTTAAAGCGTTCCCTTCTGAGATTTACCGTTTTAAAAACCTGCAATATCTCGATCTGAGTAAAAACAGTATCACTGAATTGCCCGATAGCTTATCAAAATTACCAATGCTGCAGTATTTAATTGTTAGTAAATGCGGCCTTGAGCGTTTACCTAATGATATTGGTACGTTAAAAAATCTCAAACATCTTAATGTTAATCAGAATGAACTTGAAAGATTGCCATATTCTTTTGGACAACTCGAAAATCTGGAAGTAGCGGATCTTTGGAGCAATAATTTGGAATATTTTCCTGAAACATTAAAAAATCTATCTAAGCTTAAAGTAATGGATCTGCGAAATATTCTTATCCCGCAAGATCATCAGGATCTGATTCAGGCTATGCTGCCACAGACTAAAATATACTTTAGTCCGCCCTGCAGATGCAGTTGGTAACAACCTAAACATTGTTGACTTATTAAAAATGTCTTCTTAATAAGTTTTGCCATTCCCCAAAATATCGCCTTTCTTTTATTCCAATTTTTATAATGCGTTATTATACCCGATTAAATGGTGCGGTAATTTGTTATTGAAACAGATTTATCGCGCCGTTTAAAAGGGCTAAAAATAAAACTATGAAAAAAAATATATACTTAAGCATTCTCTTTTTGTTTTGTTTTTTTGCGAACACTTCGCTAAAAGCGCAATCAAGAGCAGAAATGGAAGAGGAGGCATACAACGCCCTTAACGACAGGGATTTTGCAAAGGCTTACGGACTATTTGATCAGTTGAATGCAAAATATCCGAAAGAGTTTGATTACAAATTCAAGCTTGGCCTGGCATGTTTAAATTATCCTGAGAAAAAAGCCCGTGCTATTGAAATTTTCAGTGATATACAGAAAGAATCAAAGGGTCCTGAAAGCGGTTATTACCTTGGAAAAGCATACCACTTAAATTATAAATTTGACGAGGCAATCCCATTACTGGAAGGGTACATTAATGCAAGAGAAAACAGCAACAAGAAAGAGGAAAAAGAATTGGTTCATGACGCCAGGCTTATTCTTACTAATTGTAAGAACGGAAAAATGCTGGTAGATAATAAAGTGATAGCTGATATTCAAAATATAGGCGCGCCCATTAACACAGATGAAAATGAGTATGTTCCGGCAATTACAACAGACGAATCTATAATTGTATTTACTTATAGAGGTAAAAACAGTGTTGGCGGAAAACTTAATACTGAACTTAAGCCTGATCCAATTGAAGGCCAATATCACGAAGACGTATATATGGCAAGAAAAATTAATGATTCTACCTGGAGTGAACCTCAAAGTCTTGATAACATTAATACCAAAGGTCATGATGCTTCCATTGCCGTTTCGCCAGATGGACAAATGTTATTTACCTTTTTAAGTACCGACAAAAATGAAGGGGATATTATGGTAAGTAAATTAACAGGAACAGATTTCAGCAAGCCCGAACCATTAAATAAAAATATCAATTCTGAATTTTGGGAAGGATCGTGCTCAATTTCTGCCGACGGAAGATACCTTTACTTTGCAAGTGAACGGCCGGGAGGTTTAGGAGGCCGTGATATCTGGGTAAGTGAAATGGTTAATGGCGATTGGGGACCTGCAGTTAACATGGGACCAAAAGTAAACACGTCGTCAGATGATGATGCTCCTTTTATTCACCCTGATGGAATCACTTTGTTCTTTAGTTCAAAGGGACATATGAGTATTGGAGGTTACGATATTATGTTTTCTGTAAAAAGGGATAACGAATGGACAGAGCCAAAAAGCATGGGATTACCTTTAAATACGACCGAAGACGACAGATATTATGTAATTAATTCCCGTGGAGATAAAGGTTTTTTTAGCAGTAACCGTGCAGGTTCGGGTGGAATGGGTAAACAGGATATTTATATGGTAACGCCTGGTATACTTGGCGAAAAGCCGGTTATTGCCTTATTAAAAGGAGTTGTGTATGGAGATGATAAACCTGTTGAAGCAAAAATAGAAGTATTAAAAATTGTTCAGAAAGAAAGTATTGGACCGTTTTATTCAAACAATGTATCAGGTAAATATCTGATGGCCCTTAGCCCTGGTTTTGTTTACAGGATAAGAGTAGTTGCCAATGGTTTTGATCCTGTAGAGGAAGACCTTGATATTGAAGGGTTGAATAAATACATGGAGACTAATAAAGATTTTTACTTATATAGCCCTGGTAAAACCGGCCAGCCAACAGCTACAACCGTGCCAACCGCTACCACTGTTCCAACGGCAACCACAGTGCCAACTGCAACTACCGCTGTAACAACAACTACAGTAGAACCGGAAGTAAAAACAGGTACAACAACCGTTGTAACAAGCACTCCTGGCATAACTGAGCCAGAAACTCCGTGTTCAACCAAGCCATTGCCTGACTTTACTCCATTGAAAGGTAAATCGTTAAACGATATACAGTATTACAAGCAACTGCTTGATATGGCTGGCGACTATTGCGCAGAAGGACTTGTGTATAAGGTACAGATTGCGGCTTTCAGAAAACCTGAGAATTACAAATACGATCATCTGGCGCAATACGGAAAGCCTGAGATTACTGATTATCCTGATGGTATAACACGCTTTACCCAAATGCAGTTTACCACATTGAAGGATGCTGAAAAACAAAGGCAAAAGGCAATTGCAAAAGGACAAAAAGATGCCTGGGTAGTTGCCTTTATTAAAGGAAAACGTTACACGCTTGAAGAATTGATTATGCTTGACTTTTTAGGGAAGGCAATTAATTAAAATAAATCAGGGCCTGATTATTCAGGCCCTGAACGTTTTGCACTCACATTACATGCTTACCACTGCAAACTAAAGTGGCGCAATGCACTTTGGTTCTAAAGCATGTTCGCCGTTTTTATTCATAAGAACAACCCTGAACCAATACAGCACGTTACTATCAAGGTTGCCAACAAAAGCTGAACTTGTATCGGAAGTATGTGCGGTGGTCCATGTCCTGCTGATTGCTCCGTCTTTACAATATTCCCAGCGGTAAAGTGTTTTCTTGCGAGCATTACATTTTAAACCAACTGCACCGCGGTCGTCGGGTAAAAACACTTCAAAATCTTCCTGTTTTCGTTCAGGCGATTTCTTGTATCTTAATCCTGCAAGATGTACAATTTCAGCGTCGCCGTTAGCTACTACTGCCACGTATGCGGCTACGGCATACATAAGCACCATCAGGTCGCGCTCCTTATCATGCATAAGTGCTATTTTACTTTTGCTGCCATCGGCGGCCTCGTTCCAGGCCAACTCAAGATTGTTTATTGCGGTTGAAACAGTGGCAATGCTCGGGCTTGGGTTAGTAAAAGTACCCGGGTTGTTGGAAATAGAGTCGATAATATAACGGCTCTTGTTTATTTTTTGTGGAACTGAAGATTTGCTCATATTCAGTGCCACTCTGTTACTATTATTATTCATAATATTATTTTTTAAATGACAGCTGAACCTGCTTTTTATCATTCCTCCTAAGAAAATCATGCTGTGTTCCCGATTACATCAGGATAATTCAGCATCTCAGTACAATCGTTGATAGATACTGAAACCCTGAGAAGGGTCACGTGACTGGAGGAGAATGTTTTTTTTGATTTTTTTCCCGGTTGCGGAAACCTCACCAAGGATTTGCAGTGCGTGAGCGGTTAGCTTTTGTAGCGAACGTTTACTTGCAACACTTGGCTGCGGTTTTCGAATGCAGATGAATGCCTGCATAATACGGTGATTTTTTTTGCCCCTCATTAGAGAGAACTTTTTGTTTCATGCGTGTTTGTTTTAATAATTAATGTTTAGCGGACCAACTTTTACTACTTAAACGATTATAGTGAGTAAATGGTACAACAAACCAGTTTGTTTTTAATAAGTGGCAGGATTTTGAAAACAAGTGGTTGGTTTTTTAGAAATCAAAAATCATTGCCATTGCAGATTTTCTTTAAACGTTAGCGCAATGTCAAACGGATTGAGATTAAAACTAACAGCTTAAGCATTAAGGCAAACGGATTGAAACAAAAACTAAAGGATTGGATACGATACCGAACGGATTGAGATTAAAACTAACAACTTAAGTATTACGACAAATGGATTAGGATTAAAACCAAAGGATTTGATGCGATGCCGAACGGATTGAAATTAAAACTAACGGCTTAAGCATTACGGCAAACGGATTGAAACAAAAACCAAAGGATCGGATGCGATGCCGAACGGATGGAGATTAAAACCAACGACTTAAGTATTACGGCAAACGGTTTGGAGTTAAAACCAAAGGATTGGATACAATGCCGAATGGATGGAGATTGAAACCAACGGCTTAAGTATTACGGCAAACGGATTGAAACTAAAATTAACGGATTGGATACGGTGCCGAACGGATGGAGATTAAAACCAACGGCTTAGGTATTACGTCAGACGGATTGAAATTAAAACGAATGGAGCCGATGCGAAGCTGAACGGATTGGAATTAAAACTAACGGATTATTAAAAAATAAAGAAGTTGTTTAAACAGGAAAAGGATCGCCTGGAATTTTAGCTTGGCAATCCCTATTTAAACGATGCTAAATCAGGTGATAACGAATTTTAATATTATCGGCTTGTACATGTGGTAATTTTATAAAAAAAGTAAATGTATAAACTGATTATTCTATTACTCACATTCACCGCGAAATCACAATCTTTCCAATGGGCTATCCATCAAAACAATTACTGGGCCGACGATGGTAAAAGTAGTGACGATGGCTGGAAACATTAGGACTGTGAGGAAACTTGTGTTGGAATGAGGCGATAGCATGAATTAAACAGATAAATTCTTTTAATACTAAGAATTGTGAATGAGAATAAAGATTTTAATAGTTATGATTTTTTGGATTGTCTTGAATCATTCAGGGATGACGCAATCATGGAGTTGGGTTTTGAATTACAACAATAGTTCTAACTCAAGCGAAATTGGAACGAGTATAGGCACAGACAAAAGTGGAAATATTTACGTAACTGGTGATAACACCTCATATACTGGCGGGACTGGCGGGGCCTTTGATTACTTCAGAATGTTCTATAAATATACATCTTCCGGTACATTATTATGGAAGGATACTTTGACAAATGGGAATTATAAATCAGTCACCGACAGTGTAGGAAATACATATATGATCGGGGGAATGACGATTAGTAAGTATGATAGTACGGGACAGTTAATATGGAGCAAAACTTATATAAATAAAACGTTGAAGAATCTTTCGCTCAGTCCACTTGGCGGAATAGTTGCAGTAGGTTTTTTTAACGTTAATAATATCCAAACAAGTGTGATTTTCAGGTTGGATTCTAACGGTAACGAATTGTGGAATAGAGTTGGAGATTTTGCGGGTTGTGATGTCTTGACAACTGATTATCTGGGCAATACCTATATTGCAGGAAACACAATTAACAATAATATCTCCACAAGCAAATGTAAGAAGATCGACATTTCAGGTACTTTGATTGCAAGTGTTATTGTACCGTCTGACCTTATTGATATTAAAGTTTCTGAAGATTTATCCATTTATGGAATAGGTGCTTATAACTTAACTAATCAATCTAATACTTTATACATAATGAAGTACGATTCCTTATTTAATAATATCTGGATAAAATACATGTCCGGTAAAAATCTTTCCGCCGCAAGCTTGCTAGTGGATTTCCAAAATAAAATTTATGTATCCGGTTCCTTTTATAAAAGTATGACGGTGATAGATACTACTTTAAACTGCGATTTCGTAGGCATGTATATTATTAAGATTGACGAGAACGGGGAAATTGTATGGATTAAAAGCAGTAAAGGTATAGGTTCCCAGGTGCAACCTTATAGTTCGATTTTAAACCATGATAATGAAATTATTTTTACTGGTATGATTTATGGAAATAGTCTGTTTGATGCGACACAAGTTATAACAACATATTATAGTGATATGGTAGTTGGCAAGCTTAGTCAAAATCTCATAACTGGCTTGATACTTAAAGATAATAACTCCGATCATTTTACCATTTTTCCCTCCCCAACCACTGGTCTTTTTCAAATACAATGCAATACTAAACCTGGTGATGAGGTACGCGTTACCATCATAAACAGCCTTGGCCAACGCGTTTACAGCGAAAGAGTACAAAGTAAGGAAGCATACACCAAGTATTTTGATTTTACCGGCATGGCAAAAGGAATTTACTTTGTGGAGATGATGGCTGGAAAAAGCAGGAGTGTGAGAAAGCTATTGTTGGAATGAAGCGCTGAAAACCGTAACGTTAATGCCTGCCGAAACGCTGCCTGAAAATCCGTGCAATTGTGAAAGTGTAAAACAAAAAAGCCCGCTGTATCAGCGGGCTTCAGAATTATTGTTCGGGTTTAATTAAACCGTCATAATTTCTTTTTCTTTCTGTTCAATGTGTTTGTCAATTTTAACTACACTTCCATCAGTAATATTCTGAATTTTTGCTTCAGCATCTTTAGCCTCGTCTTCCGGCAAACCGTTTTTCTTTAAATTTTTTATGCTTTCCATAGAGTCTTTGCGGATATTTCTTACAGCCACTTTAGCATCTTCACCTAACGAGCGCGCGGTTTTGGTAAGCTCCTTACGGCGTTCTTCAGTTAATGGCGGAACAACAATACGAATAATTACACCATCGTTCTGCGGATTAAAACCAAGGTTAGCCATTTGAATTGCTTTTTCTATCGGAGTAAGCATGGTTTTTTCCCATGGCTGAATAATCAGAGTTCTTGCATCCTGTGTGTTAACACTGGCAGTGTTACTAATAGGCACTTTACTTCCGTAATAATCCACCATTACATTTTCAAGCATTACAGGATTTGCTTTTCCGGCACGTACCTTTTGAAGTTCAGCTTCAAGGTGACTGATTGCTTTATCCATTAAGGATTTTGAATTATCTAAAACCGTTTTAACGTCGCTCATATAAATTTAGTTTTGAGTTTGAAGTTTTTGAGTTCGGGGTTTAATTTATTTTTGAAGGTATTAATTTTTTTGTTTGTTATGCTGTTGTTTTAACCGCGAATAATTCAGCCAGTTTATTTACTACAAAATCAATTTCCTGTTTTGTATTGTATTTGCTGAAACTGAATCTAACTGAAGGACGGGTCATGTCAATGCCTAATCCCCGTAAAACGTGACTTCCCTGGTTACTTCCGCTACTACAGGCGCTTCCGCCACTAGCCGCAATTCCGGCTATGTCCAGATTAAACAACAACATCTCAGCGTCAGGATGGGCAGGGAAACAACAATTTAAAACAGTGTATAAACTTTTATCGTGCGATGTTTCGCCATTGAAACCAATACCGGGAATAGTTTTCTGTAACTGTTCACGCATATAATCTTTCAAATCCATTATATGCTTCTGGTGCTGTTCCATTTCGTTATAGCAAATTTCAAGCGCTTTTGCCAGGCCAATAATCCCGTATAAATTTTCGGTACCACCACGCATGTTGCGCTCCTGTGCTCCGCCATGAATAAATGGAGTTATTTTAATATTATGATTTACATACAAAAAACCAACACCTTTTGGGCCGTGAAACTTATGGCCCGCGCAGGTAACAAAATGAACCTTTATATCTCTAAGATCCATTTTATAATGTCCCATTGTTTGCACAGTGTCGCTATGAAATATGGCGTCATACTTCTCACAAATCTCACCAACCTGTTTTAAAGGAAGTAAAGTTCCTATCTCGTTATTTGCATGCATCAGAGAAACCAAACTTCTGCTGTTGTTTTTTAAAAGCTCTTCGAGATGCGTCAGGTCAACGTTTCCTTTTTTATCAATCTTTACCCAGCTTACTTTTACTTTGCCGGCCTTCTCAAGGGTTTTGATTGTATGTTCTACCGCATGATGTTCGATAGGGGAGGAGATGACGTGTTTTATTCCGTAGGTTTCGATGCTCTGGCAAATAGCCATGTTATCAGCTTCTGTACCTCCGGAAGTAAAAAATATTTCCGCGGGAGTTACATTCAATAGTTTTGCAACGGTTTTACGTGCGTTTTCAATGGCAGATCTTGTTTTTCTTCCAAAGCTGTGAATGGAAGAAGGGTTCCCAAAATCTTCAGTCATGTATGGCAACATTGCTTTCAAAACATCTTCATCCAACTTTGTTGTAGCCGCGTTATCCAGATATATTTTCATTTTATTAATACTTTATTTTAAAACTTCCAATGTCAATGCTAAACGTAGCATTAGTTCTTTATAATTTCTTTAATATCAGAAATAATTTTTTTTGCAAGGTTTTCTGCTGTGGATTGCGTCTGGCTCTCGCTGTAAATCCTGATGATAGGCTCTGTATTGCTTTTACGCAGGTGCACCCATTCCTTGTCAAATTCTATTTTAACTCCGTCAATTGTGTTAACGGGTTGTTTTTTATATTTTTCTTTTACCTCGCTTAAAACTTTGTCAACATTTATTTGAGGTGTTAGTTCAATTTTATTTTTTGAAATAAAATAGTTGGGATACGAGCTTCTTAACATAGAAATTGTTTTGCCAAACTTTGCCAGATGAGTTAAAAAGATGGCAATGCCAACAAGCGCATCTCTTCCATAATGCAACTCCGGTAAAATGATACCGCCATTTCCTTCTCCGCCAATTATCGCGTTGGTGTCTTTCATCATTTTTACAACATTAACTTCTCCCACAGCGGAGGCAGAATATTTTCCTCCCTGTTTTTCTGTGATGTCTCTTAATGCCCTTGTGCTGGATAAATTGCTTACAGTGTTTCCTTTTTTATGGTGTTGCAGCACAAAATCTGAAACCGCAACCAAGGTGTATTCCTCGCCAAACATCTCACCGTCTTCACATACAAGTGCCAGGCGGTCAACATCCGGATCTATACTAATACCAAGGTGAGCCTTTTGTTTGATTACAGTTTTACTTAAATCAGTTAAATGCTCGGGTAAAGGTTCAGGATTATGTGCAAAATTACCGGTTGGCTCACCGTTAATGGTAATAACTTTTTTAACTCCCAGTTTTTCAAGCAGCGCGGGTACAGCAAAGCCTCCACTGGAATTGATAGCATCCACCGCAATTACAAAACCTGCTTTTTTGATTGCGTTAACATCAACGTATGGCAGACTCAGAATTTTTTCAATATGGGTTTTTAAAAAATCTTTATTGATGGTATAGGACCCGAGGTTGTTGACTTCCGCATAATTAAATTCTGATTTCTCAGCGATTTCAAGTAATTCTACACCCTCTTGTTCACTAATAAATTCACCTTTTTCATTCAGCAGTTTCAACGCGTTCCATTGTTTAGGATTATGACTTGCAGTAAGAATTATTCCCCCATTTGCCTTTAATTCGGTAACTGCCATTTCAACGGTTGGGGTAGTACTCAGTTCAAGATCAATTACGTTTATGCCCATACCTATGAGAGTACCACTTACAATACTGGAAACCATTTGACCGCTCATACGGGCGTCGCGGCCAATTACAATTGTGCAATCTTCTTTTGACGTATTGTTCTTTAAAATCAAAGTACCGAAAGCAGAGGTAAATTTAACTATATCAAGGGGGGTAAGTCCATCGTTGGGCGCGCCGCCAATGGTTCCACGAATGCCGGAAATACTTTTAATAAGGGTCACTTTTTGTGTTTTTTTAGACGTGTAAAGATAAGATAAAGCGGCTTATAATTAAACCATTTAAATTAATAAAATTGTTTAATTTTTCAGTAATTTGCTGTCGCGCAAATGCCCTGATTAAGCCAATTTTAATAGATTTGCCACAAATAATCTGATGTTTTTTTTAAATATTCTTAAAGCTTTTGGGTTCCTTATACTCGTTAATTTATTTTTAATTCCTGTAAATGGTTTTGCAAATAATAACCTGATAAAAGTGAATATTGATACTGTCGAAAATTCATTCGTTTATTCTGATGAATTGATTATTGTGGCATCAGAAGCTATTGAAAATTCAGGAAGGCCCAATCCTGTAATGTTTATGTTTAAGGCTAAACAAAAAAAGAATAAAAAAATTACTGCCGCATTGCTTGCTTTTCCTTTTCCCTTTGGAATTGTTGGTTTGCACCGCATTTATCTGGGCACCGCTCCTTATGTGCCGGTGGTGTATATTGGCACACTTGGCGGGGTGCTAGGAATTTTACCTTTCATAGATTTCTGTGTAATTGTGCTTGATAAAGATATAGACAGGTATATCGAAAATAAAAGTGTACTCATGTGGGTGCAGGAAACCACTAAATCCACAAAGTAATGTGCGGTATTGCAGGGATAGCGTTAAAGCGGGAAAATTCCCTTGATATTTCCAGCACAATTTTATCAATGTCCTCCGCAATTGTGCATCGCGGGCCGGACGGCGAAGGTTTTATGCTGGCAAACGAGGCCACAACAGAGCCATTTGCAAGTCCCGCTTTTAATTTACCCTCTAAAAAGGAAATAAAATATCTTCCAGAAAAAAAAATAAACGGAAATACATTCCCTCGGCCACGTATTGGTTTTGCGCACCGGCGCTTATCAATTATCGATCTTAGTGAGAGCGGGCATCAGCCAATGTGCAGTAATGACAAAAAAATATGGATTACATATAATGGTGAAATTTACAATTACCTTGAATTAAAAAAAGAACTGGAAAATTTGGGTTGTACTTTTTTTTCTTCCTCCGATACAGAGGTTATAATTGAAGCCTACAAGCAGTGGGGACAAGAATGCGTTACACATTTTAACGGTATGTGGGCTTTTTGTATTTACGATGTGGATAAACAAATATTCTTTGCGTCGCGGGACAGGCTTGGTGTAAAACCGTTTTACTTTGTTGATGACCCCGCTTATTTTGCTTTCGCGAGTGAGCAGAAAGCGTTTGTGAAAAGTGGATTAATAAAAGCGTATTCAAATACTGAATCCCTTTACAATTATCTTATTAATGGATTACTGGAAACGCGTTATGAAAATTTTTTTGAAAATGTAGAAGAGCTTTTCCCTGGTCATAACCTTGTTTACAAGATCAGTTCAGGTGAATCCTCTATTTACAAATATTACGGCATACAAATAACAGATGCTAATGAAAAGCGTAATGATAAAGAGCTGATTGAGGAGATCAGAAATAAAGTATGGAACGCTGTAAAGATAAGGCTGCGGAGTGATGTTGAGGTTGGCGCATGCTTAAGCGGAGGAATTGACAGTAGTGTGATATGTACTGTAATGGCCCGGTCAATAACCAAACCGATACATACATTTACTTCAGTTTTCAGAAACGAAAGTTTTAATGAAGAGTATTATGCAGACATTGTATCAAAAAAGATACAGTCAATTCATTTAAAAGTTCAGCCAACAGAGGAAGCGTTTGTGCGGGAAATAGACGATCTTGTTTATTCGCAGGATGTTCCAATATGGGATACCAGTACGTATGCGCAATATAAAGTAATGGAGCTGGCAAAGCTGAATGGGATAAAAGTTGTGATAGACGGACAAGGGGCCGACGAAATGTTTGCAGGATATCATCATCATTTTGTTGCTAAGTGGAACAACATTCGGAAGAATAATGGCGTGATGAAAATGATTAAGGAAATAAGCAGTTCTGGCAAAACAATTTCATTACCTTTTGTTTTTTACGCGAAAGAGCTTTTAAAGCAAAATATAAATCTTCAGGCGTCATTACACAATAGGATATTTACTAAAAGTTTTGTGATGGCTGATATTGCAAATGCTTCTGCTACTTATTTTAATTCGGTTAACGAGCAATTAATTAACGATATTGAAAAGGCGCGTTTAAAATCTTTTTTGAAGTGTGAAGATCGTTGCGGGATGTGGCACAGTGTTGAGAGCCGGACGCCTTTTAGCGATGATGTTGAACTGATCAATCTGATGTTTAGTTTTAACGGAAACCGCAAAATACAAAATGGTATTTCTAAATATCTGCTTCGCGAAGCCGCAAAAGATGTTCTGCCTGCGGAAATTTATTCGAGATATGATAAGAAAGGTTTTGAAACTCCTATGCAAAAATGGGTTACCAATTTAAAACCAATGATGGTGTCGGAAATAAATAACGCTTCTTTTCCTTTTCTTAAGAAAGGTCAGGTTGAAAACCTGGATATGAAAAAACCAGCAGAAGTTAAACTTTTGTTTAAATTGTTTATCCTTACCCGCTGGCAGAAAGTTTTTGCCTGATTATTTGGCTTTCAGAAACCTGTATTGTATCCCGAGACTCATGCCAAAACCGGGAGTTCCTTTTAATTTAAGATCATAATTTTTATTATAATCAGCATCATTTGAAATCAGATTTGGGTAACTAATAAACGGCGCATAAACTTTCATGTTAAAACCAAACGGACCAATATACAAACGTGGGTTCAAATAAAAAGAATAAAATAATCCTGATCCACGAAGTTGGGTGTTTTCTTTATCGTTGAATTTATAATGGATTGCTGAATAGCCAAAATCTCCTCCAAGAATAAGATCAAAATATTTTGTTGATACCGGATGATAATTTGCCTGCACAATTATATCGTTAGAGCGCACATTGCCTTTTGTATTATTAACTGTATCTTTTTCAACAAAGTAGTTATTGCTCTTATATCTTAGTCCAACTCCAAAATTTTTATGTAATCCGTACTCCGCTCCAAAATGAAAATTGAGGTTACCTGCCCGGTCTTCATCGGTTTCAGATTTATTATTTGTTATGTCTGTCCATGTTACCTTGGTGTTATAAATTTCAATTCCGGCATTGGCATCAATTACAAGCGCGCCTTTATAAAAAGATTGCGCCTGGGCGTTAAAAATAAAAATGAAAAACAGGAGGGAGTAAAATGATTTCATGATAATGATATATCACGAAGATAGTAACTATTTTACGAATGAAAGAATCACTTCCCGGTTACCTTAAATTCAGTTCTTCTGTTTTTTGCTTTGTTTTCAGGACTGTCGTTAGGTACTTTTGGTCGTGTTTCGGCGTAACCTTTATAACTTAAACGGTCTGCATCTATTTTACCTTCTTTAATGAGGTAATCGTAAACAGCTTTAGCACGATTTGACGAAAGCGTAACGTTGAATTTTTTATCACCGCTGTTATCGGTGTGTCCTCCAAGTTCAATTTTTAATTCAGCGTTTTGCGTAAGGAATGAAATCAGTTTATCCAGTTCCGCTTTACTTTCAGGTTTAAGATCCCACTTGTTCACATCAAAGAAAACGTTTTTTAGTTCAACAGTGTATCCTGTATCAATAGGTTGTAGAGGAATGTCCAGCAGGTAAGGTTTGTCAAATTCTGTTTCTTTTCCTTTTAAACTAAAGTTATCGCTATAAAATAAATACCCGCTTTTATTTACGTTCACGAGGTAATTTTTATTTGCGGTAAGAGTAACAAAAAATTCACCCTTGGCATTTGAAAAAGATTTAGTGATGTTTAGTCCGGTTTCCAGATCAAATAATTCGAAATTGGCTTCAAGAGGAGCTTTTGTTTTTGCGTTATAAATTTTTCCTTTTGCATAAGTCATTTTTTCCGGACGAACATTTTCCGGTAATTCAAACTGGTAAATATCCAAACCACCATTTCCACCCTTTCTATCACTTGCGAAAAAGGCAATCTTTCCATCGGGACTAACAAGCAAACTGTTATCGTCAGTAAATGAGTTGATAGGATACCCAAGATTTACAGGCTTACCCCATTCGCCATTTGGCTGACGCTTACTCATAAAAATATCCAGACCTCCCATTCCGGGATGTCCGTCGCTACTGAAGTACAGCGTTTGATTATCAGGATGAATAAAAACAGATTCTTCTTTCATGGGGCTGTTTATTACAGTTGAAACTTTAACAGCAGGACTAAATCTTCCGTTTTCAATTGTACTCATGTAAATGTCCTGATCTTTAGTTCCGCTCCGGCCAACTATTCCCCTTATAAAATATAAAGTTTTGCCATCGCTGCTAAAACTTGGTTGTGTTTCCCAGTGATTGGTATTAATTGATGATCCCGCATTTCTTGGCTTTGTCCATGTGCCATTAATCTTCTGTGAATAAAAAATATCGCAGCTACCATAGCCTTGTCTTCCTTGAGCGCCGTAATCACCAAATTCATTTGCGCAGGAAGCAAAAAACATAATACTTCCATCAGCAGAGAGAGTTGGCGCCCCTTCGTTACCAATGCTGTTTATTTCTTTAATGGGAACTGCGGTTTGCCATACATTCTTTTGTTTAGTACTGATAAAGAAATCTTCGTTTTCATATCCTGGCATTTCATCAACTATTAAACCGCGTGTAAACAAAAACTGATTGCCATCGGCAGTAACTGCCGGAAAGTATTCGTTAAGTGTCGTGTTAATTCCCGGGCCAACATTTACTGGATTAAATGGAGCGGGATTTTTTACGGCTTCTGCGCCAAAAGTTGCATTGAGTAGCAAACGTTCAGCGGTTTCTTTTGTGTTTGGATTTATCCTTTCAATTTTTAAAAATGATTCGAGGTTGTTTTTTGCTTCCTGATACTGGCCAAGGACAAGCTGAGATTTTGCAAGAAGATAAAATGTGTTTGGAAAAAATTTAGGATTAATTTCAATCGCGCGTTTAAGGTACTGAATTGCTTCTTCATGTCTGCCGGTAACCTGGTAGAGAGAAGCGAGACCGAGAGCTGCTTCAATAAAATTTTTATCCTCGTCAAGCGCTTTCTTAAAACTTTTTTCAGCCTGCTCATCTTTTTTCATCTCAAAATAACCGCGGCCTTCTTCAACATATTTTATGGCTTTTTTATTAGTTGAAGTATATTGCCCGGGTGGCATGTTTTGCGCGGGTACATTTGTGGATAGTATTATAAAAAGGAGGAATAATAACTTTTTCATTGCAATAATTAATAGGATTATAAACCCACCCAGGCTCTTAATGTTTGTTTTTGCTTATCAGTAATATTCTCTTTAAGAGAAAGTTTATTCTCTTCAATAACTTTTACTTTTTTTGCTTTAGCCTTTAATGATTTGGTTTTGAATTCGGTTGTTTTGCCTTTTTTAGGACGGCGAACTTCTATTACTACCTTGTCTTTTTCCTTAAGATTTTGATAATATTCGTTAAGTACATCCTTGGCGTTATCAAGGCGAACTTCCTTTCCATTGATCTTATATATTTCATCGCCGGTTTTAAATCCAAGGTCTTTTCCAAACTCATCCAGATCTTCAGTTCCTGTTATAACAATTCGTTCTGTAACAGGATTGAAATTTAAATCAGGACCGCCAAATGTGAATTGATAGGTTATACTTTCTTTAGCATAATCAATTCCGATTTTTTCAAATATATCTTTGATAGGAAGGGGAGTTGTTCCTGAAACGTACTTTCTTAAAAACTGTCCAATCTCAGGGTAGGTAAATTTTTCAATATCATTAAAAAGATCTTCATCTTTAAAAGATTTGGTTTTTCCATATTTCGAAGCAAGATCTTTCATCAGGTCCTGCGTTCCGTATTTACCATTACTGTAATCAAGAAGCAAAATATCCAGGCACATTCCAATGAGAGCGCCTTTTTCGTAAACATTATTGTATTGTTTGTGTATTTTTTCTTCAAGCACATGTTTGCTCATCCATGTAAAGCTCATGGTATCATTGAATTCGGTTGTACTGTTTATATATTTTTCCATCATGATGTTGAGCAGTTCATCTACCCCAATCAAACCTCCTTTAGCTTGCGCATGATGTGCCGCGTATTCTGTCATGCCTTCGTACAGCCATAAATGCTCACTCATTTTAGGATTATTAAAATCAAAATCCCCAATTTCTTTTGAATGAATGTTAAGCGGAGTTACGATGTGAAAAAATTCGTGCGCTGCAACATCCCTTACTTCTTGCTGAATGTAAGAGCTATCCATTTCAGGCATTACATAAAAAGATGAGTAAGAATGTTCAAGCGCGCCATGAGATCCTGACCTTGTTGTCTTATCAGTAAAATAAAACAAGAAAGCATATTTGTTTACCGGAAGCTCGCCTCCCAAATAATCCCGTTGAGCATATAAAAGGGGTTTTAATGTTTTTGCAATAAATTTTGACGAAACTTTTTTTGTTGGTGAATAACAGCAAACAAGAACATTTGTGTTCGCGATATTGATAGTGGTAGTATCGGGTATGCTATAAAGAATAGGCGAGTCTACCAAATCGTGATAATCGAATACCTTAATTTTATCCCCTGATTCATTAACAACAATATCAGACAAGCCGGTGCATGGATAAAATCCTTTTGGTTTTTGAAATTCAAGTATAAAGTTTTTGGCAGTAAGGCCTTTAAAATATCCGAAAAAACCATGCGTATTAATGGCGAAGTTTTTTCCTTCTTCGATATTTGTTCCTCCGGGTTCAAAAATTATTTTAAGCGTATCTGAAGCATCTTTTTTATCCCAGGTATCATCCACATCATATGAAATCTCACCAATCTGATCAGCCTTGCTTATCTTATATGTATTTATATCTGTTTTTGTGAACGAAAGCGCAACACCGTTTTTGTCGCTTACTTTAAAGTTGCTGATGAATCTTCCGAAATCATAAACTTCATAGGTGCCGGGAACCATTGCCGGAAAGCAGAATTCAATTTCGCTTTGTGTAATGGCGGGCGGCAGAAGTTTAACGCTTACTTTATCGTTCTGAACTTTTTTAAGATCGATCAGATAACGGTAATCATCATTGGCTAAAAATAAATTGTTAAGGAAAATTATGAAGAGAAGAATGTATGTTCTCATTGATTATTTTATTATTAAATTAAAATTTTTCCAGCGGTATATAAGCCAAAAAATGATAAAAGTTACAATCGCCATGCAAAACCACAATATTATTTCAGATCCCGGATCTTCGGATTTTGCGTTGAATAAAGAGTATGTTTTTATCACTGAATGAGGAGATGTTACCAGTATGCTGCTGATTAGATTATTTGCAAAATGTATGCCAAAAGCAAGTTCAAGCCCCTCATCAAGCAAGGTTAACCCACCCATAAACAAGGCAAAACATACATAATAGGTTAACATTATCTGCCATCCGTATTCACGCACCTCGGGATTACTCATGTGAGCGAGACCAAAAAGCAGTGACGTGATGAACAAAGGAATTATTCCATTCTTAAATATCTGTGAAAATCCCTGTAGTAAATAGCCTCTGAAAACCACCTCTTCAATTCCCGTTTGTATTGGCATAAATATGAATAGAATGACCAAAGAAATAAGAAAACCCCCTGCGTTAAAATTGATTTCAAAATCTTCCGGCGATGTTAAATAACTCACCATTACTGCCAAAGCCAAAAGAGATCCCCATACTCCAAAAGCCAGCCAAAAGCGTTTAAACCGAAACCGTTCGTACCCGGTAAAAACACTGGTGATTGTTTTTTTATGAAAACGTTTTATTCCTGTTACAAAACCTATTGCGGCAAAAACAAATAAGCCAAACTGAATGAGAAGAATGACATTACGGTCGATACCCAGCAGCTCACTGTTAAACACAATATTATTATTAGCCTGTATGTCTTCTGGTGAAATGCCGCGTTGAATGGCTTTTGTGTATAAAGGAACTGTAATAATTGAACCAAAAACCAGATATCCGAACATTACAAAAAGTATGGTGGATAAATACATCCACCATTGGTTTAATCCATTTACAAGCCCCGCATTAAGGTATAAATTGTTAAAAGGGAGTTCCTGCTTTGCGGATTCTTCGTCATTCATAGGTGAAGCGATTTCTTGTGAAAGAAAATTAAGTAATTTAGTGCTTCATAAAAGTATTTATTTTTTTTGTTGCTGCACAATTTAATCTGACTGAAATATGAGATTGTTTTTCCCCTTAGTCCTTGTTTTGTTTATCGCTTCCTGTTCACAAAATCACACAGGCAAAATTCCCGGAACCGAAGTTCAACTTGGTGAAGCGCTTTTCTTTGATCCGATTCTTTCCCGGGATAGTTCGGTAAGTTGCGCAAGTTGTCATAAACCTGAATTTGCGTTTGCAGATAATGTTGCGTTAAGTAAAGGTATTTTCAATCAGCGCACAACACGTAATACACCAAGCGCTATGAACCAGCGTGATCGTAATTTTTATTTTTGGGATGGTCGTTCAGAAACTCTCGAACACCAGGCAATGGGGCCTGTTGAAAATCCCGGCGAAATGGATTTTCCAGCGACCCTTCTTGTAAATCGATTACTTAAAAATACAAAGTATAAACAGGCCTTTTTGACTGTATACGGTAAAGAGCCGACGAAAGACCTTATAGCTACCGCTATCGCGGCTTATGAAAAAACGCTGGAAACCAGCAAAAGTGTCTTTGATAAATACATGAACGCGGAAGATACAACGTTGTTTTCCGAAAGCGCAAAAAGAGGCCTTACTATTTTTAATGAAAAAGGTAAATGTTTTGATTGTCATTTTGGCCCTGATTTTACTGGAAATGACGATTTCAAAAACATAGGTTTATATAACGGAAAAGATTTAAACGATAAGGGAAGATTTGTAATTACGAATGATCCAAAGGATCTTGGAACTTTTAAAATTCCGGGACTAAGAAACATCGCGCAAACAGCTCCGTATATGCATAACGGAAAGTTTAAAACATTACGGGAAGTGATTGATTATTACGATCAGCCTGACAAATTTGTGAGTAATAGTATCAACCGTGACACTTTATTAAACAAACCTTTGAATCTTACAGAAAACGAAAAGAAAGACCTGGAAAATTTCTTACTTAGTTTGAGCGATGAGCAGTTTCTTTCAAAGAAAAAATAGGTAGTCGAACCTCAAAAAGTCTTTTTATTTTCTCTTTTACTTTTCCTTAGATGAAAAGTAAACAAAAATCAAGGCCCGTCGATCTTTCCTTGCGCTCTTGATTTTTCTTGAAAGTCAAGCAAAGTAAAAAATTTTTGACAATTGATAAATCAAGCCTGTCAAAAATTTTAAACGCAAGCGCCTTTGCTGACTTTCTAAAGAAAAATCAATTCACCCTTCCGTACGCTCAGCGACGGGCCAACCAATCGCATAAGAGCATAGGGAAAATTAATTCTCGTCCAACCGACTGGGTAAAAGGCCAGTACCCACTACTCCAAAATCTACCGGATTTTCGGTCACAACTGATTATTTTCGGCATATTCTTACTCTTGTTTTTTAAACAGACTCTTTACAAACCAAACATTCAGAGTATTTGAGGGGCTAGTTAGTTTATATGCATTAGGATTTCCCTGCAATTATTACTGTTTTTAATATTCAACCATTCCATTGCTAAAGAAGCATTATTAAAAGTTTTTGTTGGAATTTTTGGCTTCACCACTTTCAAGTAAAAGTTAGTAAGAATTTTGTGTGCAAGGTTCTGGATAAGAATTGCATTGCTGAGCTGATAATCGTTGTACGGATTATTACCCATGTATTCCATTACATCTTTTGGAATATCCATAAAATCCACCTCTCTCATATCAAGGATAGCTTTAACGGGGGTAGTTCCAAGAACTTGATGAATCTGTTCAAAATTAAGTTTGATAAGTTCCAGAGTTGGGTCCGGTTCAGTTTTTAGTTTTAAATACAAAAGGGATTCCGCTTTATAATAAGAACAGTGTGAAAGGGCAGTTTCAAATTTTTGCATTTGATTAACTAAACTGACGGTGTTCTACTTTAGTTAAATCTTCTTTGGATAAAGATTTAAAATAACTATATGTTATTTTTAAACCTTCTGCGCGGCTAACTTTTGGCTCCCATCCTAAAATTTCCTTTGCCTTGGTAATATCCGGTTGACGCTGTTTAGGATCATCTTTTGGAAGAGGAAGAGAAATTAATTTTTGTTTGGCTCCGGTTAATTTTAAAATTTCTTCTCCAAATTCTTTAATTGTTATTTCGCTTGGATTACCAATATTTACTGGCAGGTGATAATCACTAAGTAGTAGGCGGTAAATACCTTCAACAAGATCATCCACGTAGCAGAAACTCCGCGTTTGACTTCCATCTCCAAACATGGTAAGATCTTCGCCCCGTAAAGCCTGACCAATAAAAGCGGGGAGTACGCGACCATCGTTAAGGCGCATACGCGGCCCGTATGTATTAAAAATGCGGACAATTCTTGTTTCCAGATTATGGGCATTGTGATAAGCCATTGTTAAGGCCTCCATAAAACGTTTTGCTTCGTCATAGCAACCCCTTGGCCCTACAGGGTTTACATTACCCCAGTACTCTTCTGTTTGAGGATGTTGTAAAGGATCTCCGTAAACTTCACTGGTAGATGCAACAAGTACTCTTGCATTTTTAACTCTTGCAAGCCCCAGCACATTGTGGGTTCCAAGAGAAGAAACTTTTAAAGTCTGGATTGGAATTTTGAGATAATCTATTGGAGAAGCAGGTGAAGCAAAATGTAAAATATAATCAAGATTGCCCGGCACATGAATGAATTTTGAAACGTCGTGATGATAAAACTCAAATTCTTTCAGCTTAAAAAGATGTTCAATATTTTTCAGATCACCGGTTATGAGGTTGTCCATACCAACAACGTTATACCCTTCTTTAATAAACCGGTCGCAGAGATGTGAACCTAAAAATCCTGCGGCGCCTGTAATTAAAACTCTTTTTGTCATACGTTTTGAAAGTTTCAGATTGTGCAATATTATATCAAATTATATCGTTTTCAGATGGAATTATTTTGTTTTTATTCCTATGCAGTAATATGTAAAGCCAAGATTAGTAATATCGTTATAGTCAAAAATATTTCTACCGTCAAAAATAAGTTTGTTTTTTAAACGCTTTGCCAGTTCGTTGAAATCAGGCACTCTGAATTCTGGCCATTCCGTTACAATAAGTAACGCATCGGCTTTGTTGAGCGTATTGTACATGTCTGTGGCGTATGAAATAGAATCACCCAGAATCCTTTGTGCTTCATGTTTTGCAACAGGATCGTATGCCACAACACTTGCCCCTGCATTTAATAATTTTTCAATAATTACCAGGCTGGGCGCTTCACGCATGTCATCTGTTTTTGGCTTAAAGGATAAGCCCCATAAAGCGAAAGTTTTTCCCTTCAGGTCGTTATTAAAATGTGTTCGTACTTTATTGAACAATATTTCTTTCTGGCTTTCATTTACCTCTTCAACAGCGTTAAGAATGCGCATGTTGTAGTTATATTGCTTTGCTGTTTTGATAAGCGCTTTTACGTCTTTTGGAAAACAACTTCCGCCGTAACCAACACCGGGATAAATAAATTTAGGACCAATGCGGGCATCGCTTCCAATACCTTTTCTCACCATATTTACATCGGCTCCCATTATCTCACAGAGGTTAGCAATGTCGTTCATAAAGCTGATTTTTGTGGCGAGCATTGCGTTGGCTGCGTATTTGGTCATTTCCGCGCTGGCTATATCCATAAAAATAATCGGATGACCATTCATTAAAAACGGTTTGTAAAGTCTGCGCATAATATCTTCCGCTTCCGGATCGTCAACACCAACAACAATACGGTCAGGTTTCATAAAATCTTCAATAGCCGCACCTTCTTTCAAAAATTCAGGATTAGAAGAAACAAAGTATTGAATGTTTACGCCGCGCTTTTCAAGTTCAAGCTGAATGGCGGCTCTGACTTTTTCTGATGTAGTTACCGGCACGGTAGATTTTGTAACAACCACCAGTGGCTTTTGCATATACTGGCCAATCGATGATGCTACAGCGAGTACATATTTCAGATCTGCGGAACCATCTTCATCCGGTGGTGTGCCCACTGCAATAAAAGCAACATCACAATCAGCGATATTGTCTTTCAGGTCGGTTGAAAAATTCAGTCGTTTTTTTTCAAGGTTTCTTAAAACCATTTCTTCCAAACCAGGTTCGTAAATAGGAAGAATGCCTTTTTTAAGATTGTCAATTTTTTTCTGATCAATATCTATGCAGGTTACATTAACGCCCACTTCCGAAAAGCAGGTGCCTGTTACCAGGCCAACATATCCTGTTCCAATTACAGTAATTTTCATAATATTATTTAATCAGTTCTAATACTGTTGATGTAATAAAATTTAATGCCTCCTCATCCAACTCAGTGTGCATGGGCAAGGAAAGCACGCTTGCGCATAATTTTTCTGTTACCGGAAAATCACCTTCCTTATACCTTTCGCTTTTGTATGCCTTTTGCATGTGTAAAGGAATAGGGTAATAGATCATGGCCGGAATACCACGTTCAGCGAGCTGTTCACGTAGTTTAGCTCTATCAACACCATTAAGCTGAATTGTGTACTGATGAAAAACGTGTGTAGAATTTTTAGCGCGTACAGGTATTTTTATTTTAGGCTCGTTAGCAAATGCTTTATCGTAAAAATCAGCTGCGCGATTTCTTGCCGCTGCATATTCATTCAGATGTTTAAGTTTTGCTTTTAATACTACTGCCTGTATAGTATCAAGTCTGGAATTTACTCCAAGCACATCGTGAACGTACTGCACGCTTTGTCCATGATGCGCGATCATTTTAATTTTTTGCGCAAGTTCTGAATCGTTGGTATATAAAGCGCCCCCGTCTCCGTAACAACCTAAATTTTTACTTGGGAAAAACGATGTACAGCCAACATTACCAATAGTTCCGGCTTTTTGGGTTGTTCCATTTTTAAAAGTATAATCAGCCCCAATTGCCTGGGCAACATCTTCAATCACATAAAGATTATGTTTTTTTGCCAAAGCCATTATTCTTTCCATATCCGCACATTGTCCGAATAAATGAACAGGTACAATAGCTTTTGTTTTTGGAGTGATGTTGCGTTCTATTGCTTCAACGTCTATATCAAAAGTATCCGGATAAACGTCCACCAGAACAGGTGTTAGGCCCAAAAGGCCAATAACTTCGGCTGTGGCAACATACGTAAAGCTGGCAGTAATTACTTCATCGCCTGGTTTTAAACCAAGCGCCATCATTGCAATTTGTAAAGCATCGGTTCCATTTGCACACGGAATTACATGTTTTACGTTAAGGTATCTTTCAAGGTCGGCCTGAAATTCCTTTACCTGAGGGCCATTGATGAAAGCGGTTGAATTGATAACATTCTGGATTCCTTCGTCTACTTCCGTTTTTATTTTTTCGTATTGACCTTTCAGGTCAACCATTTGAATTTTCTTAGCAGATATCATTAAAAGGCTTTGTTTGGAACGGACTAATTTACGAAAAAAAGCCGGTTACGTGCTAAAAAAAGGGCGTAAAGCCTCCTCGAACCAATCTGGTATTGACGCGACCTTGTTAGTGGATTTTTGAATATAAACAAGTGTTACTTTGCCGGTATTCAGCAGTTCGCCCTTGGTGTTGTAACATTCGTATTCAAAGGGTAATTTAACGCCTTTAGGCATTTCTTTAATTGATGTTACAACAGTTATTTCATCGTCGTAAAAAGCCGGTTTTTTGTAGTTAATACTATATTCAACTACCGGCATTAAAATTCCCCGGGCCTCTACTTCTTTGTAACTGAAGCCAATAAGGCGCATTGCTTCAACACGCCCTACTTCGTAATATTGGGCATAAACACCGTAATAGGCATAGCCCATCTGATCTGTTTCACCGTATCGCACGCGGATTTTTGTTTCTGCTCTGATCATATAAAAACCTAACTTTACAAATGTAATTTTTTATTAATGATCCGTAGAATTTGCTGCATAATATTTATTTCAATGTTTCTTGTTTATTGCACGAAGCATTATGCCCCGCAAAAACAGGAGCATGTTCATTATTCTCTTAAAGAAACATCGGAAGAAAAAATAATCAATGATTCTTTGTTTAAATATAAAAACGCGGTAGAAAAAGAAACCGGAAGAGTTATTGCAATAAGTGATGGCGGGTTGGTGAAAGAAGGCGCAGAAACAAACCTTGGAAATTTTGTTTGCGACGCGATGCAATTTGTTGCTGAATCAGAAAAAATAAAAGCGGATGTAGTTCTGATGAACAGAGGAGGTTTACGAACCAATTTACCTGCGGGAGAAATAAAAGTAACACACATATTTGAACTGATGCCTTTTGAAAATGAATTGGTAATACTTACCATAAAAGGTGAAAAATTGTTGCAATTCGTGGAATTGCTGGAAGAAAAAAAACATCCCTTCAAAGGAATGGAAGTAAAGATCAGTAATCATAAAATAAAAAGCGTTACAATCGGAGGCACTGAAATTTTAGGGGGAAAAAATTACACAGTTGTAACAAGTGATTATCTTGCAAATGGTGGCGATGGTTTTACTTTTTTGAAAGATAATTCCGGTTATACTGTTTCGGGGATAAAAGTGCGCGATGCAATTATTGCCTATTGCGAGGATCTTACAAAAAATAAACAGACTATAAAACCTTATCTGGATGGAAGGCTACAAATTTCAAAATAGAAGAGAGTTTTTAAAATACACATTGGGAACGGCGGCGCTTCTGTCGGGATTGGATTCTATGGCGAATAAAAATTCGTTTGAAAAAAAAGGGTTTAGTAAACTGACTATACTATACACAAATGACCAACACAGTCGGATAGAGCCGTTTCCGGCAAATGACGCGAAATACCCAAACGAGGGGGGATTTGCGAAAAGGGCGGCATTGATAGAAAAGATCAGAAAAGAGGAGCAAAACGTATTGCTATTGGATGCAGGTGATATCTTCCAGGGAACCCCGTATTTCAATTACTTTTCGGGTGAAGTGGAATACAAGTTGATGAGTTTAATGCAATATGATGCAGTAACTTTTGGCAATCATGATTTTGATCTGGGTTGCGAAAATATATTGAAGCAAATGCCTCACGCTAAATTTGATTTTGTAAACTGCAATTATAATTTTGACGAAACGGTGCTGGCAAAAAATAAAAAAATAACTCCGTATAAAATTTATAAGAAACAAAAATTAAAAATAGGGGTGTTTGGAATCGGAATCGATTTAGACAATTTAGTGGATAAAAAATACACGAAAGGGATAATTTATAACGATCCGGTTACAAACGCAAATAAAATTTCATCGATATTAAAACAGGAGGAAAAATGTGATTATATTATTTGTTTATCGCATTTGGGATATCGCTATGAAAATAAAAAAAATTCTGATGTTTCACTCATCGAACAGACAAAAAATATTGATCTTGTTATAGGAGGTCACACACACACTTTTCTTGAGAATCCAATAATGATTAAAAATATGGATGGCGCTGAAGTGCCCGTTACACAAGTGGGATGGGCTGGCATATGGTTAGGGCGAGCTGATATTTATTTTTCGCCAGACAACAAAAAAATCTTTCTAAATAATTCCAATCACAAAATTTAGGTGAGATTTGCCTTGGCGGGAAAAATTTTTTAAACTTCCAAATTTTAAATTAAAATTTCCTGAAATTTTTTTTTGGAAAATATTGTTGCAAACACAAATAATCGCATTATATTTACAAACAAGTTCTTGTTGATTATTATAAACACACTATATATTTAATTTTTTAAAAAGCTATGATGAAAGAAAAGACTGCCGAGCAGGTATGGAACGGATGCCTCGAGATTGTAAAAGACAACGTTAGCACACAAAATTTTAAAACATGGTTTGAACCTATCAAGCCAATTAAAATAAATAACAATGTTTTAACTATCCAGGTTCCTTCGCAGTTTTTTTATGAATGGTTAGAAGAGCATTACATCACCTTAATTAAAAAAGTAATTAAAAAAGAATTAGAAGCAGAAGGGCGTTTGGAATATAATATAATAATGGATAATGCTTCAGGTAAAACTGAAACACCTATTACATTTAAATTACCAAACATTAATACCAATTTAAAAAATCCGGCAGTGTCAATGCCAATTGAAGTTGGTAATTCAATTAAAAACCCTTTTGTAATTCCGGGATTAAAAAAAGTTCAGGTAGAGTCTCAATTAAATCCAAATTACAGTTTTGAAAATTTTGTTGAAGGTGATTGCAACCGTCTTGCACGCAGCGCAGGTTTTGCTGTGGCACAAAAGCCGGGTGGAAACGCATTTAACCCTTTATTATTATATGGCGGAGTTGGTTTAGGTAAAACCCACCTGGCTCAGGCGATTGGAATTGAAGTAAAAAAGAACTATCCTAACAAAACAGTATTGTATGTTCAGTCAGAAAAATTCATTACTCAATTTATTGAAGCTGTAAAAAATAATAACCATAACGATTTCATCAATTTCTATCAGATGATTGATGTTCTGATTATTGATGATGTTCAGTACTTCGCTGGAAAAGATAAAACACAGGATAGTTTCTTCCACATATTTAATCATTTACATCAGTTAGGCAAGCAAATCATTTTAACAGCTGATCGTCCTCCTGTAGATATTCAGGGAATCGAGCAGCGTTTGTTATCACGCTTTAAGTGGGGCCTTAGCGCTGATGTTCAGGCACCAGGTCTTGAAACCCGTATCGCTATTCTTGAGAAAAAAGTTTATAACGAAGGTATTCAGTTACCAAAAGAAGTTATTGAATATTTGGCTTATAGCATTACCTCAAACGTACGTGAACTGGAAGGCGCATTAATTTCACTTCTTGCCCAATCAAGCTTAAATAAAAAGACCATCACTTTAGAATTAGCTAAGGCAATGATCGATAAGTTTGTAAAAAGCACAGCTCGCGAAGTTTCAATTGATTATATCCAAAAAGTTGTTTGCGATTATTTCGATCTTGCAATCGATACAATGAAATCAAAAACACGCAAGCGCGAGGTTGTTCAGGCACGTCAGATCGCAATGTATTTTGCAAAGAATATGACCAAATCATCTTTAGCTACTATAGGCATGCACTGCGGAGGTAAAGATCACGCAACCGTTCTTCACGCTTGCCGTACGGTAAACAATCTTATGGACACCGATAAGCGATTTAAAGCTTACATCGAAGAATTAGAAAAGAAGATCAGCATCAGTAATTAAAATAATAACCCCGGTAAATCCGGGGTTTTTTGTTTCTTCGTAATTATATGAAATTATTCATAGCTGAAAGTTTTTTTTAATACGCACATTCAAGGCATTAACTAAATAAGTTTAATTTATTTTAATACAATTTTTAAGAAACAAAACATTCACCTGAATTTTAATCTACTATTTTTATGTTTAAAATTTTCTTTGGTGAAACCAAATTTCTCCTTTAGATTTAAAGTTTAAACCCGATACAATGAACAATATAACAGTTATAGGAAGTGGTACAATGGGTAATGGAATTGCTCATACTTTTGCGCAATTCGGTTACAAAGTAAACCTGGTAGACATTAATGAAGCGGCTTTACAAAAAGCTATAGCAACCATTACAAAAAATCTGGATCGCCAGGTTCAGAAGGGAGTAATAACTGAAGATGTAAAAAACGCTACATTAAAAAATATTACAACGCATACTGATCTTGCAAAAGCAGCCGCAAATTCTGATTTGGTTGTTGAAGCGGCAAGTGAAAACATTGACGTTAAATTAAAAATATTTAAACAGTTGGATGAGATTTGTCCTGCTAATACGATTCTTGCAAGTAACACATCTTCTATTTCAATTACGCAAATTGCAGCAGTAACAAAGCGTGCCGATAAAGTTATTGGCATGCACTTCATGAATCCTGTTCCGGTTATGAAGCTTGTTGAAGTGATCCGCGGATACAGCACTTCTGATGCAGTGTGTGATTTGATCATGGAAACTTCTAAAAAACTGAATAAAGTCCCTGTGGAGGTAAATGATTATCCTGGTTTTGTTGCCAATAAAATATTAATGCCAATGATCAATGAGGCTGTTATAACTTTATATGAAGGTGTTGCAGGCGTTGAAGAAATTGATACTGTTATGAAATTAGGAATGGCTCATCCAATGGGGCCTCTGCAGCTAGCGGATTTTATTGGTCTTGATGTTTGTCTTAATATTTTAAGAGTTCTTCAGGATGGTTTCGGAAATCCAAAATACGCACCTTGCCCTCTGCTGGTAAATATGGTTACTGCCGGGCATTTAGGAGTAAAATCAGGAAAAGGATTTTATGATTACAGTAACGGCGGAAAGGAATTGGTTTTAGCTGAACGCTTTAAAAAAAAAGCAATAGTTGAAGCCTAATGCTGTAACGCTTGAGCCAACCTTATAAAAATATTCTCCCTATCGAATACCCGAATATTCCAAGCGCGGGTGTTTATTACTTTAATACGCATAGCGGTTTAAGGTATGAGGTTCGTTTTGGAAGATTACAGGATAATATTCTTCATGCCAACATTGTGTTTGGTGTTGTTAATGATGAATTTGAAGGAGAAGAATACGTAACTACAAATCGCGGCGAAGTTTACCAGGTAATGAATACAATTGTTGAGATTGTTAAGAATTACATGAAGGAACATCCAAAGGTAAATGTTTACGAATTTAATGCAGTAGGCCGGGAAGGGGAGGATGAAAGCGCGGAGAACGCGCGAATGCTTCTTTACAAAAGATTCCTTCCAAAAATTTTCGAGCACGGTTGGAAGTTCAGAATCGACGGTAACTTTGCACTGGTTACAAAAGCTTAATTACTTTCGGAATTTTTATTTTAATCCCAGCCAGGCTTTAGCACTAAGGCCAAGAATTTTTTCTTTCTCATTGTCTTTTAATGGGGCGCTGCGAACTAATTCTCCCGGAATCGCTTCTCCCAAAGGAAACGGATAATCACTGCCCTGCATCACTTTGTCAGCGCCAATCAGGTCAATTACATATTGTAACATTTTATGATCGCAAACATGACTGTCTACCCAAAACTGACCGAGGTATTTTTTTGGATTGTGAGGATTATCAATTGCCACTAAATCTGGCCTGCATTCCCATCCGTGTTCAATACGACTTATGGTAGGAAGTAAAGAACCACCCCCGTGAGCAAAACAAACTTTTAAATTTTTAAATTTTTCAAATACTCCTGAAAAAATCATGCTGCACGCTGCGCGGCTTATTTCTGCAGGCATTCCCACGAGCCATGGAAGCCAGTATTTTGTCATATGTTCCTGGCCCATCATTTGCCATGGATGAACAAGAATGGCAGCGTTTAAACTTTCACAGGCCGCGAAAAATTCTTTAAACTGGGGTTCTCCAAGATTCAAATTATTAACGTTACTTCCAATTTGTACCCCTTTAAATCCGTTTTTCATACAACGTTCAAGTTCCTGTATAGCAAGTTTTGTATCCTGCATTGGAACTGTAGCAAGCCCTATAAATTTATCAGGATTAGCATTAACGGTTTTTGCAATATCATCATTTAAAAAGCGACTCACTTCCAGGCAATCATTTGGCTTTGCCCAATAACTGAACATCACGGGAATTGTGCAGATTACCTGCATGTCAATGCCGTGTTGTTTCATTTCGTTAATTCGAATTTCCGCATCCCAGCAATTGGCAATGATTTCACGGAAACGTTTGCTTCCCTGCATCATCCACGCTTTGCCTTCTTCATGATGATCAAGCTGAATAAACTCCCCATAGCCGAATTTTTTAGAATAATCCGGAATATGCTTCGGAATAATATGTGTATGAGTGTCTATTGTAAACATGTTTTTTAGTTTATGGTTTATAGTTGTGGTTTTGTATCGGAACTCCGAACTCTAAACCCTATACTCCAAATTATTTCTTCCTGGCGTAAATAATAACATCTTTTTTGCTTCCCCAATGGTATCCAAGATGGAACGGCAACTTGCCAATATTTGCACTGTCTCTTTGAAATGCTTCCTGTAACGGTTTTTGCAAACTTAAATAAGGGAAATCACTTACCGGTTTTGTGTACTGTCCGTAGAGTTTAATATCAAACTTATTGCCTTCTTCAAAATATTTAAAAGGAATTCCGGTATCATCCTGAATTACAGCGATTGAATTTTTTAAGATCAGTTCACGCATATTACTCATAAAGCTGGCGTGTAAGAGATAAGATGCGCTCTTAATGTAAGTAATGCAGTTTGTTGTATTCTTATTAATGTACTTGTGAAATACAGTGGTATCATTGAATAACTTGTTGCTTACATCGTATTTAAAATAGTAAACAGATTTTTGTTTTCCCTGTTGCAAAAAATCTACTCTTACTCCAAATGGTTTGTGTTCTTTATCCTGATAATCGTAGCTTACCTCGCTTATACTGTCCTGATTATAACGTACAAGGTATTTAATATCTAAAATGTCGTTCCCTGATTTTTTAATGAAGAATGCAAGTACTGGTAACAAACCATTTACTTTTTGTGTTTGAAAATCACTCAGCATTTTTTTTGTAATAAAGTAGCTCTTGTCAAAAATATCGCCAAGTGATTTTTTAAAATCGTTGGCATAATCTGAAGCTTCTCCTGCCTTGAATTTGGCAAGGTCAGGCAATTTACCAACTGGTTCTAATCCAAGCATTACATATTTATCAGCGTCAGGAAAAAAAGCATGTGCGGTTAAATAATCCGGCCCGCTAAAAGGATAAAAAACCATTTTACTTTTCTTGTTGGTTTCTTCAAATTCTTTTCGTCCCCATTGTTGCATTGCAAGCAAACGTTTTTTCTCCAGTCGCTTCCAGCTACTGTCAATAAATTTAGCGTGGCTTTCCCAGGCTACAGTATCAAAAAGATAATTCAGATTTCCTGCTTTTCCTTTTTCACCGGATAAAATAGCAGTGATATTATTAAAACGGTTATCCGGATTTAAGTTAGCACTTTTTACAGTAGTTGATTCGGATGCAGTACTATCCTTTTTTTCGGTTATTACCGAGTCTGATTTTGGACCTGCTTCTTTTTTAATTTCTTCTGCGCCATTATCACGACAGCCTGTAAGAAGAGAGAAGGAAAGAACAAATAAAAGGAATTGTTTATTCATGGCGTCAAAAGTAGCGAATTTACCAATACCTAAAATAAACGGACTATAAAATAAGAGCTGCTAAAGTCAGAGGCGACGAATTATAGGCTGTCCTTGATGTCAATGAGTTTGGCCTTTATCGATTCCAGCCTGGCAATTACTTCATCGTTTGCTGAGGAGGAGCCTGAAGGTTTACCGTTTTTTAACTGTTCTTTAGCTCCCTGGATGGTAAAGCCTTTATGTTTAACCAGGTCAACAATTAAAGCGATATTTTCAATATCCTTTTTAGTAAAGGTGCGGTTACCTTTTTTGTTTTTTGACGGTTTTAAAAATCCGAATTCTTTTTCCCAGAATCTGAGAGTGCTTGCGTTAAGCTCAAACATTTCAGAAACTTCACCAATGGTGTAAAAGAGTTTTTCGGTTTCTTCTTTTTCCTGTATTGACATTAAGATTAAAGTTAAGATGATTTATTCCTTTGTCAATAATGAGTTTTCAACAGGGGTCCGAAAGCTGTTAAGAGTATAGGAAATAACCCCGGGCCCCCTTTTTGCTAAACTGAATGGCGGGAGCCGGAAATTTAACAATGTTGATAACAGAAAAAATTCCCTTTAATACTTTTGATTTTGTTTTAATTCTGGTAAGATCTACATCAAGGCTGAGGTATAATCGTCTTTCACGTTCAAATTTCAGAACAGATCCGTCATCCTTCTGAACCGTGAAATTGTTATAAGTTCCACCAATCATTCCATAAGCGCTGTATCCGAAAGCAACATTCAACCACTTCGGAAATTTGTTTTCTTTTTTGATAAATGAAGAAGGGTTTACACTCAACCAGTATGTTTGGCCATTATAATCTTTTAATATTTGGGTATAAAAATTTTCACCGAGCAGATTAGGATTGTACTGCGCCAAACCACTTTGGGCATATGAATATTTTATCTGAATTCTTTGTTCATTCCATAAGGCCTCCTGAGAAATGGCAACAGAGGTTCCCAAAAGATTTGCCGTCTCATCTCCCCATGAAAACCCCCAGCCTTTACTAAAACCATCCATACATTCTATCGCGGTCATATACGCAAACCCAATTGTTCCTGCAGCGAGTTTTTGTTTTCGGGAATAACCGGCCCAATCAAACGCGTTCATCATTAAGCGACCTGTTTGATAGGTAGTGTAAACATGCCCGGCCTTATCCATCTGAAGCCACTCATCATTGTCGTTAAAAAAATGAAAACTGCCGGTACTGTATTGTTGATACCAGGCAATGTTAAGGTATGCAAGTGATCCGGCGGTTAAAGCTACGGATGAACCAATAAGGATACTTTTTTTCAGCTTGCGATGTGTAACAGAATCAGTTTGCGAAACTGAATTGTAACACAAAATAATAGTAAGTAAAAAAGTTACTGCTTTCTTTGGCATCAGAGCAAAGATAATTCTTTAATTGATGAAAAGAGATGCGGGAATTGGGATTAAAAATCGTTGTAGTCTATTAAATCCTGCACGGATTTAAGATTATATTCCTGTTGTTTTTGTTTCGAAGGAATCAGAATCTGCGTGTTACCATTTGAGATGTTATTATCACCTCCGCCAATAGTATTATTCAGATCAATTGCATCGTAAAGATTTTTATCGTTGTAAAATGATCTTGTTTTTCCAAATTTAAGTACTAAGCCGGCATTGAAAAACATAGTGGGCGCAAAATCCTTATCATAAAAATATACCCTGTAGCCACTGGCTGATTTACTTGGATTAGCCCTTTCAGAATAGAATGTAATATTGTTTTTTGTGCTGAAACCGGTAGCTATATAAAAATTAAACCACGAGTTTACGCGCACATCCGCGCGGAAGCCGGTGTTAATCTCATACCTTGTAAAGTGAAACGTTTTTGAATCAGGGAAAAAATAAATGGAATCATGATTGGAAAAATTAAACATTCCTCCCTGAGGTTTTGTGTAAATGCTAAATTGCAGTTTCCGATTAACCGGTAGATTAATGTTAATGCTTCTTGGAAACTGAATGCTGATATTTGTTTTATCGAGCCGGCCAAATCGAAGTCCAATAAAGGGAAGGTAATAACGGTTACCCCACAAAAAAGATTTGGTTATTCCAATACGCCAGTTGAAGCGATCATTTACATTATGGCTGTATACAATTGTACTTGCCATGCGAAAATACGGAGCTGAAGGGTATGTAACATCCTTAGTAACAAACGGCGATACATCAATAAACCACACTGCCTTCTTTCCTGTATTGATTATCATTCTTCCACCAATTCCGAGTTTAACAAGGTTGTGAGTGGGTATGCCATCAAACACCGGTTGCAGGCGCATGTAATTTGCGGTAAGTAAAATATGGGTGTTCTTTCTGATGGAACTATCTTTTGAGAACCTGTCGATAGTTGCAATTGGTGTATTCAAAGAAAAAATAAACTGATTAACCCCATAACTTTTCAGGCGCTTGCTAATGTTGGAAGTGTCCTTTATTTCCTGGTTGGGTTTACGGTAACCATCCATAACAATAACGGTTTGAAAATAATGTTTTGCCATTTTTATTTTCAAGCTGTCAAATGCAGATTGCGCCTTAGACTGGTTAAGGAATAAAAAAACAGCGCTGAGCGTTATCAGCACTATATTAATATGAGTATTCCTGTTCAATTACTCGTTCTTTTCTTTAATACTGTTAATGATCTGCCGTTTAAAATCTTCTTCTGCATTCCTAAGCTTTATAAGTTTTTTAACCCCAATGATTCCTTTTATTTTTTCGCTGTATTGTTTATGAAGATCGGTTTCAGCCTGCCTGGATTTAATGTCTAATACGTAAAGCTCTTCAGCTTCTTTCTCGGTAATATTCTCCGGGATTTTTCTAAAGCTTTGTCTCAGGTTTTTTCGTATCGCCTTAATTTTATCATTATACTCGTTATAAACAGGCCAGAATTTTTCAGCTTCGGCACTGGTTAACTCAAGGCGTTTTGAAATAAATGAAACACGCAGCGCTTCCACCTTATCTCCCTGTGCTTTTGAGAAGGATGATAAGCCAAGAAAGAAAGCTATCAATAATATGTTAACGAGTTGTTTCATTTTAAATTTCATCCAGCAAATCTTCCGTATCTACATTTTTAAGACTTGTGTCTGCTTCTTTTTTTTCAGCTCCCCGGTTTGATTTTACTTCTAATTTTTCCTCCAGTTTTTTTGTATCTACCAGTTCGTAAAGCTCGTCACTTTCCAGGTTCTCAAGATTTTTTGTTTTAACAAGGTCCACTTTATCAACGCACGCAAGCGTTCCGCAATCTTCTGTATTTGAAACTTTAAAATATTGGTTATAAATCCATATTCCAATGGTTACTGCAACTATGGCCGCCGCAGCTGAATACCATGTTTTTGCTCCAAACAGTTTGATTACTTTAACCGGTTTTGTGGTAAGAGCACTTGTAATTCTTTCTGCCGATTCAGTAAAATAATTATCCTCAACTGCAAAAGGATTTTCCTTTTTGATAGCAGCTAAATTTTTGAAAGAAGCGCGCTCATTTCCATCCTTCAATGTTTTAGCAAGTTCATTTATTTCCTGATCTTCAAAATAATTATCGGGAACTATAAAACCGCTTTGCTTTTTTACAGTAGAAAGTTTTGGATAAGCAATCAATTCAAGCTTTCGTTCCAGGTTATCAAAGTAATTTTCCGGTACAATAAATCCTGAATTATTCTTTTCTTTGAGTTCTGTCAATCTTTTATAAGGCTTGTGTTCTTCAATCCATTCAATTTTATTAAAAATAGAATCAGCCGATTTTTTAAAATAACCATCGGGCAAACCAAAATTGTTTGGCTCTCCATTTATGCTGTTATTTTCAAAATCCTTGCTCATAGCTTATTTTAGACTATTTTTAACGCTTAAAGTTTAATGGCTTACTAAAAATTCTTCAATCTTTTTTGCGGCAATATGATAGCTCGCTTTTAGCGCTCCTACCGAGGTTTCCAGGATTTCTGCCATCTGTTCGTAAGGCGTTTCGTCGTAATAACGCATGTTAAAAACAATCCTTTGCTTTTCCGGAAGTGTTAAAATAGCCTGCTGCAGTTTCAATTGTATTTCATCACCTTTAAACCAGGTATCGCTCTCAAGGCTTTTACTTAGCTGGTACTCAATAGGGTGTATCGAGCTTGTTTGAGATTTTTGTTTCTGTTTAAGGTGAGTTAACGCTTCGTTGGTGGCAATGCGGTACATCCAGGTGTACAGCTTACTGTCTTCCCTGAAATTTTCAAGGCCTTTCCATACCTTAATAAAAGTATTCTGAAGCACGTCATCGCTATCATCATGATCTATCACAATTTTACGGATGTGCCAGTATAGCATTTTCTGATATTTTGCAATAAGGTGACTTAACGCGGTATTCCTCGTTTTTTCGTCCTTAAAAAGCTCCAGTATGGTATTGTCTTCTATTTGTGCCACAAAATCCAGAGATTAGACGTAAAAATAAACTAAAAGTTTAATTTTGCCCCGAAATAATGGATTTACTGGAGAAAATAAGGCGTTTTGAGAGTATGCATATTGTATTCTGGCTTGTTAAAGACAGTTGCTGGATGCTTGAATTTAAGTGGCTGGGGGCGTCGATGATAATTCCAACGGTTTTTCTGGCGTTGTACCTTGTGATAAAAACCTTTGGAACACGGGATTTTTACCTGAATTCGGCTATTTTCTTCTGGATCAGCGCCAATAGTTTCTGGATGCTTATGGAATTTTTTAATGATAATCAGTATAAAAATTTTGCTGCTATACCCTTTGCGCTGGGTTTTATTTTCATCGCCTTTTTTTATCTCACATCCAATAAAAAGCGCATCAGCTCTTAGTTTTCATTCTTCGAAAATATTCCGGATTAAGCAAAAAAATTGTAAAAAATGGGCTAAATCCATTAAATTTATGCCTCTAATATATTGATGATGACTGAAGTTAAACCCTACCAGACCAAACACAAAATTCGTATTGTTACCGCAGCAGCTTTGTTCGACGGACATGATGCAGCTATTAATATCATGCGCCGGGTAATGCAAAGTTCAGGGGCTGAAATTATTCATCTTGGACATGACAGAAGCGTTAAGGAAATTGTTGATTGCGCTATACAGGAAGATGCCAATGCCATTGCTATTACCAGCTATCAGGGCGGGCATAACGAGTATTTTAAATACATGTATGATCTTTTAAAGGAACGCGGATGTGGACATATAAAAATTTTTGGTGGCGGGGGAGGAACTATTTTACCTGAAGAGATTGAAGATTTGCATAAGTACGGTATCACGCGCATTTATCATCCTGACGATGGACGTGCGCTTGGTTTGCAGGGAATGATAAACGATGTGCTGATGAAAAGCGATTTTGCCACAGGCGTTAACCTGAACGGAGAAGTTAAATACATCAAATCAAAAGATCATAAATCAATCGCGAGATTAATTTCTGCCGCTGAGAATTTTAATGAAGAAAGTAAAATTGTTCTTGACAAGGTTCGTGAGGAAGCAAAAAAATCAAAAACACCGGTTATTGGAATAACAGGTACAGGCGGGGCAGGTAAGTCTTCTCTTGTAGATGAACTTGTTCGTCGTTTCTTGTTGGATTTTCCTGATAAAAACATTGGTATCATTTCCGTTGACCCCAGCAAACGTAAAACCGGAGGAGCTTTACTTGGTGACAGGATCCGCATGAACTCAATTAAAAACGATAGAGTTTACATGCGTTCACTTGCCACACGTCAGAGTAATCTTGCCTTATCAAAATATGTAAAGGATGCTGTGGATATTTTAAAAGCATCTGAATTTGATTTGGTTATTCTTGAAACAGCAGGTATCGGACAAAGTGATACGGAAATCATTGAGCACAGTAATATGAGTTTGTATGTAATGACACCGGAATTTGGCGCTGCAACTCAACTCGAAAAAATTGACATGCTTGAATTCGCTGATATCGTAGCGATAAATAAATTTGATAAACGCGGGGCATTGGATGCATTGCGTGATGTGAAGAAACAGTACAAGCGTAACCATAATTTGTGGGAAGCAAAAGATGAAGATCTTCCAGTGTTTGGTACTATTGCATCTCAGTTTAACGATCCGGGAACTAACACTTTGTACAAGGCTTTAATGGATAAACTGGAAGAAAAAACTCACGCCGGTTTAAAATCAAATTTTGTTATCACTAACGAAATGAGCGAGAAGATCTATATCATTCCGCCTAACCGTACGCGCTACCTGAGCGAAATTTCTGAATCTTCACGCAATTACGATAATTGGGCTACCGCTCAGAGCGACATTGCTGAAAAACTGCAGTCTATCCGAAATACAATTGATACTTTAAAATCTTCAAAGATTGAAGATAAGGACCGCATCATTAAAACTCTTGAAGCAGAAGCACAACTTATAAGTCTTGATCTTGACGGACATAATTTAAAAACGTTGCAAACCTGGGAGGAAAAAAAGAAAAAGTACCAGGATGAGTTTTATATTTTTAAGGTTCGTGATAAGGAAATTAAAATTAAAACGCATTACGAGAGTTTATCGCATACCCAGGTTCCAAAAGTAGCTGTTCCTAAGTTTAAAGGTTGGAACGATATTTTAAAATGGAGTCTGCGTGAAAATTTCCCTGGAGAGTTTCCTTACACTTCAGGAATTTACCCTTTTAAGCGCGAGGGAGAAGATCCAACACGCATGTTTGCCGGTGAAGGCGGACCAGAGCGTACTAATAAACGTTTTCATTACGTAAGTTTGGGTATGCCTGCGCATCGCTTGAGTACAGCGTTTGACAGCGTAACCCTTTATGGTAATGATCCTGATCACCGTCCTGATATTTATGGAAAGATTGGTAATAGCGGTGTAAGTGTTTGTTGTTTGGATGATGCCAAAAAATTATACAGTGGCTTCAATCTTGCAGATCCAAAAACATCTGTATCAATGACCATTAACGGTCCTGCTGCAACTATCGCGGCATTCTTTATGAATGCGGCAATCGATCAGCAATGCGAACTTTACATTAAGCAAAATGGTTTAGAAAAAGAAGTTGATAAAAAAATAGAGGAAATTTATAAAACTAAAGGAACCAAACGTCCGCGTTACAACGCCGATAAATTACCGGAAGGAAATAATGGACTTGGATTAATGTTACTTGGTGTTACAGGCGACATGGTTTTACCTGCTGATGTTTACAACCAGATAAAAACATACACTTTATCACAAGTGCGCGGAACGGTTCAGGCGGATATCTTAAAAGAAGATCAGGCTCAGAATACCTGCATTTTCAGCACGGAGTTTAGTCTGCGTGTGATGGGAGATGTTCAGCAGTACTTTATTGATAACAACGTTCGCAACTTTTATTCAGTTTCCATCAGCGGATATCATATCGCTGAAGCTGGCGCTAATCCTATTTCCCAGCTGGCCTTTACTTTGTCGAATGGATTTACATTTGTTGAGTATTATTTAAGCAGAGGAATGAATATAAATGATTTCGCTCCTAACTTATCGTTCTTCTTTAGCAATGGCATTGATCCTGAATACAGCGTGATAGGGCGTGTTGCACGTCGCATCTGGGCAAAGGCCATGAAAAATAAATATGGTGCAAATGAAAGAAGCCAGATGTTGAAGTATCATATCCAAACATCCGGGCGCTCTTTACACGCGCAGGAAATTGATTTTAATGATATCCGTACAACATTGCAGGCATTGTATGCAATTTACGATAACTGTAATTCGCTACATACAAATGCTTATGATGAAGCCATCACAACTCCAACAGAAGAATCTGTTCGTCGTGCTATGGCAATTCAGTTGATTATAAATCGTGAGTTAGGTCTCGCAAAAAATGAAAATCCATTACAGGGTTCATTCATCATTGAGGAATTAACTGACCTGGTAGAAGAAGCTGTATTAGCCGAGTTTGATAAGATTACCGAACGGGGTGGTGTTTTGGGTGCAATGGAAACCATGTATCAGCGTAGTAAAATACAGGAAGAAAGTTTGTATTACGAAACATTGAAACATAATGGAGAGTATCCTTTAATTGGAGTAAACACATTCTTAAGCTCTAAAGGAAGTCCTACTGTTTTACCGCGCGAAGTAATTCGTTCAACAACTGAAGAAAAGGAAGCGCAAATTGAAACACGCAATAATTTATGGGCAACGCATAAGGATAAAGGCGCGCAGGTGCTAAAGGATCTTCAGACAACGGCAATTCAAAATAAAAATATGTTTGCCGCTTTAATGGAAGCTGTAAAATATTGTTCGCTGGGGCAAATAACTAATGCGTTGTTTGAAGTAGGCGGGCAGTACAGACGAAATATGTAATGAATAATGTCTTATTGAGATATTATTTTGTTTTCTGTTTTATTTTAACCGCTTTAATTACAAAAGCGCAACCTGATACTGTTGAGGTAGGTAACGCCATTGATGAGGCACGCAGTGAATTTTCGCGAAATCCCAAAGAGAGTAAAAAGTTAGCTGAAAAAGCACTTGAATTGGCGCTTGCCTGCGGTAACGAAAAATTTATTGCGCGTGCATACAATACGCTTGGATCCGCATTTTACTTTTTAAATTTCCCTGATTCCGCCAAAGCTTATCATTTAAAAGCGCTGGAAATTCAAAAAGAGATAAACGATCTGGAAGGTCTCGGGAGGTCTTATACAAATCTTGGAAGCATATACTCAGAAACAGGCTTGAATGAAAAAGCACTAAGTCATTTTACACTTGCCGAAAAGTATTTTATTAAAATCAATTATAAAGTTGGTCTTGCTAAACTATACAATAGCCTTGGAATTTTATTTTATAACATTCGTGATTTTGAGAATGCTAAAAAGTATTTCAGCAATGGCCTTATGTTGTCTGAAGAGCTGAAGGATGAAGTGCTTTCTTCTTCGCTAAGTACAAATCTAGCAAACACATATAGTTCTGAGGGAAAAGTAAAGGAAGCTTTGAGTCTCTACAAAACAGGATACGATATTTCAGTTCGAACTAAAAATTATGCAAATATTGTTACAGTTGGGAATAGTATGACCGAATTATACATTGGGTTAAAGGATTTTGAGAGCGCAAAAAAATATAACGAGGAAGCGTTAAAAATAATCCGTGATAATGATTTGAGCGATTATTTTAAGATCAGCGCCTTCGGGCATTATGCTTTTCTACTCGATAATGATGGTAAATATAAAGAGAGTATAAATTATTACGATTCAGCTGTAGCGATAGCACGGCAAGCTCAGGATATGATTAAGGAGATTGAGCTTTACAAACAGTTAAGCCAAACCCTCATGCACAATAATGATTATAACCGCGCTTATCTGATTTTAAATCTTGCGAATGACTTAAAGGATACTCTCTACATGAGAAATTTAAAAGATAAAATTTCTGAAATAAACGCGATTCATAATGTAGAAAAGAAAGAGCAGGAAATATCTGTGCTTAATAAGCAACGCGAGGATCAGAAAAAAAGAAATGTCCTTTGGGTGATAATTGCATGTGTTTCGCTGGTATCGCTTGTTGTTGCAGTTTATAGTTATATTGGGAAGAGAAAGGATAACGAACTGATTTCTTTACAAAAACAGGAAGTAGAAAAAAAGAGCATCATTATTGAGGATAAGCAAAAGGAAATTATCGACTCAATTAATTATGCTAAAAAAATTCAATATGCTTTACTTGCTCATGACGATTTTCTCAAAGCAAATTTAAAAGAGTACTTTGTTCTTTTTAAACCAAAAGATATAGTGAGTGGAGATTTTTACTGGTCGACACTCAGTTCAGAGTTAGGAGTTAAGAGTGCACTGAAGTTACAGTCCGAGTCCGAAACTCAGAACTCCGAACTGTTTTATCTCGCGGTGTGTGATAGTACTGGCCACGGGGTTCCCGGGGCATTCATGAGTTTACTTAACATTAGTTATTTAAACGAGGCAGTGAACGAGAAAAAAATTATTGAACCGCATAAAATATTTGACCACGTGCGTAACCGTTTAATTGATAACATTTCACAGGATGGTCAGCAGGATGGAATGGATGGTATTTTAATTTGTGTAAACAAAAAGAATAAACAAATAACCTATGCTGCTGCTAATAATTCACCTGTTTTAATCTCGCAGAGAAAGTTAAGTCAGTTAAGTACCGATAAAATGCCGGTTGGAAAGGGAGAAAGAAACAAACCATTTACGTTAAATACTATTGATTATAAAGAAGGAGATGTTCTTTATTTGTATACAGATGGTTACGCGGATCAATTTGGCGGAATTAATGAAAAGAAATTCAAGTACAGGCAGCTGAATGAACTCCTTACTGAAATTGCTGCTTTGCCTGTTAACAAGCAAAAACAAATACTCGAAGAAAGATTTAATGAGTGGAAAGGAAATCTCGACCAGATTGATGATGTTTGCATTATAGGAGTTCGGCTTTAGCGAAAATTATCTTTAAATAAATTTTAATTAAATAATTTGAATATGAAGGCTGTTTTAATAATGTTGCTACTTACATTCTCGGGAAAATTTGTAAGTCAGAATTTGGCTGATAGTTTAAATAATTCTGCTATACAATACCAGCATGAGCTGAATAAGGAATATATGGATTCTTTAACTTCTCCTTTAACTAAAGAGGACCGCGCAAAGTTTTTAAGTCATTTATTTTTTCCATTTGATATTAAATTCTGTGTAACGGCAGAGTTGAAACAGACCCCTGAAGAAAAGACTTTTCAAATGCGTACCACAACTGACCGGAAACCATATTACGTAAAATATGGTGAGCTTCATTTTAAAATCGATGGGAAAAAGTATAAGCTAAATGTTTATCAAAGTATGGACCTGCTAAATAAACCTGAATACAGAGATTATTTGTTTGTTCCTTTCAAGGATCTTACCAATGGAGAAGAAACATATGGCGGAGGAAGATTTCTTGACCTTCGGATTCCAAAAGGTAAAACTATTATTGTAGATTTTAATAAGGCATATAATCCTTATTGCGCCTATAACCATAACTATTCCTGCCCCGTTCCTCCGCCCGAAAATACTCTTGATATTAAAGTTACTGCAGGAATTATGCTAAAGGAATAACATTAATTATTTTTTTATCTTCGTTCTGCTTTAATAAAGTTGAAAACCGGAAGAAAAATATTTTACTTCATTTTAATGTTGCTTGGTTGTTTCCTCAATGGTAACTCTGGCAGTGGAAAAAAGATCGATTCGCTTTATACCGTTCTTAAAAATACAAGTAATGATACTCTTAAGATAAATCTTCAGATTAAAATCGGAAACCTGTTGCTTGAAGATGATACCGTTGGCGGTTACCGTGAAATTAAAAAAGCTTTTTACGCCTTAAAACCCATTTCTGATAACGAATTTTCTTTTAGAACAATTGAAAAGCTTGGTCGTGTTTGTTACGCTCATAGGTTGATTAATAAGGCACGATATTTTTGGAATAACGGTTTATTAAAAGCCAAAGCTATTAATAACAAAGAGTGGCAATCACGTTTTTACAGTCGGATAGCTTCTTATTTACAAAGAGAAGATTATTCAAAACAATGTATTGCATATTATGATAGCGCTTTAACTTTTGCAAAAGGCGGTCCTGAAAAATTGCTTGCAGATATACTAATGCAAAAAGGTCGTGCACATTATGATGTTGGCGATTATAAAACCGCGATGAATCATTACATCAACGCGCAGCGCCTCTTTGAAAAAAATAAGTGGATGAATGTGGAATACGGTCACTTGCTTCATTATTTAGGTTCGGTTTTTAAACGGCAGAACTTTCACGAAAAAGCGCTCGAGTACTATGAAAAAGAACTGCAACAGGCGCGTGAAATTAAAAATCGTAGTCTTGAAGCCGAAGCTCTATATCTATGTGCTGGTATGTTTGGAACAATGGGCGAACTTGATAAAGAATTAAAATATTTGAATGAGGCTATTGAAATATTTAAGCTCGAAAATAATAAACGAATGCTTGCTTTACTTTATGGAAATCTGTCATATAATTATGGTGACAGGGGTGATTACAAGAACGCAATCGCAAGCAGCGAACGTGCGCTTGCATTGTATACAGAAATTGGAGAAAAAGAAAGCTTATCTTCCATTTACAGTTCCATGGGAAATTATTATTCGAGGCTTGGTCAGCATCAAAAAGCAATATCACTTTTAAACCAGGCAATGGCCGCGGCAGAAAAAGTTGAAACAAAACAGCTTTTAAATCGAGCCGATATAACAGAAGCTCTTGCCTTTGCACATTCAAGGGCGGGTAATTATAAAACCGCATTTAATCTGTTACTTGATCACAGAGCATTAAACGATAGCCTCACCAATAAAAGCAACTCAGAATATTTGCATGATTTGGAAAAACAATATGAAACTGAAAAGAAAGAACAGGAAATAGCGCTATTAAACGCTGATAAAAAAATAAAGGACGAAGAGCTTCTAAGGAAAGAAACGCAAAGTCGTACGTTAATAATCGTTTCCGGGCTGGGTTTGCTAATTGCTGCAATTTCAATAATTGCATTTATTAATAAGCGTAAAACAAGCAAGCTGTTGAGTAAGCAGGTAAATGAAATAAATTACCAGAATGCAATTATTAAAGAAAAGAATAAGGATATAACGGATAGTATACAATATGCCAAGCGCTTGCAGGAAGCTGTATTTCAGGAGGCACACGCCCTGAATAATTATTTTGCTGAATCTTTCGTGCTTTTCAGGCCTAAGGATATTGTTAGCGGGGATTTTTATTGGTTCGAAGAAGTACAGGGCAAAACAATCCTAGTTGTTGGAGATTGCACAGGGCATGGTGTACCGGGCGCGTTTATGTCAATTCTTGGCCACAACCTTTTAAATCAGGTCATACTTGAAGAAGGGATTACAAATCCATCAGAAATTTTACAGCTTCTTGATAAGCGCGTTACAAATGCACTGAATAAAAAAGGCCGGATGGAATACAATGACGGAATGGATATGGCCATTTGTGTAATAGATAAGCAAAATAAGCAATTAAGTTTTGCAGGAGCCAACAGGCCTTTGATTATCAAACGCGCGAGTGGCTTAAAAGAACTTAAACCGAATAAGTTTGCTATCGGCGGAATTGAAGACGATCGTTGCAAACTGTTTTTAAAGCAGGATGTTGAGTTAATGGAGAATGATACACTTTATCTTTTTTCCGATGGGTATTATGATCAGTTTGGTGGGCCAAATGGAAAAAAATTCAAATACAAAAAACTGGTTGAGCATATCGGGGAAATTGCAAGCAGACCTTTGCGGGAGCAACAACAGATTTTGGATAAAACGCTGGATACCTGGCGTGGTAATCTTGAACAGTTGGATGATATTTGTGTGCTTGGTGTAAAAATCTGATCATCCTTTATTGAGGTTATTCGGAGTCTATTATTGTCACGCGGGTTATTTTCCTCATTAGATTATTTAACTTATAGAATACTAATTTAATACGCTGTGGCATTTACTTTGTGTTTCTTAAAGCATGAAAGTAAGCTTAAAAATACTGTTATTTGCCTTTTTATCTTTTTGTCTTAATTCATTTTCTCAGAGCGATTCATTGGGAATGGCCGGCGATAATCTCGATCTGAAAGCGGTTCTTACTATATTCAAGGATTCAAAAAATATTGAAGAGTTTGAAAAGAAACTGAACGTGGCTGACACGAAAGTGAACAATCTTGATCTGAATGGAGATGGACAAGTTGATTATCTAAGGGTAATTGATACGCAAAAGGACTCTGTCCATTCAATCATCATCCAGGCGCCGGTAAGTAAATCAGAGTCGCAGGACGTTGCTGTAATAGAAGTTGAAAAGAAAGGAACCAATACGGCCCATTTACAAATTGTTGGAGATGAAACTTTGTATGGTAAAGATTATATTATTGAACCAGGAGAAGAGGGGAGTGTTGTAAAAGAAAAATCAACCAAAAAAGAAACGAAGGAAGACGACGTTTATAAAGGGCAGGAGGAAAAAAACGGTACAAAAGATTCGAGAAAGAAAGAGAATAAGGAATATAAAGAAGACCAAAACGTAATAGTGAATGTGTGGACATGGCCATCCGTAGTTTATCTGTATTCGCCGGGTTATGTCATGTGGGTATCCCCTTATTACTGGGCTTATTATCCTCCCTGGTATGACCCCTGGGCACCTTATCCCTGGTATGTTTATCACCATCATATTATCGGTTACCCTTATATTGTTCCTTGTCGATATGGGAACTATTATTACAGTCCACGTGCCCGGGAGATGTACTATGGGAAACGTACAAGCTCGGGTTATGTCGAAAAAACGGCTCCAAAGTATAATCAACGGGTTATGCCGGGAGAGAGAAAACAACCAGGGCAAAAACAAAAAAGTGATCAACCTGCCAGAGACAAAGGAAGGGTGAAACAACAAGAAGGGGTAAAAACTTATCCTGATAAAAAACCAAAAGCGGACCCAAACAGGGTGCCACAAACAAAGCCAAATCCAACAAAAAGGAATGATCAGGCGCCAATGGATAAACCAAATAAAATTGAACAAAAACAGGCGCCGAGGGAAAATCCGAACAAAATTAATACGCGCCCACAACCCCAAAAGCCCACTCAACCACAACCAGGTGGTCGTATTAATAAACCGAGATAACTCTCTTCATTAATTGTTATAGGAAATTGGTTTTTCAATATCTTTAGCAATATGTTGGAAACATCTCCCGAAAAAACAGGAACGCTTATTATTCTCCGGGGCCTGCCTGGCAGTGGTAAATCTACCTTGGCAAAGGAGTTAAGTGAAAATGGAAAGTATCCGGTGTTTTCGGTGGATGATTTTTTTACAAAAGAATCTGGTGAATATAATTTTGAATTCGAAAAAAACCATCTTGCCTACAAAGCCTGCGAACAAAATACCAGAAAGAGCATGCAGGTGAATGTTCCAAAAATTTTTATTGATAATGTGTTTTCGCTCGAATGGGAAATGGAACCTTACTTTAAGCTAGCCGCGGAGTTTAATTACCGAATTTTTGTAGTTACCGTAGAGAACCGCCATCATGGAAAAAATATTCATGATATAAGCGAGGAGCAATTGGAAAAAATGGCCGCGAAATATAAAGTAGTATTATTTTAAACATCTCACACTAAATCCCGAACTCCCAACCCAAAACTCCTGTTGTTAATTCCTTTTTAAAAAACTTAACTAAAACTGTTATGGGTTTTCGTGTATCTTTATCTTCAATATTTTATTATAGCCTGTATGCGTAAAATCCTGTTTATTTTTTTAATATTTCAAACTATTCTTTTTTATTCTCAAACCACTGATGCCGCTGGTAAAAAACAAGGTTTCTGGAAAAAGAAAGACGAGAAAACCAATAAACTTATTTACGAAGGAAGTTTTAAAGATGATAAGCCTGTAGGTAAATTTAAATTTTATTATCCTAATGATTCGGTACAGGCGATTTTCTTCTACCGTAACGAAGGTAAGGTTGCAACCGTTAAACTCTTTCATATGAATGGTAAAAGGATGGGCGAAGGAAAATATCTGAACGAATATGCAGGCAAAGATATTAACCGGATAAAAGACAGCGTGTGGATTTTTTATGATGAGAATGGCGCTATTATTTCCAAAGATACTTATGTGTCAGGAAAGAAAAACGGTAAAAGTTTTGTTTACCTTCCTGATGGCGCTATAGCGGAAGAAAGAAATTATAAAATGGACGTTCAGCACGGACCATTCAAGCAGTACTTTGATGGAAAAAAGGTGAAAGGCGAAGGAACCTATGTTAACGGGAATCTTGACGGGAAAGCAACTTATTATTTTCCTAACGGTATTGAGGTTGCCTCCGGGTATTATAAAAACGGATTAAAGGTTGGTCCGTGGATTTATAGAGATGATAAAGGTAAAGTCAAAGAAAAGGAATTGTATAAAGATGGAAAGCTTGCTTCGCCAAAAGAAACGGAAGAGTTCTTTTCAAAGAATAAACCAAAAGAGCAGATCCAGAAAGACCCGAAGCAGACGGATAAGAAATCTCAGCAAAAACCAAATAAAAAATAATACTCATCCCGCCCAACAGGGCGGGATTTTTATTTAATTCTCACTCAACCCAACCATTTATAAAATAATTAGTATTAAGGATTAAGTTCCTTTTCAACTTTCCTGTTTATTCTTAACTTTAAGTAACCTTAAAAACCAATCAAATGAGTAAAAATTTATTTCTTAGTTTTTTAGTACTTGGTATAATTAAAATTTGTGTTGGCCAAACCAATAACGCTTCGCCTTATTGCCAGCCGCAATACATGACTGTACCATGTAACCAGGGCGGGCCGTCAAATAGTCCAAGCGCCTATGTAAATGATAATATTAATGACTTTAGTACTACAGGAGCCATTGTAAATATATCTAACCTTAATTCAGGCTGTAATGGGATGGCCAATAACTATATTTATTACTGCCAGCATAATCTTCAGGTTAATCCTGGTACCGCGGTGACCTGCAACCTTAAAGCCGGAATTAATTTTGCCCAGGGTTTTGCCATATTTATTGATTGGAACCAGGATAATATATTCCAGGTACCTTCAGAAAGAGTAGCTGGTACTTCTGGTGTGCCTCCTGCAAATACAGTCACAGTACTTAGTTTTACCGTTCCTTCAAGTCAGTCTCCAGGAATATATAGAATGCGGGTAAGGTCGGTATACGCTACCCCCGGAGCTAACATGAATCCGTGTAATAATTATTCATATGGAGAATGTGAAGATTATAATGTATATGTTGGAATGACTGCTCCGCCCCCTTCAACGGTAACAGCAACGGCCTCTAATAATTCTCCTGTTTGTCCAGGTCAGAACGTAAATTTAACGGCAACTTCTTCAGGTACTACAACCTTTAACTGGTCGGGTCCTTTGAATTATACAAGCAGCGTTCAGAACCCTACACTTTCAAGTATTACTCCTTCTATGGGCGGAACATATTATGTTGCTGTAACTTCCGGAACGTGCCCTTTACTTGCCGGTACTTATGTGTGGATTAAAGCGGCTCCATCACTTACGGTAAGTAGCGGAGCAAATCCATCCTGCGCCGGAGCTGCAGTTACTTTGTCAGTAGCTTCCGCCGGAACCGCGAGTTCTTATACCTGGAGTACCGGAAGCAATTCTGTAACCACACAGGTTTCTCCAACCGTAAACACAACTTACACCATTTCCGCCAGTAACAATACATGCGTTACTTCAACAGCTTATACGCAATCTGTTACAATATGCAGTGGATTAGACAATATTCCCGCCTCAGAAGCTAACCTGATTATTTATCCTAATCCATTTAAGAACGAATTCAGAATAAGTACTTCTGTTAAAGTTCAGGTTAATATTTATAATGCTTTAGGTGAACTGGTATTGGGTAGAGTGGTTAATAACGGTGAAGTAATAAATACGGAATCATTTTCATCGGGAGTATATCTGTTAACTATTATTGAAGGAGAATATCGCAAGACAATCAGGATTATTAAAAATTAATGTTAATGTAAACCTTAGTTCCTTACCGCGGGGATTTAATTAGTACCTTTGCGACTGTATTTTTTTAAGGAACAAATGAGCAGAAACGGCAAGGTTTTAGTGGCAATGAGTGGTGGTATAGACAGTAGCGTTACCGCTATGATGCTGCATGAACAAGGCTATGAGGTGATTGGTATCACCATGAAAACCTGGGATTATGAAAGCTCGGGATTCAGTAAACGCGAAACCGGTTGCTGTAGTTTGGATAGCATTAATGATGCCAGGTCAATGGCTGTTAACTTTGGTTTCCCTCATTACATTCTGGATATTCGCGGAGAGTTTGGAGAATTTATTATCAATAATTTCGTTGAAGAATATCTTGCGGGTCGAACACCCAATCCATGTGTTTTGTGCAATACGCATATTAAATGGGATGCGCTTTTAAAACGTGCTGATATGCTGGATTGTGAATTCATTGCTACGGGCCACTATGCGCAATTGCGTGAAGAAAATAATCGCAAAATAATTTTCAAGGGGGTAGATCATACAAAAGATCAAACTTATGTTCTATGGGGACTTGATCAGGATTGTTTGAAACGAACGATGTTTCCACTGGGAGGATTTAAAAAAACTGAAATCAGGCAAATGGCCAAGGACGCGGGTTTTTATGATCTGGCGAATAAAAGCGAGAGTTATGATATTTGCTTTGTTCCTGATAACGATTATCGTGCATTTTTAAAACACCGTATGCCCGGCCTTGAAGCAAAAGTGGAAGGCGGCGATTATATTTTCAAAGGAAAAAAAGTTGGCACCCATCGCGGCTATCCGTTTTATACAATAGGGCAGCGTAAAGGTTTGGATATTGCCATGGGAGCTCCTGTATTTGTAAAAGAAATAATACCTGAAACCAATACAGTTGTTTTGGGGGATAAGGACGATCTTGAAGAAAATCATTTACAGGTAAGAGATTTTAATATCAGTAAATACGAAAAGCTTCCGGAAGATTTTGTTGGCCTTATAAAAATTCGTTACAAGGATGCCGGCACTTTAGCCACCATCAACACAGTTGAAAACAAACTGGATGTGATTTTTCATTCGCCTGTAACTGGAGTTGCTCCGGGGCAGAGCGCTGTAATTTATGAAGGCGAGGATCTGGTGGGTGGCGGTTTTATCGATCGCAAAAAACCAATTCTGTAAACTACTTTCCAACATTGTAAAGTTAACTAATGGGCATACTTTGCCATTTGTTTATTTGCTTTAATATTTTAAATTTACCATTCTAACTTAATTGAATTTCTATGAAGAAAGCCTATGTGTTTCCCGGCCAGGGTTCTCAGTTTCCGGGAATGGGAAAAGATCTGTATGATGCCAATCCGTTAGCAAAACAGTTATTTGAAAAAGCCAATGATATACTTGGTTTCAGAATTACTGATACTATGTTCAATGGCACCGAGGAAGAATTAAAACAAACCAGAATTACACAACCGGCAATTTTTTTACATTCGGTTATTCTCGCAGCAACCCAGGGCGATAATTTTAAACCCGATATGGTTGCAGGTCATTCACTGGGAGAGTTCTCGGCACTTGTAGCAAATAAAACCCTAAGTTTTGAAAGCGCGTTGCAATTGGTTTACAAACGCGCTATGGCAATGCAAAAGGCCTGTGAAATTAATCCAAGTACCATGGCCGCAATTTTAAATCTTGATGATAAAGTTGTGGAAGATATTTGTGCTGAAATCACCGCTTCAGGTCACGTTGTTGTTGCGGCAAATTATAATTGTCCGGGCCAGTTGGTAATTTCAGGAAGCATTGAAGGAATAAATATTGCCTGTGAAAAATTAAAAGCAGCGGGAGCAAAGCGTGCGTTGGTATTACCTGTTGGAGGGGCTTTCCACTCTCCATTAATGGAGCCTGCCAGAGTGGAACTGGAAGCTGCAATTAACGCAACGGAGTTCAGGCAGCCGATTTGTCCGGTTTATCAGAATGTTACTGCTAAAGCTGTTTCTGATCCCTCAGAAATAAAAAAGAATCTGATCGCGCAGTTAACTGCGCCGGTTAAATGGACACAGAGTGTTCAGCAAATGGTAGCAGATGGCGCAACACAATTTATTGAAGTTGGTCCTGGAAAAGTTCTTCAGGGCTTAGTAAAAAAAATAAGTGCAGGGGCGGAAGCTTTAAGTGTATAACATGAGAAAGTTTGGAATAATCATCTTTGTTGGTTTTGTATTAAATTCGTCTGCACAGCGTCAGTTTTTTAAAGGTTTTGGAATATTCGGGGCAGGCACCGAATCCATGAACCAGTATAAGAACACAGATGAAGATCAGCGTGACTGGTCAAGAGACAGCTTAACGGGTTATAACCGTAGCTATTATTATCCGCAAAATACTATTTCACGCGAGTACTTTAGCTGGGGTGCCGGTGTGTTCGCTGAATTTGGTGGAGATTATGGCCGGTGGCAAACCGAAATTGAATACACACACAAGGGCGGAAAAATAAGAGAATTAACCGAGCCGTTTAATGGTATCAGAGCTGACGGTTTTAGTACCAATAAATACACTTACATCCAGTGGAATAATTATCTGAAGTATTATTCACCTTTTGGCTTATCATCGCAATTTTATTTAATGCCTGGTGTAAGATTGGAATATTTATTGAATAGCAGTACTTCAGTTTATTCGCCTTTCAGCAGTTTTCCGAAATTCTGGTTCAGTGGCAATGTCGGTTTGGGATATGAATTTCCATTATTTCGCCGTATTAACTGGTTTACTGAATACCACTGGAACCCTGATATTATTTTTCATAAATCAGATAACGTTAAAGTTCGTAACAGAACATTTGAACTGCGTATTGGACTTGTTTACAGACCAAGAAAAAGAAGTATTGATGATTGCAACGCCCCAAGATATAAAGGGCCAGCATACTAATTAAAATTATAAACTATGGTAATGACCAAAGATGTTTTGTACTCCTTAACCAAAGGCGCTTTTGCTCCACAGGAAGAGATGCTTGAAGTGGCTCGAAAAAAAGGCAAGCTCTTTATAGGCATTCCAAAGGAAATAGCTTTCCAGGAAAATCGTGTGGCTCTTGTTCCTGATGCTATTGCGCTTGTTGTTAATAACGGACACAGGGTTGTAATAGAAGCTGGTGCGGGAAAAGCTGCCAACTTTGATGATACGGATTACAGTGAAGCGGGTGCGGAAATAGTTTATTCCGCTGCCGACGTTTACAAAGCAGATTGCATTTTTAAAATAGCTCCTCCTACAATTGAAGAGATTGAATTGATGCAGCCAAAGCAAACATTGTTCAGTGCTCTTCAATTAACTGTTCAGCCTCAGGATTTCCTGAAAAAATTAATTTCAAAAAAACTAAACTGCGTTGCTTTTGATCTTATCAGCGACGAAGCCGGAATATTTCCTGTTATCAGGGCCATGGGTGAGATTGCCGGCGGAGCAAGTATTCTGATAGCGGCTGAGTTATTAAGCAATGTAAATAACGGTGTAGGATCAATACTTGGAGGTATCAGTGGAATTTCTCCAACGGAAGTAGTAATTATAGGCGCAGGAACAGTTGGAGAGTTTGCTGCGCGGGCAGCTCTTGGTCTTGGTGCAACAGTAAAAGTTTTTGATAATTCAACTTCACGCTTGCGGCGATTACAAAATCAACTTGGAACCCGTGTGTTTACTTCGGTAATAGTTCCAAAAGTTCTTGAAAAGCATTTGAAGTCTGCCGATGTAGCCATCGGCGCATTACGTGCAACAAAAGGTCGTACTCCTTGTGTGGTAACAGAAAATATGGTAAGCGAGATGAAAACCGGAAGTGTTATTGTTGATGTGAGTATCGATCAGGGAGGAGTGTTTGAAACTTCCGAAGTAACCAATCACACAAAACCTGTTTTCCGTAAACATGGAGTAATTCACTACTGTGTTCCAAACATTAATAGTAGGGTGGCCCGTACCGCTTCTTACGCGTTAAGTAATATTTTTTCTCAAATTATTCTGAATATGGGAGATGAAGGAGGATTTGACAGTATTGTGCGAAAAGACGCAGGCCTTAGAAATGGCGTTTATATTTACAACGGTATTCTTACCAATCAGGTTTTAGGTGAAGTATTTAATCTTCCGTTTAAAGATATCAACCTGTTAATGGCTGCAATATAATAACAGTCAAAATTATCGTAATAAAAAAACGCAGACCTTTTGATCTGCGTTTTTCTTTTTAGGAATATATATGTTAAACTCTACCGAGTTTCCAAAGCAATACTTCGTGTGACCATAAAGCGCCAACAAAAGTATTCTTTGCGTGATAAGGTAAATTAAATTCAGCCGCAGTCTTTTTTACGATCTCCGAAATTTTAGGGTAATGCACATGACATATAGTAGGAAATAAATGGTGTTCTACCTGGAAATTTAATCCTCCAACAAACCAGGAGAATAAGTGGTCGCGTGTTGCAAAATTCATTGTAGTTTTAATCTGGTGAACAGCCCAGTCATCTTCAAGAAGGCCTCCTTCTGCAGGAACAGGAAATTCTGTTTCGTTAACTACGTGTGCAGGTTGAAAAATTGCTGCAAGAACAAAGCCAGCAATATAATGAATAGTTAAAAATCCAATCAGCCAGTTTAACAAAGTCATTTGAGGAACCAACAGGTACGGAATAAACATATACCCGAAATACAATACCTTGGTAACAATAATTATAGCGAGTTCTTTTTTGTAGGTAGTATTTAAACCTTTCAGTAATCCTCGTTTATTATAACGGCTTAGTTGTCTGAAATCTTTTGTTGTTGACCACATTAGTGTCATCATTCCGTAAAAAACCCACGCATAAATAAACTGTAATTTATGAACCCACTTTTTTTCGGCATGTGGTTCAAACCTCATAAAACCAGGAGGAGTGATGTCTTCATCATGGTCATGCACATTTGTGAAAGTATGATGAATAACATTGTGTTGTATTCTCCAGTTGGCTGAGTGGCCACCTAACAGGTTAATTGTGAAACTAAGAATACTGTTTAATGTTTTATTTTTTGAATAGCTACCATGGTTTGCATCGTGCATGATGCAAAGGCCTATTCCGGCCATTGATAAGCCCATCATCACCGCTAAAAGAAACCAAATAAGTTTGTTGTCGAAAACATTGCAGATTAATAAAATGAAAGGTAAAAAGTAAGCTGCCAGCATAAAAGCTGTTTTTGCATACATGTTAAAGTTTCCGGTTTTGCTGATATTATTTTCTTTAAAATAATTATCTACTCGCTTTTTTAATTCTGAATAGAACTGCCGGTTTGAGTTATTAAACCGGATAACTGTTTTTGTGTCCATTTTTTAAGTAGCGTTTTTTTTGTGTTTTGGTTAAAGATAACTTATAATGGCTTAATAAAAAAAAATTATTCGTCTGCGATTTGAACAATGAATTGTTTGATGTCTGATGTATCGTTATATTTTCTTAAAATAAAAGTTAGAGTGGTCTGTCCAGCCGCAATTGGAGCGAAGTTGAAGTTCACACCTTTTTTATTACCATGCCACACCGTATTTAAATGACTGATTTTTGTCATATCATAATTTTCGCTTAATTGCCAGATATATCCGCTTGAATGTTCTTCCGGCAGGTTGATTTTATATTTCTTTTCCATCTTTATTTTATTTACCTGAGGAAATGGTTTTTCAATTTCTTTTAATTCACATGAATAAAAAGAAAATGCCAGAGGTAAAATAAAATAAAAAAATACTTTAATCATTTATTAATGACTGCTTATTATTTGTTAAATTGTAGTGTATGTTTTTCTAAGAAACCATTCTGCAACCAGTAAAAGAATAATAATATAAAACAACCATTTCAGATCGATTAATGGATTGGTGCTATGCGTTGTATAAGTAATTGGTTTAATTAATTCATTTTTTAACACGTCTTCATGCAATGTGTTTAATTGTTTTGGTGAATAAAATTTTCCTCCGGTTCTGTATGAAATTTGATAAAGTAGTTGATGATTTGCCACAGTGTTTAATTGTTCCGCTACAATTTCTTTTACGAGAATATTTCCTGATTTAGTAAGAACCTGATTGCCGAGTTTAACTTTAGCCTGATAAGTATATTCACCGGCAGGTAAAAAACCCAGGTTTAATTTATAAGCGTTTGGTGTTTTACTGAATGTATAATTGAATTGTTTTTTGTTGCTGTTAATCAATATTAAATTAACTTCCGGATCAGTAATCAATTCATACGTTTTGTTATAAACTTCTGCTCCTAATTCAACCACTTCATTTTCATTTATGATTTTAGGAGAACTTACACGGAAGAAACTTTTATCGCTCTTTATAGAAAGATACTGAATAGTCTTATTAATTAATTCGTTAAACAGAACAGTGTTTTTATGCTCTTCAAAATCACGCATTTTCCAGCGCCATAATCCATCTCCGATAAACACTCCATTTTTCTGGCCATTTGTTTCAGTAAATAAAAGCACCGGATTTTCTGTCTCTACCATTCCAATTTTTTGGGTAATGAGAGAATTTGCGCCAGCGTTAACAGAATAATTGCCAAAAAAAGTTTTTATCGCCGGAAGATCTTTAATGAATTTCTGCAGGTCAGCGCTTAACGTAAATAAACCGAAAGAGTTATTGAGCAAAGGCTCAGAGTCGTTAAACTTATTATTGGAAGCACTGATTTTAACGCCGGAAAGATTTTCCGTTGTGCCAGGATTTACAATCCAGGTAGGAATATTATTATTTCTACATTCGTTAATAATATTTGTTTGCGCAGGTGAAAAGCCATGAATAATTACAAGGCTATACGGCATAACTGGCACGTTTCTTTCCGAGGATAGCAGATACTCGATCTCGTAACTGGTGTTATTTTGAAGCGCTTCTTTAATCGCGATAACATCAGGATGAGGGTAGGAGGCAAGTAATAAAATTTTCGATCGGTTATCGATAACTTCTATTGCAAAGGTTTGATGATTGTTAGAAATGTTTTTTTCGCCCTCAAGCACGGTTACATCTACTTTGTACCTTTGAACGCCGCCGGTTTCGGCGTTAAGGGTAAATGTGGTTCCGGAAAGAAATGCGTCAGAAGTGATTTTAATTTTTTGTTCGGTTTTCTTCCCACGAGGATCAATTAAACTAACGGTTACCTCTTTCCCGAAAAATTTTTTGGCGTTAACCATAACTTCAGCAGGAAAAATGTTGCCAAGGTAAGCGAAATCGTTATGGTTTATTTTTTGTATTGCAACATCCCTTATTTCATTGGTGTCGCCCAGTCCAATACTGTATACAGGATATTGAAGCAAATTAAGATTATATAATGGATTAGAACCTTTATTGTAAATCCCGTCGCTAATTAAAATCATAGCACCTACATTCTCATTCGCGTAATTATTATCAACATCTGCGAGTAGCTGGTGCAAATCAGTTTCTTTTTCTTTAAAATCGGGCTTTTCTTCCGACGCCTTTGTTTTATCTCCAAATAAAACTGTCTTTATTGTAAACTTATTTGAAAAGTCTTTTTTAAGAGCATCAATGCTATTTAAAAATTCTGATTTAATAAACGCACTGTCTGATACCGCAACTATAGAAGCGGAATTGTCAATAGCAAATAAAATGGTTGGTTTTTGCGTTTCGTTTTGAATGGTTTTTAAAAAAAGATTTAATAATAAAAACGCGACAAAAAAAACACTGAAAAATCTTAATACCGACATCACGTAAACAGTCGTTTTAGGAATTTCAGAGTTTTTTTTGTTTTTAAAATAAAGGAATAATGAAAAAGCGATTCCGCAACCAAAACAGATTACTAAATAATACCATGGACTATTAAATATAATTTTGGATAGCAAGAAGTATAAAAACTAAATTGTTTAATTTAAGTTAGCATTCCACCACACACATTAATGCATTGCCCCGTTATGTAAGCACTCATATCGCTGGCAAGAAACAAAGTAAGGTTTGCAACATCTTCAGCTGTACCTCCGCGTTTTAAGGGAATTGATTCACGCCATTGCTGAATCACTTTTTCATCCAGAGCACCGGTCATTTCAGTTTCAATAAAACCTGGCGCCACCGCGTTGCAACGTATATTTCTTGATCCGAGTTCGAGGGCAATTGATTTTGTAAAACCTATTATTCCTGCTTTGGAAGCGGCGTAATTGCTCTGGCCTGCGTTTCCTTTAACTCCTACAACTGAACTCATATTTATGATAGAACCTTTCTTTGCCTTAAGCATAGGACGCTGAACAGCTTTTGTAAGATTGAATACGGATTTAAGGTTTGCATTGATTACTTCATCCCATTGCTGTTCACTCATTCGCATTAATAATGTATCGCGGGTAATTCCTGCGTTATTAACCAAAATGTCAATGGTTCCGAACTCATTAAAAACATTGGTAACAAGTTCATCTGAGGCTTTGAAATCGGCCGCATCGCTTTTGTAACCTTTAGCTTTGACGCCTAAAGCTGATAATTCAGCTTCGAGGGCTTTGGCTTTTTCTTCGGAACTTACATATGTAAACGCGATATTTGCGCCGTTTTTCGCGAAATTAAGAGCTATTCCTTTACCTATTCCGCGAGTAGCCCCGGTAATTAATGCTACTTTGTTTTGTAATAATTGCATACTTGTGTGTTAGGGTGTCAAAGATAATGGAAATATTCAGTGCTGAAATATACGTAGAGGTTTATGGGTGATAAAAACAAATGAAGGATGAATGTAATGGGTTGTAGTTGAGGTACTAATTAATTGTCATCGAGTACTCATGGAATATAAATGTTATACCAAATACTGCTTAAGAAAATAGAAATAAGGTTGTTTTTGACGGGGTTAAACCAGTCTTAAGCGTTTTTTTAACAATAAATAGTATTTAGTGGGTTTTATTTTAACAAATTTTAAAATTCGGCACGATACTTGTAAACCTTTCTGTTAAATTAAAAAAACCTGTATTTTTACAACTTTAAAAACAAAAACATGACACAACCAAAAAAGATCATCGTATTTCTTGTTGCCCTGTTTGCAGCCTTCAGCGGCTGGAGTCAGGTTGACATTCAGGGGCCTACAACCCGTGCGATTAATGCCTACGCAAACTACATTTTCACTGATGACTCCCTGGCGGGTTTTGATGAGCCAGCTGCTAAAGTTGCCGCTTTAAACGAGGGGTATTTAGGTGAAGAGTATAAGGTTAAGATGTTCTGGAACAAGAGATTTTATGTAAATGCCAAGTACGGCATCCAACCTAAAACCAATAAGTCCAGCATAGCTAATAACGCCAGCTTTAACAGCGTGGTTGCAGCTTGTACCAATGAGGATTTTGAAGGTTCAACCCCTGGTAACGTAACTGCTCCTAACCAGATCAATGGTTGGACAGTAACAGGTGGTTCTGTTGGTGGTGGATTCAATTCTTGTAATCTTCCTCCTTTAACAAACGCTCCGACCGAATGTCACCTTATCCAATGTCCTGGAACGGGTACAATTGATCCGGTTATTGGAGGTTGTTATCCGATCTATTCAGTTTTTGGTAACACTGCCAATAATGGTAATAGTGTTAATCCAAATTTACCTCAAATGATGGGTGATAAAGTGATTCGTATTAATACCAATGGTAGTACCTCCCCTAACAATTACAGTGTTACTAAATTATCAAAGACTTTTGCTGTAACTGCAAACAACGCATTGTTTCAGTTTGCTTTCATTTCGGTATTCTCTACAGGTCATACATGTTGTTCTGCCGGAGCTTTTCAAATCAAGCTGACAAACGCTACTGCGAACACGGTGATCCCTTGTCCTAGTTATTCAATTTCAGCACCAAGTCCACAATGTGCATCAACAAACACCAGTGTGCAGTACTTTAATACTGGCGGTTCATGTACTCCTTTTACAGGTTCAGGTTCTTATATCTTCAATAAATGGAACTTTAACTCACTCGACCTTTCAGGTTATATCGGTAATAACATCACTATTGATGTTATCGCTTCTGACTGTGATGCTTCCGGTCACTTTGGTTATGTTTATTTTGACGCTCAGTGTTCTCCTATGACAATTATTGGTAATGGAAATGGGTTCCCTGCGGGTACTCCAAATATTACATTACCTACTTGCGGGGCTTCAGGAGCAACCATTACAGCTCCTACAGGTCTGGGTCCATATAGCTGGAACTCTTCTCAGATTTCTATTCCTGCGAATTTAACAGTTCCTTCAAACACCAACCAAACTTTGGTTACTAATCAATCTGGTACTGTTGCATTGACTATGAACCCTGCTGGATCCTGTGCTCCTATTACTAAAGTTATTACTGTAACAATTACTCCAGCTCCGGTTGCACTTGCATCTGCAACTCAGGCTAACTGTACCAATACTCTTTCCGCAGCCTCTTTAACTACTGCTGGTTCAGCATCAGTAAATCCAACTATTACCTGGAGTCCAGCACCCGGATCCATCGGTAGTGGTTCTACCAGCGCAACTGGTTTAGCGGTTGGAATAACAACTATTACCGTTCTGGATAATACAGGTTGTCAGACTCAGGCTACAGTAAATATTTTACCTACACCGCCGCCTGTTACTTTTGCAGTTAATAATTTAACCGGATCATACAGTTTGACCTGTCTTAATCCAACTATTAATATGAGTACTACATCTGGCTATACATATGGTACTATATCTTATACATGGTCCAGCGTTAGCTTTACCGGTTCTGGTAGTAGTGCAGCTCTATCAAATCAGGGAACTTATAATGTTTGCGGTATGGATGCCGCAACTACATGTTCTATGTGCCAAACATTTACAATTAATCAAAATTTTACAATTCCTACAAGTACCGTAAATCCAATTTCACAGGTTATTACGTGTAATACTGTAAGTGCCGCAACTTTCACAAGCTCGGCAATAACCCCTACAAATAACATCGTTCATAATTGGTATAGTCCATTAGCTCCTTATCCGGTTGGCCCACCAGCTGCAAGTTCTAACAATCAACTTTCTCCTTATACTGCAGGCAGTCCTGGAATTTATACTGTTGAAGTATGTGATTTAACTAATGGTTGCTGCAACACTAAGACTGTTGAAGTTACTTCATTATCTGGTTTTCCTACATTTGGTACATCAAGTACTTCAAACTATTCAGTGGGTTGTGGTTCAATGAGCGTGACTACATTGTGTATGGTTAATGCTGCATCTTCTACCAGTGCTGGTGTTACTTATCTGTTTTTACCTCCTGGTACTCCTTCATCTGTACCGGTGCCTACTACAGCATTTGGAGCACAATCATGTACAAACTTAACAACGCCTGGAAGCTGGACGCTGGTTGTTAACGATGTAGGAAATGGATGTCAAACATCGTTACCTCTTTCTATTTTGCAAAATACTTTTGGACCTGATGTTTCCGCAAGTTATTCTCCAATCTCACAAACATTAACTTGTTTTAATCCGACTATTCTTGCTACCGGATCGTCAACTACTCCCGGGACGTTTATCAGCTGGAATGTGCCATCAACACCACCTTTACTAACAACAAGTACAGTGGCACTGGGCCCATCTACAGGTCCTTCTACAAGTTTAACGAATACTGTTTATGCTACTTATACTGTAATTGCAACTAATACCGTTAACTCGTGTAAGTCAACTTCACTTGTTGTGGTAAATCAGAACTTCAGGGTTCCTACCCCTTTAGGTGCTGTAGGAAATCCATCGGTTGTTAATTGTACAAATCAGCCGGTAGTATTAAGTTATACTAATAATGCTGCCAATTCAGGTATGCTTGGAGCGGTAGGTATTGTACAGAGTTGGCAGGGACCCGCTCCACAGTCTAGCCTTGCCGCACAGCAATATAGTGCGTACGTTGCCGGTATTTATACTTTAACTGTGTACGACTCTTATAACGGATGTACTGGGTCTAAAACCTTTACGATAGTAGATAGAACGCAACCACCGGTTATATTAAATCCTGTGTCAATAGCGACCCTAGACTGCGGTGCCGGTACAGGTTCCAGTGCATTATCAACAAGTCTTCAGGTTGTTTTAAGTCAATCTTTATCAGCGTGGACAGTTTTATTCAATGAATATCCTTCCGGAGCAAATTTTGGTCCGGGAGCTACAGGACAGGCTGTAATTACGCCGCCTAATGGTCTTACTTCTACTGGTTCAGCGACTTCGCAGGTAATTACTACAGATGCTACCGGAGTAATTGAATATTATGTAATTAATCAGCAAACGGGTTGTCGGACTACCGGCACTATCAACATAGTACCAGGTGGGTTAACCGCCGACTTTGCGCCTGACGCTACAACAGGTTACGCACCGTTGAACGTTAATTTCACTAACAACTCATCAACGAGTACCGGAGCCAGCAGTATTACTTCAGTGTGGAGCTTTGGAAATGGCGCAAGTCAAACCACTACTACCAATATCGGAACCTCCGCAGTTTACAACTCACCAGGAACTTATACCGTGATGCTGATTTCAGCAAAAGGAGCCTGTGTTGATACAGCTTATAAAGTGATAACAGTTGAGTTGCCATCAAAGCTTGATATTCCGAATGTGTTTA
>Ga0255338_1000985_pt1 | contig 63950 bp, 69 predicted proteins | sample MeOH1_35cm_T4_19_FD_203715 | JGI IMG/M metagenome (GOLD analysis project Ga0255338, IMG submission 203715) | Sandy soil microbial communities from University of British Columbia, Vancouver, Canada - MeOH1_35cm_T4_195 | ecosystem: Engineered > Artificial ecosystem > Sand microcosm > Unclassified ... | reverse complement strand
GCTGAACGGCTGTTCGCCCTGCACGGCTTCCAGAACGTCTCGGTGCGCGACATCACCGCCGAAGCCGGGGTCAACCTCGCCTCGGTGAACTACCATTTCGGCTCCAAGGACGCCCTGCTGTTCGAGATCTTCCGGCGGCGCACGTCGGAGCTGAACCGCGAGCGGGCCCGCATGCTGCACGAGGCCGCCGCGCGCCATAACGGCAAGCCGCCCGTCCGGGACATCCTGGAAGCCTACTTCGCCCCGCCGCTGCGCTGGGGCTCGCCCGACCACGACCGCCGCATCTCGGTGCAGTTCATCATCCGCGCCCGGTCCGAGGGCACGGCCGAGATGCGCGAGGTGCTGCGCAACGACGTCAGCCACCTGGAGCGGTTCGCCAACGCGCTCATGGCGGCGCGTCCCGACCTGCCCAAGGAAGACGTCTACTGGCGCCTGCACTTCGTGCTGGGGATGGTTCACAACAACCGCTTCGCCGAGTTCGACCGCCTGCACCATCTGTCCGGCGGCCTAACCCGCGAGGGCGACGTGGACGCGCTGCTCAAGCGGATGCTGGACTTCGCCGAAGCCGGGTTCAGCGCCTAAGTGAGACGCCTGCTCCTCAGCGCCTGCGCGCTGAGGTTCCTGGACACCTTCCTGCTCATCGTCCCGTTCTACACGGTGATGTTCGCCGAGAAGGGCCTGTCGCCGGCCCAGATCGGCCTAGTGCTGGGCGCCTGGTCGGCCACCGGCCTCCTGCTCGAGATCCCCTGCGGCGTGCTGGCCGACCGCATGTCGCGCCGCTGGCTGCTGGCGATCTCGCAGCTGCTGCGCGCGTCGGGCTTCCTCGTCTGGCTGGCGTTCCCCAACTTCTGGGGCTTCCTGATCGGCCTGACGCTTTGGGGCATGAAGAGCGCCACCATGTCCGGCGCCTTCGAGGCGGTGGTCTACGACGAGCTCAAGCTCCTCGGTCGGGAGGCGGAGTACGCCAAGGTGTTCGGCCGGGCCAAGGCGGCCCGCGGCGCGGGCCTGGTCGCCGCCTCGCTGACCGCCGCCGTCGCTGCACCGCTGGGCTACGGCCCGCTGATCGTCGCCAGCGCGATCTCCGGCGTCGCCGCGGCCGGCGCGGCGCTGCTGCTCCCTTCGGCCCCGCGCGCGGTCGCCGTCGCCGACTGGAGCTACCTCTCTCACCTCGGCCGCGGCGCGCGCGAGGCGCTCAGCCTGCCGGGGGTCCCGGCCCTGATCGCCTTCATCGCCGGCGTCCAGGCCGTGGCCTACGCCACCGCCGACTACTGGCAGCTGTTCGGCCGTGATGTCGGCCTGCCCAAGTCCGCCATCGCCCTCTTCATCGCCGCCCTGGCTGCCGCCGAAGCCATCGGCAGCATCCTGTCCCACCGGATCGGACGCCTCGACCCCCGCTGGCTCTACGGCCTGACCTGCCTGGGCGGCCTGAGCATCGTGGCGGCCGCCGCCACCTTCCAGCCCTGGTCGGTGGCGCTGCCGCTGATCTACATGGGCCTCTACAGCCTCGTCGACGTCAGCGCCGACGCCCGCTTCCACCACGCTCTGCGCGGCGAGACCCGCGCCACGGTCGCCTCGCTGAAGGGCTTCACCACCCAGTGCGCCAACGGCGTCCTGATCCTGGGCTTCGGCCTGGTGGCCCAGGCGTCGGCGTACCGCATGTCGTTCCTCACCTACGGCGCCGGCCTGACCCTGCTGGGCGTCGTCTATGCCGCCGCCAGCCTGCGGCGGCGCTAGCGACGCAGCTTGCTCCCACCTATCTGGACGCCATGCCGAAGATCGTCACCGACGCCCGTCAGTTCACCGCCGACCGCGCCTGGGGCGCCCGCGACCTGGCCGCGATCGAAGGCGCGAGCGTGCGCCTGCATTGGACCGACCAGCCCTACAAGTGGCACGTCAACGACGGCGCCGAGGTGTTCCTGGTGCTGGACGGCGAGGTCGAGATGCGCTGGCGCGAGGACGGCGGCGAGCACACCGTGCGCCTGGGTCCCGCCGACATGTTCATCGCCGACGTCGGTGACGAGCACGTTGCCCATCCCATCGGACAGGCCCGCATCCTGGTGATCGAGAAGGCGGGCTCGGTCTAAGCCGCCAGCGTCCAGGCCAACCTGAGGTCCTCGACGAACATGGCGTAGGCCTTGGCCTTCGCGTCCTCGTCCGGCACGCGGAGCAGGTAGGAGGGATGGTAGGTCACCACGCCCTGGGCCTGGTCGGAGAGTTGGATCGGCTGGCCGCGGAACTTGCCGATAGGGGTCGGCTTGCCGAACACGGCCAGGCCCGCGGTGGCGCCCAGGGTGACGATGACCCGGGGGCGGATGATCCGCCGCTCGGCGTCCAGCCACCAGCGGCAGGCGGTGACCTCGCCGGTGTGCGGGGTCTGGTGGATCCGGCGCTTGCCGCGCAGCTCGTGCTTGAAGTGCTTCACGGCGTTGGTGACGTAGGTCTCGCTCCGCGGCACGCCCGCCTCGGCCAGCGCCTTGTCGAAGACCTGACCAGCGGGACCCACGAACGGCTTGCCGGCCAGGTCCTCCTGGTCGCCCGGCTGCTCGCCCACGAACAGCAACTTCGCCCGCCCCGGCCCCTCGCCCGCCACGCCCTGGGTCGCGTCGCGCCAGAGGTCGCAGCGACGGCAGTGATCGACACCCGCCGCCACCTCGTCCAGCGAGGTCGGCGCCTGGCCGTCCCAGGGCGCGTCGCGGCTGTTGCGAATGGCGGCCTTGACCACCCGGCGGCTGGGTTCGGTGGGGGCTTGGCGGACCATGGTGTCGGTTCGGCCTTGAGCCTGGGCGATGAGCTCGGGAATGAGCGCGGCCTCCGGCAGGTTCCGCCAGTAGCGCTTGGGCATCTCCTTCTGCATCGCCCCGACCTTCAAGCGGGCCGGGTTGAAGATCGAGGCGTAGTAGGTGCGCCAGTAGTCCTCCAGCGCATCCTCCGTGGGCGCGTCGGCCGGATCGGCGCCGGGCGTGAAGGCCAGTTCGGCCATGTCCCAATGCACGCAGGCGTCGGGCGTCAGGATCGAGAAGCGCATGTTGGCGAACCGCCGCGCGAAGAACGGCGCCGTGGCCTCGACCACCCGGTGGGCCGGCTCGAACCAGGCGACATAGGCTTCGCCGTCCGCATCGGAGGTTTGGCGGAAGCGGACGAAGGCCTTCATCTTGTGGGCGGCCCGGCTGACCTCGCGAGCGAAGCCTTGCGCACGGACCACGTCGGGGTCCGAGGCGATGTGCATCAGGCTGGGCTCGTCCTGCAGCCGCCACAGCAGGCGATAGAGCAGCGCGAACCGCTCGTCCGAGCGGTGCAGGATCACCTTGGCCGAGAGGTCGACGAACTCGCGCGCAACGGTGAACCGCCCGGCGGGTCCTTCGCCCCGCGGAGAGGCGGCAAAGAGCGAGCCGTCGCCGTCCACCGTCCAGAGGGCGTCGTCGGGCGGAACTTGGCGCGCGCGCAGCGCGCGAGCCGCCTGGCGCCAGCCGTCGAAGTCGGTCTCGTGAGCAAGCCGGACCACCTCCATCAGAAGAGGTCCATCTGCTCAGGCTCGACCCGCTGGCGCAGATCGGCGCGGTCGGTGAGTGCGCCCGGGCTCCAGTCGGCGCAGACCAGGAACGGCTTCAGCTTCTCGATCCCACGCGACAAGCGCTTGACGTCGGCCAGCTCCAGCCGCTTGAAGCGGCGGACGTCCAGGATGCGATCGACGGCGCGCACGCCCAGGCCCGGCACGCGCAGCAGCCGCTCGCGATCGGCCGCGTTCACATCCACCGGGAAGTCGCCGCGGTTCCGCAGCGCCCAGGCCAGCTTTGGGTCGATGGCCAGTTCCAGGTCCTCCGCTTCGCCGATGATCTCGGCGCGCGCGAAGCCATAGAAGCGCATCAGCCAGTCGGCCTGGTAGAGCCGATGCTCGCGGATCAGCGGCGGGCGCTGCAGCGGCAGGCGCGCGGTGGCGTCGGGGATCGGCGAGAAGGCGGAATAGTAGACCCGGCGCAGGCGATAGGCGCCGTAGAGGCCCTCGCTGCGTTTCAGGATCGCGCCGTCGGTGGCGTCGTCGGCCCCCACGATCATCTGAGTGGACTGCCCCGCGGGGGCGAACTTCGGAGGCCGGGTCTTGCGACCCTTCTCCTTCGACGCGTCCTCGGAGACGCGGACCGCGCCCATCGCCTTCCTGATGCCCGCGGCGTCCTTCTCCGGGGCCAGCGCCGCCAGGCTCTCGTCCTTGGGCAGCTCCATGTTGATGGAGATGCGGTCGGCGTAGAGGCCGGCCAGTTCGACCAGGGCCGGCGCGGCCTCGGGGATCACCTTCAGGTGGATGTAGCCGCGGAAGTCGTGGACCTCGCGCAGGGTCCGCGCCACCCGGACGATCGACTCCATGGTGTAGTCCGCCGAACGGATGATGCCCGACGAGAGGAACAGGCCCTCGATGTAGTTGCGCCGATAGAAGCCCAGGGTCAGGTCCACGACCTCGTCCACCGAAAACCGCGCCCGCGGGGTGTTCGACGACACGCGGTTCACGCAGTAGGCGCAGTCGTAGACGCAGAAGTTGGTCAGCAGGATCTTGAGCAGGCTGATGCAGCGGCCGTCCGGCGCATAGGCGTGACAGATCCCCATGCCGCCGTCGGTCGACCCCATCCCCTTCCCGCCGACAGAGTCGCGCTTGACGGTGCCCGACGAGGCGCAGGACGCATCGTACTTGGCCGCGTCGGAAAGGATCGCCAGCTTGCGCTTGAGGGTGAGAGTGGCCATCCGGTGATGGTATTGTTCTCTTTTTGTTCGCGCAAGCTGAGCCAGGGCGAAAACAAGCCCAAAGAGCGCGCGGCGATGCAGCCCGAACATCGATCCAATATATCCCGATACATGGAACAATTGGCCCAGCCGGGCATTGTGAAGCTGCGGTTCCCATCTGCCAGCGAAGCGGCGGGCGAGAACCGCAGGCCCCTGCCCCGTCCCTCGATGCAGGGGCCTTTCTCGTAGGCATGCAACAGTTTCGATCGTCGGGTCGGGCGTCCCACCCCCCGGCATTCGCCCGAGAGCCTCCGGACAACGTCACCAGCCGGAGGCTCTCGCTGGCGCCGCACAAAGCTTGGCGACAGCATCCCGCGCCGACGTCGGCGAGTTGGTCACAACCTGAAGCTGGAACGCTACTCGTAGAGGGCGTTAGCGGTTGTCACGCCGTCGATGCGGGGCTAGCCCTCGGCATTGGTTTAGTGGGGTGTGAGTATGAAACGCGTTGTAACGGCGGCGCTCGGCGCCGTGGCCTTGAGCCTCTCACTGTCGGCGCCGGCGATGGCGGACGTCGTGCTCTTTCAGACGACGGGCAGCGATCAAGACTTCTTCTATCCCTATTTCAGCATCTATGAAGCGGGGACCTATGACTTCGAGCTTTCGGTGACGAGAGACATCGACGTCGCATGGCACAGCAACATCAGCACGCACTATGACGTGTTCGTGGCCCCGCCGCCCAAGCCGCATGCCGAAAACCTTGAGGGTAGCAACGGATCGAGCCTCTTCTACGAAAACAATTCCGGCTCGTACTTCAAGTACACGATGGTGCTGATCGAGCCGCAGATCAGCTACTTCGTGGCCGACAACCGATACGAATACCGAGGCGTCGCCGCGGGCACGCTGCTCTACAGCGAGTTTCGACACGAAGGCGGCACGGGCCGGTTCGACGTCTATCCGAACTCCGCCGATCCGTTCGAATTCACCTTCACGGTGACCAAGCGCGAAACGGCTCCGGTTCCCGAGCCCGCGACTTGGGCGCTGATGATCCTGGGCTTCGGCGCCGTGGGCGGCGCGATGCGGGCCCGCCGCCGCGAGGCTTGGGCGGCCTGATCCCCTGAGTTGCGGCTCCCCCTGGCTGGGGGGTTTTGGGGGAGCCGCGTTCAGGAGCGCTTCGGGATGGCCGGTTCTGGGGGGAGAGGCGAACCGGTATCCCTCAAGCCCGGACACCATCGCCCCAAGGCTTGACCACAGTTGGGCGGGTTCGTGTCAGCGCGGTATTACGCCAAGGCGATTGCGCGGCGACGGATCCTGCCGAGCCCTCTGATCAGCAGGCAGGGACGGCGCGGACGGGAATGGCTATGGTCCAGCTTCCCGCCTGGACGACTCGCGAGGCCCTGATGACCCCAGCCGATCCGCCCGAGGCCGACGAGCGCCATGGACTGTTCCACGACGCGCTGGCCGACTGGACCAACGACGACGTCCTCCAGACCAAGGAGGCGCGCGCGGCGCTGGGGTCCAAGCATCCGACGGGCCTGCGGGTCCTGGACTGGCCGGAGCTGCGGGCCCTGTTCGCCAGGTACGACCCACCCGCCACGCGGCATGGCCGGCGCGACCGCCGCTTCGGCCTGTTGACCGTGGCGCTGGCCACGCTGGGCCTGGTCCTGGCGATGCTGTCGCCCCTGGCCATCGGGGCGGAGCGCTATGTCGAGATGGTCGCCGCCGCTCTCGTCGTCTCGGGCCTGGGCCTGATGGCGTTCCACGAGCTCGGCGCGACGTCGAAGGCCCGCTGGCTTGGTCAGCGCTTCGGCGCCGAACGGGTGCGGGCGCTGTACTTCCAGGCGGTCGTGAACAACCTGGACCTGGTGGCGCGGGCCATGGCCAGTGACGCAGCGCTGGGCGAGTGGAAGGTGGCGCGGAGCCGGATGCTCTCCTACCTGCCCAAGCCGGAGGAGCTGCCGCGCCAGGTGCCAAAGCTCGCGGAGCCGCCCAGCGACGCCGACACCTGGGTCCTGCCGGAGTGGTCGACGCCGCCGAAGCCGCCCGAACCCTCGCCGGAACTGGAGCTTCTGCTCTCCCTGCTGCGTGGCCAACGGCTCGACGCCCAGGTCGACTATGTGCAGCGCAAGCTGAGCGCTTCCCTTGGCGCGCCGGGGCGGCGGGCGGCGGTGGTGCGGGGCCTGAGCAAGCTGTTGCTCGCCGCGGCCGTGATGACGGGCGTCATCGCGGTCGTGCTGCTGGCCATGGGCCAGACGCCGGCGGACACCGACGTGAGACTCGCCCTGGAGGTGACCGTCGGGGCTCTCGTCGCGGCGCTGGCGCTGCGGGTGGTCAACGACGACCGGCTGCTGGCGGGGGACGCTGGGCGTTACGCAGCCTATTTCGCCGCCGTCTCGAACGCGCGCACCCGGTTCGATCGGGGCGACCTGGCCGAGAAGCTGGCCGCCCTGCGCGACATGGAGACCGTGGCCTACCGCGACCTGCGGGAGTTCGTAGGCGCGCACTGGCGGGCGCGTTAGGGGTTCAGACCCGCCGGCGCCTCACGTCCTTGAGGATCTCACGCGCCGCATTGTGGCCGGGCGCGCCCGTGACGCCGCCACCGGGATGCGTGCCCGCGCCGCACTGGTAGAGGCCCTTCACCGGGGTGCGGTAGTCGCCGGCGCCCAGCACCGGCCGCGCCGAGAACAGCTGATCCAGGCTGAGGCGGCCATGCATGATGTCGCCGCCCACCAGGCCGAAGGTGCGTTCGAGGTCGAGAGGGCTCAGCACCTGGCGGCCCAGCACCGACTTGGCGAAGCCGGGGGCGTGCTTGTCCACCGTGGCGATCATCAGGTCGGCCACCTCGTCGCGATGGTCGTCCCAGGACCGGCCGCCCGAGAGCTCCGGCGCCACATGCTGGCAGAACAGGCTGGCCACGTGCTGGCCGGCCGGGGCCAGGCTGTCGTCCAGGGTCGACGGGATCAGCACCTCGACGATCGGCTCCTTCGACCAGCCGTGGGCGCGGCAGTCGTCGTAGGCGCGCTCCATATAGGCCATGGTCGGCGCGATGATGATGCCGCCGGTCATGTGGTCGCCGGGCTCGGGCGCCACGGTAAAGCGGGGCAGTTCGGAGAGCGCCACGTTCATGCGGAAGGTGGCCGAGCCGGAGCGGTAGCGGGCGATCCGCTCCACGAAGTCCGCCGGCTGGACGCCCGGGTCGACCAGCTTCTGGAACAGCAACTGCGGGTGGAGATTGGACACCACCGCGCGAGCCCTCAGCACTTGGCCGTCGGCGGTGACCACGCCGGTCGCCCGGCCCTTCTCGGTCAGCACCTCGGACACCGTCACGCCGGTGCGGAGTTCGACGCCGCGCTCGCGGCAGCAGGCGGCCATGGCCTGGCTGATGGCGCCCATGCCGCCGATGGCGTGGCCCCAGGCGCCCTTCTTGCCGTTCACCTCGCCGAACACGTGGTGCAACAGCACATAGGCCGAGCCCGGCGTGTAGGGGCTGGCGTAGTTGCCGACCACGCCGTCGAAGCCGTAGGCCGCCTTGATCGGGTCGCTTTCGAACCAGCCGTCCAGCCACTCGCCGGCGGACTGAGAGAACAGCGCGAGCAGGTCGCGCTTGGCGGTGAGGTCGAGGCGCGCGAGCTTGCGACCGAGGACGGCGCTCTTCAACAGCTCGGGGATAGCTTCCTTCAGACCGCCTTCGGTGAGGTTGGGTGGGGTCTGGATCACCAGGTCGCGCAGGACGTCAGCGATGGCGTCCAGGCGGTCCCAGTAGGCGGGCAGGCGTTCGGCGTCCTTCTGCGAGAACCGCGCCGTCTCAGCCTGGGTCCTGCCCTCGCCCACGAAGAAATGGTCGCCGTCCAAGGGCAGGAAGTTGGCCATCTTCCGCTCGACGACCCTGAGGCCGTGGCGGGGCAGCTCCAGGTCGGCGATCACCTTCGGGTTCAGCAGCGAGACCGTGTAGCTGGCCACGGAGTTGCGGAAACCCGGATGGAATTCCTCGGTGACGGCCGCGCCGCCGACCACGCCGCGGCGCTCCAACACCGTGACCTTGAGGCCCGTGGCGGCGAGGTAGGCGGCGCAGGTCAGGCCGTTGTGGCCGCCGCCGACGATGATCACGTCCGTATTCATGGACCTGGAGTGGCACGCGAAGGGGCGGAACCGCAACCGCTCCAGGTTGTTCCGCCCGCATGGCCCGCCTGCGGATACGTCACGAGACCTTCTACACCTACGAGCGCCCGGTCTCGTTCGCGCGCCACCGGCTGCTGCTCCGGCCCCGCGACAGCCATGCGATCCGGGTGGTCGACGCCGTGCTGACCGTGTCGCCGCCGGGTGAGACGCGCTGGATCTACGACGCCCTGGGCAATTCGGTCTGCTGCTTCACACCGCGGGGAAAGTCCACGGCGCTGTCCATCACCAGCGAGCTGGTTATCGAACGCTATCCGGCGGATCTGTCCGACCTGAAGGTCAGGGACCCGCAGACGGCGACGCCGATCGTCTACACCCCCGCCGATCGCGCCGTGCTGGCGCCGTTCCTGGAGCCGGCCACTGAGGACGCGGACGGCGACCTCCTGAAGTGGCTGCGCAACCACATCGGCGGAGCGCACGAACCGGCGCTGGAGTTCCTGCTCCGGCTCAACCAGACGATCCACGACGGGTTCGAATACCAAGGGCGCGACCTGGGCGCGGCGCAGGAGCCCTCGCATACCGTGAGGCTGGGGGCCGGCACCTGCCGCGACTTCGCCTGGCTGATGGTCGAGGCGCTGCGGCGGCTGGGCTACGCGGCGCGGTTCGTCACCGGCTACCTCTACTCCCCGGCCCATTCCGAGATACGCGGCGCGGGCGCGACCCATGCATGGTGCGAGGTGTTCCTGCCCGACCTGGGCTGGACCGAGTTCGACCCCACCAACGCCCTGGCCGAAAGCGGCGACCTGATCCCCGTGGCGATTGCGCGCACACCGCATGAGGCGGCGCCGATCTGCGGCTCGATCTACGGCGACCCGGGCGCCACCAACTTGAGTGTTCACGTGGATGTGCGGCCGGCCGAGTCGCTTCAGGCGGCCGCCTGAGCCATGAGTCGGCCACCGAGGGAGAAACGTCCGATGACGCACGGCCTCCTGCAGCAAGGCAAAGCCTTGAGCTATCCGTTCATGAAGTCGGCGGCGACGCCGCAGCACGGCCAGAAGGCGCCGGACAAGCCCCTGCCCGTTCGCGAGCCCCGCAGCTATAAGCCGCGTCCAGGACACTAGTTCGGTCGTATTTGGCGACTAGACTGGCGCGTGGGGCGCTAGAGGATATTCGACATGAGTCTGTTGGTTGGACGGCGCGAGCTGATCTTGGGCGGCGCCGGCCTGCTGGTTCCGGGCGCGGCCCTGGCGGCGCCCAGCCGGCTGGCGTTCCAGGTCTTCCGCAACGGGACCAAGGTGGGCGAGCACCAGATGAGCTTCGCCGGCGACGACGACAACCGCACCGTCACGACCCAGGTGGACATGGTGGTGAAGGTCGGACCCGTGCCCGTCTACAAGTACAAGCACGCCGCCACCGAGCGCTGGGTTGGCGGCAAGTGGTCCAGCATCGACACCACCACCAACGGCAACGGCAAGATCCAGAAGGTCGCGGCCAGGGCGATGCCGGGCTTCGTGCAGATCACCGGCCCCAAGGGCGCCATCCGGGCGCCGGCCGACACCGTGCCGCTCAGCCACTGGAACCAGGCCAGCTTCGGGAAGCCGCTGTTCAACCAGCAGGAAGGCAAGATGCTGAAGGTGACCTGCACGCGGGTGAAGGCCGGCCACTGGCAGGTGCGCGGCGAGGCCGAGATCGACGACTTCTACGACGCCTCCGGAAACTGGCTGGCGCTCCAGGGCAAGCTGGAGGATGGGTCGAAGATGGAATACCGGCGGATCTAGCTCCGCCGTTGCGCGCTGCCGAACGGCGTGCGTAACTCCTGTGATGTGTACAGAGCGCCTCCGCGACTGACCTAGAGTCCGCCGAGCCGGGCTAACGCCGCCACGCGCGGCTGAGCCTTTATGCGCACCTGTTTCACAGGCCTTTCTTCCATGAGCTTCTTCGGCAACGACGCGGTCAACCGCGTCAACCTGCATTCCGGCGTCCAGGCCCTGGCCGAAGGCGCCGGCGGCGTCTTCATCCTCGTGTTCCTGCTCAAGGCCGGCGTCTCCGCGCCCCTGGTTCTCTGCGCCATGGCGGCCATGACCGGGGGTCGCTTCCTGCTGCGGCCCTTCGTCCTGCCGATGGCGCGCCGGCTGGGCCTGCGAAGGACCCTGATGCTGGGGACGGTGCTGGAGGCCGCCACCTATCCGCTGCTGCCGTTCGTGAAGGGGCCGGACTGGGCGTTCCTGGCCGTGGTCCTGATCGGACCCGTCGGCAGCGTCCTCTACTGGACCTGCTACCACGCCTATTTCGCCAGCGTCGGCGACGAAGAGCACCGCGGAGGGCAGGTGGGCGCGCGCGAGGCGCTCACCGCGGTGGTGGGTGTCGTCGCCCCGCTGCTGGGCGGCTGGGCGCTGGCCATTGGCGGGCCCTGGCTCGCCTTCCTCGGCGTGGCCGCGATCCAGGTGCTGGCGGCGGTTCCGCTCATGGGCGCGCCGGAGGTTGCGGTGGCGCGCGAGGCGCCGGGCAGCTTCCGGGCCGCCTGGCGGGGCGGCGCCCTGATGGCGTGCGATGGCGTCTTCGCCGGCGGCTATCATTTCGTGTGGCAGATCGCCCTCTTCGTCTCCCTGGGCGAGAGCTTCACGGCCTATGGCGGAGCCATGGCCTTGGCGGCCCTGGTAGGCGCTGCGACCAGCCTGTGGATCGGGCGTCACATCGACGCCGGCCGCGGCCGGTCCGCCATTGTCATCGCCTTCGTCGTGGCGGCCGGCGTCCTCGGCCTCCGCGCGGCCAGCGTCGATTCGGCCTGGCTGGCGGTGACCGCCAACGCCCTGGGCGCGCTGGTGGCGGCCGTGTGGATCCCGGCCCTGATGACGCCGCTCTACAACCTTGCGAAGGCCTCACCCTGCCCGCTGCGGTTCAACGTCGCCACAGAGGGCGGGTGGGACCTGGGCTGCGGCGGGGCCTGCCTGGTCGGCGCCGCGATGATGGCGGCGGGCTGGACCATGGCCGCGCCGATCCTGCTGGGCCTGGCCGGCGCCGTGGCCGCGTTCGCCCTGCTGTGGCGAAGCTACGCGGCGGGTTCGGGACCGGCGGCCTTTTCGACGTAGGTGTCGAAGGCCTCCCGGGCGCGGGTCAGGCAGCCGTCCACCGGGGCGACCGTCAGGATGCCGTCAAAGGTGGCGAGGTCGGCGTCCGGGCAGACCTGGTCCAGCTTGGGCGCAGCCCGGCGCAGCCTGGGCGGCGCCACCAGCAGCTTCACCACCGCCATGCGCTGTTCGTCCACGCTGGCGAGCTGGCGGCGCGCCAGGGTCTGGGCGGTCGCGCCGCCCGCCAGCCGCTTCACATTGCCGGCCGGATCGATCAGCACCACCGACTTGCCGGGCGCGATCTGCAGCGCCTGGCCGCTGGCGTACTCCTGGCCGCGCGCGATGGCGGGGTCGGTGGAGGAGACCACGACGAAATCGGCGGCGTGCGCCGCGCCCGCGAGGCCCGCGGCCAGCATCCCGCCCAATAGAACCTTGCGCATCCGGCCTCTCCCGCTCGACAGCCAGGACGTTGTGGACACGCGGCCCGCTCCGTCAAGCGAACGCCCTCGTCAGGCGAGAACCGGCGCGCGCGATAGGCCGTTGCGCCTCCGGCAAATCCACCTAGCATTGGAACGGGGCGGCCGTTTTCGGACCGGACCTTCGAAAATTCCACCGTACGAGGGAGCCGTGGAGGCGGGCATGAAGAACCCGCCGCGTCACGGGCTGTAGTTTGGACGCCAAGCGGGACGAAGCAGAGGGCGCGGCGCCGGTCGCCGTGGCCCGGGACGGTGGGGACGATCTCGCCACGCGCGAGGCCGCGTACGAGAAGTTCGTCTGGGACAACCTCAGGCGGAACTACCTCGGCAACTACCTGCACGGCATGCTCGGCATGACCGGCTTCCGGCTGGTCAACACGCCCACCTTCATGCCGGCCTACCTCCTGTCTGTGTCGGGTTCGAACGTCATCGTCGGCCTGGGGCTGGCGCTGCAGCAGCTGGGCGGGGTGATCTCGCCGATCTTCGGGGCCACGAAGGTCGAGCACCGCACCAGGGTGATGCCGGCGGCGATCTGGATGGGCAGCCTGGGGCGCCTGGCGATCCTGGGCATGGCGCTGGCCGGCTGGTTCCTGTCGGGCCAGCCCCTGGTCTGGGCGCTGCTGTTCTTCATGCTGATGTTCGGGGTGTTTATGGGCGCCCAGCGCGTCGTGTTCAGCCTGCTGATGTCCAAGGTAATCCCGATCAGCCGGCGCGGCCGGCTGCAGGCCTGGCGCAACGCCACCGGGGGGCTGATCGCCGCCATCCTGGGCTATGTGGCGGGCGAGTACTTCGTGAAGCCGAATCTCTTCGGGAACGGCTACTCCACCACCTTCCTGTTCGCCTTCTTCCTCACCAGCCTGGGGCTATGGGCGCTGCAGGTCCTGCTGAAGGAGCCCGAGCCGCCGACCACCCGGACCCAGGCCCGGTTCCGCGACCGGCTGCGCGACTTCCCGGCCCTGATCGCCCAGGACCGCGCCTACGGCTTCTTCCTGCTGGTGCAGATGCTGGCCACCTCGGCGCGGATCGCCACGCCGTTCTACATCCTGCACGTGGGCCAGGTGATGCGCATGGACGGGGCGACCCTGGGCCTGCTGACCTTCGCCTTCCTGGGCGCCGACACGGTCTCGAATCTGCTCTGGGGCTACATGGGCGACAAGATCGGGTTCCGGATCGTGCTGATCGCCTCGATCGCCGGCTGGGTCGGCGCCACGATCATGCTGCTGAACCTGCACGAGCCGGCGCCCGTCTTCGCCGCCTTCGCCCTGCTGGGCGCCTCGCTGTCGGGCTACATGATGGCTTCGCAGACCATGATCCTGGAGTTCGGGGCGCGCGACGACCTGCCGATGCGGATCGCGATTTCGGCCACCGCCGAGAGCATCACCGCCACGGCCGGCCCCCTGATCGGCGGCCTCGTGGCCGAATTCTACGGCTACGACGTGGTCTTCCTGGCGTCGCTGGTTTTCCTGGCGGCGGCCTTCGTCGTCCTGGTGTTGGCCGTGAAGGATCCGCGACGAAGCTTGAGCGCCTGACGGGAACCGCAGCGCGGAACGCGCATTTTCGGCTCAGGGGTGGAGCGCAGCGCTTCACGGTATTTCCAAGAGGGGAAATGACCAGGATTCCGGCGGCGGCCCACGCCGACGATGCACGCACCGGCATAGCCGGCCTCGACGACATCCTCGGCGGCGGCCTCAAGCGCAGCCGGGTGTTCCTGTTCGAGGGCAGCCCAGGCACCGGCAAGACCACGGCGGCCCTGAGCTTCCTGATGGCTGGCCGCGAGGCGGGCGAACGCACCCTCTACATCACCCTGTCGGAGACGGAGACGGAGCTGCGCGACACCGCCGCTTCGCACGGCTGGACGCTGGACGGGATCGACATCTTCGAGCTCGTCCCCCCTGAGAATCTGCTGGACGAGCACCAGCAGCAGAGCCTGCTCTATTCGTCGGACCTGGAGCTCGGCGAGACGACTCGCCTGATCCTCGACGCCGTCGAGCGGGCGACGCCCAGCCGGGTGGTGATCGACAGCCTGTCTGAGATCCGCCTGCTGGCCCAGGGATCCCTGCGCTATCGTCGCCAGGTGCTGGCGTTGAAGCACTATTTCTCCCGCCACGGGGCAACGGTGGTCCTGTTGGACGACCTCACGGCGGAAGCCTCGGACAAGACCGTCCACAGCGTGGCCCACGGCGTGATCCGGCTCGAGGAGTTGGCCCCGGAGTACGGCGCGGAGCGGCGCCGGGTGCGCGTCACCAAGTACCGGGGTCGGCGCTTCCGCGGCGGCCACCACGATTTCGCGATCAAGACCGGCGGCCTGGACGTCTTCCCCAGGCTGGTGTCGGCCGAGCACCGCACCGACTTCGACCGCAGCCCCATGCCCTGCAACATTCCCGGGCTGGACGAACTCCTGGGGGGCGGGATCGAGCGCGGATCGAGCTGCCTTGTCCTGGGACCGGCGGGCACCGGCAAATCGCTGCTGACCGTGCTCTTCGCCATGGCGGCGATCCAGCGGGGCGAACGGGCGGCCCTGTTCGTCTTCGACGAGGAGTTGGGACTGCTCTTCGAACGCACCCGGGCGTTCGGCCTGGATCTGGAGGGGCTGCGCAACAGTGGCGAGCTCATTATCGAACAGGTCGACGCCGCCGAACTGTCGCCGGGCGAATTCACCGCCCGGGTGCGCGAGTGCGTCTCCAAGTTCGACGTGCGCACGGTCATCCTGGACAGTCTCAACGGCTACCAGGCCTCGATGCCGGAGGAGCACTACCTGCTCCTGCACATGCACGAGTTGCTCCAGTACCTGAACCGCCAAGGGGCCACGACCTTCCTGACCGTGGCGCAGCACGGCCTGGTCGGCGATATGCGGACGCCGGTGGATGTCACCTACCTGGCAGACACCGTCGTCCTGCTTCGCTACTTCGAGGCCATGGGCGAAGTGCGGCGCGCGATCTCCGTGGTGAAGAAGCGCGCCGGTCGGCACGAGCGCACAATCCGCGAATACTCTATCGACGAGAACGGCGTGACTTTGGGCGACCCGCTAACCCAGTTCCAGGGCGTCCTGCGCGGGGTGCCAGACTTCGTCGGCGAAGCGTCCGGCCTGCTGGGCCTCAAGACCGGATGAGCGCCGGCAACCCGTCAGCGTCGGAACGCGCCCTGATCCTGGCTCCGTTCGGACGGGACGCGGCCGTCGCCGCGGCCGTGCTCCGCGAGGCCGGGCTTGTCGCGGAGACGTGCCCGGACCTCGCCTCCGTGCGGCGGGAGTGCGAGGCCGGCGCGGGCTTGGCTCTGATCGTCGAGGAGATCCTCCAGGAGGACGACTACAGCGCGCTGGCGCACTGGATTGAGTCGCAGCCGGCGTGGTCGGACTTCCCGATCATCGTGCTGGCCCAGCGCGGCGGCGGCCTCGAGCGCAATCCTGCCGCCGGCCGCTACAGCCGCGCCCTGGGCAACATCAGCTTCCTGGAGCGCCCCTTCCATCCGACCACCCTGGTCAGCCATGTGCAGACCGCGCTCCGGGGCCGGCGTCGCCAGTACGAAGCGCGAGAGCGTCTGGAGACCCTGCGCGCGGCCGTCCGCCGCCAGCAACAGGACCAGGCGCACCTGCGGCTGCTGATCAATGAGCTGAACCACCGGGTGAAGAACACCCTGGCCACGGTGCAGTCGATCGTCGCCCAGACCTTGCGCGCCGCCGGCGCGCCGCTCGGCATGCGCGATGCGCTCACCGCCAGGATCGTGGCGCTGAGCAAGGCCCACGACGTGCTGACCAACGAGCAGTGGTCGGGCGCTGACCTGGACGAGATCGTGGCCCACGCGCTGCAGCCGTTCCGGCTGGGGATGGGCGCCGCGCGGATCGTCACCACAGGGCCCAAAGTGCGCCTTGAGCCAAAGACGGCCATCGCCATCGCGCTGGCGCTGCACGAGCTGGCCACCAATGCGGTGAAGTACGGGGCGCTCTCGACGTCCGAGGGCCGCGTCGACTTCAGCTGGGGCTTGTCGAAAGGCCGCGGGCCCCGGGAACTGACGGCCACCTGGCGCGAGGTCGATGGGCCTCGTGTGAACCCGCCCACCCGCGTGGGGTTCGGCACCCGGCTGATCGAGCGCGGTCTGGCCGCCGACCTGAACGGCGAGGTGCGGATCGACTACCCCATCGACGGCGTGGTCTGCAGCATCCGCGCCCGGCTCGATTCGGACGACGACCGGCCGATGGCCGCGGGCAACGCTCCCGGCGGCCGGAGCCAGGTTTCCGCGGCGTCCTCGGCCCAGGCTTCGCCCCCCGCCTGAGCCGTGCTAAGGGCTGGTCATGGTTCGCAAGTCCGCCAATCCGTCCGGTTGCAACGGCGCCGCCCTCGCGGGGCGTCTGGACGGATCTGCGCGCGAACTCGCCGCTTAGCCTTCCCAGACCAGCCCCGCCGGACCGGCCGGGGCCCAGATCTGAAGGAAGGCGCACCCCCGGCCTCCGGACATCCAGAGAGACCGGAGATGACCGATCCCATACCCCTGCCCCCGACGCCCGTGCTGGAGACCGCGCGGCTGATCCTGCGTCCGCTCGAAGCGGGCGACGTGGACGCGATCCAACGCATCTTCCCGCAATGGGAGCTGGTGAGGCATCTGCACGCGGGCGTGCCCTGGCCTTATCCCGACGACGGCGCCGCAGTGAACATGCTGCAGTGCCTGGAGGACCGGGCGAAGGGCCTGAAGTTCTACTGGGCCATCACTCTGAAGGGCTCAAACACGCTGCGCGGTCGCATCGACCTCTGGGCGTTCGACCCGGAGCGGCGCGATTCCCGCGGCTTCTGGCTGGACCCTGAGCTCTGGGGCCAGGGCCTCATGACCGAGGCGGCGAACGCCGTCACGGCCTATGCGCTCGAGACCCTGGGCTGGCCCTGGCTCTACCTCACCAACGCGGCGTCCAACCGACGCTCGGCCCGCGTGAAGGAGAAGCAGGGCGCGACGCTGGCCTACACCGAGCCGTACGACTTCGTATCGGGCCCGGATGAGCGCCAGGTGTGGCTCCTCACTCGCGACGCCTGGCTGGCCCGGCGGGCGACCTGACCAGTTTGCCCAGGTTTTCGGCGCCACTTGCCCAAGAAACCGGCGAAACCTCGGATGGACGCCGGCCCGCACCGGCGCCCATCCGATAGGCGGTTGGCCGGCCTCCTGCGCGATGTCTATGCACGACCTGCTCGGCGCGTGGGCAGAACGTGGAAAACCACGGGCGACGCCGGCCAGGGGGTAGACGCATGGTCCGCGCAAGGGTGCTCGCCGCTTCGGCAATCGGAACGACAATCACGAGCTTCCCGACCGCGGCCTGGGCGCAGGCGCCGGCGCCGGTCGCCGACCCCGCCAACACCGCCTGGCTGCTGGCCGCCACCGCCCTGGTCCTGTTCATGACCCTGCCCGGGCTGGCGCTGTTCTACGCCGGCCTGGTGCGGGCTAAGAATGCGCTTTCGGTGATGATGCACTGCGTGGCCATCGCCTGCGTGGCCTCGGTGGTCTGGCTGCTGGGCGGCTATAGCCTGGCCTTCTCCGGGACCGCGCCGTTGATTGGCGACCTGGCGAAGTTCGGGCTGCCGGACGCGCGGACCGGCGTGGTGAGCGGCCTGCCCGAGACGGTGTTTTTCGCCTTCCAGATGACCTTCGCGATCATCACGCCCGCGTTGATCGTGGGGGCCTATGTGGAGCGGATCCGGTTCGGGGCCGTGCTGCTGTTCTCCGGCCTGTGGCTGCTGCTGGTCTATGCGCCGGTCTGCCACTGGATCTGGGGCGGCGGCTGGCTGGCCCAGATGAAGGTGATGGACTATGCGGGCGGCCTGGTGGTGCACGCCACCGCGGGCGTCTCGTCCTTAGTCGCGGTGGCGATGCTGGGACCGCGCGACGGGTTTCCCAAGGACCTGCACCCGCCCCACAACCCCGGCATGACCATGATGGGCGCCGGCATGCTCTGGGTCGGCTGGTACGGCTTCAACGCCGGTAGCGCGCTGGCGGCCGACGCGGCGGCGGGCTCGGCCCTGGTGGCCACGCATCTGTCGGCGGCCACCGCCGGCCTGGTCTGGGCGCTGATGGAGAAGCTGAAGTTCGGTCGCGCCAGCATGATCGGTGTCGTCACCGGCGTGGTGGCCGGCCTGGCCACCGTGACCCCCGCCTCGGGCTTTGTCGGACCCGTGGGCGGGATGATCCTGGGCGCGCTGGGCAGCCTGATCTGCTTCCACGCGGTGGACGTGGTGAAGCACCGCCTGAAGCTGGACGACAGCCTGGATGTCTTCGCGGTCCATGGGGTCGGCGGCCTTCTGGGCACATTCCTGGTGGCGGGTCTCGCATCGACCAGCCTGGGCGGGGCGGGCTACGCCGAGGGCATGGACGCCGGCCGGCAGCTCGGGGTGCAGGCGCTGGGCGCACTGGCGGTCTGCGCCTGGTCGGCCATCGCCTCGGCGGTCATCCTGCTGGTCTGCAAGTTCACCGTGGGCCTGCGCGCCACGCCGGAAGCCATCGAGGATGGCCTCGACCTTTCCAGCCACGGCGAGCGCGCGTACCAGACCTGACGCGCCGCTTGAGCGGGGCCGAATCCGCTGACTTGATCGGCCCGCCATGATCCACGTCCCCACGGCGACTTGGGCGCACGTCGCCTTCGACCTCGCGGCCTGGGGCGCGGGGATGGCCCTGAGCGTGGCCCTCTACCGCTTGCGGCTGAAGGGGCTGACCGAGCAGATCGCGGGCAAGGTGGGCGGCGGCTACTTCGCGGCCCTGGCCGTGGGTGCGGTCCCAGGCGCCTGGCTGGCGGGATCGGTGAACAGCCTCCGCGACGCCGACCCGGCCCTGTCGCACAGCGTGATGGGCGCCCTGGTCGGCGCCATCGTGGGCGTCGAGATCTACAAGACCCTGCGCGGCGTGCACGGATCGACCGGCGGCATCTTCGTGGGGCCCTTCGCCCTGGGCGTCGTGATCGGCCGCTGGGGCTGCCTGTTCGCGGGGCTGCCGGACGGGACGTACGGCGCGCCGAGCGCCCTGCCCTGGGCCGTAGAACTGGGCGACGGGATCGGTCGCCAGCCGGTCCAGGCCTATGAGAGCCTGGCCATGGCGCTGTTCCTCGCCGTCTACATCGAAGGCCTGGCGCGGCGCAGGCCCTGGGCGATGCGGCGCGGGTTCTACGCCCTATGCCTCTGGTACGGGCTCACCCGCTTCGGTTGGGAGTTTCTCAAGCCCTATCCCCCGTTGATCGGGCCGCTTAACCTGTTCCATCTGCTGTGCGGGGGATTGGTCGTCTATGGATGGGTCTACTATCGGCGAAGCCTCCGCGACGATCGCGCGCAAGGCCGCCCCCTACCTGTTCCTGGGCCAGACCACGAGCCTGTGTGAGACCTGCCTGGAACTGGTCCCGGCCAAGGTGATCGGCGAGGACGGCGCGGTCTATTACCTGAAGCGTTGCCGCGAGCACGGGGTGCAGAAGACCCTGATCGCCGACGACATCGCCTACTGGAAATCCCAGCGAGACTGGCTGAAGCCCGGCGACCGGCCGCTGAACGTCGCCAGCCGGACCGACCACGGCTGCCCCTACGACTGCGGCCTCTGCCCCGACCACGAGCAGCACTCGTGCCTGGCGATCCTCGAAATTAACGAGGCCTGCAACCTGTCCTGCCCGGTCTGTTTCGCCGACAGCTCGGTGAAACGGGAAACCCACCGCGCGCTGGCCGAGGTGGAGGCCATGCTGGACGTCATCGTGGCGGCGGAGGGCGAGCCCGACCTGGTGCAGCTTTCGGGCGGCGAGCCCACGATCCACCCGCAGTTCTGGGAGATCCTGGACGCGGCCAAGGCCCGGCCAATCCGCCACCTGATGATCAACACCAATGGCCTTCGGATCGCCCGCGAGGCCGGGTTCGCGGAGCGGCTGGCGGACTACATGCCGGGCTTCGAGGTCTACCTTCAGTTCGACAGCCTGAAGCGCGAGGCGCTGATGAACCTGCGCGGAGCCGACCTGACCCGCGTGCGGATCGAGGCGCTGGAGGCGCTGGAGCGCAACAACATCTCCACGACCCTGGTGGTCACCCTGAAGAAGGGCGTCAACGACGACGAGATCGCCGACATCGTCCGCTTCGCCCTGGACTGGCGCTGCGTGCGCGGGGTGACGTTCCAGCCGATCCAGGACGCCGGCCGCAACGACGGCTTCGACGCCAAGCGCCACCGGATCGTGCTGACCGAGGTGCGTCGCAGGATCGCCGAGGCCGGCGTCTTCACCCTGGACGACCTGATCCCCCTGCCCTGCAACCCGGACCAGATCTGCATCGGCTACGGCCTGCGCAACGGTCGCGACGTGCGACCGGTCACCGCCATGCTGCCCCGCGACCTGTTCGTGGCGGCCGCGCCGAACACCGTGACGTTCGAGAGCTATCCCGAGGTGCGCAAGCAGGTGTTCGAACTGCTGTCGCTGTCCACCGCTCAGGGCAATACGTCCGAGAAGCTGGCCAGCCTGCTCTGCTGCCTGCCCGAGGCGGCGGTGCCGCAGGAGGTGGCCTATGAGAACACCTTCCGCGTAGTGATCAGCCAGTTCCTGGATCGGTTCAACTTCGACCTGGGGACGGTGAAGCGCTCCTGCGTCCACTTCGTGCAGCCGGACGGGACCATCATCCCCTTCGACACCTACAACACGTTCTATCGGCCGGGCGCAGCGGGCGCCGAGGCGCTGAAGCGGGGGCAACAGCGATGACACCGGAGAGCATGGAAACGACGGTCGCCAGCCCTGTCCGCGGGTTTCTCGGCGCAGCGCTGATCGCGATCGGCGCATTGATCATGCTGCTATGCGGCGGATGCGGCGCGCTCTTCTTCGTGGCCTTCCTTGTCGACACCCTCGCCCACCCGAACGACGCGGCGATGTTGCTGATGCCTCTGGTCCTTGGAGGCGTTCCAGCCGCGGTGGGTCTGGGGCTGTTCGTCGTCGGCCGCGGCCTTCGCCGGCCGCGCCACGTGCCGCCGGAGAATCCTGCCCCATGAGCGACAAGGTCACCCGGTTCGTCGCCGGCGCGCTCGTCGCGGTGGGCGGGGCGATGGTGTTGCTCTGCGGGTCCTGCACGCTGATGTTCGGCGGCGGCGCCCTCGTGGCCCTGATCCGCGGCGAGGACGTCGGGCTGAGCGGGCTGCTCATCGCGACCGCGGCGATCGTCGGCGGCCTGCCGACGGCGGCGGGCCTCGTCCTGCTGCTGAACGGCTGGAAGAGCTGGAAGGCGAACCGGCCGCCGCCCGTATGATATGTCGGGACGACCGCGCGCCGCACGTCCTCGCCCAGAGGGACGAGGAGTAGCTCATGACAGCCATCGCTGACACGCCGCCCGCGCGGGCCACGCGCCGCGAGTGGATCGGGCTGGGGCTCGTGGTGCTGCCGTGCCTGCTCTATTCGATGGACCTGACGGTCCTGAACCTGGCCGTTCCCTCGCTTTCGGCCGACCTGAAGCCCAGCGCGGTCCAGCTCCTGTGGATTGTCGACATCTACGGCTTCATGGTCGCGGGCTGGCTGATCACCATGGGCACGCTGGGCGACCGGATCGGGCGGCGCCGGCTGCTGATGTTCGGGGCGGCGGCGTTCGGATTGGCCTCGATCATCGCGGCCTTCGCCCCCACGGCAGAGGCGCTGATCGCGGCGCGGGCCCTGCTGGGCGTGGCCGGCGCCACGATCGCCCCATCCACCCTTTCCCTGATCCGCCACATGTTCCAGGACGAGGGCCAGCGGACCTTCGCCATCGGGGCCTGGGGCACCGGCTATGCCGCCGGCGGCCTCCTCGGGCCGGTGCTAGGCGGGGTGATGCTGCAGTGGTTCTCCTGGGGCGCCGTCTTCCTGCTGGCGGTCCCGGTCATGGCGCTGGTGCTCATCGCCGCCCCGCTGCTGCTGCCCGAGTACAAGGACCCCAACCCGGGCAAGTCGGACCTCGCCAGCGCCGGCCTGTCGCTGAGCGCGGTGCTGGCGGTCGTCTACGGCCTGAAGAAGACCGCCGAAGTCGGCCCGTCGGTCCTCGCGGGCGCCTCGGTGGTCGCCGGCCTGCTGCTGGCCTGGGCGTTCGTGGCGCGGCAGCGGCGTCTCACAGACCCGCTGATCGACCTGGAGCTATTCCGCTCGAAGACGTTCTCGACCGCGCTCTCCATCAACCTGCTGGGCTGCCTGGTGATCTTCGGCACGTTCCTGTTCATCGCCCAGTACCTGCAGCTGGTGCTGGGCCTGTCGCCGCTGGAGGCGGGCCTGTGGCAGCTGCCCTCGGCCGCCGCGACCATGGCCGGTTCGATGCTGTCGCCATGGTTCGTGCAGCACGGGCGGCCCTCACGCGTGGTGGCCGGCGGCATGGGCCTGCTGGCGCTGGGCCTGGCGATGCTGACTCAGGTGAGCTGGGGCGGCCTGCCGCTGCTGGTCACGGCGTGTGTGGTGATGTCGTTGGGCCTGGGGCCGACCTTCGTCCTGACCTCGGACCTGATCCTCAACGCCGCCCCGCCCGAGCGGGCCGGCGGCGCGGGCGCGATCTCGGAGACCGGGTCGGAGTTGGGCGGCGTCATGGGCATAGCCCTGCTGGGCAGCCTGGGCGTGGCGATCTACCAGGCGCTGGCGCCGCACGCGGACCACGCCTCGCTGGGTCTGGCCGTGGCCGAGGGGGAGCGGATCGGTGGCGCGGCGGGGGCGGCGCTCTTATCCGAAAGCCGCAGCGCCTTCATCCAGGCGTTGCAGATCGTCGCCGGCCTCTCCGCGGCGATCTCGGCGGCCGGGGCCGTGGCGGCGCTGGTGCTGCTCAGCGACCAGCGGCGGTCGATGGCCTAAGCCGCGGCGCGCTTCTCGGCGGCGCCGACGATGCGGGAGCGGGCGATTTCGTTGGCGACTTCATGGGTCGGGCGGCGCTCGCGCAGGGCCTGTTCGAGCACTTCCTCGAGGGTCAGGGCCAGGCGGTCCAGCTTCTCGTCCACCCAGGCCGGGTCAAACGCGCCACCCGACTCCAGGGCGCGGATCTCACCGGCCACGTTGATGATGCCGCCGCCGTTGATGACGTAATCGGGGGCGTAGAGGATGCCACGGTTGAACAGCTCGCCGCCGGCCTCGGCGTCGGCCAGTTGGTTGTTGGCGCCGCCGGCGATGATCTTGGCGCGGATACGCGGCAGGGTGTCGAGGCTGACCGCGCCGCCCAGGGCGCAGGGCGCAAACACGTCCACATCGGCGTCGAAGATGGCGCTGGGGGCCACGATCTGGGCGTCGGTGGCGGCGGCCACGCGGCGCAAGGCCTCGGCGTTGACGTCGGTCAGCACCAGCTTGGCGCCGGCGGCGTGCAGCTTCTCGGCGAGGTGGGCGCCGACGTTGCCGACACCCTGGATCGCCACGCGGACGCCGTCGAGGTCGCGCTTCAGGCCACGCTGGACGCAGAGGCGCACACCCCGGAACACGCCCTCGGCGGTCACCGGGCTGGGGTCGCCCGAGGCCGCGGCATGGCCTTCCAGGCCGGCGACATAGCGGGTGTGCTTGCGCGCGGCGGTGAGGTCGGCCACCGACACGCCGACGTCCTCGGCGGTCCAGTATTTGCCGCCCAGGCCCTCGACCGCGCGGCCGAAGGCCTCGAATAGAGCCGGGGTTTTCTGAGTGCGGGCGTCGCCGATGATCACCGACTTGCCGCCCCCCAACTCCAGGTCGGCCATGGCGTTCTTGTAGGACATGGCGCGCGAGAGCTTCAGCGCGTCGGTCAGCGCGTCCTCGGCGCTGGCGTAGGGCCACATGCGGCAGCCGCCGGCGGCGGGGCCGCGGGCTGTGGAGTGCACGGCGATGATCGCCTTGAGGCCGGTCTTTTCATCCGAGAAGGCGTGGACGCCTTCATGTCCTTCGAAGGCCGGAGAATCGAACAAGGTCATGCCGTGAACCCTAGGTTCTGGGGGAGGAATTTGGCGGGGAATACGCGCGTGCGGGGCATATCACAACCCCGCTGCGCGACGTGACGCATCGGCCGGATCGGCGTTCTTCGCCCCCGCGCCGGGGATCGGCGGCGCCCCGGACGGCAGCGGCGCCTCCGGATCGCGGATGAAGGTCAGCACGTCGGCGATCACCACCGCCCGCTGCCTGTCGCGGGTCAGCAGGTGGTGGCCGGCGGCGTAGTAGGCGCTGCGGTCCGAAGGCCGGAGGCGCTTCACCGCCTTGAAGGCCGCGTTCTTGGGGATGATCTGGTCGTTGGCGCCGTAGAGATAGAAGGTCGGCAGGCTGTCCTCGCCCACGTCCTTCGCCGCGCGGTCCATCAGCCGGACCAGGCCGTAGAGGGTGTCCGACCGCGCGCCCCAGATCATCAGCCGATCGCGGCCCATGGCGATCAGTTCGTCGCGATTGTCGGTCGGATAGATCTTGTCGGTGACCCAGCGGGGCGGCGTGTAGACCTTGCCGGCGGTGAAGTTGGCAGCCAGCCAAAGCAGCGTCTTGTTGGGCAAGGGTTGCGCCTTGAACCCCCAGACGCCCGGCGAGAGCAGCACGAGCCGGTCGGCGGGCGGCGGCCGGTCGGTGGCGAAGGACGCGGCGGCCACCGAGCCGCCCATGCTCTCGCCCACCACGGTGATGATGGCGTTCGGGTGCCTTGCCCGGGCCAGCGCCGTGACCGTGCGCAGGTCCTCGATCATCAGGTCCTCGCCGGCCCAGATGCCGCGCCCCGGCGAACGGCCAAACCCGCGCTGGTCGTAGGCGTAGGTGGTCACGCCCTGCGCGGACCAGGCCTTGGCGGCGAAATGGAAGGCGTTGGCGTAGTCGTTCATCCCGTGGGCGGCGACCACCACGGCCCAGGGTTCGCCTGGCGCCTCCCACTTGGTCAGGCCCAGACGCGCGCCGTCAAAACTGACGGCCGCGTCGCTCTCGAAGTGCGGCCCCTGGAAGCCGGCCGGCGGCGTACCGGCCTGCTGCACCATCAGCGGCGTGCAGGCGGACAGGGCGAACAGCAGGAAGACGAGGGCGAGGCGCTTCATGTCGAAGGACGACTATATGCCCTGCCCGTTAAGCCTGGGGAAACACCGCGACGTTGCGGCGATCGGTCCGACCGGCCGCCGCCGTCAGGCCGGCTGCAGCATCGCCAGTTCCTGCTTGACCCAGCCCGCGTAGGACGGTCGAGCGAGGATGGCGGCGACATAGGCCACGGTCTTGGGATAGCGCGCCGCGTCGACCGAGCAGTTGATGATGGCCAGGTTCTGGAACGGGCTGGCCACGGCGATGTCGGCCAGGGTGAGGCGATCCTCCACCAAGAAGCCGGAGGCGGGAATCTGGCCCTCAAGGTAGTCGAGGATCGGCGGCAGTTCGTTCGCCTCCGCCGCATCGGCCGCCGCCAGGTCGCCTTCGCGGCCCATGAAGCGCGGCGCCACGAAGCGGTTGAAGAACATCTTGCCCATGCAGGCGACCGCGATGGTGTCGGAGAACTCCTCCCACCAGATCGTGCGGGCGCGGGCCTTTGGATCGGTGGGGATCAGGTTGGGCTCGGGCTTTATCGCCTCCAGGTAGGTGATGATCGCCGTGGAGTCCGAGATCAGGAAGTCGCCGTCCTTGAAGCCCGGCATCTTCCCGAAGGGGCTGGCCAGCTTGAACTCGGGTGGACCGCCGCCCATCCCGGCCGCCTGCAGTTCAACCTCGATGCCCTTCTCGGCCGCGAAGGCAAGGGTCTTCCGGACATAGGGCGAGAGCGAGCTGCCGTAGACGATCATGGGACGTGTTCCTCTGGGCTGGTCGGATCGGGCAATCTTAGACGGTAGACGCCCTTGAAGTCGTCCGGGTCAGCCGGCTTGTTGTGGCGCAGGATCACCAGCTTGCCCTGCCGCGCCAGGCCGCGGGCGACCGCGCGGACGTGGCCCAGCGTGCGGCGCCAGCTTTCGGGGTCGATGGCGCGCGCCACGTCCTCCGGAGAGACGGACTTGCCGGCGGGGACCTTGGCCAGGAGGTCGAGGATGGCGGTTTCGACGGGATCGCTCACGGCCGGCTAAGTCTCACCAACCGGCCCCGCGGTCCACGCATTTCCGTTCGTTCAGCCGCCGCGCTTCATCGTCTCGCGGGCGATGATCACCTGCTGGATTTGGCTGGTGCCCTCGTAGATCCGGAAGATGCGAACGTCGCGATAGAAGCGCTCGATGCCGTATTCGGCGATGTAGCCGGCGCCGCCGAAGATCTGCACCGCCTTGTCGGCCACCCGGCCCACCATCTCCGAGGCGAAGTACTTGGCGGCCGCGCCTTCCATGGTGACGTTCTGGCCGGCGTCGCGTTTGCGGGCGGTCTCCATGGTCAGCGCCCTGGCCGCCAGAGCCTCTGTCTTACAATCCGCGATCATGCCCTGGACCAGCTGGAAGCCGCTGAGCGGCTGGCCGAACTGCTTGCGCTCGGCGGCGTAGGCCACGCTGTCGGCGATCAGCCGCTCCGCGACGCCGACGCACAGGGCCGAGATGTGCAGACGGCCCTTGTCCAGCACCTGCATCGCCACCTTGAAGCCCTCGCCCTCGGCGCCGATCCGATTCTCGGCCGGCACGCGGACGTTGTCGAAGATCACGTCGCAGACGTGGGCGCCCTGCTGGCCCATCTTCTTCTCGGGCTTGCCGACGCTGAGGCCCGGAAGATCGCGCGGCACCAGGAAGGCCGAGACGCCGCCCGCGCCGGGCTTCGACGGATCGCTGCGGGCCATGACGGTGAAGAGGTCTGCCTTGTTGGCGTTGGTGATGTAGCGCTTGGCGCCGTTCAGGACGTAGTGGTCGCCATCGCGGATGGCGCGGGTCTGGACCGCGGCGCTGTCGGAGCCGGCCTCAGGCTCGGTGAGCGCGAACGAGGTGATGATCTCGCCCGACGCGATGCCGGGCAGGTACTCCTGCTTCTGCGCCTTGGTGCCGAACATAACCAGCGCTTGGGACCCGATGCCGACGTTGGTGCCGAAGGTGGAGCGGAAGGCCGGGCTGGTCCGCCCCAGCTCGATCACCACCAGGCACTCCTCCTCCATCGTCAGCTCCAGGCCGCCGTAGGCCTCCGGGATCGAGAGGCCGAACAGCCCCAGGCCCTTCATCTCCTCGACCACGTCCTCCGGCATGGCGTCCGTCTCGGCGACCTGAGCTTCCAGCGGGCGCAGGCGTTCGGTGACGAACCGGCGCACGGTGTCGATGAGCTGGTCGCGGGTCTCGGCGTCGAGCGCCATGTGGCAGTCCCCCCTTACTTGCAGTTCTGGATGTTTTCGGTCGGCTTGAACCGGCCAAGCCCGACGGCGACCACCGGGCGTCGCCAGGTCTCCGTCCGGATCGCGCCGGCCGCCACGGCGCACACCGGCGCAGGGGTCGGCGTGACCTTGCCCTTGTTCATGACCAGCGCGATGGCGCGATAGTCGATCGCCTTGTCGGTCTGGTTCCAGACCTTGAGGATGGTGGCCCGCGCCTCCGCCGACCCATCGAGCGCGACCGCGATCTGGCCCTGCGGCGGCGGCTCGAAGGTCTCGGTGACGGTCCCTTCGGGATGAGCGGCGGCGAGCTGGCCCTCCTCCACCTTGTCCAGCACCGGCAGGCCCTTGTCGTCCAGGCGAAACACGGCGCGCTGGCCCAGCACCACCTGCAGCGTCTCGCCCTCGACCGCCGTCTTCTGCCCGATGGTCAGCGACTTGGCGGCCGCGACGGCTGCGGGCGCGGCGTCCTGCTCGTCGGCTGGCTTCGCGGCCGGCGGGATGTCCACCGTCTTCTCATCGAGCCCTGGCAGCGCGTCCACCGCCACCGCCCGTTCCTTCGGCGCCGTCTGCACCGGGCCGTCGTCGGACGGCGCCGGCTGGCCGGCGAGCGCGACAAGGACCAGCAGGGACGCGATCATGGGGACGTAGGCCTCCGTCTGAAGCGGGCGGGCAAACTAGTGTTTGAGCGAGCGGTCGGCAAACCCTTAGGCGTGATGCCGCGAGGGCGCCCTTCCCCAATTTGCGAACGCGTGCTTAGACGCGCGCCCGGGCTTGGTGAGGGTTTCAACGCATGGACGGCGGCGACAGCGAGAACACCTACGTCTCGAAGCTGATCACGGTGACCGAGGGCGAGTGGGCCGGATGGTCCTGCTACCCCGGGGGTGACCCCTTCGAGGATCTCGCGGGGCCGTTCTACTTCCGCGTCGACGAGACGGGACCCGTCTCTGCCTTCCGCGTGGAGAAGAAGCACCTGAACGGCGGGGCCTTCCTGCACGGCGGCTGCTTCATGACCTTCGCCGACTTCGCCCTATTCGTGATCGCCCGCGACGCGCTCACCGAGCAGCACGCGGTGACGGCCACATTCAACTGCGAGCTGGTGGGCGCCGCCTATCAGGGCCAGCTCATCGAATGCCGTGGCGATGTCGTGAAGAACGCTCGCAGCATGGTGTTCGTGCGGGGCCTGATGACCGTCGGCGACGACACTGTCATGAGCTTTTCGGCCACACTGAAGAAGCGCAGTCCGCGCAAGGTCTAGGAATTTCAGGGTCGGGCGCCAATTTTGACGCCTTTCGCGGGAATACGGCTCGCGAACAGCAAGAGGTTTCCAGGACTTGATCCGTCTCTCCATTCTCGGCGCGCTGGTCGCCGCGGCCGGGCTCGCGGCCAGCACGACCGCTTCGGCGCAGGGCGACCCCTCGATCCATGGCGTGTGGCGCAACCCGAAGAACACCGTCCATGTGGAGATCAAGCCGTGCGCCGCGGGCGCCTGCGGCTACGTGGTCTGGGCGACCGAGAAGGCCAAGCGAGACGCCCGGGAAGGCGGTACGGCCAACCTCGTGGGCCTGCAGCTGCTGCGCGACTTCTCCCAGGACAAGAAGGGCCTCTGGCGCGGCAAGGTGTTTGTCCCCGACCTGAACCGGACCTTCACCGGCATCGCAGAGCTGTCGAACCCGACCACTCTCAAGGCCAAGGGCTGCTTCGTGGTCCTCTGCAAGTCGCAGACCTGGACCCGGATCGGCGCCGCCGCCGACTGACGGAACCGGGGAGGGCCTTTCCACGGTGATGCTGACGCAGGAAGCCGGAGCCATGGACCTCGCCGACCTGACCCCCGCCGACATCCCCGAGGTGATGAGCATCGAGCGCCTGCCCGGCTACGACGCCGTGGTGGGCCGCTTCGACGCCGAGGAGCATGCCGCGCAGTTCGCCTCACCCGACGCCCGCTATTTCGGCCTGCGCGATGGATCGCGCCTGCTGGGCTTCGTGATCATGCAGGAGATCCGTGAGCCTACGGTGCTGTTGCGGAGGATCGCGGTCGGAGAGCCCGAACGCGGGATCGGAACGCGGCTGGTGCGGGGCGTCATGGACTGGACGTTCGAGACCACACACGCCCAGGCCCTGAAGCTGGACGTCCATGTGGGCAACCCGCGCGCCCGCCACGTCTACGAACGCGAAGGCTTCGCGCAGTACGACGAGGACGAGATCCACCATTTCATGCGTATCCCCCGGGCGCGCTGGGCCGAGCTGCGGGGCCGCTAGCTCTGGCGCCGCCGGCCTCGCGTGCGGACCAGAACGATGATGATCGTGAAGCTGGCGACCAGCGTCAGTATCAGCACCGGAAGGCCGATGATCGCCCCATAGCGGTCGCCCAACCAGCGTGCGCCGAACGCCAGAGAGGCGCCCGGCGCCAGGGCCACGACGATCAGGCTGATCCAGCCCTTCCAGTGGATCGGGATCGCCTTGAACCGATGGCGTTCCTGCCAGTACTCGAACCAGATTTCGCGGTCGGCCATCAGTCCGCGGCCTTCCACAAGCCCTCGACCCGGGCGGCGCTGGCGTATTCGCCCGGGCCCAGCATGACGACGGCCGTCTCTCTCCGGATGATCACCCGCTTGGGCGCCCTCAGCCGGGCCAGCAGCTCGGGCAAGGCCTTCGCGAACATCTTCTTGAACTCCGGCGGCATGTCGCCCAGGCGGGCGCCGGACGCCGGCGTGGAGAGCGCCGCGGCGGCGGCCAGGTCGCCTCGGCCAATGGCCTCCAGGCGGGCGATCAACACCTTCACGGGCTCAGAGGCCGCAGCGGCCCGGCCCTTGAGGTCCGCCTCGACGGCGTTGGTGAACACTGGGGCGCTGAAGCTGAACTGCGCCTTGTCGCTGGCGTCGGGCTTCAACTCGCCGACCACCCGGGTGGGGCCAGCCTCCAACCGCGCCCAGATCCCTGATGAGTCGGACATCGTCGTGTTGGACAGGGAGTAGCCCGGCTCGGGCTTCGCCAGCACTGTGATCAGGATCGCCTCGCGGTTCGCAGGATCGAAGCGCAGCAACAGGCCGCGCACCTCGCCCCGCTGGGCCATCTGCCACACCGGCGGGAACGCCTGCCCGTACAGCACCGAGACCGGCAGCGGCCTGTCGGTGAGCAGGACCCGCAGTTCCCGCGGGCTGTCCAGCAGTCCCTCGGTGTTGTCGATCTCCAGGGCGACGGCGTGGGAGAAGGTGATGTCGAACTCGTCGTCCCGGTAGTGACCGGAGGCCGTCCCGGGGTCGATGGCCAGCGCCGGGCCGGCCGCGGCGAGCGCGAAGCCGGCCGCGAGGACGGCCCGGCGGTCCATCACGCGGGCGCCTTCTGCGGCATGCCGGCCTTGGCGGCCGGGCGGGCGCGCATGGTCTCGGCCCAGCGGCAGACGTGGGTCAGCTCCTCCGGTAGGCGGAACTTGATCATGCGGCCGAAGTCGATGCCGGTGAACGCGACGATGTCGGCGATCGTCAGCCGGTCGGTCGCCAGCCATTCGCTCTCGGCCAGGCGTCGGTCCAGAACCTTCAGAGCCCGCGTGGCGCCCTGGAGACTGTGCTCGCCCACCGCGGGTGTCTGCTGTTCCAGCGCCGCCATGGCCGGGTGGGTGTGGCGCACGCCGATCATCACCGGGGTGGCGACCAGCATCTCGGCGCGCCGCATCCACATCTCGATGACGGCGACCTCCTCCGGCGTCCGGCCGAACAGGTTGGGCTCGGGGTAGCGGCTCTCCAGATAGCGGCAGATGGCGATCGATTCGGTGATGCAGGTTCCGTCGTCCATCTCCAGCATAGGGACGTTGGCCAGGCCGGCCTTGGCCAGGTAGTCCGGGGTCTTGTGCTGGCCGTCCATGAGGCTGAGCGTGATGACCTCGACGTCGTCGATCGCCTTCTCCGCCATAAACCAGCGCACACGGCGCGGATTGGGCGCGAGCGGAGTGTCGTAGACCTTCATGCGTGGCTCTCCTGCCTTTTCCTGAAGCTAGTCCCTTTCCGTGGCGGTCAAGCAAGGCTGTGGGCTGGACAGGCTTCGGCGACCCCGCATAACCAGGGGTTGAGGCTGGCGGGGAGACGCACTGATGGCGAGTTTGGCGGGCGCGGTTCGCAGGAGCCGTCGATTCCTGAACCGCGTGTACAACCGGCTGTTGCCGGTCAGCCAGACCGACCTCAAGGCGACCAACGTCCGCTTCGTGGACGCGCTAAAGAGCCAGATGCCGCATGACAAAGCGATGGAGCTGGCCATCGGCGGGGGCTTCGAACTGATCGGGCCGATCGAGGTGGCGCTCCTACGCCACTATGGCCTGCCTCAGGACGGCTATCTCATCGACGTCGGTTGCGGGTCGGGCCGTCTGGCAAAGCCGCTCTCGGCCTGGCTGAAGGGCCGCTACCTGGGCATCGACCTGGTGCCCGCGCTGGTGGCCCACGCCCGCAGGATCGCCGCGCGACCAGACTGGCGCTTTCAGGTGATCCGGCACATCGGCATCCCCGAGCAGGACGGTCAGGCCGACATGGTCTGCTTCTTCTCGGTCCTCACCCACCTGACCCACGAGCAGAGCTACTGGTATCTGGAGGAGGCGCGCCGTGTGCTGAAGCCGGGCGGCCGGATCGTCTTCTCGTTCCTCGAGCTGCGCGAGCCCGCGCACCTGAAGATCTTCCTCGACACCGTGGCCGCGATGAAACGCAAGGTCGCCATGCCGATGAACACCTGCATCGACCGCGAGACGATCGGCCACTGGGCCGCGGCCCTGGGCCTGGAGGTCGTGGACATCCGCGACGGCGCCGAACCCGTGGTGGCCGAGGGCAGCCTGGGCCAGTCCGCCTGCGTGCTTCGTAAGCCCCTCTAGCTGAACAGGCTTGCCGGCAGCAGCCCGACGATCGAGGCGGTCAGGCAGGTGGCGAGGAAGCCCGCCATCATCGCCTTCCAGACCATGCCGACGATCTCGTTGCGCCGCTCGGGCACCAGGACCGAGAAACCCGCCAGGTTGATGCCTACGGAGGCGATATTGGCGAAGCCGCATAGCGCATAGGTCATCAGCACCCGCGTGCGCGGATCCATCGCATCGACCGGGATCGCCCCCATCTTGATGAAGGCGGTGAACTCGGTGAGCACCAGCTTCACGCCCAACAGGGAGCCGGCGGCCGGCGCGTCGTGCCACGGCACCCCGATGGCCCAGGCCAGGGGCGAGAACAGGATGCCCAGCCCGGCCTCGACCGAGAGCACATAGCCCACCTGGTCCCCAATGGCGCCCAGGATCATGTTCACCATCGCGGTCAGGGCCACGAACACGATCAGGGTCGCGCCGACGTTCAGCATGATCTGCAGGCCGTCGGTGGTGCCCTTGATCAGAGCGTCGATGGAGCTGTCGTAGCGCTTGGCGGCGAGCGGGTCGTAGGTCTGCACCTGCTCGACGGCGGCGTCGCGGGGCACGATGATCCGGGCCAGCAGCACCCCGGCCGGGGCCGAGACGATGGACGCGGTCAGCACGTGCGCCGCCGCGCCCGGCAACACGCCGGCCAGGATCGTCGCATAGGCCACCATGGTGGAGCCCGAGACGCAGGCCATGCCCACCGCGATCAGCATGAACAGCTCGGAACGCGACAGGCTGGGCAGATAGCTGCGGATGAAGATCGGGCCCTCGACCTGGCCCATGAAGACGGTGGCCGCCGTGGCCAGCGCCGGCGGGCCGCGCAGGCCCATGGTCTTTTCGAAGACGACGCCGAACGCCTGGGTGATCCAGACCAGAATCTTCCAGTGCCAGAGCAGCGCCGCCAGGGCGCAGACCACCAGGATCACCGGCAACACCCGGAAGGCGAAGACGAACATCGAGCCGGGATTGGTCAGCGGATAGGGCTGGTTGGGCGTGCCGGCCAGGAAGCCGAACACGAAGGCCACGCCCGCCTGGGTCGAGGCGCCCAGGCCGTCCACCACCACGCTCACCCCCTGCAGGCCCGAGCGCAGGGCCGGAAGGCCGAACAGGGCCAGCACCAAGAGGGCCTGCACCGTGATGGCGCCGATGGCCAGCTTCCAGGGGAACTTGCCGCGGTTCTCCGACACCGCCCAGCAGACCAACAGGATGACCGCCACGCCGACGAAGCTCTGGGCGTTTTCCGGACCGAACATGCATCCCCCGATGCGCCGCCGATTCAGCGGCCTGGCCGGCCAATCCACGCCGAAAGCGCGCCGGGCGCAAGCGCGGCGTGGCGCCTGCGCCCGTGTGGCCTACAGGTTGACCATCGCCAGGCCGCGCTCGTCGTAGCGGGCGCCCTCGACGGCGGTCTCCGGCACGGCCGCCTCGATGGCCGCCAGGTCCTCGGGCGAGAGCACGATATCGGCGGCGGCGACGTTCTCCTCGAGGCGAGAGATCTTGGTTGTGCCCGGGATGGGGGCGATGTGGTCGCTGCGGCTGAGCAGCCAGGCCAGCGCCAGCTGAGCCGGCGTGTGGCCCTTCCCCGCGGCGAGCGCCGTCAGGGTCTCGAGCAGGCCCAGGTTCTTGGCCAGCGCCTCGCCCTGGAAGCGTGGCATGAAGCGGCGGAAATCGCCCTCGCCCGGCTGGCCCTTGAACCCTCCGGCGAGGAAGCCGCGGCCCAACGGGCTGTAGGGCACGAAGCCGATGCCCAGCTCGCGGCAGACCGGCAGGGCCGACCGTTCGGGGTCCCGCGACCATAGCGAATACTCGCTCTGCACGGCGCTGACCGGGTGGACGGCGTGGGCGCGGCGGATGGTGTCGGGCCCGGCTTCCGAGAGGCCGAAGTACTTGACCTTGCCGGCTCTCACGAGCTCGCCCACCGCGCCGGCCACATCCTCGATCGGCACGCCCGGATCCACGCGATGCTGGTAGAAGAGGTCGATCACCTCCACGCCCAGGCGCTTCAGCGACGCGTCCGCCACGGCCCGGATGTTCTCGGGCCGGCTGTTGGTCCCGGCGGGACGGCCGCTCCGGCGCGCGTCCTCCAGGTCGAAGCCGAACTTGGTGGCGATGACCACCCGGTCGAGGAACGGCTTCAGGCCCTTGCCGACCAGCACCTCGTTGGTCTGCATCCCGTAGATCTCGGCGGTGTCGAAGAACGTCACGCCCAGTTCCACGGCGCGGGTCAGCACGGCGATCGCCTGGGCCTCCTCGGCCGCCGGCTGATAGACGCCCGAGAGCCCCATGCAGCCGAAGCCGATGGCGGAGACCTCCAGGCCCTGAGTTCCAAGCTTGCGCGTCTGCATGGCGATCTCCTTCGTTTGTGGGGCTGGCTAACAGGTGGACCCTGGGCGGGCTGGCGATAATGGCTTGCAGTGTCATCGATCCATTGAGCAGAATTCAGCAATGGACCGTCGCTCGATCCCCGACCTCGCCGCCTTCGCCCTGCTGGCGGAGCTGCGCAGCTTCCGGCGAGCCGGCGAGGTGCTGGGTGTTTCAGCCTCGGCGCTGAGTCACCGGTTGCGCCGGATGGAGACGGCGTTGGGCGTGCGGCTGCTGAACCGCTCCACCCGTTCCGTGGCGCCCACCGAAGCGGGCGAGCGGCTGCTGGCGCGCCTGTCGCCGGCGCTGGCCGACATCGAGGCGGGGCTGATGGAGGTGGCGGCGTTCCGCGAGCGTCCGGCCGGCCGCCTGCGCCTCAGCGTTCCGCGATCGGCGGCGCGCCTGGCGATCGCGCCCAGGCTGGGCGGGTTCCTCAAGGCCTATCCCGACATCCGGGTCGAGGTGGTGAGCGACAATACGCTGATCGACATCGTGGCGGGCGGCTTCGACGCCGGCGTCCGCTTCGACGAGAACCTGCCGGCCGAGATGGTCGCGGTGCGCATCGGCAAGCCCCTTCGGATGGCCGCCGTGGCCTCGCCCGAATACCTCGCCGCGCGCGGCGTGCCGATGACGCCGGAGGACCTGGCCGGCCATGCCTGCTTCCGACTGCGCTGGTCGTCAGGCGCCTTCTACGACTGGGAGCTGGAGCGGGGCGACGACGTGCGCCGCGTGGCGGTCGACGGCCCCCTGATCGTCGACGACGCGCAGTTGCTGAAGGACGCCGCGGTGGACGGCGCCGGGATCGCCTTCGTGGCCGAACCGTCGGTCCGCGACGAGTTGGCGTCCGGCGCCCTGGTGCGGTTCCTGGAAGACTGGTGCCCGCCCTTCCCCGGCTACAGCATCTACTATCCCAGCCGTCGGCAGGTCTCGCCGGCGCTGCGTGCGTTCATTGACTGGATGCGTCGGCCTGGGCCCGTGGAGGCCGCGCCGGACGAACCCCCTAGACCTTGACCGAAGCGATCGAGCCCTGGCGATATTCGGCGACAGGCGCAACAGCGGAGGTCGCCGGGGGCGTGGGGCCGGCTGTGGCGCCGAGGAAGTTCCGCGCGGCGTCAGACAGTTGGACCGTGTCCCTCGGCGCGGCGCTGCCGAACAGCTGCATGACCGACTGGGTCCAGTCGGCGGAACTGTTATCGCGGCGCAGCGACAGCCGTAGAGCGGCGGCGAACTTCGGGTCATCGACCGCCTTGGCCTGGGCGGCCTTCTGGTCGAGCACGCCGTTCGGGCCCACGACGCCGGCGTCCTTCATGAAACCCACGACCTTGGCCTGGGCGTCGATGTTGGACCGCCAGGCCGCCGCGTCTGCGTAGGGCCTGGCGCCCAGCCGGTCGGCCACATTGATCGTGGTCTGGAACAGCAGGTTCTGATCGGAAGACGACAGGCTGTCGAAGCGGCCGGCCACCGCCTGCAGCGCCGCTTGCGGGCCGCCGGTCTGGGTGGCGGCGTTCAGGGTCTGGACGAAGGATCTGCCCAGAGCCTGGGCGCGCTGGCCGATGTCGCTGTCGAAGGTGGCGTTGTCCAGCACCTTGCGGCGGTCGTCGTCGATGCCGATCAACTGGCCGCCGGCCGACATGGCCTGCAGCGTCTGATAGGCCTGGACCCGCTGTTCCTCGCTGGCCTTGCCGCTGGTGTCGAGCACAGTGGAGGACAGATCGTCGAACCGCGCGATGCGGGTCGTCAAGTCAGGTGCCTCCAGCCGCGCCGAGGCGCGCACGCTGGTCGGCGCGGCGGCATAGGCGGCGATGTTGGAAGACGTGACGTCCATTCCGGTCAGGGTCGGTCGAGCGCTCGATGTTGTGAGGCCCGAACCATAACGAGCAAGGCCTTAAGAAATCGTCCCGTCGAGCACGCGGGAGCCTGGATTACGAAGGTTTAATCGGACCCTCCGCATCTGCCCGTCCCCCCTCGCGCCTCCTAGTCAGCGAGCGCTCCAAACGCGTCCGACGGCGGCCGGCCTTACCGCGATTTAACTGGTCCGGCCGACCGACCGGCGGCGTCATCCGCGCTCGAAGGTTGAGGGCTGTTCGTCACAATGTCTCTGGCGCTTGCAACACTGCTGTATGAGTGGCGCCGATACACGGCCGCCGTCGTGGCGCTGGCGTTCTCCGGCCTCCTGATCCTGGCCCAGGTGGGCATGTTTACCGGCATCGTGAAGGGCGCCACCGCCACCATCGACCGCAGCCGCGCCGACATCATGATCCTGCCGGCCAAGATGGAGAGCCTGATCAACTCAGGCGGCGGCTCGCTGCCCGCCCGCCTGCAGCCGCAGATCTACATGAACCCCGAGGTGGTCGAGGTGGCCGCGTTCGACGGGGACGGCGGCCGCTGGGTGAACCAGCCGAAGGACGGCAAGAAGGCCGTCACCACCTACATCAACATCAACATGGTGGACACGCGCCCAGGCGCCGTGAACCTGCCGACCGACTTCACCGAAGAGATCCGCGCCGCCCTGCTGGAGCCCTATTCGGTGGCCATCGATCAGAGCCAGCTGGGCCGGCTGGGCGTGAAGCTCGGCGACGAGGCGTCGCTGAACGGCAAGACCGTCCGCGTCCGCGCCATCCTCACCGGCTACCCCGACATCAACAACGCGTCCGTGACCATGTCGCGCGACACGATGCGGATGATGGGGATGCTCACCAAGAACGGGAAGACCGGTCCGCTGATGGTGCGGATCAAGGATCCGGCCCGCGCCGAAATCGTCCGTGACCAGCTGAACAAGGACGCCAAGGGCGCCTATCGGGCCTGGACCCGCCAGCAGCTCGCCGAGGCCAACGAAGGCGCGCTGATGAAGGAACAGATCATCGGCATCTTCCTCGGCTTCTCGGTCTTCCTGGGCTTCCTGATCGGCGTCGGCATCACCTCCCAGACCCTGCGCGGCGCCATCCTCTCCAGCATCAAGGAGTTCGCCTCCCTGCGCGCGCTGGGTGTCGGCATGGGGTCGCTGCGGCTGATCGTTCTGGAGCTGTCGTTCTGGGTGGGGATCGTCGGCCTGGCGGCCACGGCCCTGTTCACCGGCGGCGTGTACCTGCTGGCCACCAACGGCGGTCTGCCCATGGGCTTCCCGGCCGCCTGGGTGATCGGCGTGTCCATTCTCCTGCTCGTGATCTCGGGCGTCTCGGGCCTCCTGGCCCTGGGCATCCTGAAGAAGAGCCAACCTGCGGACCTGCTGCGATGACCCCTGCCAAGCCGGCCATCGTGGCCCACGGGATCTACAAGCGCTTCAAGACCGGGCGCAGCCACATCGAGGTGCTGAAGCGCGTCGACTTCGACGCCAACCACGGCGAGGTGACCATGGTCATGGGCCCGTCGGGCTCGGGCAAGTCCACGCTGGTGGCGGCGCTGTCGGGGCTGCTGAAGCCCGACGAGGGCAAGGTCACGGCGCTGGACCAGGACATCTGGGGCCTGCGCTCCGGCAGGCTGGACCGCTTCCGCCTCGATCACTGCGGCTTCATCTTCCAGGGCTTCAACCTGTTCTCGGCGCTCACCGCCCTGCAGCAGGTCGAGATCATCCTGAAGTACCAGGGCCACTCCAAGAGCATGGCCCGCGAGAAGGCCGCCAACGCGCTGATGGAAGTGGGTCTCGAGACCCGCATGAACCAGCGCCCGTCCGAACTTTCCGGCGGGGAGAAGCAGCGGGTCGCCATCGCCCGCGCGCTCGCCAAGGACCCGACCCTGCTGTTCGCCGACGAGCCGACCAGCGCGCTCGACGGCGAGAACGGCCAGATCGTGATCAAGCTGATCCAGCGGGCGGCCAAGCAGCATGGCGCAGCCGTGATCTGCGTCACCCACGACCCGCGCCTGGAAGCCTTCGCCGACCGCGTCATCCACCTGGAGGACGGCCGCATCCTGGACGACCGGCGCGTGACCCACGCCGCCTCCTCCGCCGCGCCGACCCCGCCCCAACGACAACCCGAGCTCATCGAGGCCTGACCGAAATGCCCGCCCTCCTCCGCAACCGCTTCGTCTGGATCGCCGTGGTCCTCCTCCTGCTGGGGGGTGGCGGCGCGATGTTCATGTCCGGCCAGGCCAAGGCCAAGAAGGCCGAGGAGGCCAAGGCCGCGGCGAGCGTGAAGCCCAGCCCCTACGCCGCCATCGCCAACGGCAAGGCCGACGTGGAAGGCGGCATCATCCAGGTGGCCGCCCGCCGCGCCGGGGTGATCCGTGAGGTGCTGGTCCAGGAGGGCGACATGGTGAGCAAGAACCAGGTCCTCGCCCGGCTCGAGGACGACGAGCCGCGCCTGGCCTCCGAGCGCGCCAATGCCGAGGTGCGCCAGGCCCGCGCCGCCCTGGCCCTGCTGCAGGTCCAGCTCTCCGCCGCGCAGCGCGAACACCGCCGCCTGGAGGGCCTGGCGCCCAACAACTTCGTGGCCGCTCAGAAGCTGGACCAGACCCGCGACGCCGTGCGCGAGGCCGAGGCGCGGATCATGGCCCAGCAGGCGGTGGTCGCCACCACCCAGGCCCGGTTCAACGAGGCTCGCTACGATCAGGAACTATCGATCATCCGCGCCCCGGCCGACGGTCGCATCGTGCGGCGCTATGCCAACCCCGGCGCGGGCGCCTCGACCCTGAACGTCTCCAACATGTTCGACGTGGAGCCCCGCGCCGGACGGATCGTGCGCGCCGAGATCGCCGAGGGCGCCCTGCCCTTCGTCGCCATCGGCCAGACCGTGCAGATGTCGCCCGAGAGCGACCCGACCAAGGTCTATCCGGGCAAGGTGGTGCGGCGCGCCGCCGTCTTCGGCGCCCGCAAGCTGCAGTCGGACGATCCCAACGAACGCACCGACGACCGGGTGGTCGAGGTGGTCGTGGACTCCACTGGCGCGCCGTTCCTGATCGGCCAGCGCGTGCTGGTGAAGTTCGTGCGCGGGCAGCAGCAGGCCGAGGCCGCCGTCGCGCCGCGAAGCTGAGTTTTCCCAAGCCTGCCCCGGGACTTAGGTCCCGGGGGCCTTTTTCAAGCGCAACCGTCGCGCGTAAAACTCTCCTTAAGCGTCCTGGTCGCCTAGTCTCCATCAGGGAGGCGCCATGCGTTTGAGTTCAAGCGGCCCAGAGCCGGCGCGAACGACCACAGATCTCGCGCCGGAACAGCTCCTGGCCCAGCCGGCGCTGTGGCGGCGATTGGCGATGATCGTCCTCATCGGGATCGTCGCGATCCCGGTGGTTCCGTTCTGGATGCTGCTGGCCGGGCTCGGCCTCTACGCCCTGGTGACGATCGCCGAACGAATGATCGTCCACCGGCGCGGCTACATCGGCAGCAACCCTGCCGGCCTCGCCGCCACCTTCGCGCTCTCCGCCCTCCACGCCCTTGCGGCCGCCCTGCTGATCCACTTCGGAGACGGCGGCCCGCGGCTGTTCGCCGTGGCCCTGATCGGCTTCTCGGCGGTCAACATCCTGCTCCGGCTCTATTCCTCCCCGCGGATGTTCCTGGCCGCGCTGGCGCCGCACGCGGTCGTACTGGGCTGGGTGAGCTGGGGCATCTTCGCGCGGCACATGGCTGAGGGCGACTACCTCAGGGCCCTGACCCCACCCGCGATCCTGCTGACCTACGTGCTTCTGCTGGCGCCCAGCCGCAAGCAACTGGCCGACGCCTGGGACAAGCTGGTGGCCGCCAAGACCGCGGCCGAGGCCGCCAGCCGCGCCAAGTCCGACTTCCTGGCGGTGATGAGCCATGAGATCCGCACGCCGCTGAACGGTATCCTGGGCATGGCCCAGGCGATGCAGCGCGACGGACTGCCCGACGCCCAGAAGGAACGCCTGCGGGTCATCCGCCGCTCCGGCGAGGGGCTGCTCAGCCTGCTGAACGACGCCCTGGACTTCTCGCAGATCGAAGCCGGCAAGCTCAGCCTGGACAGCGCCGAGTTCGACATGGAGCACCTGACGCGCGGGGCCATGGCCACCTTCATGCCGCTGGCCGAGAACAAGGGCCTGAGCTTCGAGTTCTCCATCGACGAGGCGGCGAAGGGCCGCTACCGGGCCGACCCGGTGCGCCTGCGCCAGATCCTCTACAACCTGACCGCCAACGCGGTGAAATTCACCGACAAGGGCGGCGTCGCCGTCTGCGTCTCGCACGCCGACGGCCTGCTGAAGGTCGAGGTGGCCGACAGCGGGGCCGGCATCCCCGCGGACCGGATCGACGGCCTGTTCGGAAAGTTCGTCCAGGGCGACGCCTCGTCGACCCGCCGCCATGGCGGCGTCGGCCTCGGGCTGACGATCTGCCGTTCGCTGGCCGAGTTGATGGGCGGGCGGATCGAGGTCAGCAGCGTGGAGAGCAAGGGCTCGATCTTCACCGTCAGCCTGCCGCTGGAGCGGGTCACCGAGGCCCCACCGGTCGTGGCCGCCGTGGCGCCCCCGCCGGAGGTCGTCTCCGACGCCGCCCCGATCCGCATCCTGGCGGCGGAAGACAACCACGTGAACCAGCTGGTCCTGCGCACCCTGCTCAGCCAGGCGGGTCTGGAGCCGACGATGGTGGAGAACGGCGCTGAGGCCATCGAGGCCTGGAAGACCGGGTCGTGGGACCTGATCCTGATGGACATCCAGATGCCCGTGATGGACGGCGTCACCGCCACCCGCGAGATCCGCACCTGCGAGGCCTCGGGCGACCGCCGCCGCACCCCGATCATCGCCGTCACCGCCAACGCCATGAGCCACCAGATCGCCGACTACGAGGCTGCCGGCATGGACATGGTGGTGCCCAAACCCCTGGACGCGGCCAAGCTGTTCGAGGCCATCGAATGGGCCCTCGAGGCCCACGCGGCACGGCCGGCCGCAGTCGCGGCATAGCGCGCCTGACCTGACGTCGCCTTGACGGCATCCCTCCCGCGCCGCACAACGCGCGCCGCAATTCGAACACCTGTTCAACGAGGGATCTCATGGCGGACATCCGCTTCGACGGCAAAGTGGCGATCGTGACGGGCGCCGGCGGCGGCCTGGGCCGGCAGCATGCGCTGGAGCTCGCGCGCCGGGGCGCCAAGGTGGTGGTCAACGACCTGGGCGGCTCGATGGACGGCTCGGGCGGCGGCTCGGACGCGGCCAACAAGGTCGTGGAAGAGATCAAGGCGTTGGGCGGCGAGGCCATCGCCAATGGCTCCTCCGTGACCGACGACGTCGGCGTGGCGCGGATGGTCAAGGACGCCATGGACGCCTGGGGCCGCATCGACATCCTGATCGCCAACGCCGGCATCCTGCGCGACAAGACCTTCGCCAAGATGGAATTCGGCGACTTCAGCGTCGTGGTCGACGTCCACCTGTTCGGCACCGTGAAGCCGGTCAAGGCGGTCTGGGAGATCATGCGCACCCAGAACTATGGCCGCATCGTCGTCACGACCTCCTCGTCGGGCCTGTACGGTAACTTCGGCCAGTCCAACTACGGCGCCGCCAAGCTGGGCCTGATCGGCCTGATGAACACGCTGAAGCTCGAGGGCCAGAAGAACAACGTCCACGTGAACGCCATCAGCCCGGTGGCCGCCACGCGGATGACCGAGAACCTGGGCATGCCGCCCCAGGTGCTGGAACAACTGAAGCCCGAGCTGGTGACGCCCGGCGTCGTGTTCCTGTGCTCGGAGGAGGCCCCGACCGGCCACGTGCTCACCGCGGGCGCGGGCGCCTTCGCGCTGGCCCGCATCGTCGAGACCGAGGGCGTCTACCTGGGAGCCGGCGCGACCGTCGAGGGCGTGCGCGACGCCTGGTCCAAGATCACCGACGAGACCGGCCAGAAGGCCTATCTCAACGGCGGCGAGCAGACCGCGAAGTTCTTCCGGAAGATGCAGGGCGGCTAGACCGCAGCCGAGATACGGTGAGTTTGACGGGCGGCCGCAGGGCCGCCCGTTTCATTTTTGTAATTCGAAACCGCTTGCGCCGGTCTTGGTGAACGCGCGTAACCTATGCGCCAGCGTCCGGCAGAGACGGGTTCGAGGAGCAGTCATCGGTGTCACAGGCCAAGTCGTCGACCGCGCCCAATATGAGCATGCTGGGCGTCATGGCCTTCGCGAGCGCCAGCATCCCGATCCAGGCCCTCGTCCTGGCCGTGGCCGTGCACCTGCCCCGTTATTTCGCCAGCCACATCGGGCTTGAGCTCGCCGTAGTCGGCGCCGCCTTCGCCATGGTCCGCCTGATCGACATCCCCATCGACGTGGGCATCGGCATGGCGATGGACCGGACCCGCAGCCGGTTCGGCCGCTATCGGGTCTGGATGACCCTGGGCGCGCCGGTCCTGATGGCCGGGCTGTACTTCGTCCTGATGGCGGATTCCTCAACGACCCAGCTGGGCCTGAGCGGCATCCTGCTGTTCCTCTACATCGGCTATTCCATGGTCTACCTGGCGCACCTGGCCTGGGGCGGCGTGCTGGGCCCGACGTACGAGCAGCGCTCCAAGGTCTTCGGCGCGGTCATCGGTTTGGGCGTGGCCGGCGCCATGGCGGTGCTGATCATCCCCATCGTCATGCAGCAGCTCGGGAGTTCCGAGGGCGAAGGCGTGCGCGCGATGGTGTGGTTCATCATCGCTGCGATCCCGGTGACCGTCCTGATCGTCCTGCTGACCACCCGCGAGCCCATCACCCGCGAGCACGGCGCCGCCTTCGGCTTCCGCGACTACCTGACCCTGCTCAAGCGCGGCAACGTCATCCGCCTGCTGGCCGCCGACCTTTTCGCCACCCTGGGACCGGGCTGGATGGCGGCGCTCTACCTCTTCTATTTCAAGGACAGCCGTGGGTTCGACACGACGGCGGCCAACCTGCTCCTGATGATCTACATCGCCGCGGGCTTCGCGGGCGCGCCGCTCGCGGCCTGGCTGGCGAACCGGATGGGCAAGCACCGGGCGCTGATGATCAGCACCACGATCTATTCACTGGGCCTGATTCTGTTGCCGTTCCTGCCCTCGGGCGACTTCCTGATCTTCGCGCCGGGCATGTTCGTCATCGGCGCGATGGCCGCGGGCTTCACCGTGATGATCCGGGCGCTGACGGGCGACATCGCCGATGAGATCCGCCTCGACACCGGCCGCGAGTGGATGGGCCTGATGTACGCCCTGACCATCGGCACGACCAAGATCGCCTCGGGTCTCTCCGCCCTGACTTTCGTGCTGCTGGGGTACATCGGCTACCAGGCCAGGGCTGGTGCGGTGAACACGCCGGAGGCGATTCGGAGCCTGGAGCTGGTCTACATCGTGGGCCCGATCTTCTTCGTCATGCTCGCGGGCGCCTGCTTCTTCGGCTACAAGCTGACGCCCGAGCGCCACGCCGATATCCGTCGCCGGCTCGATGAGCGCGACGCCGAAGTCGACCCGGCCGCCGCGCTGGAATCCCTCACTGGCCAAGATATCGCGCCCGCGGGCCGACCCTCGTGACCTGACTAGCGCAGCCCGCCATCCGCCCGGCAGAGGCGGAGGCGCGCCGGGAGGAACCGTTTGAACGCCACCGCCGGACGCGACGCCCGCCTTTCGCTGACCTTAGCCCTCGCGTTCGCCGCGACCAGCCTCCCCCTGCAGGCGCTACAGATCGCCGTGGCGGTCCACCTGCCGGCCTACTTCGCCGCCAGCATCGGGGTGGAGCTGGCGGTAGTCGGCGGGGCCTTCGCCCTCGTCCGCCTGATCGACGTGCCTATCGAGCCAGCGCTGGGCATCGCCATGGACCGCACCCGCAGCCGCTTCGGCCGCTACCGGTTATGGATGGTGCTGGGCGCGCCGCTGATGATGCTGGGCCTCTACATGCTGCTGGTCGCCCGGGGCGACGTGGGGACCGGCTACCTGATCGCCTGGCTGCTTGTGATGTACCTGGGCACGTCGATCCTCATGCTCGCCCACCAGGCCTGGGCCGCGACGCTGGCCAAGACCTATGACGACCGGGCGCGCCTGTTCGGGGTCATGATGGCGGTGGGGGTGACGGGGGCGGTCGTCGTGCTCCTGATCCCCATCGTCATGGAGCGCATGGGCTATGGCGAGGCCCAGGGCGTGCGCGCCATGATCTGGTACCTCATCGCCCTGACGCCGATCGCCGTGGCGGTGGTGGTCTGGCGCACTCCCGAGACCGTTGCGCCCGAGGCGCCTGGCCTCCGTTTCCGTCTCCGCGACTATCTGGAGCTGGTCACCGACCCCAACATGGCCCGCATCCTGCTGGCTGACCTGGCGCTGTCGTTGGGGCCCGCCTGGATGGCGGCGCTCTACCTCTTCTACAGCCGCGACAAGATGGGCTTCACGGCCGGCGAGGCGAACATCCTGCTGGCGGTCTATATCCTGTCGGGCGTGGCCGGCGCGCCGGCCCTGGCCTGGCTGGCCACGAAGATCAGCAAGCACCGCACGGTGATGCTGTGCGCCGTGGCCTATTCGCTGCTGCTGGTCACCCTGGCCTTCCTGCCGAAGGGCAATGTGCTGGCGTCCCTCCCAACCCTGTTCTTCACCGGGTTCATGGCCGCCGGCTTCAACGTCCTGACCCGCGCCATGACCGCCGACGTGGCCGACGAGATGCGCCTGAAGCAAGGCCGCGAGCGCAGCGGGCTGCTCTTCGCCATGACCACCCTGACCACGAAGATCGCGGCCGGCGGCTCGATCTTCCTGACCTTCAACGTGCTCGCCCGAGTGGGCTACGACCCCAAGCTGGGCCAGGCCAACTCGCCGGAGGCCATCGACGCCCTGCTGCTGTCGTTCCTGATCGGGCCGATCGTCTTCGTGATGTTGGGCGCCGCCTGCCTGATCGGCTACCGCCTGACCGCCGAGCGCGCGGCGGAGGTCCGCCGCCAGCTCGAGGCGCGCGACCATGCCATCCTCTACGACCCCGCCGCGGCCCTCGAAGGCCTGACCGGCGAAGAGGTCCCGGCCCCGGGCGACCCTGGCGTCGGCGGCCGGGCCTAGATCAGCTTTCTGGCAAGCTCCAGGAACGCCTGCGCCGCCGGGCTGTCCGGCGCGGTGGCGACCAGGGGCTTGCCCGCGTCGCAAGCCTCGCGCAGGGCCACCTCGATGGGAATCTCGGCCAGCAGGGGCACGCCCAGCCGCGCCGCCTCGGCCCTGGCCCCGCCGGTCCCGAAGATGGGCACACGCGCGCCGGAGCTGTCGGCGAAGTACGCCATGTTCTCGACCACGCCCAGGATCGGCGCGCCGGTCTTCTCGAACATCTGCGCAGCGCGTCGGGCGTCGATCAGAGCGATTTCCTGGGGCGTGGAGACGATCACCACGCCGTCCATCTTCAGCTTCTGGACCAGGGTCAGCTGGATGTCGCCGGTGCCGGGCGGGAGGTCGATGACCAGCACATCCAGCGGCTCGGCCTCGGTGCCCCAGTTCGAATTCATCAGGCTGCGCAGCGCCGAGGAGGCCATCGGACCTCGCCAGATGTTCGCCGTGCCCGGCTCGACGATGAAGCCGATGGACATCACCTTTACGCCCCACGCTTCCATTGGGTTGAGGCGCTTCTCCGCGTCGAAGGTGGGGTCGCCGTCGACGCCCAGCATGGTGGGCGCGGAGGGGCCATAAATATCGGCGTCCAGCAGGCCCACGCGCTTGCCCAGCTTGGCGAAGGCCGCGGCCAGGTTGACCGAGACCGTGGACTTGCCCACTCCGCCCTTGCCGCTGGCCACCGCGATCACTTTCGCGACATGGCGCGGCCGTTCGGCGTCGACCATCGGGTGCAGCTGGGCCTGCGGATCCTAGGCGACGCGCGCGCGGCGGGCGGCGGGCGGCTCGGGCAGCGCGCCGCGGCGGGGGGCGACCTTGAACTGCGAGGCGCTGGGGGCCTGGAGTTCCGACGTCAGCACCACCTGGGCGACCTCCACCCCATCCGCCTCGGCCAGAACCGCCTCGGCCCGGTCGCGGACGAGGCGATAGGCGTCGATGTCGGCGGGCGCCACCTCCAGCATGAAGGCCGCCCGGCCGCCGCGCAGCACCAGCCCGCGGACCAGGCCCGCGCTGGTCAAGCCCTTGCCCGACTTGGGGTCGATGACCGCGTCCAGCGCCTGAAGGATCGCCGTCCGGTCGGGAGCTGCTGGTTCGCTCATGCCCGCTTTGTCTTGCTTTGCGTGGATGGGGGTCTCATATCCGGCTGACAGCGCCGGTTTACAAGCCCGTGGGGGGCTTTAGGCAGCGGCGCTGAAGGACTGCGTAAAGGTCCCGCTTGAGAACGACGCGAACCGCCTGATGCCCTGGAACGACAACGCCAACCCGGGACCCTGGGGTTCGCCGTCCGGCGGCGACGACAAGCGGGGCGACCAACCGCGCCGGCCATCCGGCGGCGGCCCTCGCCGGCCAAGCGGCCCCGATTTCAACGGCGGCTTCGAGCGCGTCCTGCAACGCGTGCAGGACATGATGGGTGGGCCGGGCGGACGTCCGCGACGCGGCCTCATCCCGATCGCCGCCGGCGGCGCCTTCGCGCTGTGGGCGCTGTCGGGCTTCTACATCGTCCAGCCCAGCGAACAGGCCATCGTCTTGACCTTCGGCGCCTATTCGCGCTCGGAGACGCCGGGGCTGCGCTACCACCTGCCCTCGCCCATCGAGCGCGTCGAGAAGGTCGCGGTCACCGAACTGAAGCGCAGCGACGTCGGCGGCGCAGGCACGGACGCCGAATCCACCGCGGCCAGCCAGATGCTGACCGGGGACGAACAGATCATCGACGTCGATTTCAGCGTCACCTGGCGCATCGCCGACGCCGCCCGCTATCTCTTCGCCACACGCGATCCCGAGGATGCGGTCAAGGACGTGGCCGAGAGCGCCATGCGCGAGGTCGTCGGCAAGACCCAGCTCCAGCCGATCATCTCCACCGGCCGCGGCCAGGTTCAGCAGCAGACCGCCGAGCTGATGCAGCGGACGCTCGACGGTTGGGGCGCCGGCATCAGCATCGTCGAGGTGCAGATCCGCTCGGCCCAGCCGCCGCCGGAAGTCGTCGCGGCGTTCCGCGACGTGCAGAGCGCCGAACAGGACTCCGACTCGGCGGTCAACGAGGCGAACACCTACCGCAACCGGGTCATCAACGAGGCCAAGGGCGACGCCGCGCGCATCACCCAGTCGGCCGCGGGCTATCGCGAGCAGGCCGTGCGCGAAGCCACCGGCGAGGCGGCCCGGTTCAACCAGATCTATACCGAATACCGCCGCGCCCCGGGCGTGACCCGCGATCGCCTCTACATCGAGACCATGCAGCGCATCCTGCAGAACTCGAACAAGGTCGTGGTCGATTCCAAGGGCGCCAGCGCCCCGATCATCCTGCCGCCTGACGTGTTCCGGCCGAAGGTCCAGCCGACGGCGCCCCCGCCGCCGGTCGAAGCGGCTCCGGCCCAGCCCCAGGCGAAGGGCGCCCAATGACGTCCCGTAACATCATCCTCGGCTTCCTGGGCCTGTTCCTGATCACCCTGGTCTTCCAGACCTTCTACGTCGTGGACCAGCGCCAGCAGGCGATCGTCGTGGCGTTCGGCGATCCCGTGCGCGTGGTGAATCCGCCGGGCCGCAGCCAGGCCGGGCTCAATCTGAAGGTTCCGTTCGTGGAGCAGGTGATCAAGTTCGATCGCCGGAACATCGCCATCGAGGCCGACCAGGAAGAGATCATCACCGCGGGCCAGCAACGGCTCGTCGTGGACGCCTTCATCCGCTACCGCATCTCGGACCCGCTGCAGTTCTACCGCACCTTGCGGGATGAGACGACGGCGGCCGACCGGATCGAGCGGCTGGTGAACTCGTCGTTGCGGCAGGTGCTGGGCTCGGCCAGTTCCACCGACATCATCTCCGGCCGCCGCGCGCAGCTCATGCAGCAGGCCAAGCTGGACGTGGAGCGCCGCGCCAAGGCCTCGCGCCTCGGCATCCAGGTGATCGACGTCCGGATCAAGCGCGCCGATCTTCCGGCCCAGAACCGCGAGTTCGTGTTCCGCCGCATGTCCACCTCCCGCCAGCAGGTCGCGGCCCAGCTCCGCGCCCAAGGCGAGCAGCAGAAGCGCGAGATCATCGCCCAGGCGGACAAGGAGGTGGCGATCACCCTCGCCACCGCCCGCGAGCAGTCCGGCCAGATCACCGGTGAGGGCGACGCCATCCGCACGCGGATCTTCGCCCAGAGCTTCGGCAAGGACCCCTCGTTTGCCGCCTTCTTCCGCTCCATGCAGGCCTATGAGGCCAGCTTGGCGAACGGCGACACCACCATGGTCCTCTCTCCGGACAGCGCCTTCTTCCGCTACTTCGAACGCGGCCCCACGGGGAAATAGCAGCGTCGTCCCTTGCCATCCCCGTTCGCGGGGAAGGCGACCATCGACCGGAGAGCCGATGGCGAAAGGGGCGACCCACAAACGCGAAGTTTGCGGCCGTATGATTCAAGTCTGACGTTCGCCCGGCGCTTGGCGGGGAAGGAAAGGTGCTTGACTTTGATTATTACAGACGTAGTAATTTACGCATGTAATGAATGAGGCCGCTGATGACCCGTGCTTCCCTGCTTCTCGTTGCCGCCGTGCTCGTGGCCGCCCCCGCGGCGGCCGAGCCGCACCGAAGTCTCACGATGACCCGCGTGACGGTCGGGGACTTGGATCTCTCAAGCGACAGCGGAGCGGCGGCGATGCTGCGGCGGATCAAGAGCGCCGCGCGCGAGCTCTGCGCCCTGCCCCGCTCCGAGCTGTTCCGCAACACCCAGGGCCTGGAGTGGAAGTGCCGGCGCGGCGCGATGGACGCCGCGGTCGAGCGGTTGAAGGCGCCCAAGCTCACCCTCGCCTACGCCGAATGGATCTCCGCAGAACCGGCCGTCGAGCCCCCAAGCCCGCGGTACCGGTGACTGACGCCCCTCCTCCCCCCCCGGCCGGGAGGAGGGGTCTTTTTGATCAGGTGGCCTGGGCTTCCAGCCAGGCGCGCACCTCGTGCAGGTCCCGGGCGATGCGGACGCAGAGCGTCTCCATCTCCTCAGTCGGGTCCAGCATGTCGGGCACCATCACCGTCATCATCCCTGCCGCTGAGGCCGAGCGGACACCGTTGTGGCTGTCCTCCAGGGCCAGGCAGTCGGCGGGATCGACGCCCAGGGCCTCGGCCGCCTTCAGGAAGGGCTCCGGGTGGGGCTTGCCCCTGGTCTGGACGTCGCGGGTGACCAGGGCATGGAAGCGATCGACCAGACTGTGCGGACCCAGGCTGGCGCGGACGCTCTCCAGGCTGGACGAGGTGGCGATGGCGCGGGGCAGGCCCAGGGCGTCCAGCTGATCCAAGATTTCCACGACGCCGGCCTTGAGCGCGATGCCGGCGCTGAGCGCCTCGCGGAAGTGCGCGCTGACCGCGGCCTGCCACGCCTGAAGGTCGAGGCCGTCGCCGAAGTGCTCCACCAGGATCAGGTCGCTGTGGGCATGCTGCAGGCCGACCATCCGCTGGAAGGTTGAAAACGGCATCTCGCCGCCGATGCCGACGGCTGCATGCTGCATGGCGCGGAAGACCACGGTCTCGGTGTCGACGAGCAGGCCGTCCATGTCGAACACGACGGCCTTGACGGGGCGGGGCAGCGGCATCAGTCGGTCACGAATTCGTCGGCGCGATAGCCCTGGAAGTAAAGCAGCGCGGTGAGATCCGCGTGGTCGACCTTGGCGTCGGCCTGGACCGCGACGATCGGCTTGGCGCGATAGGCGACGCCCAGGCCGGACGCCTCGATCATCGCCAGATCGTTGGCGCCGTCGCCAACGGCCAGGGTGGCGGAGAGCGGGATCCCCAGGTTCGCCGCTTCTTCCTTCAGCGCCGCCAGCTTGGCTGCCTTGCCGAGGATCGGTTCGCCCACCATGCCGGCCAGGACGTCGCCCGCCTCGACCAGGGTGTTGGCCCGGTTGGCGTCGAAGCCCGCGGCCTGGGCCACCCGGCTGGTGAAGAAGCTGAAGCCACCGGAGATCAGGAAGGCCTTGGCGCCGTTCGCGGTCATGGTCCGCACCAGCGTCCGGGCGCCCGGGTTCAACCGCACGCGCTCGTCGTAGGCGCGCTGCAGATCGGCCAGCGGCAGGCCCTTCAGCATGGCGACGCGTTCGCGGAGCGCCGCCTCGAAGTCGAGCTCACCGCGCATGGCGCGCTCGGTGATCTCGGAGACTCGATCCTTCACCCCGGCGAAGTCGGCCAGTTCGTCGATGCATTCGACGTTGATGATGGTGGAATCCATGTCGGCGATCAGCAGGCGCTTGCGCCGACCCGCGAGCGGCTGAAGGCACCAGTCCAGCTTCTGATCGGCCAGCGGAGCCTGCAACGCCGCACGGACCGCCTTCAGGTCGTTCGCCTCCAGGATCACGTCCGTGACCGCGTTGTCGCCGGCTTCGATCTTGCGAGAATCCTTGCCCCGCGCCCCGACGCTCGCGAACACTTCGCGTAGGTTGATCGAGAACGCGCCAGCGTTCGGGGGCGCGACGAGCGTGAGGACGAGTTCCATGACGGGCCGCATCTGGCTGATCGCCGGACCGACCGCAAGCGGCAAGTCCGCCCTCGGGCAGAAGCTGGCCCGGGCGACAGGCGGCGAGATCGTCAACGCCGACTCCATGCAGCTCTACGCCGGTCTCCGTGTGCTGAGCGCTGGCCCGGGGCCTGAAGAGTTGGCCACGACGCCGCATCACCTGTTTGGAGTCGTGGACCCGGCCGAGGGGTGGTCGGTCGGCAAGTGGCTGCGCGCGGCGTCGGACATCATTGCGGAGATCGGCGCGCGGGGACGCGACGCGATCGTCGTGGGTGGAACGGGGCTCTATTTCGCCGCTCTCACCAAGGGGCTGGCGGAGATTCCCGAGACCCCGGACAAGATCCGGCGCGCCACGGCGACGGGCTTCGATGTGGTCGGCGAGGCGATGTTTCGCCGACAGCTAGCCGACGTGGACCCAGCGGCCGAGGCGCGCATCAGTCCCGGCGACCGCCAGCGGTTGCTCCGCGCCTGGGAGGTCTACGCCGCGACAGGCAAGTCACTCAGCGACCACCAGGCGTCGGCGTCCGGCGCCCTGCCCGCCGGGTCGTGGACCGCGGTGGCCCTGGAGCCGCTGCGCGAGGCGCTCTACGCGCGCTGCGATGCGAGGCTAGAGGGGATGATAGCCGACGGCGCCCTGGAGGAGGTAGCAGCGCTGATGGCCCGCGGCCTGGACCCCGCCCTACCCGCCATGAAGGCTGTGGGCGTACGCGAACTGGCCGCCCACCTGCGCGGCGAGACCGACCTGCCCACCGCCGTCGCCGCCGCTCAGCAGGAGACCCGCCGCTATGCGAAGCGGCAGATGACCTGGATGCGCGGGCAGATGCGCGACTGGCCCAGGATCGACGCCGTAGACCCCCGCGACCAATGGCGGCAACTTCTTGCCCTTGAACCCGCCTTGACGGCCTGAGCCCGGCATGCGACATCCCGTTTCCTATCTTTCGCGGGAAATCTCGTGCGCAACATTCTTGTACTCGTAGGGCGGCCGTAGCGGACTGACTTAGCTGTCAGGACCGATCGGTCGCTTGCACCAGGCCCCCAGCGGGCCTTTTTTATTGCCCAAACCAGAGCCGCCCCCATGACCGCCCATCAGACGATCGAAGCCCAAGCCGACACCATCTCCGGCGCCGAGATGGTGGTCCGCGCCCTCATCGACCAGGGCGTCGAGGTGCTGTTCGGCTACCCCGGCGGCGCGGTCTTGCCGATCTACGATGCGTTGTTCGCCGAGCCGCGCCTGCAGCATGTGCTCGTCCGCCACGAGCAGGGCGCGACCCACGCGGCGGAGGGCTACGCCCGCTCCACCGGCAAGCCCGGGGTGGTCCTGGTCACCTCCGGCCCCGGCGCGACCAACGCGGTCACCGGTATCGTCGACGCCCTGATGGACTCGATCCCGATGATCGTGATCACCGGCCAGGTCGCCACCCACCTGATCGGCACCGACGCCTTCCAGGAGTGCGACACGATCGGGATCACCCGGCCCTGCACCAAGCACAACTACCTGGTGAAGGACGTGGCCGACCTGCCGCGCATTCTGCACGAGGCCTTCCACATCGCCACGTCGGGCCGCCCCGGCCCGGTGGTCATCGACATCCCCAAGGACGTGCAGTTCGGCAAGGGCGTCTACCAGGGCCCCACCGAGGTGAAGCACGCCCACAACTATTCGCCTCGTGTGAAGGGCGACCCCACGAAGATCGCCGAAGCCGTCGCCATGATCGCCAAGGCCAAGAAGCCGATCCTCTACACCGGCGGCGGCGTCATCAACGCCGGTCCCAGGGCGGCCGAGCTGCTGCGCGAGTTCGCGGCCCTGACCGGCGCGCCGGTCACGTCCACCCTGATGGGTCTGGGCGCCTTCCCGGCGGCCGACCCGAAGTGGCTGGGCATGCTGGGCATGCACGGTTCGTTCGAGGCCAACAACGCCATGCACGACTGCGACGTGATGGTGGCCATCGGCGCGCGCTTCGACGACCGGGTGACCGGCCGGCTGGACGCCTTCGCGCCGACCTCGCGGAAGATCCACATCGACATCGATGCCTCGTCGATCGGCAAGAACGTCCGCGCCGACATCGGCATCGTCGGCGACGCCGGCAATGTGCTGGCCGACATGATCGCCGCCTGGAAGCAGCGCAACCTTTCGACCGACGCCGCGGCCATGAAGACCTGGTGGACGCAGATCGAGGCCTGGCGGGCCCGCAACTCGTTCGGCTACGCGCCGGACGCCAAGCTGATCAAGCCGCAGTACGCCATCCAGCGCCTCTACGAGCTGACCAAGGACCGCGACACCTACATCACCACCGAGGTCGGCCAGCACCAGATGTGGGCGGCCCAGTTCTACCGTTTCGAGGAGCCGAACCGCTGGATGACCTCCGGCGGCCTGGGCACCATGGGCTATGGCCTGCCCGCGGCCGTGGGCGTGCAGATGGCGCACCCGGACAGCCTGGTCATCGACATCGCCGGCGACGCCTCGGTTCAGATGACCATGCAGGAGATCTCGACGGCCGTTCAGTACGACCTGCCGATCAAGATCTTCATCCTCAACAACGAATGGATGGGCATGGTCCGCCAGTGGCAGCAGCTTCTGCACGGCGAGCGCTATTCGCACTCCTATTCGTCCAGCCTGCCCGACTTCGTGAAGCTGGCCGAGGCTTACGGCGGCGTCGGCTTCCGCGCCGAGCATCCGGACGAGCTGGACGAGAAGATCCTCGAGATGATCGAGGTGAAGAAACCGGTGCTGTTCGACTGCCGGGTCACCAAGGAAGAGAACTGCTTCCCGATGATCCCGAGCGGCAAGGCTCACAACGAGATGATCATGGCCGAGGAAGCCCGCGACCTGGGCTCGATCATCGACGACGCCGGCAAGCGCCTGGTCTGAGATGACCGTCCGCCTCGGAGGCTGCCTCTGCGGGAAGGTCCGCTATGAGGTCGAGGGTGAGATCGCGCCCGTGCAGCTGTGTCACTGCGGCCAGTGCCGCAAGGCGCAGGGCGGGCCGTTCGGCGCCAATGCGCCGGTGGCGTCCGGCGCCTTCCGGCTGGTGCAGGGCGCCGACGCGTTGCTGGCGTTCCGCGCTTCGCCCGCCAAGCGCCGCGTCTTCTGTGGAACCTGCGGCAGCCCGCTGTTCAGCCAGCGGGACGACGCGCCCGAGGTCATCCGGCTGCGGGTGGGCTCGCTCGACGACACCGGCGGCCTAGAGATCGGGTTTCACATTCAGGCGGCGTCGAAGGCCGCGTGGTGGTCGATCGACGACGATCGTCCGGCCTATCCCGGCGCGGGTCCCGCCTAGGTCCGAGGCCCCTTCATTTGCCCCTCCGGCCGACCTAACGTCAGCTCGCCCGAAACAGGAGCCGACCATGTCCGACCACGGCCGATTCATCTGGTACGAGCTGATGACCCCCGACATCGAGGGCGCGATCGCCTTCTATGGGTCCGTCGCCGGCTGGACCGCCACCAGGATGCCCGGGGAGGACATGGAGTACTGGGTCCTGGAGGCCGACGGCGCGGGCGTGGGCGGCGTCATGCGGCTGGGCGAGGAGCACAAGGCCCAGGGGATCCCGCCGAACTGGACCGGCTATGTGGCTGTCGACGACTGCGACGCCGCCGCGGCGAAGTTCAGGTCCCTGGGCGGGTCGGTGATGCGCGAGCCGCAGGACATCCCGGGCATCGGGCGCTTCGCCATCGTGGCCGACCCGGCCGGCGCGGTGCTCGCGATCATGAAGCCGATCCCGCCAGAAGGCTCGCGCCCTGAGCCCGCCGAAGGGGCGTTGGGTCATACCGGCTGGCACGAGCTGTACAGCGGGCCGACCGACACCACCTTCGCCTTCTACTCGGCGGTGTTCGGCTGGACCAAGGACGAGGCCCACGACATGGGTCCGATGGGGACCTACCAGCTGTTCTCGAACCAGGATGGCCAGGTCGGCGGCATGATGCAGAAGCCGGACCAGGTCCCGGCGCCCTGCTGGCTGTTCTACATCCGCGTCGGCGACATCGACGCCGCCGCGGCCCGCGTGAAGGCCGGCGGCGGCGAGGTGATGAACGGCCCGATGGTGGTGCCGAGCGGGGACTGGATCCTGCAGGGCCTGGACCCGCAGGGCGCCATGTTCTGCCTGACGGGCAAGAAGGGCTGAGGCTGCAAGGCGTCGATGAGCCGGACCACCCCCGCCACCCTCGCCCTGGACAAGGCGGGCGTCGCCTACACCCTGGCGACCTACGACTATGATCCCGGCGCCGAGCGGGTCGGGCTGCAGGCCGCCGAGGCGCTGGGCGCGCCGCCCGGCGAGGTGCTGAAGACGCTGATGGTCAAGGCCGACGGCAAGCCGGCCTGCGTGGTGCTGGCCTCGGACCGCGAGGTCGCCATGAAGAAGCTTGCCGCCGCCCTGGGGGCCAAGTCCGCCGAGATGATGAAGCCGGCCGACGCCGAGCGGATGACCGGCTACCGCGTCGGCGGGGTCAGCGCGTTCGGCCAGAAGCGGGCCGTGCCGACCGTGGTCGATGCGGACGCCGCCGCCCTGCCGGAAGCCTTCGTCAACGCCGGCCAGCGCGGATTGCAGGCCCGCCTGGCGCCGGCGGACATGGTGCGGGCGCTGGGCGCGACGGTGGCGGCGATCAGTTAGGGCGACCCCCGATCCGCGCCATCACCTCGGGCGGGATCGCGTAGCGCTCGATCAGGGCGCGATGGTCGGTCAGGTCGCCGGCCTCGTGCTGCACGATCAGCCGCCACACGGCCTGGACGGCGTCGTCCAGCAGGGCGCGGCGGCCCTCGGGCTCCCGCGGGTCGGCGTCGTGCTCGCGCAACGCCCGCAGCGTTCGCTCGACATCGCGTTCGGTGTGGCCGACCGCCGCGTCGATCTCTTCGAGCAGCTCGAATCTCAGGTTGGCTTCGCCGGTGTCCACGTGGGCCGGTTCGGCGAGGTGCTGAGGCAATCTGAGTGGCGACATGCCGCCTCCCGGGTTCTCGATGACCCCCAAGACCTTCACCCTACCACCAATGCGCGCCGCCGGCGCCCCGCTCCCGCAGTTGTGACCGGCGCCTCTAGCGGGCGCCCAGGCGGACCAGGACCTCGCGGGGGATGTCGTACTGGGCGATCACCTCGGAGCGGTTGCGCAGGCCCATCACCTCGCGCTGGACGAAGTAGCCCCAGACCGCGTCGGCGGCGGCCCGCAGCGTCTCGGTCCGCCCCTCGCCGCCGGGATGGTCGCGCAGGGCCGCCAGCGCCGCCTCCACCTTGCGCCCGGCCCGGCCCAGCGACTGAGCCTGCTCCTCCATGAGTTCGTAGTGGAGCACCGACTCGCCGGTCTCGACCTTGAGCCGGGCGGACAGGTTCTGCGGCAGGCGGAAGGAGGACATCGGAGGCCAATCTTGGCTCCCGATGTCCTCAGCGCAAGGGGGCTACCCGGCGCGGGGGCGGCGGCCGATCAGTCGCCAAACACGTCGGCGAGGTCTTCGGCGACGGAAGGGAGCCGCCAGCCTCGCCCCACGTCGGGGCAGAGCGCGCGCTCCAGCTGCCAGCCGCTGCGCCCGACGTGGACGCCCATGGCGGTGAGTTCCGCCACCAGCGACGCCCGCGAGTCCTTGTCGAGGGCGTCGTTGTTGGGCCCCTTCGCCTCCTCCAGCCGCCAGCCGAAGATGGCGTCGCGGCTGATCTCCACGATGGCGCCGGGATTGCCGGTCCATTCGTAGTAGGCCGAGAAGCCGCCCACGGCGTGGGTGACCCGGGTCGCCAGGCAGTTGTCGTAGCGCCGGGCGGCGTCGCGCATGGCCGCCTTGGTGGTGAGCGGCCGCAGCCGGGCCGTGCCTTCGAACGGCGGCGGCGGGGGCTCGGGGTAGAGGTCCTCGCGCACCGCCTCGAACAGGGCGGCCTCGGTTTCGAGCCCGGCCCAGCGCGCCGTCGCCGCCTGGGCCACGGCCGCGCCGGAGCGGCAGGCGATCGCCCCCGCCGCCTCGGCCACCGCGGTCGCCGCGTCGTCGGTGATCAGCCCCGCCAGCCCCAGCGCCTGGCGCATCGGCTCCGGCAGCCGGTCCAGGCGCCCCACGGCCCCGGCGTCGATGGCCTCGGCGTGGCGCAGCAGCTTGGCCGCCTTGGGATCGGCCAGCAGATCCACCAGCTTGCGGTAGGCCGACGCCGTCCAGGCGGTTTCGCCCAGGCGGCTCAGCGCCCGCTCGAGCCCCGGCGGGGCGTGGCCCAGCGCGATGCGGATCGCCTCGCGCAGGCGGCCGCGCAGGACCGTCTCGACCACGGCGGCCACGTCGCGCGCAAACGCGAACGCCAGGCACACGAGATGGCGGCGCGCGGACGGCGCGGTCAGGAAGGCGGTGTGCGGCTCGGGCCACAGGCGGGCCACGGCCGGGGCGAACTCGCCCGCCACCAGTGTCAGGAGGGCGGTCGGCTCGGTCCGCGACGGGGCCGCGGCGGCGCCATGGAACAGCTTGAACATCGAAAGCTCCGGAGGTTGCGCCGCAATCCCTTCCGGAGCGGCGCGGTCAGCGTCGGGTGAGCGGCGCGCCCGGTTCCGAACCGACGCGCACGCGGAGGTCCGCCCGGAGGCGATCCCGTTCCTGCGTGGAATTGTGCGTCGTCATTCGGTGACTCTCGTTCGAAGGCGCGCCGTGTCTCACGAGACCCCGGCGCGCCGCAAGGCAAAGGTTAATGCGTCCCGCGCAACACCCGGGAGCTGTGGCCCGGGCGCAACGCAAGGCGGCGGTCAGCCGCCGTAGAAGAACCGCTCCTCGGCGATCTTGCCGTCCTTCACCGTGTAGACGCCCACCTCGTCGAAGGTCGTGCGCTCGCCGCCCTTGGGCGTCAGCTCCATCTTGAACCGCACCACGAACTGGTCGCCATGGACGTAAGGGCCTTCGATCAGGCTCTCGTGGACTTCGTGGTTGGCGCTCCACCACTCTCCCTTGGCGCGGGCTCCGGCCTTGCCCTCGGTGCGGGCCATATCGCCCTCCATGGGCTCCAGGCTGACGACGTCGTCGGCCCAGTATTTCTCTCCGGACGCGTCGAACTCGCCCCGCTTCAGCATGGCGACCAGGTCCTGGGCGACCTCTTGGGTGGTGGGCATGGGGGATCTCCGTTCTGGGAGACACGATCCTAGGCCGGCATGGTGACAGCGTGCTGGCAGCAGCGAGCGCCGCGGCGGAGAAGACGCGCTGAACGCCTGCCGTGTCGCGGTGCGACAACAGGCGTTCAGCGCACCCCTACCCCTTCACGCACACGACCTGCCGCAGGGTGTGGACGATCTCGACCAGGTCGGCTTGCGCCGCCATGACCGCGTCGATGTCCTTGTAGGCCATCGGCGTTTCGTCGATCACGTCCGCGTCCTTCCGGCACTCGACGCCCGCCGTGGCGGCGACGTGGTCGTCGACGGTGAAGCGCCGCTTGGCCTCGGTCCGGCTCATGGTCCGGCCCGCGCCGTGCGAACATGTGCAGAAGGACTCGGCGTTCCCCTTCCCGCGCACGATGAAGGACTTGGCACCCATCGAGCCCGGGATGATCCCGAGCTCGCCGAGCCCCGCCCGCACCGCACCCTTCCGGGTCAGCCAGACCTCTTCACCCAGATGCCGTTCCTTCACGACGTAGTTGTGGTGGCAGTTCACCGCTTCCTTGTCGGTCTTGAACGACGGCAGCCCGGCCTCCCGCAGCGCCTGGAGCACGCGGAGCATCATCAGCTCGCGGTTCTGGCGCGCGAAGTCCTGCCCCCACGAGACCGCTTCGATGTAGTCCTCGAAGTCGGCCTCGCCCTCTTCGAGCCAGGCGAGGTCGGAATCGGCGAGGCGCACCCCGACCCGATCCTTCGCCAGCGACTTGGCGCGCTGGATGAAGAACTGGCCGATCGCATTCCCCACGCCGCGGGAGCCTGAGTGCAACATCACCCAGACGCGCTGGTCGGTGTCGAGGCAGACCTCGATAAAGTGGTTCCCACCCCCCAGCGTCCCGAGTTGCACCATGCTGTGCGCGTCGGCCAGCACCGGGTGCTTGTCGACGATCACACGGTGGCGCGCCTCCAGACCCGAGGCGGTCCAGCGGCTCACCACGGCGTTCGGCACGCCGTGACGCCCCTGTTCGCGCCAGCTCCCCTTCACCCCCGGCCCCCCGTGCGGCACCGCCCGCTCGATGAGAGTGCGGAGGGGCGCCAGGCTGTCCGGCAGGTCGGACGCCGTGAGCGTGGTGCGCACCGCCATCATCCCGCATCCGATGTCCACGCCCACGGCGGCCGGGATGACGGCCCCCTTGGTCGGGATCACCGAACCGACGGTGGCGCCGCGCCCGAAGTGGACGTCCGGCATCACGGCCACGTGGCCGTGGATGAACGGCAGGGCCGCCACATTGCGCAACTGGTTCTTGGCGGCCTCTTCGACCGGCACGCCGCGGGTCCACGCCTTGATCGGCGCCCCGTGACCTTCGATGACTTCGTATTCCATTTGGAACGCTCCATTGTTCTTGCGTCCCTCCCGGACCGCAGCGGCGGCAAAGCGTTCTTCCGAAACGAAGAACCCCTCCGCGGCCGGGCCGGGAGGGGTTCTTTCGATCAGCCTCAAAGATGGTGAGACCTAGTTCGAAACATCCTCCCAAGCGTGCACGCTCATACCCTCGACCTGGCGGTCGACGGTGGTGGCGGGCCGGTTGTTGAGCGGATACTTCGACATGGCTCTCGTCCTTGAGGGCGGCGCGGATAGCACGTTCGCCCAGGTCGTCAAAAGCCGTGTTGCGGTGGATAGCAAGCTTGGCGGCAGGTGTGGCCGCGGAACCACGATCACCCAGGCGGGCCGGTGGCGCGTCGGGGGCGTGGCGCCCCGGACAGCGTGCGCCTCGGGGTTGGCTGTGCGAGCATCACGCCGGCGGCGGAGCCGGTGAGGCGCGCGCGGAGCGCGGGCTGCGGGCGAGCGCTGACCGGGGCTGAGGCGGGGGTCGAGGCGACCCGGGCGAGGAGCTCGCGCAGGGTCGGAAGCTCGGCTGGCGGCGGCCCCGGAAGCCGGGTCGCCGCGTCGGCGACACCTTCCAGGGTGCGCAGGAGAAGGGGAAAGCTGGCGCGCTCGACATCGCGGTCGCGGTCGCGCTCGTCGTAGCGTTCGGGACGCTCGGCGGGATCGCGCTCCAGCGCCTCGGGGCGCTCTTCGTCGCGCGTCGCCTCACGCTCGGCCGGGACCGCCGCCTCGCGGCGCAGGCGAAGCTGCAGGGCGATCCCCACGCGAAACGAGAAGAAGGCGCGGTCGAAGGCGTTGAAGAACGCCATGCGCCGCTCGTGTGTCTCGGCCTGCTCGGCCGCCTGCCCGAACACCTTGCCCAGGCGGTAGGCCACCTGGGTCAGCTCGTCGAGCTGGAGGCTGCGGAGGTCGGCGTCGAACATGGAACAAATATAGAACATATGGGGAGGGCGGTCAAGTTTGGGTGTTCGACGTCTTCGGGAGACGGAAGGAAGGCCGGCTGTCGCCCTTAGGAGACGCTTAGCCTCGTTGCGGGACGATGCCCCCACCTTGGCAATGGCCTGTGAGAACCGGGGCGACCTTGATGGCCCATCTGAAGTGGATCGTCCTCGCCGTGTGCTCGCTCTGGGCGATGGGCGGTCTGATCGTGATGCTCGGATATGGAGCCGGCGGCAGTCCTATCAGCATAGGTCTGACCGCCCTGCTCAACTTCGGCCCTTTGGCGCTCGGTCTCGCTTGGGTCGTCGCCCCGCGGCGTGGCCAATAGCCAGCATGAGGCGGTCGGTGATCGTTGCGAGCGTTATCATTGCGGCCGCGATTGGTGCGTGCGCAGGGTGGTCGGCCCGCCGCTTCCTGGCCGTTGACGCCTGCTTGGATGCCGGAGGCAGGTGGGAGCAACACGGGGGATACTGTGCGGGTGCCCCTTCGTTGCGTCCCTGATCCGCCTCCATTTAGGACATTGCGATCACCGAAATGCTCCTCTCCCAGACGCGGAGCGTCGTGGGAGAGGTTGGGTGAGGGCGGCTCGGCGGATCGGTCGCCCCACGCCTTGGACCCGGAAGGCGCTTGGCCGCGGCGCGTCGGTGGGCCTTGATCCGATCGGAGAGCCAGCTCGACATTCGGCGCCGCCCTCTCCCAGCCTCTCCCACGGCGCTGCCGCGCCTGGGAGAGGAGCGGGCTGGAGGCTTTGCGCCCCATTGCGACGCGGCGTGTCCTGTGACACCTGACGACGACCGCCAGGAGCCGCCCGATGACCGACACCCAGCCCGCCTCCGTCTATGACCTCGCCCACACGGACCAGGAGGAGAGCCGCGCCACGTTCGCGGTGCTGGTGGACAATGAGCCGGGGGTGCTGCACCGGGTGGTCGGGCTGTTCGCGGCGCGGGGCTACAACATCGACAGCCTGACGGTGGCCGAGACCGACGGCCAGGCGCACACCAGCCGGATCACCATCGTCACCCGCGGCACGCCGCAGGTGCTGAGCCAGATCGAGGCCCAGCTGCAGAAGATGGTCTCGACCCGCCACGTGCAGGACGTGACCAAGGATCCCAACGGCATCGAGCGCGAGCTGGCCCTGGTGAAGGTGCGCGGCACGGGCGCGGAGCGGGTCGAGGCGCTGCGGGTGTCCGACATCTTCCGCGCCAAGGTGGTGGACACCACCCACGAGAGCTTCGTGTTCGAACTGACCGGCGCCTCGTCGAAGATCGACAAGTACGTGGACCTGATGCGCGGCCTGGGCCTGGTCGAGGTGTCGCGCACCGGCGTGCTGTCGCTGCAGCGCGGCGTCGAGGTCTTTTAGGGAACCGCGCCAGCGGCCCAACTCTTTCATGGCGTGTCGACACGCGCCGCCCTTGCCCTGATCCTCGCCGCCAGTCTGGCCGCGCCCGCCGAGGCGCAGCTGTTCAAGCGCCAGGCCAAGGAGATCGGCCCGCCGCCGGGGACCCCGCCCTACGAGGCGGAGATGTGGCCCTTCCCGCCCCCCGATCCGAAGAGCTGGTGGGACGACAAGCGGCCCAAGGCCCCTGAAGCCGCCGACCCGCTGGGCGGCCGCAAGCTGCGCCGGGGCGAACAGCTGATCTCGACGGACAACGGGGTGACGCCCCCCACCTACCGGCTCTGGGGCCTGATGCCGCTGCAATGGCAGGTGCTGCGCGGCGACGAGATGGTCCTGGAGCTGTGGACCCGGCCCTCAAACAGCGTCCGCCAGAGCGTGACCCGGGTCACGGTGCGTGGCGACGGCGACGTGTTCGTGCAGGGCCGCGCGGGCCTGGCCTGCTGCGAGGCGGCGATCGGGCGGCGGATGGGGTTCGACGTCGAGCTGCCGCCTGGATCCGCGCCGCGGTTCAAGGCGCTCCGCGACCTGCCGCTTTGGCGCTCGCCCCGCGACGTCCGCGTGGTGGAGCCGGACGCGGCCGATGCTCTGTGCCTGGAGGGCACGTCCTACGACCTGACCCTGGCCACGCCGGGCCGCTCGGTCACCCTGCACCGGGCCTGCGACCCGGCCGAGGTGGGCGAGGCCGCCGAGGTGCTGGAGGCGGTGCTGGGATCGGCGCTGGGGCACGACCCGCGCTTCGACGTGCTCTTCCCCGGCGGCGCCAACTTCGCCAACGCCAGGGGCGCCTATCGTGAGCTCGTGGCCGGCGGCGGGCGGCTGAAGGTCAATCCCGACGCCCGCTTGCCGCCCCCCGGGGCCGAGCCCGCGCCCGGCCCGGAGGTGGAGGTGGAGGCTACGCCGCCTGCGCCGCCCGGATCTGCGCCTCCGTCGCTCCCGCCGCCCGGGCCGAGCGGATCGAGAGGTGGCGGACGGTGACGTACTGGACCGCGAAAAGCGCGATCTTCGAGACCGTCGGGAAGATCGCCAGGAACGCCGGCCAGATCGCCGGGAACAGGATCGCGGTCACCAGGTTCGCCGCCGCGGTCACGAACATCAGCCCGGCCCAGACGTAGCCGAAGGCGATCATCGGCCCCCGGCCATGGCCCGCGGCGATCGGCGGCAGGTAGCGGAGCATCCAGCCCTTCTGCAGCATCACCACGCCGACGATGGCGTAGACGACCGTGGGCTTGGCCATCAGGAACCGGGCGTCGTGCGCCAGGATGCTGGCGGTCCCGAACACCAGCACCAGGAACAGGCTGGCCCACTGGAGCCGCGAGATGTCGCGCTTCGTCGCGCGCATGAACGCGATCTGCGCCACACCGACCGCGATGGAGGCGGCGGTGGCGATGACCACATCCACCCTCAGGGCCACCAGGATGGCGAAGACGAGGGTGGGGAAAAGGTCTGTGCCCAGCGCGCGGCCAGCGTGGATCAGGTTGCCCAAAGCATGTGCTCCGTCGTGTGAATTCCGATGTCGCCAAGGCTAGCGGGAGGTCCGCAGAGGGCGTGAATCCGCTCACGAAGCCCGCGTGGCCGTCCGCGAAATCGGGGACGCCATCCGCGCTTCGCGAATGGATTTCGGCATGATCATCCCTCCTCTTCAGGGGAGGGAACGACTCGCCGCAGGCGAGCGGGGTGGGGATCTCATCACCAAGCTCGGAGCTTGAACGCGCATTCCCCACCCTGACGGCTACGCCGTCTGTCCCTCCCCTGAAGGGGAGGGATGAGCTGCGCACAGGTCTTTGAATCTCCACCGGGACCCCCTATATGTGGGAGGTCGGGCTCGCCCGACTATGGAAATAAACGCGCGTGTAATAAGCGGACTGGACCCGGGTGCGATTCCCGGCGGCTCCACCAAATTCCCCTCCGGGTTCGCCCGGCTGCTCTTGAGGGGAATTTGGGGGGCCGATCAGCATCGACAGACGTCTAAAGGCGTTGCTTTTTCCCGGCTTGACCCACCGTTCCGGGTCTTAAACTAAATGCGAACGATAACTTCGCTGAGGAAATCC
>Ga0255338_1000984_pt1 | contig 63969 bp, 59 predicted proteins | sample MeOH1_35cm_T4_19_FD_203715 | JGI IMG/M metagenome (GOLD analysis project Ga0255338, IMG submission 203715) | Sandy soil microbial communities from University of British Columbia, Vancouver, Canada - MeOH1_35cm_T4_195 | ecosystem: Engineered > Artificial ecosystem > Sand microcosm > Unclassified ... | reverse complement strand
CATCTGCGGTTAAGAGAGCAAATCATTCGCTGGTGTCACCGGCCTCGCTGGGCTTCATGGGCCGCATCAAAGGGAACAGGATGACGTCGCGGATGCTGGCGCTGTTGGTGAGCAGCATGACCAGGCGGTCGATGCCGATGCCCTCGCCGCCGGTGGGAGGGAGTCCATGCTCCAGGCTGGTGACGAAGTCCTGGTCCAGCAGCATCGCCTCATCGTTGCCGGCCTCGCGCTCATCCATCTGGGCCTGGAAGCGGCCCATCTGGTCGATGGGATCGTTCAGCTCGGAGTAGGCGTTGGCCAGCTCCATGCCGCCGATGAACAGCTCGAAACGGTCCACGAAGCGATCGTCGCCGTCCAGGGTCTTGGTCAACGGCGACAGCTCGATGGGGTAGTCCGTGATGAAGGTGGGCTGGATGAGCTGCTTCTCCGCATGGTGCTCGAAGAGGTCGCCCAGGAGGGTGCCAAGGGTCTTGGTCTCCACATCCTCGATGTGGACGGCCCGGGCCAGGGTCCGCAGGCTGTCGCCATCTTCCAGCTGGTGGCGGTCAATGCCGCCGTACTGCGCGATGGCGTCTTTCAGCGACAGGCGGCGGAAGGGCGCGGCGTAGGAGATCTCATGCTCGCCCCAGGGCAATGCCTCGGAACCGATCACCCCTTTGGCCAGGGTGGAGAACAGCCCTTCGGTGAGGGCCATCATGTCCCTCAGATCCTGGCCGGCGGCGTAGAACTCCATCATGGTGAATTCGGGGTTGTGCCGGACGCTGATGCCCTCGTTGCGGAAGCTGCGGTTGATCTCGAAGACCTTCTCGAAGCCGCCCACAATGAGACGCTTGAGGTAGAGTTCCGGCGCGATGCGGAGGTAAAGGTCCATGTCCAGGGCGTTGTGGTGCGTGATGAAGGGCCGGGCCGCCGCGCCGCCGGGAATGGGCTGCATCATGGGCGTCTCGACTTCCAGGTAGCCCTGGTCCTCCATGAAGCGCCGCACACCGCTCACGATGCGCGACCGCGTCTGGAAGGTCTTCAGCACATCGCCATTGGAGATGAGATCCAGGTACCGCTGGCGGTAGCGCTGCTCCTTGTCCTGCAGGCCGTGCCACTTCTCAGGCAGGGGCAGCAGGGCCTTGCTGAGGAACTGCACCTCCTTCACCCGCACGCTCAACTCGCCTGTCTTGGTGCGCATGAGCGGCCCCGTGACACTGACGAAATCCCCCATATCCAGGAGCTTGAGGACATCCCAGCCCGGTTCCGCCACATCGTCCTTGCGGAAGAAGGCCTGGAGCTTCTCACCGTTCTCCGTGAGGTGCGCGAAGACGCTCTTGCCCATCTCGCGGATGGTGAGCACACGGCCCATGGCCGATACCGTGAGGCCCAGGCCCTCCAGCCTCTCGTTGGGCCAGGCTTCGGCGTCCGCATAGTCCGCCGCGAGCGCCGCGATGCTGTGGGTGCGCTTCGCCTTCCGCGGCCAGGCCTCCAGCCCGAGGGCCTTGAGCTTTTCCAGCTTCTCGAGGCGGATGTCGCGGTACTGGTTGGGCTGCATGGGAACTCCGGCACGAACCATCTAGTCTAACGGAGCGCCCTCATCCGTCGAAGCGGTAGGCCACGTAGGCCGTGATATCCGGGGCGGTGAAGGTGCCGGCTTCCTCGCTGACGCCGAAGCGCCAACGCGGGAGGCGCGTGTGGCGCAGGGTCCAATGCTGCTGCCAGCCGGCCCGGTCCAGGCGCGCGAGGCCCGTGTGGTAGGGACTGCCGGTGTAGCCGAGGCTGATCTCGAGGCCGAGCCCGTCGATGAGCCCGGGCCCCTGGCCCAGCCAGGCCACGGAGCCCCAGGCCCGATTGAAGGAGGTCCTGTCCATGACCTCCCGCAATGGGCTGTGGCGTGGAAGGCCCAGCATCACCCGCTCTACCTGGCCGAAGACCTTGAAACGGCCGTACCCCTTCCAAGCCGCGCAGCCCACGAGACCATCGGTGCCGCCGCTGCCGGAAAAATCGGACTGCTTCCCGGTGGGCAGCTGTACCGAGGCGCCGATCCGGCCGCCGGCGTCTGCGGTGCCGAAGGGCCGGACCCAGGCCACGTCCAGATCCATGAGCGCCACACCGGGCCGCGTCAGGTCCCCGATCACGTGACCGTCGTGCTCCAGGTGGTAGATCAGCCGGTTCTTCGGCGCATCCTCCCGCCCCCCCTGGGGCATGTTGAACAGCTGATGCCAGTTCCAGATGGACTGATCAGCCGTACCGCCGGACCGGGAGGCCAAGCGGGCGCGGATATTGATCCGCGTGGAGCCCGCCTTCATGGCCCAGTCCCAGGTCAGCTGCCATTCCTCCCCGTCCAGACGGGCGAAGCTGCGGCCATCAGCGCTGCGCTCCAGATCGGGTCGGAGCATCTGGCTGGTGGCCTCCAGCGCCAACTCGCCCTTACCTTCCGGCAAGGGCTCGGGGAAGCCCGCGAACCAGGCCAGACGATTGGGCCGGGGCGTCTCCTGGGCCCCCAGGCCGCAGGCCACCATTGCAATCACCAATACCCTCAGATTGACGCAGGTCACGGCATCTCCAATCAGCTCCATCCATACTCTGAATTATGGGTCACGATCAGATCGATTAATTCCCATGTGGTCATCAAACCGAACGATAAGGCATCGCATCGATAGATGATGCCCGTATGATGATCGGACCCCTGCTCCTTCCTAAGCCACCCCATCCACCCTCCCTCATTGCATGGAGTCAGCCATGACACGCCTCAAAACCCGTCTTCAAGAGAAGATTGAGGAACATCGCCCTCGAACCACCCGGCTCCTGAAAGAGTTCGGCAAGGTGGTCATCGACGAGGTGACCATCGACCAGTGCATCGGCGGCGCCCGGGACATCAAGTGTCTCGTCACCGACATCTCCTACCTGGACTCCCAGGAGGGCATCCGGTTCCGCGGCAAGCTCATCCCCGAGACCTTCGCCGCCCTCCCCAAGCTGCCGGGCGCCGAGTACCCGACGGTGGAGTCCTTCTGGTTCTACATGCTGACCGGCGAGATCCCCACGGCCGCCGAGGCCGACGAGATTCGCCTGGACTTCAAGTCCCGCGCCAAGGTGCCGGGCTATGTCTTCGATGTGCTCAAGGCCCTGCCCAAGGACAGCCACCCCATGGTGATGCTCTCCACGGCCGTGCTGGCCATGCAGAAGGAGAGCAAGTTCAACAAGGCGTACCACAGCCTGAAGAAGAACGACTACTGGGACACCACCTACGAAGACGCCTGCGACCTGCTGGCCAAGCTCCCCGAGATCGCCGCCTTCATCTACCGCTACAAGTACAAGGGCGGCCAGATCATCGCCCCCAACTACGACCTCGACATGGGTGCCAACTTCGCCCACATGATGGGCATCGCCAAGCCCTATGACGACGTGGCCCGCATGTACTTCATCCTGCACAGCGACCACGAGAGCGGCAACGTCAGCGCCCACACCACCCACCTTGTGGCCTCCGCGCTCTCCGATGCCTACTACGCCTTCAGCGCCGGCCTCAACGGCCTGGCGGGCCCCCTCCACGGCCTGGCCAACCAGGAAGTTCTGCAGTGGATCATGGAGTTCCAGAAGAAACTGAACGGCGCCGAGCCCACCGAGGAGAACGTCAAGCAGGCCCTGTGGGACACGCTGAACTCCGGCCACGTCATCCCGGGCTACGGCCACGCTGTCCTCCGCAAGACGGATCCCCGGTACACCGCGCAGATGGAATTCTGCCTCAAGCATCTGCCTAACGATCCGCTCTTCAAGCTGGTCAACATGATCTACCATGTGGCCCCGGGCGTGCTCACCGAGCAGGGGAAGACCAAGAACCCCTGGCCCAACGTGGATGCCCAGAGCGGCGTCATCCAGTGGTACTACGGCCTGACCGACTACGACTTCTACACCGTGCTCTTCGGCGTGGGCCGCGCCATCGGCGTGCTGGCCAACATCACCTGGGACCGCGCCCTGGGCTACGCGCTCGAGCGTCCCAAGTCCGTCACCACCGCCATGCTCGAGGACTGGGCCGCCAAGGGCGGAAGCAAGTAGGAATTCCTCTCGCAGAAACCGTGGGATTAAGAGAAGGCCCGGCTTTGCCGGGCCTTCTCGCGGGGGTCCGGGGGTATGCGCGCAGCGCGGAACCCCCGGATTAACTTTAAAGCACAAAGGCCAGGTCCCGCTCGGGTGTGCGGCAGTCCATGTCCAGGCCGCGGTCCCGATGGTCGGCGATCTCGGCGCTGACGCCCAGGGTGCGGCCGAACAGGAAGAGCGTGAAGGCCAGCTCCTGGACCTGGCGCAGGGTGATCCGCCCGGCCTGGAGATCCTTCCACACCAGCTTGAGGGTGATCACCGCCAGCACCGCGTCCACGTTCACGCAGAAGACATTCTTCGTGGCGCCCTCGTTGTAGAGTTCCTGCACCAGCAGGTGGTAGAACTCCCAGAAGGCGTTGTAGACGCCTTTCTCCGCCATCACGCCGGCCACGTACTGCTCCCGGGGATCCACATTGATCTTGTTGCCGCGGAAGATGGGATGGTTGATGCAGGGGATGGGCTTGACATGCCCATCCTCCACTTCCACGGCCTGCTTCTTGTAGACCCTGTAGGCTTTCGCGGCCCGGTTCGCCATCTGCTTCAGATCCAGGCCGTGGCCGGGATCGCCGGGATCGGGGAGCGCCACCTCCTTGAACTGCTCGACGAGGAATTCGATGGCCTCGTACCCGTTCCCGCCGTGGGCGCGGCCGGTGTTGGCCAGGAATCCCACGAAGGCCATGGAGATGTCGTTCCGGGCACTGACGCTTTCCTTGGCGCCCTTCGCCGACAGCGTTCCTGGGCCATTGGTGATGGTGAGCCCCAGCAGCGTCTGGAACTCGACGAGCTCCGACGGATTGGGCACCCGGCTGAAGAGGACCTTGAAGGCGTTCTCCGTGAAGCTGTGGTTGAGGTTCGACAGCTTCTGGTCCACCAGCTTCTTCCAGTGCGGGTTGTGCTCCCGGGCCACCACCGAATAGGCCACGATTCGCGACATGAGGTAGAAATAGGTGACCGAGTCCTCGACGAGCTGGCGCGTGATGCGCTTCTCCAGCATCGGGTTCCAGAGCACGCACACCGCGATGGTGGACAGCAGGAACTCGTAAGCGTCCCGGATCTCCAGCCCCCGTTTCTCCGCCAAGTCGATGATGTGCTGGCAGACCTTCAGGGCCACGCAGGACTTCCGCGACCGCTTCACCTCCTTGAGGAGGAGCTCCGAGATGTCCGTCTTGCGGGAGGGCTCGGCCCGCAGCAGGTGCGTTTCGACGAAGGCGTCCAGCTCCGGCGGAAAGGCCTTCGTGTGCTCATCCAGGCCGAACTCCCGGATGAGGTCGATGATGAACCGCGCGTGCTCCCGGGATTTCGCCAGGAGGTCCTTGTCCCCCACCAAAGCGATCTGGGAAGCCAGGTAGGCGTTGGGTGTGCAGCCGTTCGCCCGGCCCACGTCGATGAGCTCCATGCGCCGCTCGTCGATCTTCATGAACAGGTTCAGGATCAGGTTCAGCGTGGGAATATCCGCCTTCTCCGGCATCACCTTGGCGAGCGCGAAGTACAGGTTCTCCTCCAGGGTGCGCCGGGACAGCTCCAGCACGGTCATCCCGTGCAGCTCGGCCACCTGGGTCTCCGGGCTCATCCTGGACGCCCCGGACTTGCAGGCCATGTTCTGCCGGAGGTAGTGGGCGCCCACCTGCTTGTTCACCTCCACGATCTGCTGGTCGTAAGGCGCGGGCGCCTGGACGATGGGCAGGTCGAGGGAGGGCGGCAGTTTCATCATCGTGTCGCCCAGCCAGAGCTTGAGCGACAGGTCCCCCGTCGACGGGAAATCCGGCTTCTCGTCGATCTTCTCGAAGACCGCCTTCACCGCGTCCGGGATGTACTGGATGCTGGAGACGCGCACGCCCCGCTTGCTGACCTTGCAGGTCTTGGGATCGAAGACATCGACCCCGAAGTACTCGTCGAACCAGCGCTCCTTGCTCTCCGCGTCATCCCCGCTGCCCGACAGCGCTCCCGCATGGCCGCAGGCCCGGGTGATGTTCTTCTTCCAGCGGCCGGTGACGCAGGCGATGATCGGCTTGGTGAACCCGAAGGCCCGTTCCCGGATCCAGTCCAGGGCCATCTTCTCGTAGTAGCCGCCGGGCTCCACATAGACGACCACGGCCTTGGTGCGGGGATCGTTCTGGGCCGCATACAGGAACTCGGGCAAGGCGAAGTGGATGTAGACGTCCTTGCCGCTGGAGACGGCCGTGCTGATGCCGAAGCCCGCCGTGCGCAGGTACTCCGCCATGGTGGTGGTGAAGTTGCCGGAATTGGAGTGGATGGCGATGGAGCCCTTCACCAGCGTCTCCTCGGGATGGTCTCCCCCCAGGCTTCCGCCGATGCGCACCTGGTCCCAGGCATTGGCCATGCCTAGACAGTTGGCGCCGATGACGTCCACGCCGGCCTCCTGGCAGAGGGCCCGGATGTTCCGCGAATCCCGCGCGGGCACCTTCTCCGTGACGATGACGATGCGCTTGAGGGCCTCATTGTGGGTCACCAGCTCCGACACGGCCTTGCACACGCCGAGGGGCGGAATGTAGACCACGCCCATGTCAAAGGAGATCCCCTTCTCCATGACCTCGCGGATGCTGCGGTACACGGGGATGGCGCCGAGCTTGGTCTCGAGGCTGCCCCGGCGCCCGTACTGCACGCCGGCCACCACGTTGCCGCCGCTGTACTCGTGGGAGACCGGCGTCACCTTGCGGCTCTCGCTGCCCAGGATGTTCATCACGCAGACCCGGTGCTCCCGGGTCACGAGCTCTTCGAGGGAATGGAGGCCCACGTAGTAGGGGAAAGGCTTCGTCTTCAACCGTCGCATGGAACCCTCCTAAGCCCGGACCTGCGTTTCGATCTGTTTCCGGTAGGCGCTGGCGCCTTCCGCGCGCCACCACGCATCGACCCGCTTCGCGTATTCCAGCGTGAGGATCATGGACGTGTCGTGGCCGAACACCTTATAGGGGAGGCGCAGGCGGTCGAGGATGTCCTTGGCGTAGAACATCCCCTTCACCACGTTCGGTCCGCCCCGCCCGATCACCACGTACAGCGGCTTCCACCCGGCCTTCGCCACATGGTCCCGCAGGGCGTCGAACACGCCCTTGAAGGTGACGTAGATATCCGTGTTGTTGGCCTTCCCGCCGATGAGCAGCAGCATGCTGGCCTTCTCGTACCAGTGCTCGAAGGTGATGCGGCTGATCTCGTAGATCTTTTCGTAGGGCGGGTTGCCGCCGAAGTCCGAGGAGAAGATGGCGGCCTCGCCCAGGGTCTCCGTGCCGGCGCTGTTGGCGCCACCGCCGAACATGAAGGGGATGATGCTTCCCTGGGGATTCATCTCCAGCACGTCGCTCTGCCCCTGGTAGGTCCGCAGCTCGTTGATGTCGGCCTCGAAGGCCGTCGTCTCCGTCTGGAAGAGGGCATCCGGCAGCCCGATGCGCTTCCAGGCCGGATTGTCCTGATCGAAGCTCGCCTTCACATCGCAGGCCACGGGGAGGATCTGGTTGCCCTTGCGCTGGACGCGGATGGGATTGAGTTCGATGGTGGTCAGGCCATAGCCGTCATAGAGCTCCCACAGCTTCGGGAGGTGCTGGACCAGGGCCGAGATGAAAGGTTCGGGGCAGCCGGTGTCCGTGAGGGCGTTGGTGATCTCGAAGGCGTTGATCCCGATGAAGGGATCGATCTCCACCACCGCCTTCTTCTCCGGGGCCAAGTCTTCGATATCCACCCCGCCCCAGGGCGTGATGGTGAAAACGGGGGCCCGGTGCACGCTGGAGCTCATGATGCTGAAGTACACCTCCAGATCAGAGGGGACGAAGGCCTCCATGGTCACGCCGTTGGCCGTGACCAGCTTGTGGCCGTAGGTATGCTGGGCGAAGAACAGCTCCCGCTTCGCCTGGAGGGCCTCCTGGAGCGTGCTCACCACCCGCACCAGCCCGGCCTTCCCCTTCTTGCCGACGCCGCCGTTGAACGCCGGTTTCACCACCAGCTTCTTGTGCTTCTCGAGGAACTGCTGGATCTCCGGATTCGTGGCCGAGCCATCGATGAAATCCGCCACCGGAAATTCAACCAGTTGCAGAAGCTTGGAGCCGTAGCGCAAGCCCGACAATTGCATGGTCCCTCCTCGGTCGACTCTGGCAATGAGCTGGAGCGCCGGGTCCGCCTGGGAAGCACCGGGTCCAATTAAATGATACTTAGATCGCCTTTGCTGATTGATCAAAAACTACTTGTAGGTAGATTTCAATACCTCGTTAGATTACCTATGGATAATCTTCGTGGCGGGTCCATTGGACCACCGCCAACCTTTCAGATTCCTTGCAAACGCCGTCGTGACAGAGGTTGGTCCTCTGTCGCGACAATCGCCCCGGTTTCCTGGAAGGTCAGCCGCGGTTGCCGGCGCTCGCCTTCACGAATGCGGTGAAGAGCGGATGGGGGTTCAGGGGGCGGCTCTTGAACTCGGGGTGGAACTGGCAGGCCAGGAAGTAGGGGTGGTCTTTCAGCTCCACGATCTCCACGAACACGCCGTCGGGGCTCATGCCGGTGAACACCAGGCCCTTCTCTTCCAAGGCCTTCCGGTACTCGTGGTTGAACTCGTAGCGGTGGCGGTGGCGCTCGCTGATCTCGGTGCTGCTGTAGGCTTTCGCGGCCTGGCTGTCCGGCGCGAGGCGGCAGGGGTAGGCGCCCAGACGCATCGTTCCACCTAGCTCCTCCACGTCCACCAGCTCGCGCAGCTTGAAGATGATGCGATGCTTCGGGGCGTCGTCGAATTCGGTGGAATCGGCGCCCTCGAGGCCCACTACGTTGCGGGCGAATTCCACGGAGGCCATCTGCATGCCGAGGCAGATGCCGAAGAAGGGGATCCCGTGCTCCCGGGCGTACTGGATGGATTTGATCATGCCGCGGGTGCCCCGCACGCCGAAGCCGCCGGGCACCAGGATGCCGTGGCAGTCCTGGAGGAAGGTGGCCGGGTCCTGGTCCTCCAGCTCCTCCGCCTCGATCCACTTGAGGTCCACGTGGGTCTCCAGCCCGTAGCCCGCATGGTGCAGGGCCTCGATGAGGCTCTTGTAGCTCTCCTTGAACTCCACGTACTTGCCCACGATGCCGATGCGCACGCTGCCTTTGGGGTTGCGGATGCGGTGGAGGAGCTTCTGCCAGGCGCTGAGGTCCGGCTCCTTCTCGCCGAGGCCCAGCAGGGCCGCGACTTTGGTGTCCAGGCCTTCCAGATGCAGGTTCAGGGGCACTTCATAGATGGAGTGGGCGTCCCGGCAGCTGAACACGGCATCCGGCGTCACGGAGCAGAACAGGGCGATCTTGTCCTTCAGGTCGCGGGGAATGTCCTGCTCGGCGCGGCAGAGCAGGACATCCGGCTGGATGCCGAGGGCCCGCAGCTCCTTCACGCTGTGCTGGGTCGGCTTCGACTTCAGCTCGCCTGCGGCCTTGATGAAGGGCACGTAGGTCAGGTGCATGTTGAGGGCGTTGGCCTTCATCTGGGGGTCCAGGCCCACCTCCAGCTTGAACTGGCGGATGGCCTCCAGGAAGGGCTGGCTCTCGATGTCGCCCACCGTGCCGCCGATCTCGATGATCACCACGTCCATGTCCTTGGCGACCTTCTTCATCACGCCCTTGATCTCGTCCGTGATGTGGGGGATCACCTGCACGGTCTTGCCGAGGTAGTCCCCGCGGCGCTCCTTCTGGATCACGGTGTTGTAGATGCGGCCGGTTGTGATGGTGTGGTTCTGGGTGGTGGGCACCGACGTGAACCGCTCGTAGTGGCCCAGGTCCAAGTCCGTCTCCGCGCCGTCATCCGTGACGAAGACCTCGCCGTGCTGGAAGGGCGACATGGTGCCCGGATCCACGTTGAGGTAGGGATCCATCTTCATGAGCGTGACCTTCAGCCCCCGGGCCTCCAGCAGCGCGCCCAGCGATGCCGCCGCGATCCCCTTGCCCAGAGAGCTCAGCACACCACCGGTCACGAACACATACTTAGTCATCGGAACTCCTGGAATCGCAGAACGAGGTATTTCACATCTCCTCCGGGGCCTGGATGCCCATGAGGTAGAGGCCCTGGCGGAGGGCGCGGGCGGTGGCGACGCAGAGGGTGAGGCGGGCGTCGCGGACGTCTGGCGCGTTCTCCGGGGCCAGGATGGGACAGTTGGTGTAGTAGCCGCTGAAGGACCGGGCCAGGGCCACGAGCTGACGCGCGAGGGGCGTGGCCATGCAACCGTCCGCCACGGCGGCGATGGCGCCGGGCAGGCCCGCCAGCTCGAAGAGCAGGGCCTGGGCTTCGGGCGCGGCCAAGCCATCGAAGTTCCCGGGAACCTCTGTGTCCGGGAAGGGCAGGAAGGGACCCTTCGCAGCACCGGCCTGAGCCCTGGCCGCCCAATCGCCGCCGGCCTTGCGCAGCACGCTCATGATACGGGCGTGGGCGTACTGCACGTACGGGCCCGTGTCGCCATCAAGGGCGATGACGCGGTCCCAGGTGAAGGTGATGGGCTTCACCCGGTCGTTCATGGCATCGAAGAACACGACGGCGCCCATGCCCAGCATCTCGGCCACGGCATCCTTGTCCTTCAGGTCGGGGTTCTTCTCCGCGATGATGGCGGCTACGCGCTCCCGCGCCTCGTCCAGCACGTCCTCCAGGAAGATGACGTTGCCCTTGCGGGTGCTCATCTTGCCTTCGGGCAGCTTGATCATGCCGAAGGGCGTGTGAAGCATGCGGCCCTTGAACCAGGGATCCAGCTTGTCGAGCACCGCGAAGATCTGCTGGAAGTGCAGCACCTGGTCCGTGCCCACCACGTAGAGGCAGCGGTCGAAGGCGTAGGCGTCCTTGCGATAGAGCGCCGCCGCCAGATCGCGGGTGGCGTAGATGCTGGTGCCGTCCGCCTTCTGCACCAGGCAGGGGGTGGTGATGCCCACATCCTCCAGGCTCACGATGCGGGCGCCGTTGTTCCCCTCCACCAGCAGGCCCGCGTCCTCCAGCCGCTGCATGGTCGGCACGAGCCGATCCTCGTAGAAGGCCTCGCCCTGGTCCAGGGTGTCGAAGCTCACGCCCAGGCGGTCGTAGATGCGCTGGAATTCCGCCAGCGACAGGTCACGGAACCGTTTCCAGAGTTCCCGCGCCTTTGGATCATTGCCCTCCAGCCGCTTGAACCAGTCCCGGGCTTCGTCGCGCATGGCGGGGTCGTTCTCCTCCTCGGCGTGGAAGCGCACATAGAGCTGGAAGAGGCGGAACAGGGGCGTGCGGCGCTTCTCCGGCGCGGGCTCGGCCCAGTCGAAATCCAGTTCCAGATCCGGATTCTCATCCTGGGCCCAGCGGGTGTAGGCCGCCAGCAGCGTCCCGAATTGCGTGCCCCAGTCGCCCAGGTGGTTGAGGTGGAGCACCTCGTAGCCCAGGAACTGATGGGCCTGGGCCAGGGTGTGGCCGATCATGGTGGAGCGCAGGTGGCCGATGGTGAAGAGCTTGGCGATGTTCGGCGAGCTGTACTCGACGATCACCTTCTTGCCGTTGGCCGGGCGCGAGCCGTAGGGCCGGTCCAGCGGCGCATTGAGGATGGCCCCCAGCACGGCCCGGGCGCGGGTTTCCGGCGCCAGCTTCAGGTTCAGGTAGGGACCCGCGGCCACCAGCATGGCGCCATCAATGTTGATGGACGCCGCCAGCTCCTGCGACAGCTGCACGGGGTTCTTCCCCAGCTGCTTGGCGGCGCGGAAGCAGGGGAAGGCCAGATCCCCCAGCTCGCCGGATTTCGGCCGCTCCAGCGAGATGTCCACGCCGGGTAGGGCCGCCGCCAGCCGCTGTTCGAAGGTGTGTCGCAGTGCATCCATTCTGGTCAGTCCTCAGTCCTCAGTCTTCTGTCCTCAGTTTTCAGGCCTCAGTCGGCGAGCTCGGCCAGGGCCTTCTCGTAGTCTTCGGTCTTGGGGGCCACGCCGTGCCAGCCGGCCTGGTTCTCCATGAAGCTCACGCCCTTGCCCTTCACGGTGCGGGCGCAGATCATCGCAGGCTGGCCGTGGATGGTACGGGCCCAGGCCAGGGCCTCCAGGATCTGCGTGAAGTCGTGGCCGTCGATCTCCTTCACGGCCCAGCCGAAGGCGCGCCACTTGTCGGGCACGGGGTTGATGTTCATCACTCTCTTCACGTCGCCATCGATCTGCAGGCCGTTGAGATCGTGGAAGACACAGAGGTTGTCCAGCTTGTGGTGGGGCGCGGCCATGGCCGCCTCCCAGATCACGCCCTCCTGGCTTTCGCCGTCACCGATCACGCAGTAGACCCGCTGGCTGGCCTTCTGCACCTTGAGGCCCAGGGCGATGCCCACGGCCTGGGGCAGGCCCTGGCCCAGGCTGCCCGTGGTGACTTCCACGCCCGGCGTGTAGTGGTTCTCGGCATGGCCCTGGAGCTTCGTCGGGTACTGGCGGAAGGTCTCCAGCCAGGCCTTGGGGAAAAAGCCCTGGTCCGCCAGGATGGCGTACTGGGCGGGGCAGGCATGGCCCTTGGACAGCACGAAGTGGTCCCGGGCCGGATTGGCCGGGTTCTCGGGAAACACGGTCATCTCGTGGTAGTAAAGCGCCACGCCGATATCGATCCAGCTGAGACTGCCCCCGGGATGGCCGCTTTGGGCCCGGTAGACCTGCAGCAGCACATCCCGCCGCAAGGCTTTCGCCTTCGCCGCCAGATCCTCGACGGACTCCAGTTTCTGCTGCGGCATGACCCCATCCTTCCCGGGAGGCCATTCGCCTCCGATTAGGATGCCCTGGGGAGAGCCGCTCCGGAAGGGGCGAATACCCTCTGGGAGCCGCCTTTTGCCCTTGACCTGCGCGGTGTTTGCGATAGGATGGTCTTTCGCGCTTCCCCAAGCCCCTGCAAGGGGGACTGCCCCGGAAGCTGGAGATCCGACTCATGGCCAATCACAAGTCCGCCGCCAAGAAGGCCCGCCGCGATGCCGAGGCGCGCCTCCGCAATCGCAGCAACCGCTCGACCTTGAAGTCGGCGGTCAAGAGCTTCCTGACCCTGATCGCCGGGGGCAACAAGGCCGAGGCCGCCAAGCAGCTTCCCCAGACCCAGGGTCTGGTGGACAAGGCCTGCCGCAAGGGCGTCATGCACAAGAACGCCGCCGACCGGACCAAGTCCCGCCTGGCCGACAAGGTGAACAAGCTGGCTTAACGAGCCATCAGGCTTCACGAATGGACCCGGAGAGCCGGGTCCATTGTCATTTAAAGAATGAAATAAGCGGAGAAAGGCGGAGAAATGGAGAGAGTGGAGGGATGGAGCTCGTCAGAGGCATCCTTCCTTTCTCCGCTTTCCTCTGCACCTCGGCCTTCCTCCGCTTCCATCCGATCTTTGCCCTTCTGTCCTGCCATGCTGGCGGCATGATTCCCGTCCCGCTCATGCTCCTCGCCGCCCCAGCCCCGGTCCCCGAGGCCCAGAAGATCGAAGCCCTCATCCAGGCCGTGGCGGCCCTCCAGGGCGCCGTCTTCATCCGGAACGGCACGGAGCACACCCCCAGGGAAGCCGCCGACCACCTGCGCCTGAAGTGGAAGAACGCCGGGAAGCGGGTGAAGACCGCTCCGGACTTCATCCAGTACTGCGCGACGGGCAGCTCCATGAGCGGCAGGCCCTACGAGATCCGCCTCAAGGACGGCCGCACAGTCCCGGCCCGGGACTGGCTCTGGACCGAGCTGAAACGGATGGAAGCCAAACCCTGACTCAGGCCCAGGCTTCCGGCACCCGCACCTCGCCCTCCGGCACCCGGCTCCAGGCAAAGGTCTCGACAAGGTCTGCCGCCATGCAGGGTTTCGGCCGCTCCAGGCAGCCCAGGCTCCAGCCCAGCCAGCCGAGGATCTCGGGCCGGGTGACGCTCCGGCCCGCCAGAGCCTCGAGACCCAGGGCCCCAGCCCGCTTGCCCAGGCGGCCGCCGTCCGGTGCCGTCACCAGGTCCAAGTGGGCGTAGACGGGGCGCGGCAGACCCAGGGCCTCCTGGAGGCGGATCTGAGTGCCCGTCACGGAGCGCAGGTCGGCGCCCCGCACCACCTCCGTCACGCCCTGGGCGCCATCATCGACCACCACCGCCAGGTGGTAGGCGAAACAGCCGTCCCGGCGGAACAGGAGCGGATCGCCGGTGAGGGCTGCGGGATCGTCTGTCTGGGGTCCGAGCAGGCGGTCCTCCCAGGCCAAGACCCCCTCGGGCAGCCGGAAGCGGAGCGCCTGTTCGAACCCTTCCCAGGCCCTGCCCCGGCAGCGGCCGGGATAGGGCCGCAGGCCATCCTCCGCGTGGGGCGCCGAGGCGAGCAGCTGCAGATCCTTCCGCGTGCAGGCGCAGGGGTAGAGGCCTGCGGCCCCGTGCAGCGCCTCCAGGGCCGCGCGGTAGGCGGCGGCGCGGTCCGACTGCCAGATCACGGGCTCGTCGGATTCCAACCCCAGGGCCGCCAGGTCCCGCAGCTGCGCCTGGCCCAGATCGCGATGACAGCGGGGACCGTCCACATCCTCCATGCGCACGAGCCAGCGCCCGCCCGCGGCCCGCGCCGACAGCCACGAGGCCAGCGCCGTGCGCAGGTTCCCCAGGTGGAGGAGCCCGGTGGGCGAGGGAGCGAAACGGCCGATGATCATGGGATAGAGCGGCTGTCAGCCATCAGCTGTCGGCTATCAGTCGGCGGCCGTGAACTACCATCCCAGCAGGTAAGCGAAGACCAGCGGGGCCACAATGGTGGCGTCGGATTCCACGATGAACTTCGGCGTATCCACCCCCAGCTTGCCCCAGGTGATCTTCTCGTTGGGCACGGCGCCCGAATACGAGCCGTAGCTGGTGGTGCTGTCGCTGATCTGGCAGAAGTAGCCCCAGAGCGGCACTTCGGTCAGTTCGAGATCCTGGTGCAGCATGGGCACCACGCAGATGGGGAAGTCGCCGGAGATGCCGCCGGCGATCTGGAACATGCCCAGCGTCGAGGTCTTGGTGACCTCCTGATAGTGCTTGGCGAGCCAGGTCATGTACTCGATGCCGGTGCGCACGGTGTGGACGTTCTTCACGTCCCCGCGGATGACGGCGGCGGCGAACATGTTGCCCAGGGTGCTGTCCTCCCAGCCCGGCACCACGATGGGCACGTTCTTCTCGAGGGCGGCCAGCATCCAGGAGTGCTTGGGATCGATCTGATAGTACTGCTCGTACTTCCCGCTCTTCAGCACCTTCTGGAAGAACTCGTGGGGGAAGTAGCGCTCGCCCTTGGCGTCGGCCTCCATCCACACCTCGAGCATGGCCTTCTCCATGCGGCGCATGGCCTCCATCTCGGGGATGCAGGTGTCGGTCACGCGGTTCATGTGGCGGTCCAGGAGGACCTTCTCGTCCTGGGGGGTCAGGTCGCGGTAGTGGGGCACGCGCTCATAGAAGTCGTGGGCCACCAGGTTGAAGATGTCCTCCTCCAGGTTGGCCCCGGTGCAGACGATGAGGTGCACCTTGTCCTGGCGGATCATCTCGGCGAAGGAGAGGCCCAGTTCCGCGGTGCTCATGGCCCCGCCCAGCGTCACCATCATCTTGCCGCCCTGCTCCAGGTGGACCCGGTAGCCTTCGGCGGCGTCGATCAAGGCGGCAGCGTTGAAGTGCCGGAAATGATGCTTCACATAGCTGCCGACAGGGCCGAGCTTGGGCGTGGACATAAATCCTCCGAATCCTTCCATTGTGCCAGCGGGACCCGCCGGGTCCGAGCGCCGATTGCGCCCCCGGCACCCCCCAAAAAAGGAAGCGCCCGGAGGTGCGGGCGCTTCGTGAGGGTAGGTTTGGCGGGATTTCGAGTGGTGGGAGTTTTTAGCGGGAGTCCCGCAAGCAGGACTGGGATCGATTGGTGGGATGGTTGGTGGCGGGAAGCCCTTGCGGGCACCTCGCCTACCAGTCTATCACCGGTCGGTCACGGGCAGGTCGAAGGCTCCCGGCGCCGCCCCGCCCCGGGTCCAGTTCCCGAAGGCCAGCTCGACCGCTGCCCCGCCGGCCTCCTCGATCTCCATCCGTGACAGCACCGCTTGGCCGCGCACCTGGACCGGGGGGCCGAACCGGGCCGTGCGGGCCAGGCGCCCCGAGGCGAGCCGGAACTCGGCCTTCAACGGCAGAGAGCCCTCCTTCGCCACCCACAGGACCACCCGGCGGGCGCTGAGGGCCGGCCGCTTCGCCGCCAGCTCCAGACGCCAGCAGGCCTGATCGTCCAGGGGTTCTTCCGCCACCGCCTGCACGCTGTAGTCCTCACGGAACCGCGTGCGGGCCACGTCCCCCCCCGCTGCTGGGCCCATCAGGCGCTGCTGGGGGGTCACCTTCACGGGCCGCCTGGCGCCCGGCAGCAGCAGCCACATGTCATCGCCCCGAAGCAGGACGGACCGGCCCTTCTCCTTCTCGGAAAGCCCATCCAGCCGCGCATCGCCGTTCTCCCGGGCCGACACCTTCCAGCGCTGGGAGGTCTTCGGGGCCCTTACTGTCAGCTCCACGGTGAACACGGGCCAGGGATGGCGCAGCCGGTCCACGCGGGCGAGGATCTCTTCGCCACTCTGGGCCAGCAGCGGGAGGGCAGCCGCGCACAGCAGGAGGAGGGTGCGCATCAGCGGCGCCCGTAGTCGTCCTGGAGCCGCTCGATGTCCGCCTCGTCGAAGGTGCCGAGGCTCACTTCCAGCACCCGCACCGGATGGGCCGTGGCCGCATCGCAGCGCAGGCGGTGGGTGCTCCCCTGCGGCAGCCAGATCTCCTCACCCACGCCCGGACGGAGTTCCTCGCCATCGCGATCCACCACCACGCCCGGATCCAGGACCACCCACAGCTCGCCCCGGTGGGTGTGGCGCTGGAGGCTCAGCTTCTGGCCCGGGTTGCAGGTGAGGATCTTCACGGTACAGGGTGTGTTCAGGGCGTACTGGTCGAAGGAGCCCCAGGGCTTGTCCACGTGGAGGGTGTCGGGTCGCTGCATGGTCGTCACTCGCTGGAAAGGTTCGTTCATCATCGCCGCTCGGCCAGCCTCGCGGGGGGCTCCGGGACTACCCCCGGATCGCACGCCACCTCTGTGGCGTGCTCCCGCTCACCCTCCGGGTTCGCGGACGGGGCCCCGTCCCCAGGGCTTGTCCACGTGGAGGGTGGTTGGTCGGTCCATGGTCAGTCCTCAGTCCTCAGTCTTCAGTCCTCAGCTTAGAGCAGATCCTCGCGCCCTTCGGCCTTGAGCCGCTCGACGATCTGCTTGACGGTCTGGGCGCGGTCCCGGTGGCAGATGAGGAGGGCATCATCGTCGTCCACCACGATGAGGTCGTCCACGCCGCTGGCGGCGATGAGCCGCTTGCCACCGAAGAAGGCGCTGTTCCGGGTGTCCAGCAGCAGCGTCTCGCCCTGGCTCACGTTGCCCTCGGCATCCGTCTCCTGGAACTCGATGGCGGCGGGCCAGGAGCCCACGTCGGACCAGCGGAAGCGGGTGGGCACCACGGCGACCGTTTCCGCCTTCTCCATGAGGGCCACGTCGATGGCCAGCTTCGGCAACCGGCGATAGGCCGCGGGCAGGGCCGCCGGGTCCGCCCCTGCCGTCGTCCAGGCGTCCAGGGGCGCCAGCACCTCGGGGGCGTGCTTCATCAGGCCCTCGCGGAAATCCGCCAGGGTCCACACGAACATGCCGGCGTTCCAGTAGTGGCGGCCAGACTCGAGGTACTGGACAGCCACCTCCACGGGCGGCTTCTCGCGGAAGGCCACCACCTTCTGCACGGCGCCATGGCCCTCGGCTTCGATGTAGCCGTAGCCCGTCTCGGGATAGGTGGGTTTGATGCCGAAGGTGACCAGCTCCCGCTCCCAGGCGGCGTGCTTCACGGCGGTGTCCAGATCCTCCAGGAAGAGCTCGCGGTCGCCGATCCAGTGGTCGGCCGAGAGTACGGCCATCACACTCTGGGGGAACTTCTTTTCGATCTGCACCAGGGCCAGGGCCAGGCAGGGCGCCGTATTGCGGCCCTCGGGCTCCACGATGACGTTCTCCGGTGGCAGTTCCGGCAGCATGCGGCGGGTCTCGGCGGCCAGATCCTCCGTGGTCACCACGAAGATGCGCTCGGGAGCCACATGGCCATCCAGCCGCCGCACGGTCTGATGCAGCAGGGTCTCGGTGCCCACGATGGCCAGGAACTGCTTGGGGCGGGCATTGCGGCTGCGGGGCCAGAACCGGGTGCCGCGGCCTCCGGCCATAACGACGGCGACTAGGGATTGAGTGTGGATCGTGCCCGACATCATGCCTCCATCCTGGATGCCCCAATGCGTGAGGTCTCGCGTATTGCCGCAGGCGATACCGAGATCACCACGGCAACCAGGGAATCCTTATGGCTATCCGGCATCACCGACCTCCTGCCGCCGCGCGGCTCTTCCAGGGAACCACGGGTCCTGCACCCGTCACAAGCGGCCTAACGCGAAAGGATATCCACCAGCTCGCCCAGATCCCCCGGGGGCGCTGGACGGGGATCCAGGATGCGGGCCAGGGGCTGGACCGCCAGGGCCCCGGCCACCTCGCCGAGGTAGAAGCCGCCCTCGCCCGCGCCCAGCCGGCGCACAGCCTCGGCGCCCCAGCGGCTGCCCCAGATGCGGTCCAGGGCCGAAGGGCTGCCGCCGCGCTGGATGTGCCCGAGCACCACCACGCGCAGATCGAGGCCATAGTCCCGGCGGAGCCGCTCGCCCACCGCCATGGCATTGCCCAGATCATCGCCTTCCGCCACCACCACGATGGAGCTGCGCTTGCCCCGGAGCCAGTTGGCGTGGAGCCGCGCCACCAGGGTCTGGTAGGAATCGTCCGGGGACTCGGGATACAGGACCGCCTCGGCCCCGCAGGCCAGAGCCGTGTGGACGGCCAGCATGCCGGAGCTGCGCCCCATGACCTCCACCAGGAAGAGGCGCCCGTGGGCCGAGGCCGTGTCGCGGATCCGGTCGATGGCCTCCACGGCGGTGTTCAGCGCGGTGTCGAAGCCCAGGGTGCGGTCGGTGCCCGGCAGATCGTTGTCGATGGTGCCCGGGATGCCGGCGCAGCGGATGCCATGCTCCCGCTGAAGGGCCTCGGCACCCCGGAAACTGCCATCCCCGCCGATGATCACCAGGGCCTCGATGCCCGCCTCCCGCAGGTTCGCGGCGGCATCCACCCGCCGGCCCACCTCGAGGAATTCGGGGCAGCGGGCCGTGTGCAGCACCGTGCCGCCCCGCTGCAGGATGTTGGCGCAGGCCCGGCTGGGCATGGGCGCCCAATCGCGCTCCAGCAGCCCCTGGAAGCCCTGACGGATGCCCCAGGCCTCGTGCCCAAGGGCGTCCGCCTGGCGCACCGCCGCGCGGATGGCGGCATTCATCCCTGGGGCGTCCCCGCCAGAGGTGAGGACGCCGATCTTCATTTCGCCTTCCCCTTGGCGGACGCCTTGGGCCCGGAGAGGGCGCCCCTGCCCTTCTTCGAAGCAGCCTTGCCTCGGCGATGCCTGGCTTTGCTCTTGGCGGCCCGCCTCCCCTTCGCCGTGTCCCTCACATGGGCTTCCGGGGGCGGCAGCGGTGGCGGCTCGATGATGCCCCGGGGCACTGGCGGAAGATCCCCCTCGGAAACGCCCTGGGCCGCGGCGCGCTGGGCCCGGGCTTTCATCACGGGATCCTCCTGGGGCCTGGGGGCGGCCACCAGACTCAGGGCGAGGCTGCTGATGAACAGGACGCGTCGCGGCATGATCCCTCCGGGGAATCGATTATCCCCCAATCCGGACCATCCGCCGGGCCATCGACTCTCCCGTGACAATCTTTGAATTCGTCGCCCCCGCCCCCCGCGATAAACTTACTGATTCGGGGATCAATTCCCTCCCGATTTCCCCAAGTCCGGAGTTTCCATGACCATGCAATCCGGTTCCGCCCCCGTGGACGGCACGGCCCTGGCGGCCTGCCTGAAGCCCTTTCCCGCCTCCACCAAGATCCATGTGGCCGGCACCCAGCCCGGCGTCCAGGTTCCCTTCCGCCAGATCCAGCTCCATCCCACCCGCGACTTCAGGGACCAGCTCACGGAGAACGAGCCCGTCGTGCTCTATGACACCTCCGGCCCCTACACCGATCCCGCCGTGACCATCGACGTGGCCAAGGGCCTGAAGCCCCTGCGCCAGGACTGGATCCTGGGCCGCGGGGACGTGGAGGAGCTGCCGGGCGCCACCAGCCTCTACCGCAAGCTCCGGGAGCGGGACCAGGAGCTGGACGCCATCCGCTTCCACGCAGACCGCAAGCCCCTGCGCGCCAAGGCCGGCCGCAACGTGACGCAGATGCACTACGCCAGGCAGGGCATCGTCACGCCCGAGATGGAGTTCATCGCCATCCGCGAGAACCTGGGCCGCGCGGCTGCGGGCCTCAAGAGCCGCATCACGCCTGAGTTCGTGCGCGACGAAGTGGCCCGGGGCCGCGCCATCATCCCCGCCAACATCAACCACCCGGAAACCGAGCCCATGGTCATCGGCCGGAACTTCCTGGTGAAGATCAACGCCAACATCGGCAACTCCGCCGTGGCCTCCAGCATTGAGGAAGAGGTCGAGAAGATGGCCTGGTCCATCCGCTGGGGCGCCGACACCGTCATGGACCTCAGCACCGGCAACAACATCCACGAGACCCGCGAGTGGATCCTCCGCAACAGCCCCGTGCCCATCGGCACCGTGCCCATCTACCAGGCGCTCGAAAAGGTGAACGGCAAAGCCGAGGACCTGACCTGGGAGATCTACCGCGACACGCTCATCGAGCAGGCCGAGCAGGGCGTGGACTACTTCACCATCCACGCCGGCGTGCGGCTGCGCTACGTGCCCCTCACCGCCAAGCGCGTCACGGGCATCGTCAGCCGCGGCGGCTCCATCCTCGCGAAGTGGTGCCTGGCCCACCACCAGGAGAACTTCCTCTACACACACTTCGAGGACATCTGCGAGATCATGAAGGCCTACGACGTGGCCTTCTCGCTGGGCGATGGCCTGCGTCCCGGCAGCACCGCCGACGCCAACGACGAGGCCCAGTTCGGCGAGCTGGAAACGCTCGGCGAACTGACGAAGATCGCCTGGAAGCACGACGTGCAGGTGATGATCGAGGGCCCCGGCCACGTGCCCATGCACCTCATCCAGGAGAACATGACCAAGCAGCTCGAAGTCTGCGACGAGGCGCCCTTCTACACCCTGGGGCCCCTCACCACCGACATCGCGCCCGGCTACGACCACATCACGTCGGCCATCGGCGCTGCCATGATCGGCTGGTACGGCTGCGCCATGCTCTGCTACGTCACGCCCAAGGAGCACCTGGGCCTGCCCAACAAGAAGGATGTGAAGGACGGTGTCATCGCCTACAAGATCGCCGCCCATGCCGCGGACCTGGCCAAGGGCCACCCCGGAGCACGGATCTGGGACGATGCCATGAGCAAGGCCCGCTTCGAGTTCCGCTGGGAGGACCAGTTCAACCTGGCCCTGGATCCCGACACGGCCCGCGAGTTCCACGATGAGACCCTGCCCGCCGAAGGCGCCAAGTCCGCCCACTTCTGCTCCATGTGCGGCCCGCACTTCTGCTCGATGAAGATCTCGGATGATGTGCGGCAGTACGCCGAGAGCCACGGGTACAACGAAGAAGAGGCCCTGCAGAAGGGCATGGAGGAGATGGCGGAGACCTTCGTGGCCAAGGGCGCTGAGGTCTATCAGAAGGCTTGATTCGCTCCCATCGCCACGGAAAAGCCCCGCCCACCGGCGGGGCTTTTCCGTGACTTGTGCCCCCATCCGCGGCGGGACGCGTATCATCGGGGCGGTCTCACCACCCCAAGGAGGCAGTCATGGCCGCGAAAAAGATCCTCATGCTCGTGGGCGATTTCGGGGAGGACTACGAAATCATGGTGCCCTTCCAGACCCTGCTGGCCGTGGGCCACACGGTGCATGCAGTCTGCCCCGACAAGAAGGCTGGCGAGTCCGTCGCCACGGCCATCCATGACTTCGAGGGGCACCAGACTTATTCGGAGAAACCGGGCCACCGCTTCGCGCTCAACGCCACCTTCGCGGACATCAAGCCCGACCAGTACGACGCCCTGGTGATTCCGGGCGGCCGGGCGCCCGAGTACCTGCGGCTCAATCCGAAGGTGCTGGAACTCGTGCGCCACTTCTTCACCGCGAAGAAACCCGTGGCAGCCATCTGCCATGGCGCGCAGATCCTCTCCGCCGCGGGTGTGCTGGAGGGCCGCACCTGCTCGGCCTACCCCGCCTGCCGCGCCGAGGTGGAGATCGCCAAGGGCAAGTACGCCGACATCGCCATCGATGGCGCCGTCACGGATGGCAACCTCGTCACCGCCCCCGCCTGGCCCGCCCACCCCGCCTGGCTCGCCCAGTTCCTGCAGGTGCTGGGGACCCGCATCACGCTTTGATCCGCGGACAGGCGCCAATTACCTGTTGGCATACCAATTTTTTGTTCTCATACTGGTTTTCCACAGGATCTTTGTCAGTTTCATCACGCGATATCCAGAAAGGTGGAGGGACGGGCCCTGTGAAACCTTGGCAACCTGCGAAAGCAAGGTGCCAATTCCTGCCGCAAGCGATTGCGGAGAGATGCTGACGTGTCAGAAGCTGACATGCGAAGGGGCCCGAGTCATCGGGCCCCTTCTGTCTTTGGATCGCATGGAACGACGGAGGTCCTCCCTTCCAGGAGGCTCTTGTGAGCGAGCAGTACCTCGATACCAACGTGCCGGGCAACCCGGCCTACCACTTCAGCATCCAGCCTCCGGCACGCGAGGGCCAGGCAGGCTGGATCCATCGGCCCGGGCTGGTGCCCAGCGCGGCGCCGGCCACCCAGTACGTGCATGCGGGGGTGCAGCCCGATCCCGCGTATGGCGCGGTCATGCCGCCGCTGTATCTCTCGTCCACGTTCGCCTTCAAGGACATCTGCACCAACGCCGGCTACGACTACACCCGGAGCGGGAACCCCACCCGCGCCGCCCTGGAGGAGGCCATCGCGCTGCTCGAAGGCGGCCACGGCGCCACCTGCACCAGCACGGGCATGAGCGCCATCCTGGTGGCCCTGAACCTGCTGGAGCATGGCAGCCACCTCATCTCCACCGTGGACTGCTATGGCGGCACCTTCCGCCTGCTGGAGCACGCCCAGCGGTTCTACGGCCTGGAGGTCACCTACCTGGACCTGGCGGATCTTGACGCAGTGAAGGCGGCGCTCCGGCCCAACACGCGCATGATCTGGATCGAGACGCCCTCGAACCCCCTGCTGCGCCTCACGGACATCGCCGCCGTGGCCGAGCTAGGACACCGCCAGCCGGATTGCCTGGTGGCCGTGGACAACACCTTCCTCTCGCCTTTCCTCCAGCGCCCCTTCGACCTCGGTGCGGACCTCGTCATCCACTCCACGACGAAGTACCTCAACGGCCACAGCGACGTGGTGGGCGGCGCCGTGGTGGCGGGGCCCAGCCGCCTGGCCCTGACCCAGCAGATCCAGAGCGTGAACAACCTGCTGGGCACCTCCCAGTCGCCCCACGACTGCTTCCTGGTGCTGCGCGGCCTGAAGACCCTGCCCCTGCGCATGCGGCAGCACGAGGCCACGGCCCAAGTGCTGGCGGAATTCCTGGCGGCCCATCCCGCCGTGGGGAAGGTCCACTTCCCGGGCCTGCCCGGCCACCCGCAACACGAGCTCGCGAAGCGGCAGCAGCGGGGCTTCGGCGCCATGCTCAGCTTCGAGCTGAAGGAGGGCGGCGCCGAGCGGCTGAACCACGTGCTCCGGAAGCTGCGCTGGTTCACGCTGGCCGAGAGCCTGGGCGGCGTGGAGTCCCTGGTGGCCCACCCCGCCTCCATGACGCACGCCTCCATGACGCCGGAAGCCCGCCGGCGCGCCGGCATCAGTGACGACCTCATCCGGCTGTCCGTGGGCCTGGAGGACGTGCAGGACCTGCGCGCCGATCTGGCGCAGGCTCTGACGTTCTCCTGATCCCTACTGGACCCCCAGCAGCTCCACGTCGAAGATCAGGTCGGCGTTGGGCGGAATGTCGCCGCCGGCGCCGCGGGCGCCGTAGCCCAGGGCCGCGGGGATGTGGAGGGTGCGCTTGCCGCCCACCTTCATGGTCAGCAGCCCCTCGTCCCAGCCCTTGATCACGCGGCCCACGCCGACGGGAAAGGCCAGCGGCTCCCCGCGGTCCACGGAGCTGTCGAATTTCTTGCCCTTCTTCCCGTGGTCCGAGAGCCAGCCCGTGTAGTGGACGGTACAGCTCTGGCCGGGCTGGGGCGAGGCCCCCGTGCCGATCTGGGTATCGAGGTACTGAAGGCCGGTGGCGGTCGTGATCATGGCGGGCGCTTTCTTCGTGGGGCGTTGAGCCCGTTTCTTGGCGGGTGCCGCAGTCTGGGCGGCCAAGGTCTGGCCGGCAAGGGGCAGCGCGAGCAGCAGCGCGGCCAGGGCGAGATATCTGCGGGTCATGGTGCCTCCCAGCCTCCGAGTCTACGTGATGGGGCCGCCCGGACGAATCCGGATCAGGAGGCGGCCTGGAATCCGGCGATGGCTCCCCGTTCGCGAAGGTCCTTCAGCAACCCCGTGGTGGCGGCCAGATCCGCCAGCCCCAGGGCCGCGGCGGCCTCGCCCAGGCTCTCCGTCTGGGCCCGCACCAGCAGGGCCGCGGCGGCGGGCGTCAGGTCCATGAGCTGCGGCCGCCCCTCGCCATCCCGGTAGGCCAGCAGGTGGGTGGGCCGGGCCTCGGGCACCGGCGCCGCCTCGCTCGTCCGGTGGACGGCGTGGCGGTACGACACCACTTGCGTGGCCGGGTCGAGTACGAGGCGATCCTGTAGCCCGGGATCCGGATGGAGCCCCGGAGGGGGCTCGGCCCCCGGGAACCGCGCCACCAGCACTTCCAGCAGCTCTACGTGGGCAAGCTCCAGGAGGTAAGGCCGGGTGGCTTGGCCCCAGCCCGTCTCCGCCAGCCAGCCCAGGAAGGCCGGCGCGATGTCCCGGTAGTGCCGGCTGGCCACGCAGCGGGCCTGGAGGAAGGCGTCGACGCAGGCCTCCCAGGCGTCCTCCCGCACGAGCAGGGTCTTGGTGATGGGGAACATGGTCTCGATGGGATCCAGCAAGCTCAGGCGGGCCAGTTCCCGATACGCGGCCAGGCCCTCGCTGAACTGCCGGAAGCTCTGCGCGTCCGCGTCCGGCAGTCCACGGCTCAGGGCGAAGGCGGTGGGATCGTCTTCGAAGGTCTCGCCCTCGGGGTCGAGCACCAGGGATGCCAGGGCCCGCTGGAGCACGAGGGTGCGGGCCTCAGCCATGGCCGCCTCCCCGCACCGGTACGGCCAGGATGTCCTCATAGGCAGCCTGGAGGCGGGACCGCTCCGCCAGCAGATCCTCCAGGTCCGGGATGTGGTTATCCCGCTCGAGCAGCACCGGCACGGGGCGCCCCAGCCGAGCCAGGGTCCACTGCATCAGCTCGATGACGGGATCGATGACGTCCGCCCCGTGGGTGTCCACCGTGAGCGTGCCGAAGCGCTTGTGCCCGGCGATGTGCAGCTGGGCCACGCGCTCGAGGGGCATGCGCGCCAGCCAGGCCTTGGGATCGAATCCGAAGTTGAGGGCGTTCACGTAGACGTTGTTCACATCCAGCAGCCAGCCCACATCGGCGCCTTCCAGCACCTCGGTGATGAAGGCGGCCTCGTCCATCTCCGCCGCGCCGAGCTCGGCGTAATAGGTGATGTTCTCCAGGAGGAGGGGCACGGGCAGGCGGGCCTGGAGGTCCCGGGCCCGGGCCACCGTGTGGCGCACGGCCTCCCGCGTGAAGGGGATGGGCAGCAGCTCGTGGAGGCAGCTGCCGTCCACGCTGGTGAAGCACAGGTGCTCGGAATGCCAGGGCGTCCCCGTGCGGACAAGGAAGCGCCCCAGGTCCCGCAGATAGTCCCCGTCCCAGGGATCAAAGCCGCCCACGGAGATGGCCAGCCCGTGGGTGAGGACCGGATCGCGGTCGAGGATGGCGCAGGCGTCCCGGTGGGGCCGCCCGCCATCCCCGATCACGTTCTCGGGGCAGGTCTCCCAGAAGGGCACACCGTGATTCTCCCGGGCCGCCACCGCCTCCAAGTGAGGGCGACGGAGGCCCAGGCCCACGCCCGTGAACCGCTCCTGGCCTGGGAACCGGCTCGGTGCCACGGTGGCCTCCCGCCTACTTCTTCTCTTCCTTCTTGTCCTTCCCGCAGCTGCCCTCCTTCTTGTCCTTGCCGCAGCTGCCTTCCTTCTTGTCCTTCTTCATGTCGTGGCTGCCACAGCCGCCACCCCCGCCGCAGCCGCCTTCCTTCGCTTCCTTGCCCTCCTTGCCCTTGGCCTTGGGGTCCTTGGCCTTGGCGGGAGCCTTGCTGTCTGGTTTGCTGTCGGGATTGGCGTCCTTGGAACCGCAGTCCCCAGCCTGGGTCAGCGCGGCCTCCGCGCCGAAGGCGCCCACCGGGGTGGCAGCGACGGCGGTGGAACCGCCCGCCACCAGCGAACCCGCAGCGAAGAGGGTGGCGGCTCCGACGAGTTTCGTGATCATGGAATCCTCCTGCGGCGATGCCGCGGCAGGGGCCGCCCTGCAGCCCCGATATACCCACCAAGGCCCGTCCTGCCCGGCGATCGGGCGGGATCACAGAGCTGGCCTGGTCGTCAGCCAATGGGGTGCAGCCACCCGTAAAGGTGTGACGACCTTTTTTCAGGATCTCGCGTTTTTTCCCGACCTGGATGCACGAGGCGGGGCCCCGGCCCGAGGGTCCCGTCTGCAACATGGGCCTGGGAGCTGGACCCGTTGCCGGCGACCACTCGGGGGCCTTTCATGAGGCGCATCCGGCTTGTTGGGCGTGGTGATTTGAACCCGTTGCCGGCGAACCAATCGCGCTTCATCCGCTCCGGCAGCGCCTCTGCGCTGCCTCCACGGCGCGCTCTTGGGCCGGCTGCCACTCGGGGGTTCAAACGCTTCATGCCACAGCCAGAACAAGCAAGGGGTCCCAAAGGACCCCTTGCTTGTTCTGGCTCCGGAGGAGGGATTTGAACCCCCGACCTAGTGATTAACAGTCACCCGCTCTGACCCCTGAGCTACTCCGGAAAGGGCAAGGGTCCATTCTACCTGAGGCGGGCGTAGATTCAAGCGGGGAGGGGCGGGACCTGTGATCCTGGTCGCTTCCGGCTAGTTCTTCTGCAGTTCCATCAGGATCTGGCGGGCGGCGGCCTTGAGGGTCTCGATGACGCCGGTGCCCTGGTTGGCCACGGCCTCGATCATGGGCTCACCCCGGAACCGGAGCAGCCGCTCCATCTCGTGGGCGGGCACGGCCGAGGGCATGTCCCGCTTGTTCAACTGGAGGACATAGGGGATCGACCGGACGTCGAAGCCGTTCTCCTTGAGGTTGGTGGCCAGGTTCGCGATGGACTCGATGTTGGCCTCCATGCGCGCCTTCTGGCTGTCGGCCACGAAGATGATGCCGTCGCAGCCGCGGAGGATGAGCTTGCGGCTGGCGTCGTAGAAGACCTGGCCCGGCACGGTATAGAGGTGGAAGCGGACCTTGAAGCCCTTGACCATGCCCATGTCGAGGGGCAGAAAGTCGAAGAAGAGGGTGCGGTCCGTCTCGGTGGCGAGGCTGACGAGCTTGCCCCGCTTGTCGGGGTTGGCCTGTTCGAAGATCCACTGGATGTTCGTCGTCTTCCCGCAGAGGCCGGGGCCGTAGTAGACGATCTTGCAGTTGATCTCACGCGATGCGTAGTTGATGAAGGTCATGTCGTCCCGGCCTCAGTCGCCGAAGAGGCGGTCGATGTCTTCGTCCGTGATTTCCGAGAAGGGGCTCTCGAAGCGGCTGCCGCCATCGGATTCCTTCTGCGCGCGCTGCTCCACCTGGTCGAAGATCTCCTGGAGTTCCTTGCTGGCCTTCTTCACCCGCAAACGAACCAGCGCGAGGCTCGAGTTCTGGTCGAAGATCACCACCAGGATCCCGCGCTTGCCCACGATGGAAATGTGCAGGTTGTCCTTCTCGCCCTCGTGGAAGAGGAGGCTGAATTCCTTCTCCCCGATGAGCTTGGCCAGGCCATCCGTGGCGGCCACGTTGCCAGCGGTGAGGGAGGCGAGGCTGGTGGCATCGATGCTCTTGACTTCCCCGGCAGCGGCGATCTGCTGGCCATTCTTGTCCACCAGGAACACCACCTTGGCGGAGGCATCCTTCTGGAGGCGGCTGATGATCTCGTGGAGGAGTTTGTACTCCTCCTCGAACATGATGAGATCAAGCTTTGCCACAAGAACCTCCGCCTGGACTGCTATCTATGAGGATAGCACTTTTCAGTAGGTCCCCGATCCGGCCCCCCCCTGAATCACGGCCACGGAGGCGGAAAGCCCCAGGCGTGTGGCCCCGGCCAGGACCATGGCCAGCGCACCCTCGTAGGTCCGGATGCCGCCGGAGGCTTTCACGCCCATCCCCGTGCCCACAGTCTGGCGCATCAGCGCGACATCGGCCTCCGTCGCGCCTCCGGTGGAGAACCCCGTGGAGGTTTTCACGAAATCAAGGCCTGCTTCCAAGGCCAGGGCCGAGGCTTGGGCCTTCTCCGCGTCGGTGAGCAGACAGGTCTCCAAGATGACCTTCAGCACCGTGGGTGCGGGGACCGCGGCCCTCAGGCCCTCCAAGTCCCGGCGGACGGTGTCCCAGTCGCCGGCCTTCGCGGCACCGATCGCCAGCACCATGTCCACTTCCTGGGCCCCCTCCATCACGGCCAGATCCGCCTCCTGCGCCTTGGCGCGCAGCGAGGAGGCCCCCAGGGGGAAGCCCACCACCGTGCAGGTCCGGACCGCGCTGCCCTTCAGCAGGGAGGCCGCCAGGGGCACCCACAGGGGATTGATGCAGACCGAGGCGAACCCGTGCTTCAGGGCCTCGGCGCAGAGGACCTCCACCTGGGCCCCGGTGGCCTCGGCCTTCAGCAGGGTGTGGTCGATGAGGGGGGAAAGATCCCAGGGGCCGGCGGGAGGGGCCACCTGCGCTGCGAGCCGGTGGTGCAGGCCCGAGCCATCCCTGAGCAGGCAGGCGCCCTCCACGCACCCCAGGAGCTGGAGCCGGCCCCCTTCCGGGAACGTCTGGAGGCGAGTGCGGGTCTCGGCAGTGAGGTCGAGGAGCGGGTCGATCATGGTTTCCATCATGGCCCCGGGATGCCGCACCGGAAAGCGGTACGCGAAAAAGCGGGCCGAAGCCCGCTTTTCCGTGAACCGGTGAAGCCTGTTACTTCTTGGCCTCTTCCTTCTTCTCGGCCTTCTTGGCAGCCTTCTTGGCCTTCTTCTCGGCCTTGGGGGCGGCTTCAGCCTTCTTCTCTTCGGCGGTCATGGCCTTCTTGGCCTCGGCCTTCTTCTCTTCCTTCTTGGGCTCGGCCTTCTTGGCGGCCTTCTTCTCAGCCTTGGGAGCGGCCTCAGCCTTCTTCTCCTCGGCGGTCATGGCCTTCTTCTCGGCGGCAGGAGCGGCGGGCTCGGCCTTCTTGGCAGCCTTCTTCGCGTGCTTCTTGGCCTTCTTCTCAGCCTTGGGAGCGGCCTCAGCCTTCTTCTCCTCGGCGGTCATGGCCTTCTTGGCCTCGGCCTTCTTCTCTTCCTTCTTGGGCTCGGCCTTCTTCTCGGCCTTCTTCCCTTCAGCCTTCTTCTCCTCGGCGGTCATGGCCTGCTTGGCCTCGGCCTTCTTCTCTTCCTTCTTGGGCTCAGCCTTCTTCTCAGCCTTCTTCTCGGCCTTCTTCTCTTCGGTGGTCAGGGCCTTCTTCTCGGCGGCAGGAGCAGCGTCGGCCTTCTTGGCAGCCTTCTTGTGGTGCTTCTTGGCCTTCTTCTCGGCCTTGGGAGCGGCCTCGGCCTTCTTCTCCTCGGCGACGGTCAGGGCCTTCTTGGCCTCTTCCTTCTTGGGCTCGGCCTTCTTGGGCTCGGCCTTCTTGGTCTCGACCTTCTTCGCTTCAGGCTTCTTCGCCTCTTCCGCGAAAACGGGGCTGATCAGAGCGGCAGCGACGAGCAGCGCAGCAAGCTTCTTCATGGGGTTCTCCCTGGGTTGATCCGGCACGGCCGGAAGTGCTCCCAAGGATGCATGTTCTGAGCCAACATCTAAATATCAAACAAATAAATATCTTACGATTTCAGATTCGACCCGATTCCCGTTGCGTTCTGCAACCTGTCGCAGCCTGCGACGGTACCGGCCCTGGGCTACTCGCCCTCGTGGAACCCGTAGCGCTTGAGTTTCCGGTAGAGGGTGGTCCGGTCCACGCCAAGGATCTCGGCGATACGCTGCTTCTCCTTGTGCCGCCCCACGAGGATCTGGATGTAGCGGCGTTCCAGCTCGTCCAGGGAAGGCCAATCCTCGATCAAGGAGAGGTCTCCCTCGACGGGCTCCGGCCGCAGGAGGGCCCGCTTGAGCACGTCGGCCTGGATCTTGGCCGGCAGGTCATCCACGGTGATCTCCCGGCCCCGGCTCAGCTGGGTGAGGTTCTCCACGGCATTGCCCAGCTCGCGCACGTTGCCCGGCCAGGAATAGGCCTCGAGCACCCGGCGTGCTTCGGGATGCAGGTGGTAGGTCTGCTGGTCCTTCTGCCCGAACTCGGCCAGGAAGTGGTCCAGCAGCGCGTCCACATCCTCCCCCCGCTCCCGGAGGGGCGGCACAGCCAACTCCACCACGCTGAGACGGTAGTAGAGGTCCTCGCGGAAGGTCCCGGCCTTCACCATCTGCTGGAGGTCCCGGTTGGTGGCGGCGATGACGCGGGAATCCACCTTGATGGTCTTGTTGCCTCCCACCCGGCGGATCTCCTGCTCCTGGAGCACCCGCAGCAGGCGCACCTGGAAGCTGGGGCTGGTCTCGCCGATCTCGTCGAGGAAGATGGTGCCGCCCGAAGCCTCCTCGAAGAGGCCCGGCTTTTCGCTCACGGCGCCGGTGAAAGAGCCCTTCACATGGCCGAAGAGCTCGGATTCCAGCAGGGTTTCCGTCAACGCGCCGCAGTTCACGGCCACGAAGGCGCGGTCCCGGCGGTCGCTGGACAGGTGGATGCTGCGGGCCACCAGTTCCTTGCCCGTGCCGCTCTCCCCCGTGATGAGCACCGTGGCCCGGCTGTTCTGGAGGCTGGCGATGGTCTTGTAGACCGCCATCATCTTCGGACTAGAGCCGATCATGAGGCTGCGCTTGCCCTTGGGGGACGCGCCCTGGGCGACACCCTGGCCACTGGACTGCCGCCGGGCGAGGGCGCGGGTCACCAGGGCCTTCAGCTCCTCGTTGTTCCAGGGCTTGCTGAGGAAGTCGAAGGCGCCTTCCCGCACGGCCTCGATGGCGGTTTCCAGGGTGCCGAAGCCCGAGAGCAGGATGGTGTCCACGCCCAGGGGCTTGGCCTCCCGCAGGAGATCCAGCCCGTCCTTCTTGGCCTCCAGGTTGATGTCAGACAGCAGCAGGTCGAAGGCCCCCTTCCGCAGCAGTTCGCTGGCCTGGTCCGGATGCGTGGCCTTGGTGACCTCCAGCCCCATGGTGCCCAGGAGTTCCTCGAGGAACTCGCAGGTCTCCTTGCTGTCATCCACCACGAGCACTCGGGCCATGGCCACCCCCACCCATGAAGGTACCCCACCTGGCCCCCGGCCACGACCGGGCGTATCCTCGGGACACCCTTTCAACGGAGAATTCCCATGCGGATGCTAGTGGCACTTGCCTTCGGGACGCTGCTTTCTGCGGCCCACCTTTTCGCGGGCGACCTCACCATCACCTCCCAGGTCACCGGCAAGGGCGCCCTGGCCAAGGACGGCACCCAGGTGCAATACCTCAGCGCCACGCGGATGCGCGTCAATCATGCCGGGTCGAAGAGCGACAGCCTGGTGGACTACGCCCACGAGGTCATCTACAGCATCGATCACGCGAAGAAGGTCATCACCAAGTTCACCTTCAAGGACATGCAGGAGACGATGCAGGCCCTCGAGGACCAGATGGCCGGTATGCCCGAGATGGTCACGAAGATGATGTTCGGCGACGTGTCCGAGGTGAAGGTCGAACAGCTGGGCGCCGACACGGTCCTGGGCCGCCCCTGCAGGAAGGTCCGGATCACCCTCGGCAAGATGGTGGAGGAGCTGAGCGTGGATCCCTCCCTCCAGTTCCCGTTCGAGGACTACGCCAAGTCCATGGCCATGCTGAACCGGGTTCCTGGCCCCATGGGCACCCTCTTCAAGCGGGTCTACCAGGAGACCGCCAAGCTCAAGGGCGTGCCCCTCCGCACACACATCACGGGACTCATGGGCATGGACGTGGCCACCGAGGCCACCGCCGTGTCCACGTCCCCCATCCCCGGGGGCGCCTGGGCCCTGCCTTCGGACTACACCGTGAAGGACGGGGGCAAGGAGATGAAGGAAAGCCTGAAGGGGAAGCGGTAGACTGGGCGGGGGCCCCAGCTATTCAGATGGGGGCCCCCTTCCTTCGGAATCCCCATGAACGCCCAACCCTCCTTTGATGATGGCCTGGACCGGCTGGAGGCCTTGGTCCAGCAGCTGGAGTCCGGCAGCCTCAGTCTCGAGGAGGCCCTGGCCCGCTTCGAGGAGGGCGTCCAGCTGAGCCAGGCCCTCCAGAAGCAGCTGGCCGAAGCCCAGCGCCGGGTCGAGGTCCTGAAGGCGGGTCTGGGCGGCGAGTATCGGGCCGATCCCCTGGACGAGGGGAAGGACGGTCGATGAGCGGGGCCGCCTCGCAGGTCCAGGCCGACCTGGACCGCTTGTTGCCGCTGCTGGATGCCGCCCTCACGGCCCCCTTCCGGGAGGGCGAGGCCGCCCGCCTGGGCGAGGCCATGCGCTACAGCCTGGAGGCCGGCGGCAAGCGCGTGCGGCCCGTCCTTTGCCTGCTGGCCTGCGAGGCCGTGGGCGGCACGGCAGACCAAGCGCTGCCCGGCGCCCTGGCCCTGGAGTACGTCCACACCTATTCGCTCATCCACGACGACCTGCCCGCCATGGACGACGATGACCTCCGCCGCGGGCGGCCCACCAACCACAAGGTCTACGGCGAAGGCCACGCCATCCTCGCGGGCGACGCCCTGCTCACCGAGGCCTTCGGCGTGCTGGCCTCGGCGGATCTGGATCCCACCCGGCGGGCCGAGACCCTGGCGCTGCTGGCCGAGGGCGCGGGCTGGCGCGGCATGGCCGGCGGCCAGGCGCTCGACCTGGAAGGAGAGAGGCTCGCCACCTACGACCTGGATCACCTGCGCCTTATCCACCGCCTCAAGACCGGCGCCCTCCTGCGGGCCTCGCTGGAGATCGGCGCCGTGCTAGGGGGTGCCGCCCCCGCGGAACGGGCCGCCCTGCGCGCCTACGGTGAGGCCATCGGGCTCGCCTTCCAGATCCAGGACGACATCCTGGACGCCACCGCCACCGACGCCGACCTGGGCAAACGGACCGGGAAGGATGCGGGCAGGGGTAAGATCACCTACCCTTCGCTCCTGGGCCTCGATGGAGCCCGCAAAGCCCTGAGTGAAGCCACCGAGACCGCCCTATGCCATCTAGCAACCCTTCCCAATCGCAATTCCTTGACAGCCTGGGCCCGCTATCTGGCCCAGCGGGCGAAGTAGGAACCAAAGTGGAGACCCCTTCCAGCCCCTACCCCCTGCTCGATTCTCTGGCGGCCCCCCAGCAGATCCGCCATTTCACCCTGGACCAGCTCGAGCGGCTCGCCGCCGAGGTGCGGGCCTTCATCATCACCTCCGTCTCCGAGACCGGCGGCCACTTCAGCTCCAACCTCGGCACGGTCGAGCTGACCGTGGCCCTCTTCCACCACTTCGACTTCCTCCAGGACCGCATCGTGTGGGACGTGGGCCACCAGGCCTACCCGCACAAGATCCTCACGGGCCGCAAGGACCGCTTCCCCACCCTGCGCCAGCACCACGGCCTGTCGGGCTTCCTCAAGCGGGACGAGAGCCCCTACGACCACTTCGGCGCGGGCCACGCCAGCACCAGCATCTCCGCCGTGCTGGGCATGGCCAAGGCGCGGGACCTCCAGAAGCAGGAGCACGCCTGCATCGCCGTCATCGGCGACGGCTCCATGACCGCGGGCATGGCCTTCGAGGGCCTCAACCAGGCGGGCTACCTGGAGGCGAAGAACTTCCTGGTGATCCTCAACGACAACGACATGAGCATCAACCCCAATGTGGGGTCGCTGCAGGGCTACCTGAACCAGATCATGTCCGGCCAGTACTACCAGCGTTGGCGGGACCGCATCGAGCACGCCATCAAGGCCATCCCCCTGGAGGGCCTGAGCAAGGGCGTGGCCAAGGCCGCCAAGTGGAGCGAGGAGAGCTTCAAGCGCCTCATGGTGCCCGGACTGCTCTTCGAGGATCTGGGCTTCCGCTACATCGGGCCCGTGAACGGCCACGACGTGAACGCCACCTCCAAGGCGCTGGCCGAGGCCAAGGAGAAGATGAAGGAAGGTCCTGTCCTGCTCCATGTGCAGACCAAGAAGGGCTATGGCTATGAGCCCGCCGTGCAGGACCCCCTCAAGTGGCATGGCGTCACTGCCTTCGACGCCGAGGCCGGCGAGATCATCAAGGTCCAGGGAGACCCATCGAAGCCCGCCCCGCCCAGCTACACCAGCGTCTTCGGCAAGGCCCTCGTGGAGCTGGCGAAGAAGGACGAGAAGATCGTCGGCATCACGGCCGCCATGCTGGACGGCACGGGCCTGAACCTGTTCCAGAAGGCCTTCCCCGACCGCTGCTTCGACGTGGGCATCGCCGAGCAGCACGCCGTCACCTTCGCCGCGGGCCTGGCGGCCCAGGGCATGCGGCCCGTGTGCGCCATCTACAGCACCTTCCTCCAGCGGGGCTTCGACCAGGTGGCCCACGATGTCTGCATCCAGGATCTGCCCGTGACCTTCGCCCTGGACCGGGCGGGCATCGTGGGCGCCGATGGCCCCACCCACCACGGCCTCTACGACCTGGCCTACCTGCGCTGCCTGCCCAACATCATCCTCATGGCCCCCAAGGATGAGAACGAACTGCGGCGCATGCTCATGACGGCCCTGTACTGTGGGCACCCCGCCGCCCTGCGCTACCCCCGGGGCAATGGCCTGGGGGTGGCCCTGGAGGAACCCATCACGGCCCTGCCTGTGGGCAAGGCCGAGCTGCTGCGCGAAGGCGACGCTCTGCTGCTCTGCGCCCTGGGCGCCATGGTGGAGCCGGCCCTGCGGATCGCGGAAGCCCTGGCGGCGGAGGGCGTTTCCTGCGCCGTCATCAATGCCCGGTTCGTGAAGCCTCTGGACGAGGCCCTCATCCATGCCTGGGCCGGCCGTTGCAAGGCCGTGGTCACCCTTGAGGAGGGCTGCGCGCCCGCCGGCTTCGGCGGCGCGGTGGCCGAATCCCTGGCGGATGCGGGGCTGACCCGCCCCCTGCTCCGCTGCGCCGTAGCCGACCATCTGGTCCACCATGGCGACCCTAAGCGCCTGCTGGAAGAAGAGGGTCTCGGCCCCAAGGCGCTCGAAGGCAGGATCCGGAAATTCTTCCGTGACATCTAAGTAAAACCTTGCGAAAAGCCCCCGGCATTCCTATGGTTGGTCCCAACCCGCCGTGGCAGCGTTCACATTCCAGAGGCTCTCGTGAGGTCACTTCCTATCTACGCGTCCATCCTGGGCGCCCTTCTCTGCTTAACTCCCGTCACCGGGTCCGCCCAGGCCTGGGATGCCGCCGTCAAGGCCACCAGCTGGGCCAAGCAGGACAAGGATGATTCCTTCACATTCTATGAGGCTCAAGGGCGCGCCCTGCATACCTGGGCCCGGGATGGCGGCCTCATGGGCACCCTTCCGCTCGGGAAGCTCGACGGCGAGCCCGATCGCTGGGTGATCGACCCCCGCAACGCCGCCTGGGTCGCGCATGGCACCTCCCTGACCCACATCGACCGGACCGGACGGACCATGGGCAGCGTGAAGATCCCCGCCGAGGTCGGCGACGTCTGCTGGGACGCGGTGGGCATGATCCTCTCCTACCGCACCATTGAGCCCTACATCGAGAAGCGTGACTTCCGCAACGCCGAGGTGATCTGGTCCTTCGGTGCCAAGCCGGCGAAAAAGGATGGCCCCACCCCCCAGAATCGTCGCCCCCTCGCGCTGGATGACAGCGGCAATGTGCTGATGGCGGACGGAAGCGCCCCGAACCTCAGCATCCTGGACGCCAACACCGGAAAGAAGGTCGGGGAGACCGCCCTGCGCTTCCATGGGGCTCCCGCCCCGGCGCTGGAGGGCGAGACCGCCAGCCGCGGCCCCCTGGCGGTCTGGGTGGGCAAGGGCGTGATCTTCGCCGCCCTGAAGGCCGCCCAGGTGCCGGCGGCCCAGCGGGGGACCCTCCAGGGCCTCGTGCTGGCCCGGCTCGACCTGCCCGGCGCCAGCCTGGAATTCCTCCCCACCGGCCTGGATGAAAGCCACCTCCTCGTGGGGATCCTCGATTCCGATGCCGTGTTCGTCAACCCCAAGGGCGGCCTGATGTTGGTGAAGATCAAGTAGCCCGGGTGCCCCTCCAAAAGAGCATTCACCGGGCCTGGTTCAGCACTCGCTCCCGGTCCAGGTAGGGGATGGTCCGCCAGGCGTTGGGGACCGCCGGGTTCAGGGTGGGACGGGCCAGGACGTAGGCCAGCAGCAGGTTGCGCTGAGAGGTTTCGGTCACCAGGTCCGGGGTCCCCTTGAACCCGATGGCCTCCATGTAGCCGCCTCCACCCCACAACCGGTAGGTGGTGAGCGCCAGAGTGAAGGTCTGCTGGGGCTTCACGGGCTGGCCCTGGAAGCTGAGGTTGACCACCCGGCTGCCGATGGGCCGGCCCAGGTTCAGCGCGTAGGCGACACCATCCACCGTATCGAAATCATGGATGGGCACCTCGCGGTTGTAGAGCTCCGGCTCCCAGCTGTAGGAGTAGTGCCGCGCCGCGTGCTCAAGATAGGCCTTGAGCTGGGCGCCGCTGATGCGGATGCGCGCCACCTGGTTCTCATAGGGCGCCAGGGCGTAGAACTGCCGCACGCTGGTGGGGCCCTTGGGGATGAAGAGCCGCGCGCCGGGACTGGCGGCGGCGGACAGCTGGGCTCCGGTGGCCTGCCGCTGGACCTGGTGGAGCACCTGCATCAGCGGCGTGTCCTCCATGCGGGACCAGCGGCTGTCGAGGTCCACCAGCAGGTTGGTGGCCGCCGTGTCCAGGTAGCGGTCCGTGGCGGCGCGCAGCTCCGCGGTCAGACTCAGCACCTCCGGGTCCGCGGGCGTATCGGTCTCCGGGCGGACCAGCCGGCCCTGGATCGAGGCCACGCGCCAGCGGCCCTTCTCCTTCCGGAGGCCCAGGTCCAACACCGCCAGGGCCCGCCCGTAGACCTGGGCCTGGAGGATGGGGATGCCCTTGTGCTCGGTCTGGATGGCCTGATGCGTGTGGCCCGTGAGGATGGCATCCAGCCCCGGCACCTGGTCCGCCAGGCGCAGGGCCGCGTTCTCGTCGCCGGGCCCGCCGTCCACCTTCCCCAGGCCCGAGTGGACCAGGGCCACCACCACGTCGGCCTTCTCCTTCTCCCGCAGGCGGGGCACCAGCTCCCGGGCCGCGGCCACGATGTCCTGGAACGCCAGGTCCGCCACGTTCCGGGGTCCGGCCAGGGCCGCGGTCCGAGGCGTGGTGAAGCCCACCAGGGCCACCCGCACCCCGCCCGCGGTCACCAGGACGTGGGTGGGAAAGGCGTGGGCGCCCTTGGCGGTCAGGGTGTTGGCGGACAGGAAAGGGAACCTCGCCTGCTTCTCCACCTCCCGCAGCAAATCCAGGCCGAAGTCGTACTCGTGGTTGCCCACGGCCATGGCGGAAAAACCCAGGGCATTCATGATCGCCACGCTGGGTTCGGGCAGATCCCGGCGCAGGGTATTCCGCACATAGTTCAGTGGCTCGCCCTGGAGGGTGTCGCCACAATCCACCAGGATCGTGTCCGGGTTCAGGGCCCTCTGGCGGCGGATCAGCGTGGCGAGCTTCGCCCAGCCCTGGTTCGCGGGCTGGAGGTTGAAGGTCTCCTCGGCCATCACGTGCCCGTGCATGTCCGTGGTCCCAAGAATCTGAATCCGGGCCTCTTGAGCCTGGAGGCCCAGGGCGATCAACAGGATTCCTAGCCAACGCCGCATGCAGCCTCCGGGGCCAGCCGCCAACCCGTGGTTGGATGGGACCGTCTTCAAGGGTAAACTTTCCCTTCACCCAAGGATGCCCCCTCTTTTCGGAGCCCCCCATGCAAGAAGTCCAGATCAAGGCCCCCAAGCACGAATTCACGCTGCTTTGCGACGATATTCGTCAGGAAACAGGCGGTAAGACCTCTCTGATGGGCCTGTACGACCATCACATCGTGGTGCCCCAGGTGCCCTTCACCCTGCCCAAGGTGTGCTTCTACACCCGGTTCTCCCGCATGGACGGCCAGTTCAAGTTCGGCTTCTCCATCGTGAGCCCCACGGGCGACCGCAAGGACGTGATCCGCGACAGCGACGTGCAGATCCCCGACGGCGCCAAGGAAGGCACCTTCAACGTCATCGCCAGCCCCTTCGAGGTGACCGCCGAAGGCGTCTACGAGGTGATCATCGCCCTCACCAAGGGCGCCGACCGCTTCGAGTACGTCTACAAGTTCGCCATCTCCGACGCCAGCCGCCTCCAGGCCGAGTACGAGAAGGCCATGGCCGAGGCCGGCCAGACCACCGGAAATTAGTCTTCGGTCCAGATCCTTCAATCCTCAGCACGGCGCCCCGGTGGGGCGCCGTTGCTTTTAGACTGAGGACTGAAGACTGATCCCTGGGGACTTCCTTGAACGACCGCTACGCCAAGCAACGTATCTTTCTCGGCCGCGAGGCGGACGAGGCCTTGCGTTCCAAGCGGGTGGCGGTGCTGGGCCTTGGCGCTCTGGGTTCGGTCATCGCGCCCTGGCTGGCCCGGGCGGGGGTAGGCCACCTCACCCTCATCGACCGTGACCTGGTTGAGCAGAGCAACCTCCAGCGCCAATTGCTGTATGGTGAATCGGACCTGGGGCGCCCCAAGGCTGAAGTAGCCGCGGAGCGGTTGCGTGAAGCCAATTCGAGCATCGAATTGGCTCCCGTCGTGGCCGATCTCACCAGCGGCAACGCCCGGGAGCTGCTGTCTGGCTTTGACCTCATCTGCGACGGCACGGACAACTTCGAGGCCCGCTTCCTCATCAACGACGTGGCCATCCTCACCGGCACCCCCTGGATCTACGCCGGGGCCATCGGCGGCGAGGGCGTGGTCTGGCCCCTGAACCCACCCCACACACCTTGCCTGCGCTGCCTCATCGAAGAGCCCCCTGCCGGCGGCGATGTGGATACCTGCGACAGCGCCGGCGTGCTGGGCCCCGCCGTGGGCGTCATCGCCAGCTGGGCGGCGCTGGAGGCCATCAAGTCGCTCACAGGCAGGCCCCCCCACACCGACCTGGTGCGCTTCGACTTCTGGCACGACGAGCGCCAGTTCCTGAAGCCCCCGAAAGCCCGCTGCCGGTTCTGCACGGAGCAGGTCACGGAGTTCCTGGATGCCCGCTGGACCCTCAAGGCCAGCGCCCTCTGCGGCCTGGAGGGCGTGCAGATCCGCGTGAACCCGCCCGGGAAGCTGGATCTCGCCGCCTTGAAGACCCGCCTCGAAACCCGCACCCGCAGTCCCTGGAAGCAGACCGGGATGATGCTCAAGGGCCACGAGGGCGCCGACGAGATCACCCTCTTCGCCGACGGCCGCGCCCTCGTCCACGGCCCCATGACCCCCGAGCGCGCCCGCAGCTGGTACACGGAGGTCGTGGGGTGCTGAGGGTCCTTATGGATTACCATTGCCAAACCCTGTGAGGCACAAATGATCCGATCCATTAAGATACGAGGATTCAAAAGCCTAAAAGACGTCTCCCTCAAACTCGGGAATCTGAATCTCTTTGTGGGTACGAATGCAAGCGGGAAGAGCAATTTCCTTGATGCGCTCCGTGTCCTCCAAGGAGTGGGTTACGGATTTACTATCGATGAAATTCTGAATGGAAAGCCGAAAGGGGCTTCTAGCGTGAAGTGGGATGGAATCCGCGGTGGTAGCGACCGTGCCGCTTATCTCGGAAATCAAGAAAAAATGGACCTGATCGGATTTGTCGTGGAATTTGAAATCCCGGGCAGCAAGACTCCCGGAATATATTCCATTCAAATCGCTCCCAAAGGGGGGCGCGTCTTTCAAGAGAAGCTGACCCACGCAACTAAGGTCATCTTCAACAGTGAGCCACTGGAAGACCCTTATTCTCCTGCTATCCAGGTCAGCTACACACAGAAAAAAACTGGGCCCAAACCCAAACTGCCATTCGAAAAAAACCGTCCGGTCCTGCACCAGCTACTTAAAAGGCCGGAATGCCACGAAGAACACCGCCCCATTTTAGAAACATGCATCAACACTTTGAGCGATATTCAACGGGTCGACCCGTCCCCAGCCATTCTTCGTGGATATTCTCAGGCCCAGCACGTGCGAAGAATGGGTGAACGAGGCGAGGATTTTTCTGCGCTGATCAGAACGATCGATTCAGACGAGAAAGCGCGAAAAGCCTACCTTTCTTGGCTGAAGGAACTTCGGCCATCCGAACTCGATGACTTCAAGTACATCAAAGGCCCGCTTGGCGAAGCCCTATTCGCTTTAGTGGAGGGAGGCACTGAATTCCCAGCGCCAGTTCTTTCTGATGGTACCCTCCGTTTTTCAGCCATAACTGCTGCGTTTTTCCAGCCCGACAAACCTGCTCTCCTCACTCTGGAGGAGATCGAGAATGGAATCCACCCCAGCCGAGTTCGTCTCCTGGTGGAGTTGTTACGATCGCGCGCGGATCAGGGCACCCAAGTAATCGCGACTACCCATTCTCCTGTCGTTCTGGCTTGGCTTGATGAGAAAGAATACAGCCACACATTCTTCTGCCACCGGGACGAAACGACGGGTGCTTCTACCATCACCCCTCTTTCAGAAGTCCCGGATTTTATGGACATCGTAAGAAAGCAGCCAATCGGCGATCTCTTTGCTGAAGGTTGGCTTGAAGGTGCGCTGTGAGTTTTAGGGTACTGGTCGTTCCAGAAGACCCGACACACAACGGATATTTGTTACGCCCTCTAGTCGAAAAACTTATGGAGATCTGTGGAAAACCAAATGCGAAAGTTTCTGTACTTACAAATCCCCGTCTTCAAGGCTACGAACATGCCAAACGCTATCTCCAAGAAGAAGCACCGACCGCTTATCACCATGTGGATCTAGTCCTCTTCCTGCCCGACTCGGACGGGAAAGACCGTGGAGCCGAGCTAACGGCATTGGAGGCCACTGCGCAAGGAAAAGGGCTGCGGCTTCTCTGCTGCGCGGCTGTCGAGGAAGTCGAAACTTGGCTTCTTTCTGGCCATGTGGAGAAACTTCAGATGAACTGGAACTCCATTCGTAATGATGTTTCCGTTAAGGAAAATATCTTTCGGCCCTTTCTCTCTCAGTATGGAGATGCTGATGCAGCCGGGGACGGACGAAAAGAATTGATGGAGGAAGGACTCCGAAGCTTCCAAGGGGTCCTCCAGCGTTGTCCTGAACTCGATTCATTACGAGAACGGATCTCAGCATTTCTTGGCGACGCCTGATGAAACTCCTTCTGGCCTCCCGCAACACCGGCAAGCTGCGCGAGTTCGCGGAGCTGCTGCCGGGCGTTACGCTCGTTCCCTGGCCCGTGGAGGCGCCGGAGCTGCCGGAGACTGGCGCTTTTTTTCAGGACAACGCGCTGCAAAAAGCGGAAGGCGCGCGGACCTGGTGGATCGAGCACGGCAGGCCACCCGTGGACGGCGTGCTGGCGGACGATTCGGGGCTTTGCGTGGACGCGCTCTGGGGCGGCCCAGGCGTGCTGAGCGCCCGCTTCGCGCCGGACCTGCCCGCCTACCGCGACAAGAACCGCCGCCTGCTGGCCATGCTGCCTGACGACGCGAATCGCAGGGCCCGGTTCGTCTGCGTGTTGGCTTACGCACCGATGGAAGGCGAGCCCCTCACGGTCGGCGGCGCGGTGGAAGGCACGCTGGCGTTCGATCACTGCGGTGAGGGGGGCTTCGGCTACGATCCCATCTTCCTCCCCGATGGATACGACCGCACCTTCGGTGAGCTGCCTTTGGAGATCAAGCACACCCTCAGCCACCGGGCCCGGGCCTGCGCGGCCCTGCGCGAACATTTGGCCAGACTTCCGCGCTAGCGTGGAGACATGAGCTGGAAACGTGATCCCCGGACCTGGCTGGCCATCGCCGGCGTGCTGCTGCTGTGGTCCTCGGCCTTCGCAGGCATTCGGGCGGGCCTGCGGATCACATCCCTGGGCACACTCGGCGCGGACGGGTACGGTCCAGGCGAGCTCGCCCTGCTCCGCTTCGGAACGGCCTCCGCCGTCCTGGCCCTGTACGCCCTGGCCACGCGGATGCGGATGCCGGAGCGGGGTGACCTGCCCATGATCGTGCTGGCGGGCTTCCTGGGCATCAGCGTCTACCACGTGGCCCTCAACTTCGGCGAGGTGACGGTGCAGGCCGGCGCTGCTTCCCTGCTCATCGCCGCCGGCCCCGTGTTCACCGCCCTGCTCTCCGCCCTCTTCCTGGGGGAGCGCCTCACGCACTACGGGTGGGGCGGCATCCTCGTCGCGTTCACCGGCGTCGCGCTCATCGCCCTGAGCAGCGGCAGGGGCCTGCGCTTCACGCCCGGCGCCCTGCTCATCCTGCTGTCTGCGGCCGTGGCCGCCGTCTATTCCATCCTGTCGAAGCGGAGCTTCCGGCGCCATTCCGCGCTCGCGTTCACCTGTTATTCCATCTGGGCCGGCACGCTGCCCATGCTCGTGTTCCTGCCCGGCCTCCTCCATAAAGCGCCTCTGGCCGCGCCCTCCGCGACGCTGGCGGTGGTCTACCTCGGCATCTTCCCCGGGGCCATCGCCTACGTGCTCTGGAACCTCGCCCTCTCCCGCATGCCCGCCTCACTGCTGTCCAGCTTCCTGTACCTCTCCCCGGTGCTGGCCAGTGGCATTGCCTGGCTTTGGCTCGGCGAGGTGCCCTCGCTCCTCACGGTCCTGGGTGGGGCCATCGCCATCGCAGGCGTGATCCTCGTGCAGACGAAGGGCTACCGTGCCGCCGCATCCTAGAGAAAGAGCCGCGGATCCACCCGGGCGTTGTTGAGGCTGAGGGACCAGTGCAGGTGGGGGCCCGTGGCCCGGCCGGTCATGCCGACCTCGCCCAGTAGGTCGCCCGTCTTCACCACCTGCCCCTGCTTCACGGTGATCTTCGACAAGTGGGCGAAGAGACTCACCACCCCTTCGCCGTGGGCCAGGAACACGGCATTGCCGCTGAAGAAGAAGTCGCCTGTGAGCACCACCACGCCCGCTGCGGGGGCGCGCACGGCCTGGCCCGCGGGGGCCTTGATGTCGAGGCCCGCATGGGGCGCCCGGGGCTCGCCGTTGAAGACCCGGCGCAGGCCGAAGGAACTGGTGAGGCCGCCCGGTGTGGGTTGGTGGAAACGCAATGAAGGCACAAGCCCCTCCGGCCACGCCTTCCAGGCCGGCGCCATCAGCGCCTGCTCCCGGGCGATGCGCGCCTCGTCCTCGGCGTTGGGAGTCACCTGCCGCTGATCCTTGAGGTGGAGGCGCTGCTCGGGATACCGCTTGGGCTTGATGGTGAAGGGCACCGCCTGGCCGTCCACGTCGACCGCATCCCGACCGGGCTTCGCGCTCAGCGGGATGCCCACCACCGCCTGCCAGCCCCGGAGGTTCCGCCGCGTCAGCACCGGCTCCCCGCGATAGGTCACCGAGGGCGCCGCTTCCTTGCCTGGAATGGGGATGACCGCCACGCCGCCGGGCGCCGGGGAAGGCTTGAAGGGAAGCGGGCCCGGCTCCGCGCCGATAACTCCGGAGCCGGTCACCGCCGCGATCAGCAGAACCCCAGACCGCCCGGCGCTGAGGCATCGAGTCGGGGTCATTCCGGGACCTCGCCGGTGTCTCCGGCCGGGGAAGCCGGGAGTCCGTGCCCGGTGGCCATCGGCTCGGGCATGGCCTCCACGCTGAACCCCACCTCCCGCATCTTCACGGCGTCCTGGTAGGCGACGAGGACGGCGTTGCGGATGCGGAGGTAGGAGGTCTCGGTGACCTTGGTGTTGAAGGTGACTGCCGCCACGAGGTAGTCCCGGCCATCGGGCATGGTCTGCGGGGCGCTGACCTGGATCTGGGGCTGCATGATGGTGGCGGAGCTGCCTTCGCGGAGGCGGGTGGATAGGGTCTCGCACCAGGCCTGCAACTGGGGCGTGAGGGCGCGCCCCTGCTCCGGCGATGCCACCATCACGCGGCCATAGAGGGTGAAGAACAACCGCAGCTGCGGCGGATCGAAGGAATGGTTCAGGTACCCTGACATGCTGGCGATCTGCTGGAAGTCCTTCAGCAGGGCCTGGAGCTTGGCACTGGGGGCGGCTGGCATCAGGGCGCTCCGTAACCGTACTTGGCAACCAGCAGGCCGAGCCGCTTCCCGGCATCCTCGGTCACGGCCTCGTGGGCGGTGTAGAGGGCGACCTTTAGGGCCTCGCCGCAGGCGCAGGGCCGCGGCCTGGCGGATAGCTCGGGCACCACTTTGCGGAGCAGACGCTGAGCCTTGTCCACGTTGGCGTGCATGACCTCCAGCACCGAGGCGGCGTCCACGCCCTCTTCCTCCTCGCGCCAGGCGTCGTAGTCCGTCACCAGGGCGATGCAGGCGTAGCAGAGCTCGGCTTCCCGGGCCAGGCGGGCCTCGGTCACCTGGGTCATGCCGATGAGGTCCGCGCCCCAGCTCTGGTGCAGGCGGCTTTCGGCGCGGGTGGAGAAGGCCGGGCCCTCCATGCAGACATAGGTGCTGCCGCCCTCGATGGGGATGGACAGAGACTGCCCCACCGAGAGCAGGGCCTTGGACACATGAGCGCACACGGGTTCCGCGAAGCTCACGTGGGCCACCAGCCCCTCGCCGAAGAAGGTGTCCTGGCGGTGCCGGGTCTTGTCGATGAACTGGCTCACGAGCCGCAGCTCACCCGGCTTGTGGCGGGCCTGGAGGCTGCCCACGGCCGAGACCGAGATGAGGCGTTCCACGCCGAGCGACTTGAGCGCCCAGATGTTGGCGCGGTAGTTCACCTCGCTGGGGGTGAAGCGGTGCCCCTCGCCATGCCGGGCGAGGAAGGCCACGGGCGCGCCGTCCAGGGTGCCGAGGTGCACGGGCCCCGAGGGCGCGCCGAAGGGAGTCTGCACCAGTTCCGTCCGATCGAGGGACAGCCCCTCCATCCGGTAGAGTCCACTGCCGCCGATGATGCCGATGGGTGCTCGCATGGGACCATTCTACTTGCGGATGCCACGGATGCCGTGTTTCCCTGGAGGCCTGACAATTTCGTGCTGGATGCACGGGAAGCAGGTGTGACCCCTGCGCTGCCCCGCAACGGTATGCACCACGCCCACGCGTCACCGGGTGTGAGACCTCAAGTCCGAGTCACTGGGATCGTCCCGGGAAGGCTCGGAGGGCGCCGAAAGGTTCCTGTCGCGTGCGAGCCCGGAGACCGGTCCCGCACCTCACCCCCCGTCGTGGGAACGGGCTGGGCCGCCATCCCCTCGGGATCCGCCCCAGCCGCCATGACGTCATGCGTGGAGGCATGATGGGTTCTGCCCGCATTCTCTTCTCTCTGGCGGCCATGTCCGCCCTCTCCATGGCTGCCGAGGCCGACCGGAAACCGGCCGAGGCGACGGTCACCGTAAGCGCCGAGGCCCAGCCCGTGGCGGTCGTCCGCACCCCAGCCCCCGTGCGCATCGTCGAAGCCGAGGAGCTGGCCCGCCTGGGCAGCCGCACCCTGGCGGATCTGCTGGAGGTCCTCCAGCCCGGCGCCGTGATGGGCACGGGCGGCACCGGCAAGCAGGCTTCGGCCTTCCTCAACGGCACCCTCAGCCGCAACGTGGTGGTGCTGCTGGACGGCCTGCGGCTGAACGATCCCACCGCCCTCAGCCCCGACCTGGGGGCCCTCAGCCTGGTGGGCATCGAGCGCGTGGAACTGATCCTCGGCCCCTCCTCGGTCCTCTACGGCAGCGACGCCATCGGCGGCGTCATCGCGCTCACCAGCGTGGGCCGCGGCGCCGAGGGCTGCCATGGCCAGGCCGGCCTGAAGATCGGCACGGACGGGCTGCTGGGCGGCACGGCCCAGGTGCAGATCATGGGACCTCGCGGCTGGATTGCCGCCGGCGCCGAAGCCCAGAGGCAGGAGAGCGGCTTCCCCGATGACGCCTTCCGCCAGGCGGGCGGCTTCCTTCGGATGGGCACGAAGCTTGGCGAGGCGGATGTGGCGGCCTTCTACCGCAACAGCGGCCAGACGGCCTCCGTGCCCTTCACCACCTCCGGCTGGCCCGCGGCCCGCAGCTATGAACCCCAGCGGGAGATGCGCACCCGCCAGGAGAGCTGGGGCGCCAGCCTGCGCTGGCCCCTCGCCCCCGGACTCGTACTGGAGAACACCCTCCAGGCCCTGGAGGGCCGCACCGGCGACCCCAGCGGGCCCAAGCGACAGCAGACGGATCGCGACTTCCGCCGCGTGGAGGACCAGCTCACCCTGCACTGGGCGCCGGTCTCCACCTTCCGCCTGTCGGGCCGCCTCGAAGGCCGCGAGGACACCAGCCACGCCCAGAATTACTACGACCCGGCCACCTACGCCGCCGTGCAATACCGCGGCGAGGGCCGTGACCTGGCCGGGGCCCTGGAGATGCGCTGGACCCTCGCCGAGGGCCTCGACTGGGTGGCGGGTCTGCGCCGTGACGCCGGCCACCGCGACCTCACCCGTTACGACTCGGGCCTGCGCAGCCGCGCCGGCAGCGCCGAGGCGGGCACCTGGCGCACGGGCCTCAACTGGGTGGTCGCGCCCGAGCTGCGCCTCTACGCCAGCGCGGGCCAGGGCTTCCGCATGCCCAACACCACGGAGTTCACCCTCAACGCCCAGGCGGCCAGCCAGGATGGCGTGGCCTACCCGATCCTGCCCGAGCGCAGCCGCACCGTGCAGGCCGGTGCCACAGGCCAGTTTGCGGGCCACTGGGAGTACCGCCTGGAGGCCCAGCGCACCCGCATCTCCGACCTGCTGGCCTATGTCTACGACACCAGCTTCGCGTTTCCGCCCCTGTTCACGTCCCACTACGCGAACCAGGGTTCCATCCGGGCCCAGAGCCTGGAAGGCGCCCTGGGCTGGCGCGGCGGCGAGGCCGTGGCCTACGGCTGGGACCTCATCCTCCGCAGCCAGGAAACCCGCGATCTCGACCACAACACGGACGGCGGCCGCTTCGGCCAGCAGAACTCCGCCATCCTGCGGCACCCCTTCTTCACCGCGGCCGTGGCGGGCTTCGTCCAGGCGAAGACTTGGCGCGCCGATGCGCGCCTCGCCCGCGTGGGGCCCCGCTACGACCTGAACGACACCACCTACGAGGTGCTCAGCACCCGCAAACCCTACCGCGACCTCAGCCTGGGCCTCTCCCACGAGCCCGTGCAGCACCTCACGCTGGCCCTCCGCGGTGAGCACCTGCTCCAGCGGAAACAGACCGTCCAGGATTGGCTCGGCGGCCGCTACGATCAGGAGGGCGACGCCAGCCTGGTCTACGGCTTCCCCGCTCCCGGGCCCCGCTGGACCCTGGCCGCGACCTGGAGGTGGTAGTGCGACGCTGGCTTGCCTTCCTGCTGTTGGCCGCGCTGCCGCTCCTGGCGGCCCGGCCGCAGCGGGTGGTGAGCCAGGCCGTGGGCACGGACGAGCTGCTGCTGGCCCTGGCGGATCCCGGCCAGATCGCCGCCCTGAGCCACATCGGGCGGGACGCGCGATTCAGCGTCGCGGCCGCCGAGGCCCAGCGGTTCCCGGCCCTCAAGGACAGCGACGCGGAAAGCGTGCTGCGCTTCCGGCCCGATCTGGTGCTGGCCGCCAGCTTCACCCGCCCCGAGACCCTGGCCCTGCTCCGGCGGGCCGGGGTCCGGCTCGTGGTGCTGGACCGCTTCGACTCACTGGAGGATGTCTACGCCAGCCTCCGGATCGTGGGCCGCGAGTTGGGCCAGGAGGCCCGCGCCGAGGCCCTCATCGCCCAGTGCCGCGGCCGGGTGCAGAACCTCGCCGATCGACTCCAGGGGGCCCGCCCCGTCCGGGTGCTCACCGCCGGGGCCTACCCCTTCACCGCCGGATCCGGCACCACCTTCCAGGATCTCTGCGACCACGCGGGGGCTCTGAATGTGGCGGCCGAGGCCGGGCTCAAGGGCCACGCGCCCACGCCCTCGGAGAAGCTGCTCACCTGGAACGCCGAGGTGCTGGTGATTTCCGGGGACCGGCCCGACGGGTCGGATACCCGCGCACGGCTGGCGGAGATACCCCACTACCGCGTCCTGCCCGCCTTCAAGGCCGGACGCTTCGTGGCCATCCCCGGCGCCCTCATGTCCAGCGTCTCCCATCGCCGCATCGAGGCCTACGAACGCCTCGCCCGGGCCCTGCATCCCGAGCGGTTCCGGTGAGAACCCGCCTGGCCATGCCCGTCCTCGTGGCGCTGCTGGCATTGGCCTTCCTGGCCTCGCTGGCCTTCGGCGAACTGCGGCTCTCCTATGCCCAGGTGCTGTCGGCCCTGACGGGTGGCGGGGATGACATCGCCCGCACGGTGGTGCGGGACTTCCGCCTGCCCCGGGCCCTGGTGGGCATGGCGGCAGGCGCGGCCCTGGGCGCCAGTGGCGTGGTCATGCAGGCCTTCTTCCGCAACCCGCTCGCCAGCCCCGGCCTGCTGGGCGTGAGCAGCGGCGGCGCCCTGGGGGCCGTGGCCGTGCTGGCCCTGGCCCCGGCCACGGGCTTCGCCGCCGCCACCCTCTGGGCCCTGCCCATGGCCTCCATCGTGGGGGCCTTCGGCGCCACGGGCGCCGTGCTGATGCTGGCCCAGCGGGGCGCGGGCACGGAGCGGCTGCTGCTCTCCGGCGTGGCTCTCAACGCGCTGCTCGGCGCCGGCACCAGCTTCCTGCTCACCACCACCGCCGGGCACTTCGAGGTGAACGCCCAGATCCTCTTCTGGCTCATGGGCGGCCTGGAGAGCCGCAGCTGGGAGCACGTCTGGATGGGCGTGCCGGCCATCGTCGCCGGCTGCCTGCTGCTGCTGCCCCTGGGCCGGGCCATGGACCTGCTGAGCCTGGGCGAGCAGAGCGCCCAGAGCCTGGGGGTGGATGTGCGCCGGCTCCGCCGCCAGCTCATCGTCCTCTCCACCATCCTCACGGCCCTGGCGACGGCCGTGGGCGGCATCATCGGCTTCGTGGGCCTGGTGGTTCCCCACGTCCTGCGCCTGGCCTTCGGCCCCGACCACCGGCGGCTGCTGCCCTATTCCATGCTGGGGGGCGCCGCCTTCCTCCTCGCCTGCGACCTCGTCACCCGCACCTTCCCCATCGGCCTGCGCCTCGGCGTCGTCACCGCCCTCGTGGGCGGGCCCTTCTTCCTCTGGCTGCTGCGGAGGCCGCGATGAGTGGAGTCCTCAGTCCTCAGCCCTCGGTCCTCAGTCGAAGTGCTGAGGCCGCATCGTGACCACTCCCGCCCTTCACGCCACCGACTTGTCCGTGCCCGGCCGGCTAGAGGCCGTGTCGCTGGAGCTCGGACCGGGTGAGCTGGTGGCGATGGTGGGTCCCAACGGGGCGGGCAAGTCCACGCTGATCCAGGCCTTGGCAGGCCTATTGCCTGCACATGGACCGGTCCATTGGAATGGACAGCCGCTGTCGCATATTTCCGTGGCTGAACGGGGGCGCTTGCTCGCCTGGGTGGGCCAGGAGACCCACTTCGAGTTCGCCTTCCCCGTGCGGGAGGTGGTGGCCCAGGGCCGCTATGCCTGGGGCGATGATCCCACCGGCGTGGCGGAGGCCCTCGCGGAGCTGGACCTCGCGTTTCTCGCGGATCGGCCCGCCACGCGGCTTTCCGGTGGCGAGCGCCATCGCGTGGGCCTGGCCCGGGCCCTGGCCACCCAGGCCCCCATCCAGCTCTGGGATGAACCCGTGGCCCAGCTCGATGTCCGGCACGCACTCGAAGTGATGCGGCTGGCCCGGCGCCTGGCCGATGGTGGCAGCACCGTGGTGGTGAGCCTCCACGACCTCCGTGCCGCCTACCGCTTCGATCGTGTGCTGGTGCTGGACCGCGGCCGCCTGGTGGGCGACGGCAAACCCCACGAAGTCCTCACCGCCGACCTCATCCGCCAGGTCTTCCGCGTGGAGGCTACCTTTGTGGAAAGCCTCGTGCCGGAGCTGCCTCCAACCTAGGCGCGCCTGCCCAGTGCCCATCCCAGCCCCACGGGCCCGGCCACGGTGGTGAGCAGGAGGGCGCCGATGATGCCCGCCTGGATATCGGGAGCCAGCAGGGGTGCCCCGTTCAGCTGGAGCTGGGCCCCCGTGGCCACGAAGATGAGGCCCACTTCGCCACGGGGCACCATGCCCCAGCCCACCACAGCCGCGCGGGTGCCCGGGCCGCCGCCGTAGCCGGCCACGAACTTGCCGACCACGCCCAGCGCCGCCAGCACCGCGGCAAAACCAAGGGTGGCGGGCTTGAAGAGGATGGAGGGGTCCACCTTCGCCCCCATCAGCACGAAGAAAAGGGGCGAGAGAACGGTGACCAGGGGATGCACCAGCTCCTCCAGCGTGTGCCGCTCGCGGCGCTCGAGATCCTCGATGTGGGCAGGTTCCAGGATGAGGCCCGCGGCATAGGCGCCCACGATGGAAGCCAGACCCGCGAGGCTGCCCAGCCAGGCCAGCAAGAACGCGAAGCCGAGGCCCAACGGGAGCAGCACCTGTTCGCCCCGGAAGCGGCTGGCGAGGCTGAACAGGTGGGGGGTGGCCAGGCGGCCCAGGGTGAAGGCCGCCGCCAGGAAGCCCAGGGCCAGCCCCAATGTCCTCATCAACTGGGGGCCGATGGACCCGCCTCCCGTGGCCGCGCCCACCATGCCCGTGACCGCCACCAGCACCAGCAGACCCAGCACATCGTCCACCACGGCGGCGCCCACGATGATGCGGCCCTCCAGGGAATCCGAGGCCCCCTTCTCCCGCAGCACCTGAGCCGAAATCCCAATGCTGGTGGCACTGAGGCAGGCGCCGATGAAGAGGTCCAGCACGAAGGGTGCGTCCCTGGGGAGCAGAAGCCAGGCTCCCGCCAGACCCGCAGCCATGGGGACCACCACGCCGATGAGGGCCACCCGCAGGGAGGCCATCCCCACCCTCAGCATCTGCGGCACCGTGGATTCCAGGCCCACCGCGAACATCAGCACCACCACGCCGAGGCCCCCCAGCAGCTCCGCGGCCGGCGAGGCCGCCACATCAGGAAACACGGACCACAGCTGATGCAGGGCCGTGAGCGCCAAGCCCACGGCCAGCTCCCCGGTGACGGCGGGCAGCTTGAGGCGCACCGCCAGTTCACCCCCGACCTTGGCGGACAGCCACAGCAGGGCCAGCAGCATCAGGATGCCGGCCAGCGGGTCGGAAGCCAGGAAGGCCAGGTGCATCGACGCCTCATCAAACCTGGAATGCAGGGTCCCCCATTCAACCATCCCGCCGGCCTCCTGGGGGGGCTTGGTCAGCCCACGGAGGGGGAGGACATGGGATCCCGGTTCAGCCACGGCAACTGATGGTTCAGCACCGAGCCCCGGGCCCGAGCGCAGGTGGTCACGCGGGTGTAGCCCCGCCAGTCATCGGTGAGGTAGGGCACCACCAGCAGCTGGACCCCCTGTTCCGCCTGGATGCGGGCCACCTCGGGGAACTGCACGTCGTAGCAGATGGACACCCCCATCCGCCCGAAGTCCGTCTCGAGAATGTGGATCTCCTGGCCGGGCTCGAACTGCCAGACGTGCCGCTCTGTGGGCGTGAGGTGCAGCTTGGGCTGGTGGACGGGGCCGTGGCCCGGGACGAAGATCGAGCCGAGGTTCACCCCGTAGAGGGTCTCACCCGCCGGATCGTGCGTGGACAGAGAGCCGTGTCCTCGGGAGTCCAAAGGCGCAGCTTGGGGAGTGAGGAACCTCGCCCGTCCATCCGCCTCCTTGGAAGCGTCGGGTCCGAGGATAACCCACTGCGCATGGACAGCCACGCAAGGGCAGAGGCACACTGGAACCATGGCCGACGAACCTGAGCGCAGAGGGAACGCGATCGAAGGCCCGCTCGCCCTGCCTTCCCGGCTGCGCAGCCTCCGGGTGCTCGCCCAGACGCGCCGCCTTGCCCTGGCGGTTCTTCCTTTGGGCGCGAGCATCGGTGTCGTGGCGGCCTTCGCTCTGACGGGCATCGAACGCTTCGAGGCGCAGCTCCAGGGGCACGGTTTCCGCGCCGCGGTGATGGTGGTCACGCCACTGATCGGCCTGCTGCTCACGGGCCTGTGGCTCCACGTGACCGGCCTTGGGGAAGTCTCTCTGGCGAACGACCTGGCGCAGGCCCGCCACCACCCTCTGGCTACCTTCCGGTTCCTCCCCAGCCTGGGCAAAGCCGCGGCCTGCGCCCTCACCATCGGTTTCGGCGGCAGCGCCGGCGTGGAGGGCCCCGCCCGCTGGCTGGGCGCCGCCGTAGGGGCGCAGTTCCATCGCCTCTTCCGCCGCCTGGCCCGGCGCTTCCGCTGGGCCCGGCGCCTGCTGGCCCAGCCCGGCGTCATCGTGATGGCAGGCTCAGCGGCGGCCCTGGCAGCGGTGTTCCGGGCTCCGATCTCCGGCGCTTTGTTGGCCACGGAGCAGGAGGGCGATCTCAGCGCGGACCGTCTGGCCCCGTCCCTGGCGGCCTCAGCCTCGGGATTCCTGGCCTTCATCGCGATCCGCGGGACCACGCCGCTCCTGGGCACCCAGCACGCCTATCACCTGATGGCCCGCGAGGTCTTCTGGGCCCTGCCCCTGGGCCTGACATGCGCCGTGGTCGCTTCCTTCTACCGGCGCCTGCTGCGCTTCGGCCGCCATCACTTGGGGCGCCTGCCCCTGGCCGTCCGCGGCGGCGTGGCGGGCCTGGGCCTCCTCCTTCTGGCCCTGCCCGGCGCCTGGCTCTGGCCGGGCCTGCCCGTCACCCAGGGCGGTGGCATCGAGCTGGTATCCCACCTGCTCCATGGCGGCACGCCGTCGACCCAGGCCCTGGCCTTCCTGGCACTGAAGCTGGCGGCCACCTCCCTCACCTTCGCCGGCGGCGGCGTGGGCGGCACCTGGCTGCCTTCCGTCACCATGGGCGCGGCCCTAGGCGCGGCCTTCGAAGCCTGGGCGGGCCTGGGCCAGCCGGGCCTCTTCGTCCTGGTGGGCACCAGCGCCTTCACAGGAGCCGTCCACCGCAGCCTCCTCACCCCGGTGGTCTTCCTGGCGGAGACCACGGGCCAGGCGGCCCTGGTGGTGCCCGCCCTGGTGGCCACCGTGGCCGCCTACCAGGCCACTCCGGCCGAGTAGCTGCTACCCCGGCTAGCCTGGACCATGCCCTGGACCGACTTCGCCGCGTGGACCGCCACCGCCCTGCTCCTCACGGGCTTGGTCATCCTGCGCCGCCACTGGGCGCGGCTGCCCTCGCTGGAGCCCGATCCCGCCCTGCCCGCGGAGCCGCCCGCCGTCTGCCTCTGCATCCCCGTGCGCGACGAGGCTCTGGAGCTGCCCGCCGCCCTGGATTCCTGGCTGGCCCAGGACTACCCCGCCCTGCGCATCGTCGTGGTGGATGACGGCTCCACGGACGGCAGCCCGGAGATCCTGCGGGCCCGGGAAGCCGCCCGGCCTGATCGCCTGCGGGTCCTCCGCAACGACACCCTGCCCCCGGGCTGGCTGGGGAAGAACCACGCCCTGGACCTGGCCTCCCGCCAGCCCGAGGCCCAGGGCGCCGAGTGGCTGCTCTTCGCGGATGCCGATGTGCAGGCCACGCCGGACCTGCTGCGGCGGGCCATGGCCTTCGCCCTGGCCCAGCCCACGGACATCCTGGCCCTGATCCCCGGTGTGGACGCGGTGAGCCCGGCGGAACGGGTGGTGCTCCCTCTCGCGGCCTCGGCCTTCCAGGTGCTGGTGCCGCCCCACCAGGTGCCCAACCCCCGACACCCGGCCTTCTGTGGCGTGGGCGGGTTCACCCTGGTGCGGCGGGAGGCCTACGAGGCCACGGGCGGCCACGCGGTGGCGCCCCTGGAGGCCATCGACGACATGATGCTGGCCTGGCGCATGAAGCGGGCCGGCTTCGTGAACCGGGTGGCCCGGGGCGGCCCCCACCTGCACTTGCGGATGTACCACGGCTTGGGCGAGCTGGTCCGGGCCATGCGGAAGAACGCCGCCGCCCTGCCCGCCTGGGGGCTCATCCCGGTCTTCCTTCCGCCCCTGGCGCTGGCCGCGCTCTCGCCCCTCTGGCTGCCCTTTGCCGGCCACCCGGGCCTGGCCCTGCTCCTCTGGCTCCTGGTGCCGGCCCTGGCGGGGGACGTGCAGCAGCGGATGACCGGGCGGCCCATGGACCTGCTCTGGGCCCTTTGGCCCCTGGACGCCCTGGTCCTGGCCGCGGGTACCGCCTGGGCCTTCGCCGACCGCCTGCGGGGCGTGAACCACTGGCGGGGCCGGGACGTGCGGTTGCGGTAGGCTGGTACCTCAGCCCCAGGGATGGGTTGAAATATTTTCTTGTTTTTTTCGCTTTTCAGGCCATCCTTGAGAGCATCCCCTTGGAGGACCCATGGCCGCGGCCGAGCAAGACGATCGCCTGAAAGCCCTCTCCCGCACCGTCGCCGACATCGAGCGCGCCTTCGGCAAGGGCTCGATCATGAAGCTGGGCGACCGGATGAGCCCGTCCGAGGGCATCGAGGTCATCAGCACGGGCTCCATCGCCCTGGACGCCGCGCTGGGCGTGGGTGGCGTGCCCAAGGGCCGTGTCGTCGAGGTTTACGGTCCGGAGGCCAGCGGCAAGACCACCCTGGCCCTGCACATGGTGGCCCAGGCGCAGAAGAAGGGTGGCCTGGCCGCCTACATCGACGCCGAGCACGCCCTGGACCCGGAATATGCCCAGAAGCTGGGCGTGGACGTGGCCAACCTCTTCATCAGCCAGCCCGACAGCGGCGAGCAGGCCCTGGAGATCTGCGACCAGCTGGTGCGCAGCGGCGCCCTGGACATCATCGTGGTGGACTCCGTGGCCGCCCTGGTGCCCAAGGCCGAGATCGACGGCGAGATGGGCGACAGCCACGTGGGCCTCCAGGCCCGCCTCATGAGCCAGGCCCTCCGCAAGATGACCGGCACCATCAGCAAGACCCACACCTGCGTCGTCTTCATCAACCAGATCCGCATGAAGATCGGCGTGATGTTCGGCAACCCCGAGACCACCACGGGCGGCAACGCGCTCAAATTCTACGCTTCCGTGCGCCTCGACGTCCGCAGCATCCAGAGCATCAAGGGCAACACGGGCGATCCCCTGGTGGCCGCCAAGGATGAGGACTCCTCCGTGGTCGGCAAGAAGACCAAGGTGAAGGTGGTCAAGAACAAGGTCGCCCCGCCCCTCAAGGTGGCCACCTTCGACATCATGTACGGCGAGGGCATCAGCCGCACCAGCGAACTGGTGGAGCTGGGCACCCAGCTGGAGATCATCCAGAAGAGCGGCTCCTGGTACAGCTACAAGGACAGCCGGCTGGGCCAGGGCGCCGAGAACGTGAAGAAGCTCTTCACGGACAACCCGGAACTGGCGGACGAGGTGGAAGGCCTCATCCGCGAGCGCCTCGGCCTGCGGGCACCCGTGGAAGTCTAAGAAACCTCGACCTGCGCGCCCTTGGAAGGGGTCGGCAGACGGCGGCGATCCCTCTGGGACCGCCGCCGTTTTCACATCCGTCCAGATCGCTCCAGACAGCCGGTGGTGCTAATCCTTGTCCTGCACACCCAGTCCGGCACTCTGCAGATGCCTGGGCAGGGGCGCCGCGCCCTGGGCGCTGAAGGGCGCGCCAGCGGGAGCCGCGGCTTTGGGCGCCGCGGGCCGCACGCCCGGCTGGGACTGGAGGGCCTGCATCTGCTCGGCGGTGGCGAACTGCTCCAGGCGGGCCAGCTGCTCGGGATTCGGGAACGCCTCGTAGCGCACCCGGCGGGGCCCCCAGATGGCCACGCCCTCGCCGCGGATCTCGTGCATGCGCGGCAGGGACTGGCGCCAGTACATGCCCAGCGGCGCCCCATCCTGGCTGGCAAAGCCGATGAGATCGGTCTCGGGGAGCAGCACCGGCGCCCCGGCGGCCCAGGTGGCCATGGTGAGCGGCTTGCCCTGGGAGGTTTTCAGCATGAGGACCGGGGCCGGGCGCCCCAGGGCGGGATCCAGATCCTTCTCCTGGTGCCGCAGGGCTTCCAGCAGGTCCAGGTGCTTGAGCTCCTTCTGCGGGGCGGACATGGGATGGGGATCCTGGAGCCGGGCCGTCACCAGCTTGTCGCCGATGCGCTCCAGCACGGCCAGCTGGAGGGCGGACCCACCGGCCTGGCCCGTGGCCTGGATGACGCGACCCACCTCGTCCATGAGCTTGGGCAGCAGGATCTGGGGCGCCGCCAGCAGGGTGTTCGCGGCTGGGATGGCGAGGAAGGGGTGCTGGTCCTTGAAGAGGCCATGCCAAAACTCTGGCAGCAGCAACCGGGCCGCATCGGCCCCATCGCGCCAGGGCCCGCGGTAGATGCCCGAAGGCAGCCGCACGAAGGCGCCTTCGCTGCGGCGGCGCAGGTGGTCCAGGGCCAGGTCCAGCACATCGTCGGCCGGCTGGTCCCAGAGTCGCAGCCAAGCCGCGGGCATCACCACGTCGCCCACGCGGATGCGCTGGCTCAGGCCGTCGATGAAGCCGCGGCTCCAGCGGCCCTCACGCTCGGCCTGCCAGGTGGGCACGAGCTCCGGCAGCAGGTGGTCCTGGGCGTCGATCCAGGGCTCCGGCAGGGGCAGGCCCAGGCGGTGGACCTCGGCCAGGGCATCCGCCCAGGCTTCGCGCTCCACGGCCTTCCGGTGGGCCTCGAAGGCCGGCCGCAGGGCCTCCAGCCCCGGCATCGGCGGTAGGCCCCTGGCCTCCAGCAGGGCATCGAGCCCGGGGAGGGGCGCCTCGTCGGCGCGGGAACGGAATCGGTCAAAAAAGCCCATTTTCTGCGGTCCAATCAAACAGTCCATTCTGACGCAGGAAAGGAATTTATGCTGTAGGAATGGAGCCTCGCGACACCCTGGGCCGCCCCCTCAAGGCGCTGCGCATTTCGGTCACCGACCGATGCAACTTCCGCTGCACCTACTGCATGCCCAAGGACGTCTTCGGGCCGGACTACGCCTTCCTCCCCCGGGAGGCCCTGCTCAGCTTCGAGGAGATCACGCGGCTGGTGCGGGTCTTCACCGGCCTCGGCGTCACCAAGGTCCGCCTCACCGGCGGCGAGCCCCTCATGCGCCGGGAGCTGCCCGCCCTGGTGCGGATGCTCGCCGGGGTGCCCGGCCTCGAGGACCTCGCCCTCACCACCAACGGCGCCCTCCTGCCCGAGCTGGCCCCCGCCCTGAAGGCCGCGGGCCTCCGGCGGCTCACCATGAGCCTCGACACCCTCCGCCCCGAGCGCTTCCGCGCCATCAGCGACACGGATCTGCCCCTGGAGCGCGTGCTGGCGGGCCTGGAGGCCGCGCGGGCCGCCGGCTTCGGCCCCATCAAGCTCAACTGCGTCCTCAAGCGCGGCGTGAACGACGACGAGATCCTCGACCTCGCCGCCTTCGCCCGGGAGGGCGGCCACACCCTGCGCTTCATCGAATTCATGGACGTGGGCACCACCAACGGCTGGCAGATGGAGGCCGTGGTCCCCGCCGCCCAGGTGCGCCGCATCCTCGAATCCCGCTGGCCCATCGAGCCCCTGGAGACCGGGGAGGACGCGGTGGCCCGGGCCTGGCGCTACCGGGACGGCCAGGGCGAGATCGGCCTCATCGCCTCCGTCACGGCCCCCTTCTGCCGGGGCTGCGACCGGGCCCGCCTGTCCGCCGAGGGCCGCCTCTACACCTGCCTCTTCGCCGGCCAGAGCCTGGACTTCCGGAGCTGCCTCCGCGGCGGCCACAGCGATGCCGACCTGGCCGCCCTGCTCGCCTTCCACTGGAAACGCCGGGGCGACCACTATTCCGAAATCCGGCATGGCGCCACGCCCAACCTGCCCAAGGTGGAGATGTCCCGCATCGGGGGGTAGGATTCCCTCATGCCCACCCGACAGTTCCTCGCCATTCTGCTCCTGGTCTCGTTCCTTGGTGCCGTTCCACCGGCCGCCGTGGTTCATGGTGGCGCCGGCAGCCCCCGGTCCCGCATGGACGGCACGGACCCGGCGGCGGTGAAGGCCCTGGCCACCCTGAAGGCCGGCGGCAGCGCCCTGGATGCCGCCCTGGCCGGCGTGGTGGCGCTTGAGGACGATCCCCGCTTCAACGCAGGCACCGGCGCCAACATCCGCCTGGACGGCAAGACCATCCAGATGGACGCCGCCTGCATGGACGGCGCCACCGGCAGCTTCGGCGCCGTGGCCGCCATCGAGCGCGTGAAGAACCCGGTGCTCGTGGCCCGCAAGGTCATGGACACACCCCACATCCTCATCGTGGGCGAGGGCGCCACCCGCTTCGCCCGGGCCATGGGCTTCCCCGACTACGACCCCACCTGCGCCGAGAACAGGGCCCGCTTCCAGCGCGTGCAGGCCATCCTCAAGGGCTCAGACCCGCGCCAGCTCGAAGCCTGGAAGCGCTACGACTGGAAGAAGGCCTGGAACTTCCCCACGCCCCTGAAGGAGGCCCTGGGCCCCTCCGACACCGTGGGCTGCGTCGCCCGCGACGCGCAGGGACGCTTCGCCGCCGCCATCAGCACCGGCGGCACCACCATCACCTTCTATGGCCGCGTGGGTGATGTGCCCATGTTCGGCGCGGGCATCTTCGTCGGCCCCAAGGGCGCCGTGGCCTGCACGGGCAATGGCGAGGACATCGTCAAGCGCCTGGTGGCCAAGGCCGCCTACGACATGCTGGCCCAGGGCCTCTCTGCCCAGGAGGCCGTGGACCGCACCCTCGCCGCCTTCCCCGCCACCATCGACCTCGGCCTCGTGGCCGTCGGCCCCACCACCACCGGCGGCGGCTGCAACTACTCCGCCGAGAAGAAGACCTTCGTGAAGGACTACCGGAACCAGATGGCGTGGAGCGTCGGTCAGTAGTTCACGGCCATTCGCTGTTTCGGACGGCTGTGCCTGGGTCTGGTCAGCCCCAGGCACAGCCGTCCGTAGTAGTAAAGATCTGACGATGTGACCCGCCGAGAGCGCCCGCTCAAGTACACTATGCCAGAGGCCCGATCCACCCCCGACTGGGCTGTGGCCCGCCGAGAGCGCCCGCTCAAGTACACTCCTCGGGCATGGGCTCGTGATCGAGTGCAGGCTGTGGCCCGCCGAGAGCGCCCGCTCAAGTACACTAGATCGGGATGGGCCTGCACCAGCGCCAGGGCTGTGGCCCGCCGAGAGCGCCCGCTCAAGTACACTGCCTTTCGCTGGGCCAGGATCTCCACGACCGCTGTGGCCCGCCGAGAGCGCCCGCTCAAGTACACTTTTGGCCACGCGCTACCCCCTCGGCTTTTCGCTGTGGCCCGCCGAGAGCGCCCGCTCAAGTACACTCGCTTGCACCATCTACGCATAGCCGACTCGGCTGTGGCCCGCCGAGAGCGCCCGCTCAAGTACACTGCCTTCTTCGCCGGGAAGATTGGACAGGCAGCTGTGGCCCGCCGAGAGCGCCCGCTCAAGTACACTCTGCTCAAGTTGAAGCGCTTCGAAGATAGGCTGTGGCCCGCCGAGAGCGCCCGCTCAAGTACACTGGACCCCCTCCCAATTCTTGAATCGGGAGGGGGTTTTCGCGCTTTGGGGTCTACATGAGTTGCAGCAATGGAGGTTCTTCCTCGACTGGAACTCGGCGTTTCCCTCGAAAGACTTCCATCTTGGCGAATTGACGATCCGTGAGGGCGAATACGCGAACCTCTCCTTCTTCGGGGACCCACCGACGGACTCGCTTCTTATGGACTTCTGCTGCGTCTTCACTCTCACAGAATCGGCCGTACACCGAATACTGCAACATCATGAATCCATCCTTCAAGAGAGCTTTCCTGAAGATGGCGTACCTCCGCTTCAACTCGGGGGTTTCCACAGGCAGGTCGAACATTGCCAGCAGCCACATGGCGCGGTATCCGGAGAGGTCGGTCATGGATCTGGGAATTGCAGTGCCCTAGCCTTGCCTGTCAGCGCCGAAGCCAAGCTCTGGGCACTCCTCAGCACGGCATGGGATAACCGCAGGCTTTCACCGCCGAGGGATACCCGGGTGTGCAGCACCCCCAGGAGTTCCGCCCGAATCTCCCGGACCATCTCCGTATCAGCATCGTGGTGATCCAATAGCTTCAATGCAACGGCATCCACGAAGGGTCGATAAGGCTCCATCAGGTCGTCCGCCAAAGGGAATGAGCTGTATCGGTTGTGATGTTGGAGGCCCAGGGCAGGGTGAAGGCCACTGGCGCAGATGCTTCGGGCCACCTGTGCCCGGAGCACCGCATACCCATAGTTCAAAAAGCGATTCTCGTCGGGAGCATCGCGGTCCCGTTTGAACTCCGGATCCCCGAATAGGGCCTTCCAATATCGTCGCGCAGCTTGTGCCTCCAGATTGCCCGCATCCCCTGAACGGATTTGTCGAGCCAGAATGCCGAGACCTTCGTCCCTGCCCCTCACCTGTTGAAGCAGGGTCGCCTGCGCGGCCACCTTGGCTTTGATGATCTGTTGCCAAAGCCGTTTTTTCAGCGGAAGAGGGGCTCCTGCCTGGAGAGCCATGCGCTCTGCCTGAATGAAATGTCCCTGAAGTGGCAGCAGCAATCCGGCAGGTTGATGCTTGGCATCGCAAACCAGGACCGCACCTCCAGCCATGGCCACTGCTTGCAGTGCTGCGGAAGTGACTTGAGCCTGAGGGTGGGAAAGTACCAACACCCCCAGGTCCTCCAGCGGTACTCGAATAGGGTCGCGTCCTGGTTGATCCACTTGAAGTGATTCCAGCGCCAAATGAATACGGGCGGGAGAATCGGCCACTTCCAGGACACGATCAGTCATGAGAAATACGGGTTCGGCCCAATGGATCTACTTGTGTCTTCTGAATCCGAAGTTCCTTAGCCTTGGATATAACAACTCGAAGGTAGTCCCCATCCTTCTCTTGTTCTTGTTTCAATCGTGCATCCCTGTGCGAGACAAGGCCAATACGAGGTTCGATAGTCACAGTCCTTACCCAAGCCGCTTTCAACTGGCCATCTTCCATGTACTGCACCGTGTCTCCCGAACGCAGTGACATGACAAACCCTTCTTCCCTTTTAATCACTGGTTCCCCCGCTGCATGACGGCGCAGGGCCTCGAACTGCGACACCACATCGGCCTTCCAGATAGTCCGCCCTTTGGCATCCTTGGCCTCGTGGATGGTCATGTGGTGGTTGGCATCCGATTCCACGTGGCGCAATCGATGGTCCTGGCCCACGGGCATGACCGTTCCTGACACCTTGATCCGGACGCGGTGTATGGGAATCCGGCGCCCATCTTTGCTTAAGAGGTAGGGGTGATCCTTCGGCTCCTTGAACGCCTTCTTGGGATCAGTGACGCCAAGATCCTCCAATCGGCTCTCAACCCGTCGACGAACCTCGGGATCTATGATTCTCGCCACATCTTTAGTACTAAGTTCTTCCACCCGGACTCGCTGGACCAGGCTCTCACCATCCACCCCGTAGCTCGTCTCCTTGTGGATGCGCCCCTGGAGCTTGCGTCGGACCCGTCGGCTGATGGTGATGGCATCGAGCGCCGCTGCAGCGTCTTTCTCGAAGTCAACCCAAGGGAGGGCAAACCTGGCGAAGCGAGACCGGTGCGATTCCCATCCCGTCTTTGATGCGTCCGATAGAGCTTTGAGGGCAGCAGGGCTGGTCACTGCAATTACCAGGGCATCCAGTGCATGATGGCGGTGATCCTCGCGATTTTTCTCGCCACCTCCAAGCAAGGGATTAAGGTGCCAAAGACCGCGAAGCATGGATGTCACCTGCCCCTTCGAGGCATAGATTCGACGACCTTCTTCATCCCATAGCCCGCCGTAGAGCAATGAGAGGTACTGGCAGGCCAAGCGGCTGGCATGGGCCGTGTCGTTCAACTGGGAAGATATGAAGTCACCATCGAGTTCCGTCTGCCGGAACCGCTGGAGCTTCACGGCTTTGCCAGGCCCTTCCCGCCAATTCTCAATGCGCCCAAGAATGTCGGCCAAGATCTCGGGAGTATAGGCCTCCATGGGGGCGCGATTCCGCTTCACATTCCGATTGTGCTCAGCCCAGCAAAGGGTCTTATTGGCGAAGGAATCATCCAATGACTTGCTGAAGGGGATGATGTGCTCCACATCCCATGGACTGCTCTCCTGAAACAACTCATGGAGGGTGATCGGCTTCCCGGTATACGGACACAGCGCCATGGGCCCGCCACACTCCTGCCAAAGCAGATACTTTTCGATATCCCGCGCCTTAGGTTCCGCCTTAAGGGGCCTTATGGCCTCCCGGGCCTTGTCCCGGTCTCGGGTCCTGTCTGCGATCTTTTTGGAGATGGCTGAGCGGGCGTCACGGCTCTTCTTGAGATCCCGGGCCAACTCGATGCGGATCGCCACTGGCTTTCCCCACTCGCGGATAACGGCGTGAACCACTTTCCGGAGTTCGGTCAAGGTGCGGGACACCATGGGATTTCGAAGAGCCGGAAATGCTTCCACGACTCGGGGGAGTTTGTCGACGGGCCTTGGTGCGGATTCGTCACCGTAGACCTGTTTGACCACGCTTGAATACGGAATGCCTTGCTCCAGCCAAGGCAGCAGTTTCTCCACAGCTTTGCGCGAAATGGAAAGATATCCGTCTTCCAAAGAAGTGTCTGCCAGCGCGACTGCCTCCTTCGGGGAGAGTTGCCAATCCCTCTGTAGGGCGGTTGCGAACAAAGTCGGATCCTCCGCGTGGCGCAGCGCATGAACCAAAGATTCCCGTCGCACGGAATCTAGTCGGCCCCAAAGCCCAGGCACAGCCTTTTCGATGCGAGCAAATGTTAGATCGCCAGGCAGGCTCTTGGCGGGGCCTTCTGCCAGGTTCAACTTCCCACGACGCCCAATTCCCCATTGGGTTTTCATCGCGGCAAAAGACACGCTTCCGCGCTCGAGTTCACCGATGAGCCACTTCCGCTGCGCGGCGTCGAGTTCTGTCGTCGTTCCATCGTTCCATAGGATCTTTAGGTCATTGACCTTCTGAAGGAGGCGGAAACGCTGAGCCTGCGGATGGGCCATGGGCATGCGGCGAGGAGCCTTGTAGACCGGCACCCAGCTTGGCTTCTCAAGCGGCCTTCCGTCCCTTCGATGGGTTTTGCGGATCTTCACCCAACGACCCTGCTCCAACGAACACCATCCGACCAGATCCTCCGCACTCTTAAGGGGGCGCTGAAAAAATACACACTTATGTACTTTCACCTTCAGCGATGGCGTCAATAGTTTGGAATGATGCTTGGATTGTTCTGCCCAGATGGCTTCGAACTCAGTTTCAATCATGTCTCGGGATGTGTAGCGCCCCCGAATGCGGTGATTAGGCGAGGCCGAATGATCCTCAGGATTGTGCCTGGAGAAGAGGCTTCCCAGCGTAGGAGCGGCCTCGCTGGTCATGCGTTGTCGCAGTGACTCAATGCCTCCCCGAACCTTGCCTGTTTCCTCTTCACCTTCCTTCCGAGCCGCCTTGCGGTTGCTCTTGAATCCACGACGCTGGGCGAGGTGATAGAGGGCCCGCCCAAGCGCAAAGGGTTCGAGCGGCTCGACCAGGGCTTTTGCCCGTAGCGCGTAGGGGAGGCGAATCGGATCCCCACCTGATGCAAGCAGGGATGCATCCAATGACTTCAACGTATGAAAGATCCTCAGAGATAGAGGTCGTGTAAGACATCCCCCGGCAGAGCCGGGGGCTTTGGAATGTGAGCCGCTCGAAGCGGCAGGTGGGGTCGCTGACGCGACCCCGAATTGTGTTTGGCCACCGTTCGGTGGCTCACCTTACCAAGGCAGC
>Ga0255338_1000983_pt1 | contig 64032 bp, 34 predicted proteins | sample MeOH1_35cm_T4_19_FD_203715 | JGI IMG/M metagenome (GOLD analysis project Ga0255338, IMG submission 203715) | Sandy soil microbial communities from University of British Columbia, Vancouver, Canada - MeOH1_35cm_T4_195 | ecosystem: Engineered > Artificial ecosystem > Sand microcosm > Unclassified ... | reverse complement strand
GAAGGAATCCCAGGGGATATCCTTGTCCATGTGCCAACGTACCGCTTCCAGCGATTTGAACAGTTCGGGGTAGAGCATGGTAAGCCTTTGAAATTACGGGCAGATTCTACCAGATGCGAATTATTCCCAATGCTCTTTTCATGCGGAAACGATGGGAGCGGATGCGGCTGGATCTGCGCGGTACTTAATTTATGGGCGAATATCGCTTGTTCCACCAATTTTTCAAGCGCGCCAAGGAGTTGTATGCGTCACTTTCGGCTGAGCCGTGCCTGTAGGTCAGGCCATCGCGCGGGCAGGTGGTTCATGATCCAGTGTAGCCGGGCGCGCGGACGTTGATCCCATCTCGTTGCCATGATCGGGCGGGATGATGTCATACAGGAAGGCGGCCAGTTCGTCTTGTTGCGCCAGGGCATCCTGTTCACCCAGGGCGATCAGTGCCTGGGTGAACTCAGGCTCGAAGAGCAGGTAGCTGGCAAAGGCCGCGCCGCGCGCTTCGGTGCCGCCCAGCGGGGTCAGCAAGGCGCGCACGGTGCGCGGCAACTGTTGTACATGTGCGGCAGCGATGGCTTCGATGGGTTCGCTGGGCGAAATCGTCATCACTTGCACCGGGCGCCAGCCCTCCCTGTCGTTGGCGATTTCCGGCATGCGCGAGAGCAGGTTGTTGATGTGCTGCAGCCGTTCCAGGTCCGCGGACAGGCCATCGAGGAAGATGCTCGCCAGGGCCTGGCCGCCCACCTGCGCCAGCGACGGGTAGCCGCCGGCGGGTACGGTGTCGAACCAGCCCGGGCGCTGGCGCGACGCGGCGCCGATGGCGAGGATGCGCGAGGCGCCCAGGTGGATGGCCGGCGACAGGGGCGACATCTGGCGCATGGTGCCATCGCCGAACCACTCGTGATGCCCGTCCAGTTCCAGCGGCAGCGCGGGGAACAGGAAGGGAATGGACGAGGACGCCAGCAGGTGGTCCACACCGATCGTCGCTTCCACGGCCAGCCGCTGGCTGCGGCGCCACGGATGGATGCGGCGGTGCGACTGGTAGAAGGTGACGTGGCGGCCGGTGCTGTAGGACAGCGCCGTCACGGCCAAGGCCTGGAGGTCGCCGGCGTCCAGGCTCGCCTGTACCCGCTCGGAGTCGAACAGCTCGGAGAGCAGGCCGCCGAGCGGCGTATTGTCGAACAGCGCCCGCGGCGCGCGCCGGGTGACCCAGCCGAAAGCCAGCGCGGAGAGCCAGCGGGCACCCGATGCGCCCACGCCGACCACGCCGGTACGGTAGACGTCCTCGGCATGGATGCCGCTCCAGAGCGCGGCCAGGCTGTCGGCCGCCGCGCGGAAATTGGCGGCGTTGATCGCCATGCCCGCACCGTTGATGGCGCCGGCCGACGTGCCACAGATGATATCGAAGGGCGTGCGGCCGCGATCCAGGCCGTGACGGGCGGCGATGCGGGCGAGGCCTTGCAGCACGCCGGCCTGGTAGGCGGCGCGGGCGCCGCCGCCCATCATGATCAGCGCGGTGGTCTTCACCAAGGGTGTTGGCTCGATGGGGGGATCACGACCAGGTCCGGCACGGGTTCAGTGTGGCTCGCCGGTCACATCCGGCTTGTCCCCGGATGCGGGGGTACCGGCCGTGCCTTTCGCCGGAGCGGACTTGGCCGCCGCGGGCTTCTTGCTGGCCGGACGCTTGGCCGCGGCCTTGACGGCTGGTTTGGCGGCGGCCTTGGTGGCGGGTTTGGTGGTTGGCTTGCCGGCCGCCCTGGTCGTCTTGGCGGCACTGGCCGGCGGCTTGCTCGCGGGCTTGGCGGCAGATCCGGGCTGCGCATCCGCCCCGGGCATGCCAAAGCCACCGAGATTGCCGAACGGTGTCAGGCTGGCTGTTGCGGCGCTGCTGGCGATCTGGTTGAACTGTTGCTGCAGCACATCCCACCACAGACTGGCATCGGGCGGGGGCGCGCTGCCCTGGCCTGAGGCGGCGGCCGGCTGTTCCGCCTGGCCGGCTGCGGACGCTTCGGGGACGTCGGGGCCGTTGTCTTCCTCGTCCTCGTTCTCCTCGACCGTGGGCTCGGGCCAGACGCGCCTTGCCGCGGCGGGTTCCGCCTTGTGCTGGAACGGCGCGGCGCTCGGCGAGCCGGCGGTGCGCGCGACGTTTTCCATGGCGCTTTGCATGGCCTCGGGCGAAAGCGCGGTGCCGATGGTCTGCAGCGCCACCAGGGTGGCGCGCTGGACCTCCAGGCCCTGGATGGTGGTGCGCAGCAAATTGGTGTTGAGCTGCAGCCAGCCTTCCACGGCCTTGAGGTCGTGGATGCGCTTGTCGACTTCCTCCAGGTTCATCGGCGGGGTCATGGCCTGCAGGCCCGGCATCAGCCCGCCGGGCATGCCGGCGGCGCTGCCCCACATCTTGCGGAGGAACTCGAAGCCGTTGGTGAAATCTGGGATCTGGCCGAACATCGTTTCGTCTCCGGGGGTCGGCAGCCGGCGGTGCCGGCTGCGGGGTCGAACTACATTAGTCGAACTGCATAGTCGAACTGCATCAATCGAACTTCGGCGGCCGCTTCTGCCGCAGGCTCGCCACGCCTTCCTGTACATCGGGGCCGGCAAAGCCCATGAATTCAAGTGCCAGTGAACTGTCGAACGCCGGGCCCGCCATGCGCAGCCAGTTGTTGAGCGCGTACTTGGTCCAGCGGATCGCCGTTTGCGACCCGGCGGCCAGCCGGCGCGCCACGTCGAAGGCGCGCTCGACCAGTTCATCCTCGTCCACGGTCAGCGACACCAGGCCGATGCGCTCGGCCTCTTCGCCGCTCACCGACTCGCACAGCATCAGATAGTACTTTGCCTTGGCCATCCCGCACAGCAGGGGCCACACGATCGCGGCATGGTCGCCTGCCGCCACGCCCAGCCGCGTATGGCCGTCGACGATGCGCGCGGTCCTGGCCGCGATCGAGATATCGGCCAGCAGCCCGGCCACCAGCCCGGCGCCGACTGCCGGGCCGTGCATGGCCGAGACGATCGGCTTGTCGCAGTTGATGACGTTGTAGACCAGGTCCCGTGCTTCGTGCCACACCCGCGTGCGGGTGGCGAAATCGTTGGCCATGTCTTCCACCAGGGACAGGTCGCCGCCGGCGGAGAAGCCTTTGCCCTCGCCGCGGATCAGCGCCACGCGCACCTCGGGGTCGGCTGAGACGTCGCGCCAGATTTCCGCCAGTTCGCGGTGCATGTTGGCGTCGGCGGTGGCCAGCTTGCGGTTGGCGGACTGGTCCGCGCCCATCACGATTTCGAGGATGGGGCCATGCCTGCGCAGGGTCAGCGCGCGGTAGCGGTCGTAGCGCGGCGACAACGGCGCGGCGTCGGGCTGGGGCAGCGGTGAGGATTGCGGAGCATCTTGCGGAGGGATTGCGGTCATGAGGGGAGCGATGGCGGTGGCCATTCCTAGTGGATCATGGTGGGACCGGGCCGCGCGTAGCAGCCCGGGGGCGCCGCCGGAGCCTGCGCTGCGGCGGCGCATAGTCGACGGCAATTAGTCAACCGGTCGGTCGGTCAATTATAAGCACTCCCCATCCTGTCTCCGCTAATCGCCGGAAGTCTCTCTCGCGCGCGCTTCATTCACCGCAAAGTCCCGCTTTTCCAGCACGTGCTGGCGCAATAGCGCTTCGGTTTTCGCACCGTCCCGCGCCAGCAGTGCCGCAACAAAATCCTCGTGGTCCGAGGTGGCGGCGGACCACTCCCCAAGCGCGACGTTCGATTTGTAGCGCAGGTTCTGCACCCGCATATTGAGCCTGCGGTAGGTCTCGGTCAGTACGGGATTGTGCGCAGCCGCGTTGATCGCCACGTGCGTACCCATGCTCGCTTCGAAGTACCGCTGGATGTCTCGCGCGGCATACGCGTCGAGCATTGCGCGATGCAGTTGCGCGATCTGTTGCAGCTCGGCGTCCGTGGCCCGCTCGGCGGCCTGGCGTCCGGCCAGCCCTTCCATCACGGCCAGCACGTCAAACAGGTTGCCGACGTCCTCCGCCGACAGCGCGATGACCTGCGCGCCGCGCTTCGGCAGCAGCATCACGAGTCCGTCGGAGGCGAGCAGGCGATAGGCCTCGCGCAGCGGCGTGCGCGAAACGCGCAATCGTTCACACAGGTCGCGCTCGTTCAGCCAGACGCCGGGGACCAGGGTGCCATCCGTGATCAGTTGCCGCAGGCGTTCGGCCACTACCGAGCCAAGCGTCGGGTGGTCGATGGCCAGGGGATCGTCGGCGGCGCCAAGGGCTGGCGCCGCCGGGCCGGTCCGCCTGCCCCGTTCGCCGCCGCTTCGGGCGACGGGAAGACGTGGCGCCTCGGCTTTGGCGGGCTTCGTGGCCAGCGCTTCCGCCGCATCGTCGGACGAAACATCGTCTTGTGGGTAAACCATGAGCAAATCTTCCTTCGTCCAATTTCTTGTTTGGAGTATGGTATACCAAATGGCTCGGGCGGCCGTGCCGGGAAGGCGGGAGGCGAGGCCGCTCTCGGACAACGTTGCCGTGCGGACGATGATAAGGCCCCCGTCCCTTGGGAAAAAGGGCGATAAGGAGAAGGACCGATGACCCAGGCTCCCAGTACGGATATCAAGGATCCCGACGCAGCGCCGCTGCTGGTCGGGCGCGATGGCGCGATCGCCACGGTGGTGCTGAACCGGCCCGCAAAGCTGAATGCCTTTACCTTGCAGATGTGGCAGCAGCTCGGCGACGCATTTCGCCGGCTTTCCGATGACACGTCGGTGCGCTGCGTGCTGATCCGGGGCGCCGGGGAGCGGGCGTTCTCGCCCGGCAACGATATCTCCGAGTTCGCCGTGGCGCGATCGAACAAGGCGCAGGCCATCGCATACGGGAAGGTAATGCACGGCACCGCGCAGGCGATCCTGGACTGTCCGCATCCCGTTGTCGCGCAAATCCACGGCATCTGTGTCGGCGGCGGGCTGGAAGTCGCCGCCATGGCCGACATCCGCATTTGCGGGCAGGGCAGCCGCTTTGGGGCGCCGATCAAGAATCTCGGCCTGGTCATGGCCTACCAGGAGATGGCACCGCTGATCCGGCTTGTTGGTGAGTCGCGCACCCTGGAGATCCTGCTTGAGGGACGCATCTTCGGCGCGGACGAAGCGCACGGCATGGGACTGGTCAGCCGGGTGGTTTCCGATGATCAGGTCGCGGCGGAAGCCCGGGCCACGGCCGAGCGCATCGCGTCCGGGGCGCCACTTGTGGCGCGCTGGCACAAGAAGTTCGCACGCAAGCTGGTTGCCGGCGACGCGCTCACCGCACGAGATCTCGAAGAGGGTTTCGACTGCTTCGATACCGAGGATTTCCAAACCGGCTTCAAGGCCTTCCTCGCCAAGGAAACGCCGCGCTTCTCGGGGCATTGATAGCGTTCATTCAAGGATCCGAGATGTCAGAAACCAATTCCCGTCCCGCACCCGGCGCGCTTGCCGGCATGCGCGTGCTTGAGCTTGCCCAGATCATGGCCGGCCCCACCTGCGGCATGATGCTTGCCGACCTCGGCGCCGATGTCGTGAAGATCGAGAAGGTCGACGGCGGCGACGATGCGCGCGGCTATCGGGATCCCCAGATCAACGGCGTGTCCGCGCCGTTCCTGATGCTGAACCGGAACAAGCGCGCCATCGCGCTGGACCTCAAGAAGCCGGAGGGCCGCGAGGTGTTCCTTCGCATGATCCGCGAGGCAGACGTGGTGATCGAGAATTTCCGCAAGGGGACGCTGGAGAAACTCGGACTCGGCTACGACGTGCTCTCGGCGATCAATCCCGGTTTGGTCTATTGCGCCATCTCGGGTTACGGCCGCTCCGGCCCCGCGGCCGACAAGGGCGGATTCGATCTGATCGCACAAGGATTTACGGGGCTGATGAGCATCACCGGCGAGGAGGGCGGGCCGCCGCTGCGTACAGGCAATTCAATCGCCGACATCAATGCAGGGATTCTCGCGGCATTCGGTATCCTCGCCGCCTGTCAGCACAAGCAAAGGACGGGCAGGGGCCAGATTGTGGAGACTTCGCTGATCGAAGCGGGCCTTCAGCAACTCTATTGGCATGCCGCCATCCATTTCGCGACGGGAGCGTCCCCTGGCCCGAGCGGATCGGCGCACGTCCTCATCGCCCCGTACCAGGCGTTCCCCACGCAGGATGGCCATATCATCATTGGCGGCGCCAACGAAAAGAACTGGGAGCGGATTGCGCAAGTGCTCGGCCGTCCGGAGTGGCTGGAGGATCCGCGCTATCGCCTCAATTCCGACCGCATGGGCAATCGCGACACCCTGTTGCCGGCGATCGCCGGGATCCTGAAGACGCAGTCGTCAGCGCATTGGCTGGCCGCGTTCGACAAGGCGGGGGTTCCGGCCGGGCCCGTCCACTCCGTGGGCGAAGCCCTGAGTCATCCGCAAACGCTCGCGCGCGGCATGGTGGTTGAGCAGCAGCATCCCGAGGCGGGCCCGATCAAGACCATCGGGCTGCCCGTGAAGCTGTCCGAGACGCCGGCGCAATACCTGCGGCCGTCGCCCCGGCTGGGGGAGGATACGCGAGCGCTCCTTGCCGAATGTGGCTATGGGGAGCGGGAGATCGCTGCCATGCTCGCGCAGGGCATCGTCAAGGAACCTGCGGTGGCTTAGCGCGGGGCCGACACCAGCTGGTCGATGGCGCCGAACACCGAACGGCCCTGCGCGTCGAACATCTCGATCTTGACCGCGTCGCCGTACTTCATGAAGCCGGTGACCGGCTGGCCGCCATCGATGATCTCCAGCATGCGCTTCTCAGCGATGCAGCAGTAGCCCTTGCTGCGGTCGACGTTGGAGATGGTGCCGGAGCCCACGATGCTGCCCGCCCGCACATTGCGCGTCTTGCAGATATGGGCGATGAGCTGGCCGAAATCGAACACCATGTCAGTGCCGCAGTCGGGCGCGCCCACTTTCTTGCTGTTCCAGTGCACGGTCATCGGCAGGTGCACGCGGCGTTCGCGCCAGGCTTCGCCCAGCTCGTCGGGCGTGACCGCCACCGGCGAGAACGCCGTGGCCGGCTTGCTCTGGAAGAAGCCAAAGCCCTTGCCCAGTTCGGCCGGGATCAGGTTGCGCAGCGACACGTCGTTGGCCAGCATGATGAGGCGGATGGCGTCGGCGGCCTGCTCGGGCTTGGCACCCATCTTCACGTCGCCGGTGATGACGGCGATCTCGGCTTCGAAGTCGATGCCGAAGGCTTCGCTGGCGCACACGATATCGTCGTGCGGGCCGATCATGTCGTCGGAGCCGCCCTGGTACATCAGCGGGTCGGTCCAGAACTCGGGCGGCATCTCGGCGCCGCGCGCGCGGCGCACCAGCTCCACGTGGTTCACATAGGCCGAGCCGTCGGCCCACTGGTAGGCGCGCGGCAGCGGCGCCATGCAGGCCTTGGGGTCGAAGGCGAACGGATGGCGCGCGCGTCCCGCGTTCAGGGCGTCGTAGACGTCCTGCAACTGCGGCGCGTGGAAGTTCCAGTCGTCCAGCGCGTTCTGCAGCTTGCCGGCGACATCGTTGACGTAGTGGGCGGTCTTCAGGTCGCGCGAGACGACCACGAGCTGGCCGTCGCGCGAGCCGTCCTTGAGGGTGGCGAGTTTCATGTATGCAATGCGTTAGGAAAAAAGCGGCCCGCTAGTCTACCGTGATGCCCTTGGCCTTGATCAGTTTGCCCCAGCGCTCGGCTTCGGCATGGGCGTACTGGGCGAATTCCTCGGGTGTGCTGGATACCGGCTCCACGCCGATGCCTTCGAAGCGCTTCTGCACGTCGGCGCTCTTGAGCGCCTTCACCAGTTCGGCGTTCAGGCGCGTCACTACCGGCTTGGGCGTGCCGGCCGGCACCACCACGCCTTGCCAGGCATAGGCCTCGAAGCCGGGCACGCCGGCCTCGGCCACCGTCGGCACCGTGGGCAGCGCCGTCAGGCGCTTGGGCGTGGCCACGCCGAGGGCGCGCACCTTGCCAGCGGCGACGTTCTGCTGGCCGGACGCCAGGTCGAGAAACATCAGTTCCACCTGGCCGGCGAGCAGGTCCTGCACCGCCGGGGCAGCGCCCTTGTACGGCACGTGTGTCATCTTCGTCCTGGTCTGGTCCATGAACAGTTCCATGGCCAGGTGGTGCGGGCTGCCGGCGCCGGGCGAGGCGAAATTGACCTTGCCGGGATTCTTCTGCACATACTCGATCGCTTCCTTCAATGTGCGTGCCGGGAAGTTCGGCGTGGCGACCAGGATCAGCGGGAAGCGCGCCACCATGCTCACATGCGCGAAATCCTTTTCGGCGTTGTAGGGCAGCTTCTTGTACAGCGAAGGATTGGCCGCCAGCGTGGCGGTATCGGCCGTCAGCAGCGTGTAACCGTCAGGCTTGCTGTGTGCCACGGCGTCGGCGCCGACGATGGTGGCCGCGCCCGGCCGGTTGTCGATCACCACCTGCTGGCCGAGTGCCGGCGTGATGGCCTGGCCCAGCGTGCGCGCCACCACGTCGGTGCCGCCGCCGGCCGGGTAGGGCACCACCCAGCGGATCGGCTGGGTGGGCCAGTTGTCCGCGGCGCGGGCGGGCAGCACGGCGGCTCCCAGCGCCAGCGTGGCAAGCAGCGGTACCGCGCAGGCGCGCCAGGCTTGCCGTGCGGGCAGCAGGGAAAAGGGGAAAAGGCGGGTCATCGTTGTCTCCTGTAGAAGTCGGCCGCGTCGCGCCATGTGCGTTGCATGGCGGCTGCCGCGCCGGGGTTGGCCGGTGCGGTTGTCATGGCATCAGCGCCCGGCCTGTATAGCGGTGTTCAAAGTGCGTTCAAAGTCTACCGACGGTTTAAAAATTGGTAAATCGATTTCGCTATAGTAAATTCAGGTTCCAACCTGCGTGATCATCTCGCCCGTATTATTCCGGGATGTGATTCGTGCATGGCTTATTCACCGTTTTTCTGCAAGTTGCCGCATGACCGAACTCGAAGAAGACGATTCCAAATTGCGTTCCGGCATCCAGTCGATCGAGGTTGGCTTCAAGTTGCTGCAGGCGCTGGCCGCGTCGCCGCGCGCCATGATGCTGCGCGACCTGGCCGCCGCCGCCGACATGAATCCGGCCAAGGCGCACCGCTACCTGGTCAGTTTCCAGCGGCTGGGCATGGTGGCGCAGGACCCGGTGGGCGGACGCTACGACCTGGGCCCGTTCGCGCTGCAGCTTGGCCTCGCGGGACTGAACCGGCTGGATCCGGTCAAGAAGGCCCGCCCGATCCTGTCGCAGTTGCGCGACGAAATGGACCAGACCATCGGCATCGCCGTGTGGGGCAACCACGGCCCGACCATCGTGCATTGGGAGGAGTCGAGCCACCCGGTTACGGTAAGCCTGCGCCTGGGCGACGTCATGCCCATGCTCAACTCCGCCACCGGCCGCCTGTATGGCGCTTATCTGCCGAAACAACAAACGCGGCCGCTGGTCGAACGGGAACTGGCCGAGCGCGGCCATGACGATATTCCGGGCCTGCCGCGCTCGCTGGCCGACTACGACGCGGTCTGCGAGGACGTGCGGGCGCATGGCGCGGCGCGCATCAAAGGTGGCGTGCTGCCGGGCATCAATGCATTCTCGATGCCGGTGTTCGACGCCAACGGCCATGTCGCGATGGCTTTGATCGTGCTCGGCGCGCAGAGCGTATTCGATGCAGAATGGGGTGGTACGGTCGACCGTCGCGTACGCGACATCGCCAGGCAGATTTCTTCGGAGCTTGGTTATCTTGGTGGCAGCCCGACGAACGGGCCGAACGGCCTTTCCTGACAAGCCCGCCTCGCGCCGCGTGCGCCTGGCGCTCGCGCTTGCGCTCGTGCTGGCGGTGCACCTGTTGGTGGTGGTGGGCCTGATGCACCTTCCCGGCCCGCCGGGCGACCCGACCGCCATGCCGGCGATCGAGGCCATCCTGCTGCCGCCGCCGGAGCCGCCGGCCGCGAAAGCGCCGTCGCATCCGGCACCCGTTGTGCAGAAGCGGCCCGCCGCGCCGCGGCCGGAGGCAGCGCCCGAACCCGTCCCGGCAGAATCGCTCCCGGAATCCCCCCCTGAGACGCCTGCCACCGCGGAGGCGCCGGCGCTGCTGACTGCGCCTGGCTCCGGCCGGGCCATGGCGAGCGCCGGCGGCCAGGCCGGTCAGGGTGCCGCATCCGCGCCCGCGGCTGCGGACGCGGGCTTGCCGGCGGACGGCATCCGCTATTCGCCGCCGCCGTCCAGGCTGCTGCACTACTCCAGCTTCGTCAACGGCGTACAGAATCCGGATGGCCTCATCCGCTGGCAGCAGGACGGTGCGCGCTATCTGCTTGCGGTGGAAACACGGGTGCTGTGGTTCCGTTTCAACTTCCACAGCAGCGGCGCACTCAGTGAACGCGGCCTGGCGCCGGAGCGCTATGAGGAGAACCGCCGCAACCGCAGCGAGGCGGCCCGCTTCGACCGCGCCGCCGGCGCCCTGGTCTTCGAGGGGCGCAACAAGCAGGTGCCCCTGCCCGCCGCGGGCCAGGACCGCTTCAGCGTATTCCTGCAACTGGTCGGGCTGGTCCGCGGCAATCCGCAGCGCTACGCCACGCCCGGCGTCACCGAAACCTTCGAGGTGGCGGATACGCGTGACCTGGAGCCGATGCAGGTGCAGTATGTGGGAGAGGAGGACGTCGACACCGGTCACGGAGCGGTACACGCCAAGCATTTCATGCGCCTGCCGCGGCATGCGGACGATCGCCGGCGGGTGGAGGTGTGGCTGGCGCAGTCGCTGCAGTGGATGCCGGTGAAGCTGCGCCAGACGGAGCCCGACGGCACCCAGATCGAACTCGTCTACCGCGACAGCGAAGCGCTGCGCTGAGTGGTCAAGGATTCGTCAAGCGGCGGCGCGTCGGTTGCCGCCGTGGTTCACCGCGTTTGCTCAACTTCCGGAGACCTGCCATGAGCGTCACCCAGCCACCATCCGAGGCCCGCCGCGTCAGCGTGGGCGATATCAGCCTCCAGGTTCGCATCGACGGGGGCGATGGCCCGTGGGTGATCCTGGCGCACGCGCTGGGTGCCAACCATACCTTGTGGGACGCCACCGCGCGCCACCTGGCGCCGCGCTATCGCGTGCTGCGCTACGACCTGCGCGGGCATGGCCAGAGCGATGCGCCGATCGGCGCCTATTCGATGATCCGCATGGCCGACGACGTGGCCGCCCTGATGGATGCGCTGGCGGTGCCGGAGGCGCATTTCGTTGGCGTCTCGGTGGGCGGCATGATCGGGCAGACGATGGCAGTGCGGTATCCGGAGCGGTTGCTGTCGCTTACGCTGGTGGATACCGTCAACCGTACCCCGCTGGATGCCCACCCGATGTGGCATGACCGCATCGGCCACGTGGAGGCGCACGGCATGGCGGGCGTGGCTGACAGCACGCTGGAGCGCTGGCTGAGCGCGCCGTACCGGGCCGCGCATCCGGAGGAGGCGCAGCGCGTGCGCGAAATGATCCTGTCCACGCCCGTGCACGGCTATGTGGGATCGGGGCAGGCCATCATGGCATTCGACCTGGCCGGGGCGATCGCACGCATTCATTGCCCCACATTGGTGGTGGTCGGCGAGGAGGACCAGGGCGCGCCTCCGGAGATGGCGCGCGAGATTGCCGCGACCATCCCCGGCGCGCGCCTGGAAGTGTTGCCCCGGGCGGCGCACCTTGCCCATCTCGAACAAGCCGAGCGTTTTCACACTGTGCTCGACGCTTTCCTTGGTAATGCGGCTTGTGGGGCACAGTGCGAGGCGCCCTGATGCGATATCCGGTAATTTCCAGCAATATCTTTCGAACATAACTCAAGAACTTGCTGACAGCGCCGTTGCCCAATGTAGTGAGGGAACGCTTAATTCCTGCGGTTCGCCGAAGCAAGAATCTTGAAAACACGGCAAACACCCTCAGCTTGGAGGTGAAATCGCGGAGGGCAACCGGCCAGTGTGCCGGTAATCGGAAGAATCATTGGCCCGCCGCTTACCCATGACAGCCAGGAGGTATGCCATGCAAATGATCTACAACAGCGACAATTACTGCATTGTCGAGTTTGGTGCGGATGTCGAGCATGCGCCTCTTGCCTCTGGCGGCTATGAAATCGTCGACAAGAACCTGAAACGCGAGATTTTCCTCGGTGGCCAGATGGCCGAGAGCTTTCGCGCGGACGTGCAGCGTCTGATCGAGAGCGAGCCGTCGGTGGAAGAGGTGGATGATTTCCTTGGCAAGTTCGACACCGTGATGGTTCAGCCGCTGGTGATGCACTAGGCTTGTAGCCGCCTCTGCCGGTTCCTCGCCCAAGGGCGGCCGGCGAGTGGAACGGAAGCGAGAAGCCCGCGCCTTGCGCGGGCTTCTCGTTTTCAAGGCGCCGGTCCCCGGTGTTCCCGGTGTCTCTCAGTACTGTTCCCAGGGCAGGCCGGCGTGGCGCCAGCCGTTGAGCGTATTGCGATGGCGTTCGGCGTCCAGGTCGCCCTCGAAGCCGTGCAGGACGTTGTAGACCGTGGAGAACCCCGCGCCCTCCAGCGCTCTCGCGGCCGCTGTCGAGCGGTTGCCGCTGCGGCAGATCAGCAGCACCGGGCGGGCCGACGCCTGTCCCGCCAGTTTCTTCACCGACTGCACAAAATGCGGATTCACCTCCCAGTCCGGGCCATCGTTCCAGGGCACGTTGTGCGCCCCTTTTGGGTGTCCCACGAAGAGGTATTCCATCTCGCTGCGGCAATCGATGAAGAGCGCATCGGGCGATTCGCTGAGCAGGGTTTGCGCGTCGCCGGGACTAAGGTGTTGCATGGGAAAGGCTTCTCGGTGATGGGAAGGTTCCCCAGTGTAGGGCCGGGCGGTGCCATGCGGCAACCCGCGAGCGCCTTCGCGCGCACTGGCCGGCCCGGGTCCGATATTCCGCAAACCATTGATGCAACTGATAAAATCGCAGTCTTTTCCCTTGCTGTCGAGCCCCACATGAGCGCCGCCCCACGTCCCGCCTCGCTTCCTCCCGCGCGCCCCTATACCCGGGCGGCCAACCTGCCGGCCCTGCTGCGCGAGCGCATCCTGATCCTGGACGGTGCCATGGGCACCATGATCCAGCGCTACAAGCTGACCGAGGCGGACTACCGCGGCGAACGCTTCGCCGGGCACCATGTCGACGTCAAGGGCAACAACGAACTGCTGTTGCTGAGCCGCCCGCAGGTCATCAGCGAGATCCACGAGCAGTACCTGGCCGCCGGCGCCGACCTGATCGAGACCAACACCTTCGGTGCCACGGCCGTGGCGCAGGAAGACTACAAGATGGCGGACCTGGCGTACGAGATGAACGTCGTCGCCGCCAGGCTGGCGCGCGAAGCCTGCGACAAGTACAGCACGCCGGACAAGCCGCGCTTTGTGGCCGGCGCCTTCGGCCCCACGCCGAAGACCGCCAGCATCTCGCCGGACGTCAACGACCCGGGCGCGCGCAACGTGACCTTCGAGGAACTGCGCCATTCGTACTACGAGCAGGGCAAGGGTTTGCTGGAAGGCGGCGCGGACGTGTTCCTGGTGGAAACCATCTTCGACACGCTCAACGCCAAGGCCGCGTTGTTCGCCATCGACCAGTTGTTCGAGGACACTGGCGAGCGCCTGCCCGTGATGATCTCCGGCACCGTGACCGATGCCTCCGGCCGCATTCTGTCGGGCCAGACCGTCGAAGCGTTCTGGAACAGCCTGCGCCACGCCCGCCCGATCACCTTCGGCCTGAACTGCGCGCTGGGCGCCACGCTGATGCGCCCGTATATCGCCGAACTGGCCAAGATCTGCGACGCGGCCGTGTCGTGCTACCCCAATGCCGGCCTGCCCAACCCGATGAGCGATACCGGCTTCGACGAAACCCCGGAGGTCACGTCGTCGCTGGTGGAAGAGTTCGCCGCGTCCGGCCTGGTCAACCTGGTGGGCGGCTGCTGCGGCACCACGCCCGAGCACATCGCCGCCATCGCGCGGAGCGTGGCCAGCAAGAAGCCGCGCGCCTGGCCTGGCCAGTACCGCGACGGCGACGACCGCGCCGCCGCCTGAACATGCATCGCGAGCCCACAGAACAAGATCAAGCCATGACCAACGATACCCTGCCGCCGCGCCCGATGCGCCTGTCCGGCCTCGAGCCTTTCACCATCGATGAGGACACGCTCTTCGTCAACGTCGGCGAGCGTACCAACGTCACCGGCTCCAAGGCCTTCGCCCGCATGATCCTCAACGGCCAGTTCGACGAGGCGCTGGTGGTGGCACGCCAGCAGGTCGAGAACGGCGCGCAGATCATCGATATCAACATGGACGAGGCCATGCTGGACTCGAAGGCCGCCATGGTGAGGTTCCTCAACCTGATCGCCTCCGAGCCCGATATCGCGCGCGTGCCCATCATGCTGGACTCGTCCAAGTGGGAAGTGATCGAGGCCGGCCTGCAATGCGTGCAGGGCAAGCCGGTGGTGAACTCGATCTCGCTCAAGGAGGGGGAGGAGCAGTTCCGCCATCACGCCGAGCTGATCCGCCGCTATGGCGCCGCTTCCGTGGTAATGGCCTTCGACGAGCAGGGCCAGGCCGATACCTTTGCCCGCAAGACCGAGATCTGCAAGCGCAGCTACGACATCCTGGTCAACGAAGTCGGCTTCCCGCCGGAAGACATCATTTTCGACCCGAACATTTTCGCGGTGGCGACCGGTATCGAGGAGCACAATAATTACGCGGTGGACTTCATCGAGGCCACCGCGTGGATCAAGCAGAACCTGCCGTACGCCAAGGTCAGCGGCGGCGTGTCCAACGTGTCGTTCTCCTTCCGTGGCAACGATGCCGTGCGCGAGGCCATCCACACCGTGTTCCTGTACCACGCCATCAAGGCGGGCATGGACATGGGCATCGTCAACGCCGGCCAGCTCGGCGTGTACGACCAGCTCGACCCCGAACTGCGCGAGCGCGTGGAAGACGTGGTGCTCAATCGCCGCGAGGACAGCACCGACCGCCTGCTTGAAATCGCGGACCGCTTCAAGGGCGGTGGCGCCAAGAAGGAAGAGAACCTGCTGTGGCGCGGCACGCCGGAAAACCCGGTGCCCGTTGGCGACCGCCTGTCGCATGCGCTGGTGCACGGCATCACCACCTTCATCGTGGAAGACACCGAGGAAGTGCGCCAGCAGGTGGAAGCGCGCGGCGGCCGCCCGATCGAGGTGATCGAAGGCCCGCTGATGGACGGCATGAACATCGTGGGCGACCTGTTCGGCGCCGGCAAGATGTTCCTGCCGCAGGTGGTCAAGAGCGCCCGCGTGATGAAGCAGGCCGTGGCCCACCTGCTGCCCTATATCGAAGAAGAAAAGCGCCTGCTGGCCGAGGCCGGCGGCGACGTCAAGGCGCGCGGCAAGATCGTGATCGCCACGGTCAAGGGCGACGTGCACGACATCGGCAAGAACATCGTCTCTGTGGTGCTCCAGTGCAATAACTTCGAAGTGGTCAACATGGGCGTGATGGTCCCGTGCAACGAGATCCTGGCGCGCGCCAAGGTCGAAGGCGCGGATATCGTCGGGCTATCCGGGCTGATCACGCCGTCGCTGGAGGAAATGGCCTATGTCGCCTCCGAGATGCAGCGCGACGACTACTTCCGCATCAAGAAGATCCCGCTGCTGATCGGCGGCGCCACCACCTCGCGCGTGCACACCGCTGTCAAGATCGCGCCGCACTACGAAGGCCCGGTGGTCTACGTGCCGGACGCCTCGCGCTCGGTCAGCGTGGCGTCGAGCCTGCTGTCGGACGAGGGCGCGACCAGGTACCTGGACGAGCTGAAATCCGACTACGAGCGCATCCGCCACCAGCACGCCAACAAAAAAGCCACGCCGATGGTGACGCTGTCGCAGGCGCGCGCCAACAAGACGCCGGTCGACTGGAGCACCTACGTGCCGCCCCGGCCGAAATTCATCGGCCGCCGCATCTTCCGCAACTACGACCTGGCCGAGCTGGCCAACTACATCGACTGGGCGCCGTTCTTCCAGACCTGGGACCTGGCCGGCAAATTCCCCGACATCCTCAATGACGAGATCGTCGGCGAATCCGCCCGCCGCGTGTTCTCGGACGGCAAGGCGATGCTGGCACGCCTGATCCAGGGCCGCTGGCTGACAGCCAACGGCGTGCTGGCCCTGCTGCCGGCCAACACCGTCAACGACGACGATATCGAGATCTACACCGACGAGACCCGCAGCCAGGTCGCGCTGACCTGGCACAACCTGCGCCAGCAGAGCGAGCGTCCGGTGATCGACGGCGTGATGCGGCCCAACCGCTGCCTCGCCGATTTCGTCGCGCCCAAGGACAGCGGCGTCGCCGACTACATCGGCGTGTTCGCCGTCACCGCCGGCATCGGCGTGGACAAGAAGGAAGCGCAGTTCGAGGCCGACCACGACGACTACAGCGCGATCATGCTTAAGTCGCTGGCCGACCGTCTGGCCGAAGCCTTCGCCGAATGCCTGCACGAACGCGTGCGCAAGGATCTGTGGGGCTACGACGCCGGCGAGGTGCTGACCAACGAGCAACTGATCGCCGAAAGCTATCGCGGCATCCGTCCGGCCCCGGGCTATCCGGCCTGCCCGGAGCACACCGTCAAGGGCCCGATGTTCGACTATCTCAATACGGCCGAGATCGGCATGGGCATCACCGACTCGCTGGCGATGACGCCCGCGGCCTCGGTGAGCGGCTTCTACCTGGCGCATCCGGAGTCCACGTACTTCTCCGTGGGCAAGATCGGACAGGACCAGCTCGACGACATGGTGGCGCGCCGTGGCGAAGAACGCAGCGTGCTGGAGCGCGCGCTCGCGCCTAACCTGTAACCGCATGCGTGCGGCGGCGGCGGCGTTTTGTGCCCCCGCGCCGCCGCAAGCCATTGGGCAAGCAGGGAAAAGCTTCCCCGGGCCTGCCGATGTGACTTTGCAAGTTCTTCACCACTCCTTACAAGGCATTACATCTCCTAACAGACCGCGCGGCTCCGCATCCCTAGACTGAGGGCTCACATCAAGTGAACACCGCAGCGAATGTTTCGCGGCGGCGCAAACTGCCAGGAGCCTCTCAATGAATAAACTGCTGATCTCCCTTTCCGCTCTCTCGATCGCTGCCGCTTCCTCGCTGGCCATGGCGCAAGGTACTGGCGTTGATGCGAAGGCTGGTGCCACAGGCGCCATCTCGGCGCCCGCGGTCAGCGCGCCCGCAGACAAGGGTGCAGCGGCTGGCGCAGGCGTGAACGCCGGCCTGGACGCCAAGGCAGACGCTGCTACCGGCGCGCAGGCCAAGCCCACCGCCAAGACCAAGAAGCACACCAGCCACGCCAAGAGCAAGAAGGGCGAAGCCGCGGCCGACACCGGCGCGGCCGCCGATACCGGCGCGGCGACCAAGGTCCAGTAAGCCTGGGCCGGCAAGCCTGGAGCGCGCCGAGCGGCGCGCGGCCGGGCTGGAACGAAAGGGACGGGTTCAACCCGTCCCTTTTCCGTTCGCGCGGCCTGCACGGGGCGTGTCAGCCTTACACCGACATTCGCGCGGCTTTGCAAGCTCTACAATGCATTAGCCCCGCCGCTCCCGAGAGCTGGGGCCTCCATGCCCAGGGGGAATCCCATGATTCGCGTTTTGATCGCCGACGATCACCAGATCGTGCGCGCTGGTCTGCGCCAGTTCATTGCCGACGAGCCCGATATCCGGGTGGAAGGGGAAGCTGCCAGCGGCGACGAAGTGATGACGCGCCTGCGCGAGCTCGAGTTCGATGTCGTGGTACTCGATATCTCGATGCCCGATCGCAATGGCATCGACGTGCTCAAGCTGCTGCGCCAGCGGCATCCCGACCTTCCGGTGCTGATCCTTTCCACTTATCCGGAAGACCAGTACGCCATCAACCTGATTCGCGCCGGCGCATCCGGTTACCTGACCAAGGAAAGCGCGCCTGACGACCTGGTCAAGGCGATCCGCACCGTGGCCCAGGGCCGGCGCTATGTCAGCGCGAACGTGGCGGACCTGCTCATTGGCGGGCTGGATAAGCCGACCAATCAGCCGCTGCACCAGACCTTGTCCAAGCGCGAGTTCCAGATTTTCTGCAAGCTTTCGCGCGGCCAGTCGGTCTCGGTGATCGCCGAGGAACTGTTCCTGAGCGTCAAGACGGTAAGCACGTACCGCTCGCGCATTCTCGAAAAGATGGGCATGAAGACCAATGCCGACCTGACCTACTACGCCATCAAGAACGGTCTGGTGGAGTAGGCGGCGCGGGCGCGATGCCCATTCCCCTGCGTTTGCTATCCTGCGTGGCCCGTCTCCGGATGGATGCCGCCCGCGGTAGCCCTGCAAGCCGTGGATGCGGCGTTGCCGGAACGGAAATCCCCCGCCCGCGTGGCGCCGCTGTAGGACGGACGCCGATAGTTTCTCTCCATACTCTGTTGCTACCATTAAGTCATGTTGGATCAAGCCGCAGCCCCTTCGTATCGAGCGCTGCGGGTCCTGCTAATCGAGGACTCGGCGGTCTTGCGAGGTATGTTGCTTGAATACCTGAGCGCATTCCCGTTTGTCGAGACTGTCGATTGGGCGGATACCGAAAGCTCGGCGCTGCGCCTCTACGAGGCGGGCAAGTACGAGGTCGTCATCGTCGATCTGCAATTGCGGCAAGGCAATGGCATCAATGTACTTCGTGCCATGCAGAAGACCCACGCATCCGGCATCCGCATCGTGTACACCAATCACGCCCAGGTGCCCACTTACCGGCGCCAGTGCACCGAGGCCGGGGCGGACTATTTTTTCGACAAGTCGCTCGAACTTGAGCAAGTGTTCCGCGTCATCGAGGAATACGCGCAGTCGGGCGATTGAATTGTTCGCGTTCTTGTCTCGGGACGATGGCATTGGACGACGCATTCAGGTCAGTCCGGCAGTACCGGTAGTCCCTATCGCGGCCATGCCGCGTCAACCTAGAGCAAGGAGAAGATCATGAGAAAGCTGATGGCGCTGTGTGCCCTGGCGGGTGTCGTCCTGGTGACCGGTTGCAACACGATGGCCGGCGCCGGCAAGGATATCGAAAAGGGCGGCGAGAAGGTGCAAGGCGCCGCCGAGAGCACCAAGCAGAAGATGTAAGGCGCGAATCGCCGCGCCCGGACGGGCACGGCAAAGCAAAAGGGGCTCCGCGGGGCCCCTTTTGCTTTGGCTGGCCGTATTACGGCCCGGTATCCTGGCCCTGCTGGCGCGGCGCCTCGCCGCCGGGCGTGGCCGTGGGTGTGGCGGCTGGCGTGCTTGCGGCCATGCTCGCCGGGGCGACCACCGGCGTATCCGGCGTATCCGGCGACGTATCCGGCGGCGCACTTTCAGGCTCATCCTGCAACTGATCGCCGAAGTCGTCATCTTCCTCGCGCGGCGGCGCTACGATGGCATCGGTCAGCGGCACCTCGACCCGGATGGTCACGCCGGCGCCGGCCTCCGAGCGGATGTCCAGTGTGCCGCCCAGCGCAATCACGCGCTGCTCCATGCCCAGCAGGCCGTGGTGGCCAACGCTGCGCCGCGATTCGAAGTCCGCCGGCAGCCCGCGCCCGTTGTCGCTCACGGTCAGCAGAAGCACGCCGTCGGCGCAATCCAGCGTAATGGTCACGCGCCTGGCATCGGCATACTTGCTCGCGTTGGTCAGCGACTCCTGCACGATACGGTAAAGCGCGATGGCCGCGTCGTCGCGCAGCGGCGGCACCGCTTCGGCAAGCTTCACATCCGAGTCCCACTGGTTGCGCGCGGCGACCTCATCCACCAACTGGCCGATGGCTTCCTTCAGGCCCAGGTTGAGCAGCACCGTGGGGCGCAGGTCTTCGATCAGGCGCCGCTTGATCTGGATGCCCTGGTCCACATGCAGCATCACGCGGGTGAGTTTTTCCGCCACGTCGGGATGGGATTCCTGTATGCGGCGGCGCACCCAGTGCATATCGAGCTTGGTGGCGGTCAGGATGGCGCCGAGTTCGTCGTGCAGCTCGCGCGCCAGCCGCGTCTTCTCGTCCTCGGTAACACGTTGCAGGTGAGAGGCCAGTGCCGATAGCTGGCGGGTGCGCGCGCGCACCATGCTGTCCAGGCGCGCGCTTTCTTCTTCCAGCTCGCTGCGCGCGGCTTCCGATACCGCCATGCGCCGCGAATGCTGCAAGCCCACCACGATCAGCAGCACGATATTGATGGCGGTCAGCAGGCCAATGCCGTAACGCGACAGCGCGAGATCGCGGTCGGCATACTCCAGGCTTTGCGACACCGATCCGGCTTCGCGCTGGAGCAGTGCCTCCAGCCCGCGCCGCGCGTTGTCCATGGTCTGCTTGCCGAAGTCGGTGCGCACCAGGTCCAGCGCCACTTCCACGTCGCGCTTGCCGTAGATCAGCGTCAGGTCCATCTCGGTCAGCTTGCGGTTGACGGCGGTAGACGCCTGCGTGAACAGCTTGAGCGCTTCCGCGTCGTCCGCGTAGCGGTTGCGCAGTGCGCTCATCAGCGCATTGATGCGGGGCAATGCCTGGTAATAGGGTTGCAGGTAGCTCTCCTTGCCTGTCAGCAGGAAGCCGCGCTGGCCTGCCTCGGCATTGACCAGCTCGCCAAGCAGGGCGGTGATCTGGCCCTGCACCTGCTGCGATTGGATCACCTGCGTATATCCCTGTCGCAAGCGGATGTTGCCCGCCTCGGAGGCGATCAACACCACCACGGTAAGCGCGATGCCGCCCGCCAGCAGCAAGGTGGAGCGCAACATTGACTGCTTGAACATTGTCGTTTCCCGAAAACGGGTGACTGGCCGGTGGGCGTTCCCGCGCCGCGTGGCGCGGGGCGAGGTCCGGGCCAGGCATGCACCCTGTCGGCGTCGATGGAAGCACATCGACGGCCCCCGGTCAACCTGCAGTGCGCGGCCGCTGCGCGCGAGGCTGCGCCAATCCGGATCCTGTAGGAATTGGCTGACAAGCGAATCGGTGCGCCATCGGTGTCTGCGCGGCGAGGCGGTTTCTACCATGTAGCCATGACCTTGCGCGGTTTCGCGCAAGCCAGCGAGGGAAGAGGGAGAACGTCAATGCTGAAATGGGCGCTTATTTTCGCTGTGGTTTCCGTGGTCGCCGGCCTGCTTGGATTTACAGGTATCGCTGCCGGCGCGGCCGGCATTGCCAAAATCCTGTTCTTCATCTTCCTGGTGCTGTTCGTACTGTTCCTTGTCCTGGGCGTGACCGTGTTCAAAGCGGTGAAATAGCCAGGCGCCAGGTGCTGCCACTTGCCAGGTCCGCGCCGCGTGGCGCGGTAGCGCAATTCACTTAGGGAGCCATCACCATGTTGCACTACGCAGTCGTGTTCTTTGTCATCGCCCTGATTGCCGCCGTGTTCGGCTTTGGGGGCATCGCAGCAGGCGCCGTCGAAATCGCCAAGATCCTGTTCTTCATCTTCCTGGTGGTCGCCCTTGTGACCTTCGTGATCAGCCTGGTCAGGCGCTAGGCGCAGGCGGCGCACAGCACGAACGGAATCACAGAGCGTCCTCAGACGAAACGGAGATAAGGCGATGCTGACCAACAACCCGAAGGTCCGAAAGGAAGTGAACCACCTGGCCGATAGTGCCGAGAGCACGGTCCGCCAGATCAGGCATGCCGCGCGCGATACCCGCGATGCTGCGGGGCCGGTTGCCGGCGAGCTCAGGGCACTGATCGCGCAACTCGAGCAAACCATGGGAGTGCTGGGGCGCGAAGGCTCGTCCGAAGCCGTGCAGGCAGGACGCCGGCTGCACGACCGCACGCGTGCACTGGGCGACCACCTGCGCCGCGCCACGCTGGATGGCGCAAGCCGGGCACGAGAGCGCGTCGACTATGCCGTGGACGGCGTTCAGCAGAGCGTGGCTGCATCGCCGCTGAAGGCGATCGGCATAGCAGCGGCTGTGGGTGCATTCGTCGGTTTGCTGCTGGCTGCCAACGGACGCAACAGAGAGGACTGATGCGCCGCGTCCGACCGCACCGAAGCACGCACTGAAACAGGTCGAAGCACATCGTACTTGCGCAGGGCCGGCAGAGGCCATCCCCCTCACCCCACAGGAGCATGATCGCCATGGACACCCCGGTTACAGAGAAGCCAGTCGTCGGCAAAGGCAAGAATCATCCATCCCGGAATGAGAAAGGCACAAGCGGTGGCCTCCTGTCCGACGTCAAGGCATTGCGCGAGCGCGCCCGCAAGCATACGGAGGATGGCGCCGTCACGCAGGACTACGGCGCGGACCGCACTACCGTACTGAAGCTGCTCAACGAGGCGTTGGCCACCGAACTGGTCTGCGTGCTGCGCTACCGGCGCCACTACTTCATGGCCAAGGGAATTCACGCCGAGCCGGTCGCCGCCGAGTTCAAGGTCCACTCCGATGAAGAGCAGGGCCACGCCGACCGCATCGCGGCGCGCATCGTACAGCTTGGCGGGGCGCCCGATTTTTCGCCGGACACCCTGTCGGCGCGTAGCCACTCCGAATACGTCGAGGCCGGATCGCTGAGCGACATGATCAGGGAAAACCTGGTGGCCGAGCGTATTGCCATCGAGAGCTATCGGGAGATGGTGCAGTACATGGGCGATCGCGATCCAACCACGCGCCGCATGCTGGAAGAAATCCTTGCAGTCGAGGAAGAGCACGCGGACGACCTTGCGGACATGCTGGTCAAGGGCTAGCCATCCGGCGCCGTTAGTGATTCATGCGCCTCATCGAATAGGGCGATTCTTCCCCCTTCCGGATCGACTCCCTGATCCGGCGCGCCCGGCCGGGAACATCGGCCGGGCTTTTTTAGTTCAATCCGGGATTTCGGGCGGAAGAGGGGGCGGCGCGAGGCCGAAGCCAGAATGCGCCGCCGGCGGAAAGGGTGCCGGCGGCAAGGGCTCCGCCACGGCGGGGGAGCCGCCAGCCGGCGCCTGCCTCCGCTATTACGGGCTGTTCAGGTCCGGCGCGGCGCCTACACGCCCCACATGACCTCGGTGTTCTCGCGCAGGGAAGCGCGCAGCATGTCGAGGAATGGGTAGGCCCGCTGGCCCAGGTGCAAGGGCTCTTCTTCCTGCTCCTCGTCCTGCTTGCCCGGGGATACCGACGACTCGGCCGGGTGCACCCTCTTGGCGTCCGTCACCGCGGCTTCCAGTTTGTGGATGCAGCGAGGCAGTTCCTCGGTGGTGATCACCCCGCGCTCTCCCAGGTGCTTGCCGATAATCCCCAGGAGCGTGACGGCAAGATCCCTCATCATGATCAGATCTTGCGACGCGTGGGATTTGAAGGTGATCAGCATGATTTATCCTTTCCTTGGCGTACAGCGAAGTACATGACCGCGCGGCTTGTCCGGGAGTCGGTCCGGGGTGCGCAACGGCCGGTTTGAGGCCCGCTGCATGATGTCAGCATAGCACCTGATAAAATTCCGCGTTCTGCAATTCATTGCCTGCCACGCGGCGCGGCCTCCACATGCCGCCCGTGACGGTGCCGCCGCTTCCGGACCGCCGCGGCGGCACCAGACAACCGCCTCAGGGCCACGACATCCATGCTGCCAGTTCAGACCACCAATCTTGCCGCTGCGTTCAACGACGCGGTGCGCGCACTCGCTCCGGCCGACGCCGCCCTGCCCGCTGCCACCTTCGAACGCCCCAAGGTGGCCGCCCACGGCGACCTGGCCTGCAACCTCGCCATGCAGGTTGCCCGCTCGCTCAAGCGCAACCCGCGCGAGCTGGCCCAGCAGATTGTCGATGCGGTCAAGGCCGACGCGCGTACCGCCGGCCTGGTGGCCGGGCTTGAGATTGCCGGTCCCGGCTTTATCAACCTGCGCCTGACGCCGGCCGCCAAGGCCGACGTGCTGCGCGCGGTGCTCGAGCAGGGCAACCGCTATGGCGCCCAGGAGCAGGGCGCGCGCGGCAAGGTGCTGGTCGAGTTCGTCTCGGCTAACCCGACCGGTCCGCTGCACGTGGGGCACGGCCGCCAGGCGGCGCTGGGCGATGCGCTTGCCAACCTGCTGGACTGGCAGGGTTTCGCCGTGCACCGCGAGTTCTATTACAACGACGCCGGCGTGCAGATCCAGACCCTGGCGACCTCCGTGCAGGCGCGTGCCCGCGGCCTCAAGCCGGGCGATGCCGGCTGGCCTGAATCGGCCTACAACGGCGACTATATCGCCGACATCGCCGCCGACTTCCTGGCCGGCAAGACCGTGCGCGCATCCGACGGCGACGCCGTGACGGCCTCCGGCAACGTCGAGGACATCGAGTCGATCCGCAAGTTTGCCGTGGCCTACCTGCGCAACGAGCAGGACATCGACCTGCGGGCGTTCGGCGTCAAGTTCGACCGCTACTACCTGGAATCGTCCCTCTACAGCGACGGCAAGGTAGAGGCCGCGGTGAAATCGCTGGTGGACAAGGGCAAGACCTACGAGAACGAAGGCGCGCTGTGGCTGCGCACCACCGATGACGGCGACGACAAGGACCGCGTCATGCGCAAGGGCGACGGCACCTATACCTACTTCGTGCCGGACGTGGCCTACCACACCAGCAAGTGGGAGCGCGGCTTCACCAAGGTCATCAACGTGCAGGGCAGCGACCACCACGGCACCATCGCGCGCGTGCGCGCGGGCCTGCAAGGGCTGGAAATCGGCATCCCCGTGGGCTACCCCGACTACATCCTGCACAAGATGGTCACCGTCATGAAGAACGGCGAGGAGGTCAAGATCTCCAAGCGCGCCGGTTCCTATGTGACCGTGCGCGACCTGATCGAGTGGAGCAACGGCGCGGAAGGCGGCGAGACCATCCGCGGCTGCCTGGAAGCCGGCGTGGCCGACTGGCCCGAGCACTTCACGCGCGGGCGCGATGCGGTGCGCTTCTTCCTGCTATCGCGCAAGGCGGATACGGAATTCATTTTCGATGTTGACCTCGCGCTCAAGCAGAACGACGAGAACCCGGTGTATTACGTGCAGTACGCCCATGCCCGGATCTGCTCGATCTTCGAATCCTGGGGCGGCGCCGACTGGGAAGCCAGGCTTCCCGCGCTGGCCGGCGCCGACCTGGCGCCCGTGACCGGCCCCGATGCCACCCCGCAGGCGCTCGCCCTGGGCCAGCGCCTGGCCGATTTCCCGGACATGCTGGCGGCGGCGGCGGACGAACTGGCGCCGCACGCGGTCGCCTTCTACCTGCGGGACGTGGCGGGCGATTTCCATGCCTTCTATAACTCCGACCGCGTGCTGGTGGATGACGAGGCCGTCAAACTGGCCCGTCTGGCGATGCTGGCCGCGACGCGGCAGGTGTTGCGCAACGGGCTGGCGGTGATCGGTGTCTCGGCGCCGCAACGGATGTAAGCGCCCCGCGCCGGGGGCTCGCCCCCTGGCACGGGCAAGCGTGTCGTCTTGACCACAGACAGTGATGCCGGGATTGGCGCAGGCTCTATAATCGCGCCATCACGCTAGAGGAATTCATGCAACAGCAACGCAAGCGCGCCCTGCGCAATGCCAGCCGCGCCCCGCAGCGCGGAGGTACGTTCCTGGGACTGGTGCTGGGCCTGATCGTCGGCCTGGCGATCGCGGTAGTGGTCGCCCTGTACATCACCAAGTCGCCGGCGCCATTCCAGCAAAAGGGCGCTCAGAAGCCGTCCGAGCCCGGCAATATCGTCAGCAACCTGCCGGCCCCGGCCCCGGCGCAGGAAGCCCCGACGGATCCCAACAAGCCGCTGTGGAGCAAGACGCCGGCCAGGCCCGTCGGGCCTGCCGCCGAGCCCGAGCAGCCCGCCGGTCCGGCGCCCACGGTGAAGCCGCCTGAGCGCCAGCCCCCGGTGGCCGCCAACCGGCCCGCCGAAAAACCGGCTGAGAAGCCAACCGAGAAGCCGACCGAGAAGCCTGCGGAAAAGCCGGCCGAGAAGCCCGCGCAGAAACCGGCGGAAAAGCCTGCCGAGAAGCCCGCCGAGAAGCCGGCCGAGAAGCCCGTCGCCGACCCGATCGCCGAGATCGCCCAGGCCGATGCCAACAAGGTCGGCTACCTGCTGCAGGTGGGCGCCTTCCGTTCGCAGGACGACGCTGACCGCCAGAAGGCCAACCTGGCCATGCAGGGTTTCGAGGCCAAGGTGACCGAGCGCGACGTCAATGGTGTCAAGCTCTATCGCGTGCGCCTGGGGCCGTTCAACAAGATCGAAGATATGAACCGCGCGCGCGACCGGCTGCAGTCGTCGGGCTTCGAAGCTTCGGTGATCCGTTTTACCAAGCAGTAACAACCCGGTGCGTTCGCTGAACCGGAACGCCCCGCCGCTGTCATACGCTCATTGCCCATTTTCGAAAGCCGCGCCATATGAAGAAACTCGCCACCTTGTTCGCCACGCTGGTCGCTGTGACCGGTTTCCTGATGACCGCGCCCGCCCAGGCAGCCACGCCCACCTCGGGCAAGGAATATCAGGTCCTGAAAGCGCCGCAGCCCGTCGCGCCGGGCAAGATCGAAGTCACCGAGTTCTTCTGGTACGGCTGCCCGCACTGCTTCGATTTCGAGCCCGAGCTGGAAGCCTGGGTGAGCAAGCAAGGCAAGGACGTCGTGTTCAAGCGCGTGCCGGTGGCCTTCCGCGACGACCTGCTGCCGCACACCAAGATCTTCTATGCGCTGGAATCCCTCGGCAAGCTTGACGCCATGCACAGCAAGGTCTTCAGCGCCATGCACGTCGACCGCAAGCGCATGCTGGACCCGAACGAGATCGCCGACTTCATGGCCAAGAACGGCATTGACCGCAAGGCGTTCCTCGACGCCTACAACTCATTCTCCGTGACCACCAACTCGCAACGCGCCAACAAGATCGCGGACGCCTACAAGGTCGACGGCGTGCCGACCATGGTGGTGCAGGGCAAGTACGTGACCTCGCCGTCCATCGCCGGCACCAAGGGCGCGGCCATCCAGACCTTGGATTACCTTGTCGGCCAGGTCCGCGACAAGAAGATGTAAATTCCCTGCGGCGGCCAGCCCTGGCCGCCAGCGGTCGACCGGCACCGCCGGCGCCGGCGTGGCGCAGCGGCGTCCGGCCCGCGCCGGGATGGGGCTGTCGGCATGAACAGTGTTGCAGTTTCCCCTGGACCCACCCGATGCGAGCACTGAAAGTCTTTCTTACCGGCGCGTCGAGCGGACTCGGCCAGGCCCTGGCGCGCGAGTACGCCGCGCAGGGCGCCATCCTCGGACTGGTTGGCCGGCGCGAAGACGTGCTGCGCGAATTTGCCCGCAGCCTGCCCAACCCCAACGCCGTGCGCGTTTATGCCGCGGACGTGCGCGATGCCGCCGCCATGCAGCTCGCCGCCCAGGACTTCCTCGATCATTTCGGCTGCCCCGATGTGGTGATCGCCAACGCCGGCGTATCGGTCGGCACCGTGGCCAGCGAGCGCGAGGATCTTGAAGCCTTCCGCATGGTGATGGACACCAACTGGTTCGGCGTACTCACTACCTTCCAGCCGTTCATGCAGCCCATGCGCGAGCGCGCTCCCGGCGCCGGCGGCTGGCGCGGCACGCTGGTCGGCATTGCCAGCGTGGCCGGCGTGCGCGGGCTGCCCGGCGGCGGCGCCTACAGCGCCTCCAAGTCCGCCGTAATCAAGCTGCTCGAAAGCCTGCGCCTGGAACAGCGCCGCGAGCGCATCCGCGTGGTCACCATCGCGCCCGGCTATATCCGCACGCCGATGACCGAGCACAATCCCTATCGCATGCCTTTCCTGATGGATGCCGACGTATTCGCCCGCAAGGCGGTGCGTGCTATTGCTGCGGGCCGCCGCTTCGCCGTGGTGCCGTGGCAGATGGGCGTGGTGGCGTCCATCCTGCATCTGATGCCGCGCTGGCTCTACGATGCGCTTTTCTCGCGCGCGCCGCGCAAGCCGCGCAGCCAGGACAAGCAGTCATGACCTGGCAGGATGCCGCAGGCGTCTTGCATGGCCCCGCTGCCGGGGAGGTGCGTATCGCTTCGCTGGTGCCATCGGTGACGGAGCTGTTGTTTGCGCTGGGGCTTGGGCCGCAGGTGGTGGCGCGCACCGGCTTTTGCATCCATCCCGAGCCTGCCGTGCGTGCCGTTGCCAAGGTGGGCGGCACCAAGGACGTCAAGCTTGAGCGCCTGCGGGCGCTGGCGCCTACGCATGTGGTGGTCAATATCGATGAGAACCGCCGCGAGACGGTCGATGAGATCCGCGGGTTCGTTCCGCATGTGATCGTGACTCACCCGTGTGCGCCCGAGGATAATCTTGCGCTTTATCGCTTGCTTGGCGGCATCTTTGGCCGGGTGGCCGAAGCTGAGTCGTTATGCGAGGCGCTGGAGGCCGAGCTGGCGCAGGTGCGTGGCCGGATCTGGCCCGGGCGCAAGGTGCTGTATGCGATCTGGCAGGATCCGTGGATGACGGTGTCCAGGGATACCTATATCAGTCGCATGCTGGCGTTGGTCAACTGGCAGACCTGGCCTTCGGCGCAAGCCTTGCCGGAAGCCTGTGTCGACGGGGATTGCAGCCGGCCCAATACGGCGGACACCCGCTATCCGAGTTTTCGCTGGAGCGAGGGGCTGGTGCGGGAGATTGATCTGGTTTTGCTTTCCAGTGAGCCTTATCGGTTTACCGAGGCGCATGTGGATGCGCTGGAGCGGCAGATCGGGAAGGAGGTTTTGCTGATCGATGGGGAGATGGTTTCCTGGTATGGGAGTCGGGCTGTTGAGGGGGTTGGGTATCTGGCGCGGTTTGCGGCTGTCTGACTTTGAAGTCGGAGGTTTAAAGGTTTAAAGGCTTAAAGGCTTAAAGGCTTAAAGTCAAAGGCAGTTTCACCACCCCTGCGGGGCGGCGACCTACTTTTTTGTCTTGCCAAAAAAGTAGGCAAAAAAGGCGCGCCGGATGGGGCGACACCCCCTCGTCGGCAGACAAAAAGAGCGGCCGGGACCCAAACTCGCATCGCCTTAAGGCGATACTCAAACATGGGTCCCTCTTTTCCGCTCTTTTTGCCTGCCGACGAGGCGCCCCATACGGCCTGGTACACCTTGACGGCTCGCTTCGCATCGCGTGGGGGGCTCGCTTCGCATCGCGTGGGAGCTCGCTTTGCATCGCTGGGGTGCGGCTCGCCTTTTGAGCGCGCCACACGGCTGCCGCCGGTTGGCTATGCTGTTCCCGGTTCGTATGCCAAGCCCGGGACTTCGATATCAGGCAAACATCCTGAACCTGACTACGCCGTCGGCCCCGACTTCCCGGCTGACTTCCCCTGCGTGCCACAACAGGTGCAAGTGGGCCAGCGCTTCGCCCATCGCGAACGTCATCTGGTGAATATCAAATTGCCGCTTGAACATGACGCCGACGATGTCATGCGCATTGCACGGCTTTTCCTCGCAGGCCGCGCGCGTCTCGGCCAGGCGGTCTACATGGTGCTCGCGCAGCTGCCGGATCCGCGTATGCAGGTTCCGGAAGGGCTTGCCATGCGACGGCAGGATCAGCACATCCTCGGGCAGCGGCTCGTACTTGCCGAGGGAATCGAGGTATAGCTTGAGCGGATTGGCTTCCGGTTCCATGTCGAACACGCTGACATTGGTGGAGATGCGCGGCAGCACCATGTCGCCGGAAATCAGCACATTGATGCCGGCGTTGTACAGCGCGACGTGTTCGGGCGCGTGGCCAAAGCCGGTGATCACGCGCCAGCCGGACCTGGCGGGGTCGGTGCCGATATTGACGATATCGCCGTCCATCATGCGCCGGTACTGGGTGGGCAGGTCGGGCACCAGCGACGGGTAGTAGCTCTTGCGCGCGCGCAGCTTTTCCAGGCTGTCGGGGTCGGTCAGGCCGTGGCGGGCGAAGTGGCTGGCGGCGAAGTCGCCGCCGGCGTTGGAGCCAACGCCGCCCCCGCCACCCATCACGCGGGCGTTCATATAGTCGCCCAGGCTCATCCATAGCCGTGCGTCCCAGCGCTTGCACAGCCAGTGCGCCAGGCCGATGTGGTCGGGGTGGCAGTGCGTGGCCAGCACGCGCAGCACCGGCAGGCCTTCGAGTTCGTTGGCGAATATGGTTTCCCAGTGCGCCTTGATGGTGTCGTTGGTGACGCCGCAGTCGATGATGGTCCAGCCGTCGCGGCTGTCGATGCGGTCGCGCACCAGCCACAGGTTGATGTGGTCCAGCGCGAAGGGCAGGGGCATGCGGAGCCAGTAGACGCCTGGCGCGACTTCCTGCCGCGCGCCGCCGGCCGGCATGGTGTCGCCAAACGGATATTGGAGTTGGTGTTCGAGTGCGTTCATGGGGAGTCTCTCTCGTCCGAAGCCCTGTGCATGCGCTGCCGCATGCAGGCGGGCTTTCTCGTTGTCACGGTAGCCGTCGCAAAATGGCGATGCACGCCACGGTTGCCAGCCGCTTTACTTGACGCTAACGTTAACGTCAACCGGAGCGGGCTTTTTCAATATTAAGCGAAAACTTCATTCTGTACCGAACGACCGTTCACTTTTTTACTGGGTCACCATGCCAGATTCGCCAGCCACGCCGACGTACACCATCACCGATCTCGCCCGCGAGTTCGATGTCACGCCCCGCGCTATTCGTTTCTATGAGGACCAGGGCTTGCTGTCGCCCGAGCGCGAAGGCCCGAGCGGGCGCAAGCGTGTCTATAACGGGCGCGAGCGCACCCGCCTGAAGCTCACGGTGCGGGGCAAGCGCCTGGGCCTGACGCTGAACGAAATCCGCGAGATCCTGGATCTCTACGAATCGCCGCGCGACACGGCACCGCAACTCGAGCGCTTCCTGCACTCGCTGGCGCACCATCGCGGCACGCTGGAGCGCCAGCTCGAGGACCTGCAGGCGCAGCTTGCGGAAATCGATCAGCATGAACGGCAGTGCCGGGCACTGCTGGCGGCCCAGACAGGCGTGGAAGGCCCTGCGGGCGAGGCAAAAAGCGCCTGATGCGGCATTATCATTCGGTCTTTGGTGGATTTGATTGACGTTTACGTAAACGTAAATAGAATAGCTTCTCAGTCCATCGTCCGCGCCGGGCCTCTGCGTTGCCGGCCGGCGAACAAAAGGAAAGCCCATGCCTCTTGCCGTCGAATCCACCTCCTTGCCGGCCGCGCGCGCGGACGCGATCGCCACCAGCTTCGCCCGCCAGGGCCTGATGACCACCTTCGGCGCGGCGCTGACGCGGGTGACGCGCGGCGAGGTCGAGATCGCCATGCCGTGGTCCGAGGGCGTGACCCAGCAACACGGTTTCTTCCACGGTGGCGCCGTGGGGGCGCTGGCAGACAGTGCCTGCGGCTACGCGGCGCTGTCGATGGTGGGCGAGGGTGAGGCGGGGCTGACCGCGGAGTACAAGATCAACCTGCTGTCGCCGGCCAAGGGCGAGCGGCTGGTGGCGGTGGGCCGCGTGCTCAAGCCAGGCCGCACGCTGATCGTGGCGCAGGGCGATGTATTCACCGAGACCGCGGGCGTGCGCAAGGCGGTGGCCACCATGCTGATGACCTTGTGCGTGGTGCGCACGCTTGACCACGTCTGACACTTGTCATCCATCACCTGTCACATATCGCGGCGCAAGATTGCGAAACCCGTAAAACACAAGTAACAGAACCGGATCAGGAGACCGCCATGACCGACCTGCCAGGCCTCAAGTTCGACTTGGGCGAAGACATCGAGATGCTGCGAGAGTCCGTGCGCAACTGGGCGCAGGCCGAACTCGCTCCGCGCGCCGCGGAGATCGACCGTACCGACCAGTTCCCGATGGACGCCTGGAAGAAGATGGGCGATCTCGGCGTGCTCGGCATCACCGTGGCGGAGGAGTACGGTGGCGCCAATATGGGCTACCTGGCCCACATGATCGCGATGGAAGAGATCAGCCGTGCTTCCGCCTCGGTCGGCCTGTCCTACGGCGCGCACTCCAACCTGTGCGTGAACCAGATCCACCGCAACGGCACCCCCGCGCAAAAAGCCAAATATCTGCCCAAGCTGGTCTCCGGCGACTGGATCGGCGCGCTGGCCATGAGCGAGCCCAATGCTGGCTCCGACGTGGTGAGCATGAAGCTGCGCGCCGACTTCAAGGGCGACCGCTACGTGCTCAACGGCACCAAGATGTGGATCACCAACGGCCCGGACTGCGATGTGCTGGTACCAGCACATCGCAGTCCGGGCCGTTGGTGATCCACATCTTGGTGCCGTTGAGCACGTAGCGGTCGCCCTTGAAGTCGGCGCGCAGCTTCATGCTCACCACGTCGGAGCCAGCATTGGGCTCGCTCATGGCCAGCGCGCCGATCCAGTCGCCGGAGACCAGCTTGGGCAGATATTTGGCTTTTTGCGCGGGGGTGCCGTTGCGGTGGATCTGGTTCACGCACAGGTTGGAGTGCGCGCCGTAGGACAGGCCGACCGAGGCGGAAGCACGGCTGATCTCTTCCATCGCGATCATGTGGGCCAGGTAGCCCATATTGGCGCCACCGTACTCCTCCGCCACGGTGATGCCGAGCACGCCGAGATCGCCCATCTTCTTCCAGGCGTCCATCGGGAACTGGTCGGTACGGTCGATCTCCGCGGCGCGCGGAGCGAGTTCGGCCTGCGCCCAGTTGCGCACGGACTCTCGCAGCATCTCGATGTCTTCGCCCAAGTCGAACTTGAGGCCTGGCAGGTCGGTCATGGCGGTCTCCTGATCCGGTTCTGTTACTTGTGTTTTACGGGTTTCGCAATCTTGCGCCGCGATATGTGACAGGTGATGGATGACAAGTGTCAGACGTGGTCAAGCGTGCGCACCACGCACAAGGTCATCAGCATGGTGGCCACCGCCTTGCGCACGCCCGCGGTCTCGGTGAATACATCGCCCTGCGCCACGATCAGCGTGCGGCCTGGCTTGAGCACGCGGCCCACCGCCACCAGCCGCTCGCCCTTGGCCGGCGACAGCAGGTTGATCTTGTACTCCGCGGTCAGCCCCGCCTCACCCTCGCCCACCATCGACAGCGCCGCGTAGCCGCAGGCACTGTCTGCCAGCGCCCCCACGGCGCCACCGTGGAAGAAACCGTGTTGCTGGGTCACGCCCTCGGACCACGGCATGGCGATCTCGACCTCGCCGCGCGTCACCCGCGTCAGCGCCGCGCCGAAGGTGGTCATCAGGCCCTGGCGGGCGAAGCTGGTGGCGATCGCGTCCGCGCGCGCGGCCGGCAAGGAGGTGGATTCGACGGCAAGAGGCATGGGCTTTCCTTTTGTTCGCCGGCCGGCAACGCAGAGGCCCGGCGCGGACGATGGACTGAGAAGCTATTCTATTTACGTTTACGTAAACGTCAATCAAATCCACCAAAGACCGAATGATAATGCCGCATCAGGCGCTTTTTGCCTCGCCCGCAGGGCCTTCCACGCCTGTCTGGGCCGCCAGCAGTGCCCGGCACTGCCGTTCATGCTGATCGATTTCCGCAAGCTGCGCCTGCAGGTCCTCGAGCTGGCGCTCCAGCGTGCCGCGATGGTGCGCCAGCGAGTGCAGGAAGCGCTCGAGTTGCGGTGCCGTGTCGCGCGGCGATTCGTAGAGATCCAGGATCTCGCGGATTTCGTTCAGCGTCAGGCCCAGGCGCTTGCCCCGCACCGTGAGCTTCAGGCGGGTGCGCTCGCGCCCGTTATAGACACGCTTGCGCCCGCTCGGGCCTTCGCGCTCGGGCGACAGCAAGCCCTGGTCCTCATAGAAACGAATAGCGCGGGGCGTGACATCGAACTCGCGGGCGAGATCGGTGATGGTGTACGTCGGCGTGGCTGGCGAATCTGGCATGGTGACCCAGTAAAAAAGTGAACGGTCGTTCGGTACAGAATGAAGTTTTCGCTTAATATTGAAAAAGCCCGCTCCGGTTGACGTTAACGTTAGCGTCAAGTAAAGCGGCTGGCAACCGTGGCGTGCATCGCCATTTTGCGACGGCTACCGTGACAACGAGAAAGCCCGCCTGCATGCGGCAGCGCATGCACAGGGCTTCGGACGAGAGAGACTCCCCATGAACGCACTCGAACACCAACTCCAATATCCGTTTGGCGACACCATGCCGGCCGGCGGCGCGCGGCAGGAAGTCGCGCCAGGCGTCTACTGGCTCCGCATGCCCCTGCCCTTCGCGCTGGACCACATCAACCTGTGGCTGGTGCGCGACCGCATCGACAGCCGCGACGGCTGGACCATCATCGACTGCGGCGTCACCAACGACACCATCAAGGCGCACTGGGAAACCATATTCGCCAACGAACTCGAAGGCCTGCCGGTGCTGCGCGTGCTGGCCACGCACTGCCACCCCGACCACATCGGCCTGGCGCACTGGCTGTGCAAGCGCTGGGACGCACGGCTATGGATGAGCCTGGGCGACTATATGAACGCCCGCGTGATGGGTGGCGGGGGCGGCGTTGGCTCCAACGCCGGCGGCGACTTCGCCGCCAGCCACTTCGCCCGCCACGGCCTGACCGACCCCGACAGCCTGGAAAAGCTGCGCGCGCGCAAGAGCTACTACCCGTCGCTGGTGCCCGACCTGCCCACCCAGTACCGGCGCATGATGGACGGCGATATCGTCAATATCGGCACCGACCCCGCCAGGTCCGGCTGGCGCGTGATCACCGGCTTTGGCCACGCGCCCGAACACGTCGCGCTGTACAACGCCGGCATCAATGTGCTGATTTCCGGCGACATGGTGCTGCCGCGCATCTCCACCAATGTCAGCGTGTTCGACATGGAACCGGAAGCCAATCCGCTCAAGCTATACCTCGATTCCCTCGGCAAGTACGAGCCGCTGCCCGAGGATGTGCTGATCCTGCCGTCGCATGGCAAGCCCTTCCGGAACCTGCATACGCGGATCCGGCAGCTGCGCGAGCACCATGTAGACCGCCTGGCCGAGACGCGCGCGGCCTGCGAGGAAAAGCCGTGCAATGCGCATGACATCGTCGGCGTCATGTTCAAGCGGCAATTTGATATTCACCAGATGACGTTCGCGATGGGCGAAGCGCTGGCCCACTTGCACCTGTTGTGGCACGCAGGGGAAGTCAGCCGGGAAGTCGGGGCCGACGGCGTAGTCAGGTTCAGGATGTTTGCCTGATATCGAAGTCCCGGGCTTGGCATACGAACCGGGAACAGCATAGCCAACCGGCGGCAGCCGTGTGGCGCGCTCAAAAGGCGAGCCGCACCCCAGCGATGCAAAGCGAGCTCCCACGCGATGCGAAGCGAGCCCCCCACGCGATGCGAAGCGAGCCGTCAAGGTGTACCAGGCCGTATGGGGCGCCTCGTCGGCAGGCAAAAAGAGCGGAAAAGAGGGACCCATGTTTGAGTATCGCCTTAAGGCGATGCGAGTTTGGGTCCCGGCCGCTCTTTTTGTCTGCCGACGAGGGGGTGTCGCCCCATCCGGCGCGCCTTTTTTGCCTACTTTTTTGGCAAGACAAAAAAGTAGGTCGCCGCCCCGCAGGGGTGGTGAAACTGCCTTTGACTTTAAGCCTTTAAGCCTTTAAGCCTTTAAACCTTTAAACCTCCGACTTCAAAGTCAGACAGCCGCAAACCGCGCCAGATACCCAACCCCCTCAACAGCCCGACTCCCATACCAGGAAACCATCTCCCCATCGATCAGCAAAACCTCCTTCCCGATCTGCCGCTCCAGCGCATCCACATGCGCCTCGGTAAACCGATAAGGCTCACTGGAAAGCAAAACCAGATCAATCTCCCGCACCAGCCCCTCGCTCCAGCGAAAACTCGGATAGCGGGTGTCCGCCGTATTGGGCCGGCTGCAATCCCCGTCGACACAGGCTTCCGGCAAGGCTTGCGCCGAAGGCCAGGTCTGCCAGTTGACCAACGCCAGCATGCGACTGATATAGGTATCCCTGGACACCGTCATCCACGGATCCTGCCAGATCGCATACAGCACCTTGCGCCCGGGCCAGATCCGGCCACGCACCTGCGCCAGCTCGGCCTCCAGCGCCTCGCATAACGACTCAGCTTCGGCCACCCGGCCAAAGATGCCGCCAAGCAAGCGATAAAGCGCAAGATTATCCTCGGGCGCACACGGGTGAGTCACGATCACATGCGGAACGAACCCGCGGATCTCATCGACCGTCTCGCGGCGGTTCTCATCGATATTGACCACCACATGCGTAGGCGCCAGCGCCCGCAGGCGCTCAAGCTTGACGTCCTTGGTGCCGCCCACCTTGGCAACGGCACGCACGGCAGGCTCGGGATGGATGCAAAAGCCGGTGCGCGCCACCACCTGCGGCCCAAGCCCCAGCGCAAACAACAGCTCCGTCACCGATGGCACCAGCGAAGCGATACGCACCTCCCCGGCAGCGGGGCCATGCAAGACGCCTGCGGCATCCTGCCAGGTCATGACTGCTTGTCCTGGCTGCGCGGCTTGCGCGGCGCGCGCGAGAAAAGCGCATCGTAGAGCCAGCGCGGCATCAGATGCAGGATGGACGCCACCACGCCCATCTGCCACGGCACCACGGCGAAGCGGCGGCCCGCAGCAATAGCACGCACCGCCTTGCGGGCGAATACGTCGGCATCCATCAGGAAAGGCATGCGATAGGGATTGTGCTCGGTCATCGGCGTGCGGATATAGCCGGGCGCGATGGTGACCACGCGGATGCGCTCGCGGCGCTGTTCCAGGCGCAGGCTTTCGAGCAGCTTGATTACGGCGGACTTGGAGGCGCTGTAGGCGCCGCCGCCGGGCAGCCCGCGCACGCCGGCCACGCTGGCAATGCCGACCAGCGTGCCGCGCCAGCCGCCGGCGCCGGGAGCGCGCTCGCGCATGGGCTGCATGAACGGCTGGAAGGTAGTGAGTACGCCGAACCAGTTGGTGTCCATCACCATGCGGAAGGCTTCAAGATCCTCGCGCTCGCTGGCCACGGTGCCGACCGATACGCCGGCGTTGGCGATCACCACATCGGGGCAGCCGAAATGATCGAGGAAGTCCTGGGCGGCGAGCTGCATGGCGGCGGCATCGCGCACGTCCGCGGCATAAACGCGCACGGCGTTGGGGTTGGGCAGGCTGCGGGCAAATTCGCGCAGCACGTCTTCGCGCCGGCCAACCAGTCCGAGGATGGCGCCCTGCGCGGCGTACTCGCGCGCCAGGGCCTGGCCGAGTCCGCTCGACGCGCCGGTAAGAAAGACTTTCAGTGCTCGCATCGGGTGGGTCCAGGGGAAACTGCAACACTGTTCATGCCGACAGCCCCATCCCGGCGCGGGCCGGACGCCGCTGCGCCACGCCGGCGCCGGCGGTGCCGGTCGACCGCTGGCGGCCAGGGCTGGCCGCCGCAGGGAATTTACATCTTCTTGTCGCGGACCTGGCCGACAAGGTAATCCAAGGTCTGGATGGCCGCGCCCTTGGTGCCGGCGATGGACGGCGAGGTCACGTACTTGCCCTGCACCACCATGGTCGGCACGCCGTCGACCTTGTAGGCGTCCGCGATCTTGTTGGCGCGTTGCGAGTTGGTGGTCACGGAGAATGAGTTGTAGGCGTCGAGGAACGCCTTGCGGTCAATGCCGTTCTTGGCCATGAAGTCGGCGATCTCGTTCGGGTCCAGCATGCGCTTGCGGTCGACGTGCATGGCGCTGAAGACCTTGCTGTGCATGGCGTCAAGCTTGCCGAGGGATTCCAGCGCATAGAAGATCTTGGTGTGCGGCAGCAGGTCGTCGCGGAAGGCCACCGGCACGCGCTTGAACACGACGTCCTTGCCTTGCTTGCTCACCCAGGCTTCCAGCTCGGGCTCGAAATCGAAGCAGTGCGGGCAGCCGTACCAGAAGAACTCGGTGACTTCGATCTTGCCCGGCGCGACGGGCTGCGGCGCTTTCAGGACCTGATATTCCTTGCCCGAGGTGGGCGTGGCTGCCTGGGCGGGCGCGGTCATCAGGAAACCGGTCACAGCGACCAGCGTGGCGAACAAGGTGGCGAGTTTCTTCATATGGCGCGGCTTTCGAAAATGGGCAATGAGCGTATGACAGCGGCGGGGCGTTCCGGTTCAGCGAACGCACCGGGTTGTTACTGCTTGGTAAAACGGATCACCGAAGCTTCGAAGCCCGACGACTGCAGCCGGTCGCGCGCGCGGTTCATATCTTCGATCTTGTTGAACGGCCCCAGGCGCACGCGATAGAGCTTGACACCATTGACGTCGCGCTCGGTCACCTTGGCCTCGAAACCCTGCATGGCCAGGTTGGCCTTCTGGCGGTCAGCGTCGTCCTGCGAACGGAAGGCGCCCACCTGCAGCAGGTAGCCGACCTTGTTGGCATCGGCCTGGGCGATCTCGGCGATCGGGTCGGCGACGGGCTTCTCGGCCGGCTTCTCGGCGGGCTTCTCGGCAGGCTTTTCCGCCGGTTTCTGCGCGGGCTTCTCGGCCGGCTTTTCCGCAGGCTTCTCGGTCGGCTTCTCGGTTGGCTTCTCAGCCGGTTTTTCGGCGGGCCGGTTGGCGGCCACCGGGGGCTGGCGCTCAGGCGGCTTCACCGTGGGCGCCGGACCGGCGGGCTGCTCGGGCTCGGCGGCAGGCCCGACGGGCCTGGCCGGCGTCTTGCTCCACAGCGGCTTGTTGGGATCCGTCGGGGCTTCCTGCGCCGGGGCCGGGGCCGGCAGGTTGCTGACGATATTGCCGGGCTCGGACGGCTTCTGAGCGCCCTTTTGCTGGAATGGCGCCGGCGACTTGGTGATGTACAGGGCGACCACTACCGCGATCGCCAGGCCGACGATCAGGCCCAGCACCAGTCCCAGGAACGTACCTCCGCGCTGCGGGGCGCGGCTGGCATTGCGCAGGGCGCGCTTGCGTTGCTGTTGCATGAATTCCTCTAGCGTGATGGCGCGATTATAGAGCCTGCGCCAATCCCGGCATCACTGTCTGTGGTCAAGACGACACGCTTGCCCGTGCCAGGGGGCGAGCCCCCGGCGCGGGGCGCTTACATCCGTTGCGGCGCCGAGACACCGATCACCGCCAGCCCGTTGCGCAACACCTGCCGCGTCGCGGCCAGCATCGCCAGACGGGCCAGTTTGACGGCCTCGTCATCCACCAGCACGCGGTCGGAGTTATAGAAGGCATGGAAATCGCCCGCCACGTCCCGCAGGTAGAAGGCGACCGCGTGCGGCGCCAGTTCGTCCGCCGCCGCCGCCAGCATGTCCGGGAAATCGGCCAGGCGCTGGCCCAGGGCGAGCGCCTGCGGGGTGGCATCGGGGCCGGTCACGGGCGCCAGGTCGGCGCCGGCCAGCGCGGGAAGCCTGGCTTCCCAGTCGGCGCCGCCCCAGGATTCGAAGATCGAGCAGATCCGGGCATGGGCGTACTGCACGTAATACACCGGGTTCTCGTCGTTCTGCTTGAGCGCGAGGTCAACATCGAAAATGAATTCCGTATCCGCCTTGCGCGATAGCAGGAAGAAGCGCACCGCATCGCGCCCGCGCGTGAAGTGCTCGGGCCAGTCGGCCACGCCGGCTTCCAGGCAGCCGCGGATGGTCTCGCCGCCTTCCGCGCCGTTGCTCCACTCGATCAGGTCGCGCACGGTCACATAGGAACCGGCGCGCTTGGAGATCTTGACCTCCTCGCCGTTCTTCATGACGGTGACCATCTTGTGCAGGATGTAGTCGGGGTAGCCCACGGGGATGCCGATTTCCAGCCCTTGCAGGCCCGCGCGCACGCGCGCGATGGTGCCGTGGTGGTCGCTGCCCTGCACGTTGATGACCTTGGTGAAGCCGCGCTCCCACTTGCTGGTGTGGTAGGCCACGTCCGGCACGAAGTAGGTATAGGTGCCGTCGCCCTTGCGCATGACGCGGTCCTTGTCGTCGCCGTCATCGGTGGTGCGCAGCCACAGCGCGCCTTCGTTCTCGTAGGTCTTGCCCTTGTCCACCAGCGATTTCACCGCGGCCTCTACCTTGCCGTCGCTGTAGAGGGACGATTCCAGGTAGTAGCGGTCGAACTTGACGCCGAACGCCCGCAGGTCGATGTCCTGCTCGTTGCGCAGGTAGGCCACGGCAAACTTGCGGATCGACTCGATGTCCTCGACGTTGCCGGAGGCCGTCACGGCGTCGCCGTCGGATGCGCGCACGGTCTTGCCGGCCAGGAAGTCGGCGGCGATGTCGGCGATATAGTCGCCGTTGTAGGCCGATTCAGGCCAGCCGGCATCGCCCGGCTTGAGGCCGCGGGCACGCGCCTGCACGGAGGTCGCCAGGGTCTGGATCTGCACGCCGGCGTCGTTGTAATAGAACTCGCGGTGCACGGCGAAACCCTGCCAGTCCAGCAGGTTGGCAAGCGCATCGCCCAGCGCCGCCTGGCGGCCGTGCCCCACGTGCAGCGGACCGGTCGGGTTAGCCGAGACGAACTCGACCAGCACCTTGCCGCGCGCGCCCTGCTCCTGGGCGCCATAGCGGTTGCCCTGCTCGAGCACCGCGCGCAGCACGTCGGCCTTGGCGGCCGGCGTCAGGCGCAGGTTGATAAAGCCGGGACCGGCAATCTCAAGCCCGGCCACCAGGCCGGCGGTACGCGCGTCGGCCTTGACCGCATCGACAATCTGCTGGGCCAGCTCGCGCGGGTTGCGCTTGAGCGAGCGGGCAACCTGCATGGCGAGGTTGCAGGCCAGGTCGCCGTGGGCGGCCACCTTGGGGCGTTCGAAGGTGGCAGCGGGCAGGGCGGCGTCGGCCGGAGCGAGTGCGCGCACCGCGTCGTTGAACGCAGCGGCAAGATTGGTGGTCTGAACTGGCAGCATGGATGTCGTGGCCCTGAGGCGGTTGTCTGGTGCCGCCGCGGCGGTCCGGAAGCGGCGGCACCGTCACGGGCGGCATGTGGAGGCCGCGCCGCGTGGCAGGCAATGAATTGCAGAACGCGGAATTTTATCAGGTGCTATGCTGACATCATGCAGCGGGCCTCAAACCGGCCGTTGCGCACCCCGGACCGACTCCCGGACAAGCCGCGCGGTCATGTACTTCGCTGTACGCCAAGGAAAGGATAAATCATGCTGATCACCTTCAAATCCCACGCGTCGCAAGATCTGATCATGATGAGGGATCTTGCCGTCACGCTCCTGGGGATTATCGGCAAGCACCTGGGAGAGCGCGGGGTGATCACCACCGAGGAACTGCCTCGCTGCATCCACAAACTGGAAGCCGCGGTGACGGACGCCAAGAGGGTGCACCCGGCCGAGTCGTCGGTATCCCCGGGCAAGCAGGACGAGGAGCAGGAAGAAGAGCCCTTGCACCTGGGCCAGCGGGCCTACCCATTCCTCGACATGCTGCGCGCTTCCCTGCGCGAGAACACCGAGGTCATGTGGGGCGTGTAGGCGCCGCGCCGGACCTGAACAGCCCGTAATAGCGGAGGCAGGCGCCGGCTGGCGGCTCCCCCGCCGTGGCGGAGCCCTTGCCGCCGGCACCCTTTCCGCCGGCGGCGCATTCTGGCTTCGGCCTCGCGCCGCCCCCTCTTCCGCCCGAAATCCCGGATTGAACTAAAAAAGCCCGGCCGATGTTCCCGGCCGGGCGCGCCGGATCAGGGAGTCGATCCGGAAGGGGGAAGAATCGCCCTATTCGATGAGGCGCATGAATCACTAACGGCGCCGGATGGCTAGCCCTTGACCAGCATGTCCGCAAGGTCGTCCGCGTGCTCTTCCTCGACTGCAAGGATTTCTTCCAGCATGCGGCGCGTGGTTGGATCGCGATCGCCCATGTACTGCACCATCTCCCGATAGCTCTCGATGGCAATACGCTCGGCCACCAGGTTTTCCCTGATCATGTCGCTCAGCGATCCGGCCTCGACGTATTCGGAGTGGCTACGCGCCGACAGGGTGTCCGGCGAAAAATCGGGCGCCCCGCCAAGCTGTACGATGCGCGCCGCGATGCGGTCGGCGTGGCCCTGCTCTTCATCGGAGTGGACCTTGAACTCGGCGGCGACCGGCTCGGCGTGAATTCCCTTGGCCATGAAGTAGTGGCGCCGGTAGCGCAGCACGCAGACCAGTTCGGTGGCCAACGCCTCGTTGAGCAGCTTCAGTACGGTAGTGCGGTCCGCGCCGTAGTCCTGCGTGACGGCGCCATCCTCCGTATGCTTGCGGGCGCGCTCGCGCAATGCCTTGACGTCGGACAGGAGGCCACCGCTTGTGCCTTTCTCATTCCGGGATGGATGATTCTTGCCTTTGCCGACGACTGGCTTCTCTGTAACCGGGGTGTCCATGGCGATCATGCTCCTGTGGGGTGAGGGGGATGGCCTCTGCCGGCCCTGCGCAAGTACGATGTGCTTCGACCTGTTTCAGTGCGTGCTTCGGTGCGGTCGGACGCGGCGCATCAGTCCTCTCTGTTGCGTCCGTTGGCAGCCAGCAGCAAACCGACGAATGCACCCACAGCCGCTGCTATGCCGATCGCCTTCAGCGGCGATGCAGCCACGCTCTGCTGAACGCCGTCCACGGCATAGTCGACGCGCTCTCGTGCCCGGCTTGCGCCATCCAGCGTGGCGCGGCGCAGGTGGTCGCCCAGTGCACGCGTGCGGTCGTGCAGCCGGCGTCCTGCCTGCACGGCTTCGGACGAGCCTTCGCGCCCCAGCACTCCCATGGTTTGCTCGAGTTGCGCGATCAGTGCCCTGAGCTCGCCGGCAACCGGCCCCGCAGCATCGCGGGTATCGCGCGCGGCATGCCTGATCTGGCGGACCGTGCTCTCGGCACTATCGGCCAGGTGGTTCACTTCCTTTCGGACCTTCGGGTTGTTGGTCAGCATCGCCTTATCTCCGTTTCGTCTGAGGACGCTCTGTGATTCCGTTCGTGCTGTGCGCCGCCTGCGCCTAGCGCCTGACCAGGCTGATCACGAAGGTCACAAGGGCGACCACCAGGAAGATGAAGAACAGGATCTTGGCGATTTCGACGGCGCCTGCTGCGATGCCCCCAAAGCCGAACACGGCGGCAATCAGGGCGATGACAAAGAACACGACTGCGTAGTGCAACATGGTGATGGCTCCCTAAGTGAATTGCGCTACCGCGCCACGCGGCGCGGACCTGGCAAGTGGCAGCACCTGGCGCCTGGCTATTTCACCGCTTTGAACACGGTCACGCCCAGGACAAGGAACAGTACGAACAGCACCAGGAAGATGAAGAACAGGATTTTGGCAATGCCGGCCGCGCCGGCAGCGATACCTGTAAATCCAAGCAGGCCGGCGACCACGGAAACCACAGCGAAAATAAGCGCCCATTTCAGCATTGACGTTCTCCCTCTTCCCTCGCTGGCTTGCGCGAAACCGCGCAAGGTCATGGCTACATGGTAGAAACCGCCTCGCCGCGCAGACACCGATGGCGCACCGATTCGCTTGTCAGCCAATTCCTACAGGATCCGGATTGGCGCAGCCTCGCGCGCAGCGGCCGCGCACTGCAGGTTGACCGGGGGCCGTCGATGTGCTTCCATCGACGCCGACAGGGTGCATGCCTGGCCCGGACCTCGCCCCGCGCCACGCGGCGCGGGAACGCCCACCGGCCAGTCACCCGTTTTCGGGAAACGACAATGTTCAAGCAGTCAATGTTGCGCTCCACCTTGCTGCTGGCGGGCGGCATCGCGCTTACCGTGGTGGTGTTGATCGCCTCCGAGGCGGGCAACATCCGCTTGCGACAGGGATATACGCAGGTGATCCAATCGCAGCAGGTGCAGGGCCAGATCACCGCCCTGCTTGGCGAGCTGGTCAATGCCGAGGCAGGCCAGCGCGGCTTCCTGCTGACAGGCAAGGAGAGCTACCTGCAACCCTATTACCAGGCATTGCCCCGCATCAATGCGCTGATGAGCGCACTGCGCAACCGCTACGCGGACGACGCGGAAGCGCTCAAGCTGTTCACGCAGGCGTCTACCGCCGTCAACCGCAAGCTGACCGAGATGGACCTGACGCTGATCTACGGCAAGCGCGACGTGGAAGTGGCGCTGGACCTGGTGCGCACCGACTTCGGCAAGCAGACCATGGACAACGCGCGGCGCGGGCTGGAGGCACTGCTCCAGCGCGAAGCCGGATCGGTGTCGCAAAGCCTGGAGTATGCCGACCGCGATCTCGCGCTGTCGCGTTACGGCATTGGCCTGCTGACCGCCATCAATATCGTGCTGCTGATCGTGGTGGGCTTGCAGCATTCGCGGCGCATGGCGGTATCGGAAGCCGCGCGCAGCGAGCTGGAAGAAGAAAGCGCGCGCCTGGACAGCATGGTGCGCGCGCGCACCCGCCAGCTATCGGCACTGGCCTCTCACCTGCAACGTGTTACCGAGGACGAGAAGACGCGGCTGGCGCGCGAGCTGCACGACGAACTCGGCGCCATCCTGACCGCCACCAAGCTCGATATGCACTGGGTGCGCCGCCGCATACAGGAATCCCATCCCGACGTGGCGGAAAAACTCACCCGCGTGATGCTGCATGTGGACCAGGGCATCCAGATCAAGCGGCGCCTGATCGAAGACCTGCGCCCCACGGTGCTGCTCAACCTGGGCCTGAAGGAAGCCATCGGCCAGTTGGTGGATGAGGTCGCCGCGCGCAACCAGTGGGACTCGGATGTGAAGCTTGCCGAAGCGGTGCCGCCGCTGCGCGACGACGCGGCCATCGCGCTTTACCGTATCGTGCAGGAGTCGCTGACCAACGCGAGCAAGTATGCCGATGCCAGGCGCGTGACCATTACGCTGGATTGCGCCGACGGCGTGCTTCTGCTGACCGTGAGCGACAACGGGCGCGGGCTGCCGGCGGACTTCGAATCGCGGCGCAGCGTTGGCCACCACGGCCTGCTGGGCATGGAGCAGCGCGTGATTGCGCTGGGCGGCACACTGGACATCCGCTCGGAGGCCGGCGCCGGCGTGACCATCCGGGTCGAGGTGCCGCTGACCGATGCCATCGTAGCGCCGCCGCGCGAGGAAGATGACGACTTCGGCGATCAGTTGCAGGATGAGCCTGAAAGTGCGCCGCCGGATACGTCGCCGGATACGCCGGATACGCCGGTGGTCGCCCCGGCGAGCATGGCCGCAAGCACGCCAGCCGCCACACCCACGGCCACGCCCGGCGGCGAGGCGCCGCGCCAGCAGGGCCAGGATACCGGGCCGTAATACGGCCAGCCAAAGCAAAAGGGGCCCCGCGGAGCCCCTTTTGCTTTGCCGTGCCCGTCCGGGCGCGGCGATTCGCGCCTTACATCTTCTGCTTGGTGCTCTCGGCGGCGCCTTGCACCTTCTCGCCGCCCTTTTCGATATCCTTGCCGGCGCCGGCCATCGTGTTGCAACCGGTCACCAGGACGACACCCGCCAGGGCACACAGCGCCATCAGCTTTCTCATGATCTTCTCCTTGCTCTAGGTTGACGCGGCATGGCCGCGATAGGGACTACCGGTACTGCCGGACTGACCTGAATGCGTCGTCCAATGCCATCGTCCCGAGACAAGAACGCGAACAATTCAATCGCCCGACTGCGCGTATTCCTCGATGACGCGGAACACTTGCTCAAGTTCGAGCGACTTGTCGAAAAAATAGTCCGCCCCGGCCTCGGTGCACTGGCGCCGGTAAGTGGGCACCTGGGCGTGATTGGTGTACACGATGCGGATGCCGGATGCGTGGGTCTTCTGCATGGCACGAAGTACATTGATGCCATTGCCTTGCCGCAATTGCAGATCGACGATGACGACCTCGTACTTGCCCGCCTCGTAGAGGCGCAGCGCCGAGCTTTCGGTATCCGCCCAATCGACAGTCTCGACAAACGGGAATGCGCTCAGGTATTCAAGCAACATACCTCGCAAGACCGCCGAGTCCTCGATTAGCAGGACCCGCAGCGCTCGATACGAAGGGGCTGCGGCTTGATCCAACATGACTTAATGGTAGCAACAGAGTATGGAGAGAAACTATCGGCGTCCGTCCTACAGCGGCGCCACGCGGGCGGGGGATTTCCGTTCCGGCAACGCCGCATCCACGGCTTGCAGGGCTACCGCGGGCGGCATCCATCCGGAGACGGGCCACGCAGGATAGCAAACGCAGGGGAATGGGCATCGCGCCCGCGCCGCCTACTCCACCAGACCGTTCTTGATGGCGTAGTAGGTCAGGTCGGCATTGGTCTTCATGCCCATCTTTTCGAGAATGCGCGAGCGGTACGTGCTTACCGTCTTGACGCTCAGGAACAGTTCCTCGGCGATCACCGAGACCGACTGGCCGCGCGAAAGCTTGCAGAAAATCTGGAACTCGCGCTTGGACAAGGTCTGGTGCAGCGGCTGATTGGTCGGCTTATCCAGCCCGCCAATGAGCAGGTCCGCCACGTTCGCGCTGACATAGCGCCGGCCCTGGGCCACGGTGCGGATCGCCTTGACCAGGTCGTCAGGCGCGCTTTCCTTGGTCAGGTAACCGGATGCGCCGGCGCGAATCAGGTTGATGGCGTACTGGTCTTCCGGATAAGTGGAAAGGATCAGCACCGGAAGGTCGGGATGCCGCTGGCGCAGCAGCTTGAGCACGTCGATGCCATTGCGATCGGGCATCGAGATATCGAGTACCACGACATCGAACTCGAGCTCGCGCAGGCGCGTCATCACTTCGTCGCCGCTGGCAGCTTCCCCTTCCACCCGGATATCGGGCTCGTCGGCAATGAACTGGCGCAGACCAGCGCGCACGATCTGGTGATCGTCGGCGATCAAAACGCGAATCATGGGATTCCCCCTGGGCATGGAGGCCCCAGCTCTCGGGAGCGGCGGGGCTAATGCATTGTAGAGCTTGCAAAGCCGCGCGAATGTCGGTGTAAGGCTGACACGCCCCGTGCAGGCCGCGCGAACGGAAAAGGGACGGGTTGAACCCGTCCCTTTCGTTCCAGCCCGGCCGCGCGCCGCTCGGCGCGCTCCAGGCTTGCCGGCCCAGGCTTACTGGACCTTGGTCGCCGCGCCGGTATCGGCGGCCGCGCCGGTGTCGGCCGCGGCTTCGCCCTTCTTGCTCTTGGCGTGGCTGGTGTGCTTCTTGGTCTTGGCGGTGGGCTTGGCCTGCGCGCCGGTAGCAGCGTCTGCCTTGGCGTCCAGGCCGGCGTTCACGCCTGCGCCAGCCGCTGCACCCTTGTCTGCGGGCGCGCTGACCGCGGGCGCCGAGATGGCGCCTGTGGCACCAGCCTTCGCATCAACGCCAGTACCTTGCGCCATGGCCAGCGAGGAAGCGGCAGCGATCGAGAGAGCGGAAAGGGAGATCAGCAGTTTATTCATTGAGAGGCTCCTGGCAGTTTGCGCCGCCGCGAAACATTCGCTGCGGTGTTCACTTGATGTGAGCCCTCAGTCTAGGGATGCGGAGCCGCGCGGTCTGTTAGGAGATGTAATGCCTTGTAAGGAGTGGTGAAGAACTTGCAAAGTCACATCGGCAGGCCCGGGGAAGCTTTTCCCTGCTTGCCCAATGGCTTGCGGCGGCGCGGGGGCACAAAACGCCGCCGCCGCCGCACGCATGCGGTTACAGGTTAGGCGCGAGCGCGCGCTCCAGCACGCTGCGTTCTTCGCCACGGCGCGCCACCATGTCGTCGAGCTGGTCCTGTCCGATCTTGCCCACGGAGAAGTACGTGGACTCCGGATGCGCCAGGTAGAAGCCGCTCACCGAGGCCGCGGGCGTCATCGCCAGCGAGTCGGTGATGCCCATGCCGATCTCGGCCGTATTGAGATAGTCGAACATCGGGCCCTTGACGGTGTGCTCCGGGCAGGCCGGATAGCCCGGGGCCGGACGGATGCCGCGATAGCTTTCGGCGATCAGTTGCTCGTTGGTCAGCACCTCGCCGGCGTCGTAGCCCCACAGATCCTTGCGCACGCGTTCGTGCAGGCATTCGGCGAAGGCTTCGGCCAGACGGTCGGCCAGCGACTTAAGCATGATCGCGCTGTAGTCGTCGTGGTCGGCCTCGAACTGCGCTTCCTTCTTGTCCACGCCGATGCCGGCGGTGACGGCGAACACGCCGATGTAGTCGGCGACGCCGCTGTCCTTGGGCGCGACGAAATCGGCGAGGCAGCGGTTGGGCCGCATCACGCCGTCGATCACCGGACGCTCGCTCTGCTGGCGCAGGTTGTGCCAGGTCAGCGCGACCTGGCTGCGGGTCTCGTCGGTGTAGATCTCGATATCGTCGTCGTTGACGGTGTTGGCCGGCAGCAGGGCCAGCACGCCGTTGGCTGTCAGCCAGCGGCCCTGGATCAGGCGTGCCAGCATCGCCTTGCCGTCCGAGAACACGCGGCGGGCGGATTCGCCGACGATCTCGTCATTGAGGATGTCGGGGAATTTGCCGGCCAGGTCCCAGGTCTGGAAGAACGGCGCCCAGTCGATGTAGTTGGCCAGCTCGGCCAGGTCGTAGTTGCGGAAGATGCGGCGGCCGATGAATTTCGGCCGGGGCGGCACGTAGGTGCTCCAGTCGACCGGCGTCTTGTTGGCGCGCGCCTGCGACAGCGTCACCATCGGCGTGGCTTTTTTGTTGGCGTGCTGGTGGCGGATGCGCTCGTAGTCGGATTTCAGCTCGTCCAGGTACCTGGTCGCGCCCTCGTCCGACAGCAGGCTCGACGCCACGCTGACCGAGCGCGAGGCGTCCGGCACGTAGACCACCGGGCCTTCGTAGTGCGGCGCGATCTTGACAGCGGTGTGCACGCGCGAGGTGGTGGCGCCGCCGATCAGCAGCGGGATCTTCTTGATGCGGAAGTAGTCGTCGCGCTGCATCTCGGAGGCGACATAGGCCATTTCCTCCAGCGACGGCGTGATCAGCCCGGATAGCCCGACGATATCCGCGCCTTCGACCTTGGCGCGCGCCAGGATCTCGTTGCACGGGACCATCACGCCCATGTTGACCACTTCGAAGTTATTGCACTGGAGCACCACAGAGACGATGTTCTTGCCGATGTCGTGCACGTCGCCCTTGACCGTGGCGATCACGATCTTGCCGCGCGCCTTGACGTCGCCGCCGGCCTCGGCCAGCAGGCGCTTTTCTTCTTCGATATAGGGCAGCAGGTGGGCCACGGCCTGCTTCATCACGCGGGCGCTCTTGACCACCTGCGGCAGGAACATCTTGCCGGCGCCGAACAGGTCGCCCACGATGTTCATGCCGTCCATCAGCGGGCCTTCGATCACCTCGATCGGGCGGCCGCCGCGCGCTTCCACCTGCTGGCGCACTTCCTCGGTGTCTTCCACGATGAAGGTGGTGATGCCGTGCACCAGCGCATGCGACAGGCGGTCGCCAACGGGCACCGGGTTTTCCGGCGTGCCGCGCCACAGCAGGTTCTCTTCCTTCTTGGCGCCACCGCCCTTGAAGCGGTCCGCGATTTCAAGCAGGCGGTCGGTGCTGTCCTCGCGGCGATTGAGCACCACGTCTTCCACGCGCTCGCGCAGTTCGGGGTCGAGCTGGTCGTACACGCCGAGCTGGCCGGCGTTGACGATGCCCATGTCCATGCCCGCCTTGATGGCGTGGTACAGGAACACGGTGTGGATGGCCTCGCGCACGGCATCGTTGCCACGGAAGGAGAACGACACGTTGGACACGCCGCCGCTGACCTTGGCGTACGGCAGGTTCTGCTTGATCCACGCGGTGGCCTCGATGAAGTCCACCGCGTAATTATTGTGCTCCTCGATACCGGTCGCCACCGCGAAAATGTTCGGGTCGAAAATGATGTCTTCCGGCGGGAAGCCGACTTCGTTGACCAGGATGTCGTAGCTGCGCTTGCAGATCTCGGTCTTGCGGGCAAAGGTATCGGCCTGGCCCTGCTCGTCGAAGGCCATTACCACGGAAGCGGCGCCATAGCGGCGGATCAGCTCGGCGTGATGGCGGAACTGCTCCTCCCCCTCCTTGAGCGAGATCGAGTTCACCACCGGCTTGCCCTGCACGCATTGCAGGCCGGCCTCGATCACTTCCCACTTGGACGAGTCCAGCATGATGGGCACGCGCGCGATATCGGGCTCGGAGGCGATCAGGTTGAGGAACCTCACCATGGCGGCCTTCGAGTCCAGCATGGCCTCGTCCATGTTGATATCGATGATCTGCGCGCCGTTCTCGACCTGCTGGCGTGCCACCACCAGCGCCTCGTCGAACTGGCCGTTGAGGATCATGCGGGCGAAGGCCTTGGAGCCGGTGACGTTGGTACGCTCGCCGACGTTGACGAAGAGCGTGTCCTCATCGATGGTGAAAGGCTCGAGGCCGGACAGGCGCATCGGGCGCGGCGGCAGGGTATCGTTGGTCATGGCTTGATCTTGTTCTGTGGGCTCGCGATGCATGTTCAGGCGGCGGCGCGGTCGTCGCCGTCGCGGTACTGGCCAGGCCAGGCGCGCGGCTTCTTGCTGGCCACGCTCCGCGCGATGGCGGCGATGTGCTCGGGCGTGGTGCCGCAGCAGCCGCCCACCAGGTTGACCAGGCCGGACGCGGCGAACTCTTCCACCAGCGACGACGTGACCTCCGGGGTTTCGTCGAAGCCGGTATCGCTCATCGGGTTGGGCAGGCCGGCATTGGGGTAGCACGACACGGCCGCGTCGCAGATCTTGGCCAGTTCGGCGATATACGGGCGCATCAGCGTGGCGCCCAGCGCGCAGTTCAGGCCGAAGGTGATCGGGCGGGCGTGGCGCAGGCTGTTCCAGAACGCTTCGACGGTCTGGCCCGACAGAATGCGGCCGGAGGCATCGGTCACGGTGCCGGAGATCATCACGGGCAGGCGCTCGCCAGTGTCCTCGAACAACTGGTCGATGGCGAACAACGCGGCCTTGGCGTTGAGCGTGTCGAAGATGGTTTCCACCAGGAACACGTCCGCGCCGCCTTCCAGCAAACCCTTGCCCTGCTCGTAGTACGAATGGCGCAGTTCCTCGAAGGTCACGTTGCGCGCGCCCGGGTCGTTGACGTCCGGCGAGATGCTGGCGGTCTTCGGCGTGGGGCCGAAGGCGCCGGCCACAAAGCGCGGCTTGTCCGGCGTGCTGTACTTGTCGCAGGCTTCGCGCGCCAGCCTGGCGGCGACGACGTTCATCTCGTACGCCAGGTCCGCCATCTTGTAGTCTTCCTGCGCCACGGCCGTGGCACCGAAGGTGTTGGTCTCGATCAGGTCGGCGCCGGCGGCCAGGTACTGCTCGTGGATCTCGCTGATGACCTGCGGGCGGCTCAGCAACAGCAGTTCGTTGTTGCCCTTGACGTCGACATGGTGCCCGGCGAAGCGTTCGCCGCGGTAGTCCGCCTCGGTCAGCTTGTAGCGCTGGATCATGGTGCCCATGGCACCGTCCAGGATCAGGATGCGCTCGCGCAGCAGGGCCGGCAGGTTGGCCGCCCGGGTATAGGGGCGCGCGGGAGGAAGCGAGGCGGGACGTGGGGCGGCGCTCATGTGGGGCTCGACAGCAAGGGAAAAGACTGCGATTTTATCAGTTGCATCAATGGTTTGCGGAATATCGGACCCGGGCCGGCCAGTGCGCGCGAAGGCGCTCGCGGGTTGCCGCATGGCACCGCCCGGCCCTACACTGGGGAACCTTCCCATCACCGAGAAGCCTTTCCCATGCAACACCTTAGTCCCGGCGACGCGCAAACCCTGCTCAGCGAATCGCCCGATGCGCTCTTCATCGATTGCCGCAGCGAGATGGAATACCTCTTCGTGGGACACCCAAAAGGGGCGCACAACGTGCCCTGGAACGATGGCCCGGACTGGGAGGTGAATCCGCATTTTGTGCAGTCGGTGAAGAAACTGGCGGGACAGGCGTCGGCCCGCCCGGTGCTGCTGATCTGCCGCAGCGGCAACCGCTCGACAGCGGCCGCGAGAGCGCTGGAGGGCGCGGGGTTCTCCACGGTCTACAACGTCCTGCACGGCTTCGAGGGCGACCTGGACGCCGAACGCCATCGCAATACGCTCAACGGCTGGCGCCACGCCGGCCTGCCCTGGGAACAGTACTGAGAGACACCGGGAACACCGGGGACCGGCGCCTTGAAAACGAGAAGCCCGCGCAAGGCGCGGGCTTCTCGCTTCCGTTCCACTCGCCGGCCGCCCTTGGGCGAGGAACCGGCAGAGGCGGCTACAAGCCTAGTGCATCACCAGCGGCTGAACCATCACGGTGTCGAACTTGCCAAGGAAATCATCCACCTCTTCCACCGACGGCTCGCTCTCGATCAGACGCTGCACGTCCGCGCGAAAGCTCTCGGCCATCTGGCCACCGAGGAAAATCTCGCGTTTCAGGTTCTTGTCGACGATTTCATAGCCGCCAGAGGCAAGAGGCGCATGCTCGACATCCGCACCAAACTCGACAATGCAGTAATTGTCGCTGTTGTAGATCATTTGCATGGCATACCTCCTGGCTGTCATGGGTAAGCGGCGGGCCAATGATTCTTCCGATTACCGGCACACTGGCCGGTTGCCCTCCGCGATTTCACCTCCAAGCTGAGGGTGTTTGCCGTGTTTTCAAGATTCTTGCTTCGGCGAACCGCAGGAATTAAGCGTTCCCTCACTACATTGGGCAACGGCGCTGTCAGCAAGTTCTTGAGTTATGTTCGAAAGATATTGCTGGAAATTACCGGATATCGCATCAGGGCGCCTCGCACTGTGCCCCACAAGCCGCATTACCAAGGAAAGCGTCGAGCACAGTGTGAAAACGCTCGGCTTGTTCGAGATGGGCAAGGTGCGCCGCCCGGGGCAACACTTCCAGGCGCGCGCCGGGGATGGTCGCGGCAATCTCGCGCGCCATCTCCGGAGGCGCGCCCTGGTCCTCCTCGCCGACCACCACCAATGTGGGGCAATGAATGCGTGCGATCGCCCCGGCCAGGTCGAATGCCATGATGGCCTGCCCCGATCCCACATAGCCGTGCACGGGCGTGGACAGGATCATTTCGCGCACGCGCTGCGCCTCCTCCGGATGCGCGGCCCGGTACGGCGCGCTCAGCCAGCGCTCCAGCGTGCTGTCAGCCACGCCCGCCATGCCGTGCGCCTCCACGTGGCCGATGCGGTCATGCCACATCGGGTGGGCATCCAGCGGGGTACGGTTGACGGTATCCACCAGCGTAAGCGACAGCAACCGCTCCGGATACCGCACTGCCATCGTCTGCCCGATCATGCCGCCCACCGAGACGCCAACGAAATGCGCCTCCGGCACCGCCAGCGCATCCATCAGGGCGGCCACGTCGTCGGCCATGCGGATCATCGAATAGGCGCCGATCGGCGCATCGCTCTGGCCATGCCCGCGCAGGTCGTAGCGCAGCACGCGATAGCGCGGCGCCAGGTGGCGCGCGGTGGCGTCCCACAAGGTATGGTTGGCACCCAGCGCGTGCGCCAGGATCACCCACGGGCCATCGCCCCCGTCGATGCGAACCTGGAGGCTGATATCGCCCACGCTGACGCGGCGGGCCTCGGATGGTGGCTGGGTGACGCTCATGGCAGGTCTCCGGAAGTTGAGCAAACGCGGTGAACCACGGCGGCAACCGACGCGCCGCCGCTTGACGAATCCTTGACCACTCAGCGCAGCGCTTCGCTGTCGCGGTAGACGAGTTCGATCTGGGTGCCGTCGGGCTCCGTCTGGCGCAGCTTCACCGGCATCCACTGCAGCGACTGCGCCAGCCACACCTCCACCCGCCGGCGATCGTCCGCATGCCGCGGCAGGCGCATGAAATGCTTGGCGTGTACCGCTCCGTGACCGGTGTCGACGTCCTCCTCTCCCACATACTGCACCTGCATCGGCTCCAGGTCACGCGTATCCGCCACCTCGAAGGTTTCGGTGACGCCGGGCGTGGCGTAGCGCTGCGGATTGCCGCGGACCAGCCCGACCAGTTGCAGGAATACGCTGAAGCGGTCCTGGCCCGCGGCGGGCAGGGGCACCTGCTTGTTGCGCCCCTCGAAGACCAGGGCGCCGGCGGCGCGGTCGAAGCGGGCCGCCTCGCTGCGGTTGCGGCGGTTCTCCTCATAGCGCTCCGGCGCCAGGCCGCGTTCACTGAGTGCGCCGCTGCTGTGGAAGTTGAAACGGAACCACAGCACCCGTGTTTCCACCGCAAGCAGATAGCGCGCACCGTCCTGCTGCCAGCGGATGAGGCCATCCGGATTCTGTACGCCGTTGACGAAGCTGGAGTAGTGCAGCAGCCTGGACGGCGGCGGCGAATAGCGGATGCCGTCCGCCGGCAAGCCCGCGTCCGCAGCCGCGGGCGCGGATGCGGCACCCTGACCGGCCTGGCCGCCGGCGCTCGCCATGGCCCGGCCGGAGCCAGGCGCAGTCAGCAGCGCCGGCGCCTCCGCGGTGGCAGGCGTCTCAGGGGGGGATTCCGGGAGCGATTCTGCCGGGACGGGTTCGGGCGCTGCCTCCGGCCGCGGCGCGGCGGGCCGCTTCTGCACAACGGGTGCCGGATGCGACGGCGCTTTCGCGGCCGGCGGCTCCGGCGGCGGCAGCAGGATGGCCTCGATCGCCGGCATGGCGGTCGGGTCGCCCGGCGGGCCGGGAAGGTGCATCAGGCCCACCACCACCAACAGGTGCACCGCCAGCACGAGCGCAAGCGCGAGCGCCAGGCGCACGCGGCGCGAGGCGGGCTTGTCAGGAAAGGCCGTTCGGCCCGTTCGTCGGGCTGCCACCAAGATAACCAAGCTCCGAAGAAATCTGCCTGGCGATGTCGCGTACGCGACGGTCGACCGTACCACCCCATTCTGCATCGAATACGCTCTGCGCGCCGAGCACGATCAAAGCCATCGCGACATGGCCGTTGGCGTCGAACACCGGCATCGAGAATGCATTGATGCCCGGCAGCACGCCACCTTTGATGCGCGCCGCGCCATGCGCCCGCACGTCCTCGCAGACCGCGTCGTAGTCGGCCAGCGAGCGCGGCAGGCCCGGAATATCGTCATGGCCGCGCTCGGCCAGTTCCCGTTCGACCAGCGGCCGCGTTTGTTGTTTCGGCAGATAAGCGCCATACAGGCGGCCGGTGGCGGAGTTGAGCATGGGCATGACGTCGCCCAGGCGCAGGCTTACCGTAACCGGGTGGCTCGACTCCTCCCAATGCACGATGGTCGGGCCGTGGTTGCCCCACACGGCGATGCCGATGGTCTGGTCCATTTCGTCGCGCAACTGCGACAGGATCGGGCGGGCCTTCTTGACCGGATCCAGCCGGTTCAGTCCCGCGAGGCCAAGCTGCAGCGCGAACGGGCCCAGGTCGTAGCGTCCGCCCACCGGGTCCTGCGCCACCATGCCCAGCCGCTGGAAACTGACCAGGTAGCGGTGCGCCTTGGCCGGATTCATGTCGGCGGCGGCGGCCAGGTCGCGCAGCATCATGGCGCGCGGCGACGCGGCCAGCGCCTGCAGCAACTTGAAGCCAACCTCGATCGACTGGATGCCGGAACGCAATTTGGAATCGTCTTCTTCGAGTTCGGTCATGCGGCAACTTGCAGAAAAACGGTGAATAAGCCATGCACGAATCACATCCCGGAATAATACGGGCGAGATGATCACGCAGGTTGGAACCTGAATTTACTATAGCGAAATCGATTTACCAATTTTTAAACCGTCGGTAGACTTTGAACGCACTTTGAACACCGCTATACAGGCCGGGCGCTGATGCCATGACAACCGCACCGGCCAACCCCGGCGCGGCAGCCGCCATGCAACGCACATGGCGCGACGCGGCCGACTTCTACAGGAGACAACGATGACCCGCCTTTTCCCCTTTTCCCTGCTGCCCGCACGGCAAGCCTGGCGCGCCTGCGCGGTACCGCTGCTTGCCACGCTGGCGCTGGGAGCCGCCGTGCTGCCCGCCCGCGCCGCGGACAACTGGCCCACCCAGCCGATCCGCTGGGTGGTGCCCTACCCGGCCGGCGGCGGCACCGACGTGGTGGCGCGCACGCTGGGCCAGGCCATCACGCCGGCACTCGGCCAGCAGGTGGTGATCGACAACCGGCCGGGCGCGGCCACCATCGTCGGCGCCGACGCCGTGGCACACAGCAAGCCTGACGGTTACACGCTGCTGACGGCCGATACCGCCACGCTGGCGGCCAATCCTTCGCTGTACAAGAAGCTGCCCTACAACGCCGAAAAGGATTTCGCGCATGTGAGCATGGTGGCGCGCTTCCCGCTGATCCTGGTCGCCACGCCGAACTTCCCGGCACGCACATTGAAGGAAGCGATCGAGTATGTGCAGAAGAATCCCGGCAAGGTCAATTTCGCCTCGCCCGGCGCCGGCAGCCCGCACCACCTGGCCATGGAACTGTTCATGGACCAGACCAGGACGAAGATGACACACGTGCCGTACAAGGGCGCTGCCCCGGCGGTGCAGGACCTGCTCGCCGGCCAGGTGGAACTGATGTTTCTCGACCTGGCGTCCGGCCAGCAGAACGTCGCCGCTGGCAAGGTGCGCGCCCTCGGCGTGGCCACGCCCAAGCGCCTGACGGCGCTGCCCACGGTGCCGACGGTGGCCGAGGCCGGCGTGCCCGGCTTCGAGGCCTATGCCTGGCAAGGCGTGGTGGTGCCGGCCGGCACGCCCAAGCCGGTAGTGACGCGCCTGAACGCCGAACTGGTGAAGGCGCTCAAGAGCGCCGACGTGCAGAAGCGCTTCGAAGGCATCGGCGTGGAGCCGGTATCCAGCACACCCGAGGAATTCGCCCAGTACGCCCATGCCGAAGCCGAGCGCTGGGGCAAACTGATCAAGGCCAAGGGCATCACGGTAGACTAGCGGGCCGCTTTTTTCCTAACGCATTGCATACATGAAACTCGCCACCCTCAAGGACGGCTCGCGCGACGGCCAGCTCGTGGTCGTCTCGCGCGACCTGAAGACCGCCCACTACGTCAACGATGTCGCCGGCAAGCTGCAGAACGCGCTGGACGACTGGAACTTCCACGCGCCGCAGTTGCAGGACGTCTACGACGCCCTGAACGCGGGACGCGCGCGCCATCCGTTCGCCTTCGACCCCAAGGCCTGCATGGCGCCGCTGCCGCGCGCCTACCAGTGGGCCGACGGCTCGGCCTATGTGAACCACGTGGAGCTGGTGCGCCGCGCGCGCGGCGCCGAGATGCCGCCCGAGTTCTGGACCGACCCGCTGATGTACCAGGGCGGCTCCGACGACATGATCGGCCCGCACGACGATATCGTGTGCGCCAGCGAAGCCTTCGGCATCGACTTCGAAGCCGAGATCGCCGTCATCACCGGCGACGTGAAGATGGGTGCCAAGCCCGAGCAGGCCGCCGACGCCATCCGCCTCATCATGCTGGCCAACGACGTGTCGCTGCGCAACCTGATCCCGGCCGAACTGGGCAAGGGCTTTGGCTTCTTCCAGAGCAAGCCGGCCACGGCGTTCTCGCCGGTGGCGGTCACGCCCGACGAGCTGGGCGAAGCCTGGCGCGAACGCCGCGTGCACCTGCCGATGACCGTGCACTGGAACAGCAAGAAAGTGGGCGCGCCCGACTGCGGCACTGACATGGTGTTCGATTTCGGCCAGCTCATCGCCCATATCTGCAAGACGCGCAATGTGCGGGCGGGCAGCATCGTGGGCTCCGGCACCATCTCCAACGTCGACCGCAGCAAGGGCTACTGCTGCATCGCTGAGAAGCGCATGCTGGAGATCATCGATGGCGGCCAGCCGGTCACCGGCTTCATGAAGTACGGCGACGCGGTCAAGATCGAGATGTTCGACGCGCAGGGCCGTTCGGTGTTCGGCGCCATCGACCAGCTGGTGTCGGCCCCGCGCTAAGCCACCGCAGGTTCCTTGACGATGCCCTGCGCGAGCATGGCAGCGATCTCCCGCTCCCCATAGCCACATTCGGCAAGGAGCGCTCGCGTATCCTCCCCCAGCCGGGGCGACGGCCGCAGGTATTGCGCCGGCGTCTCGGACAGCTTCACGGGCAGCCCGATGGTCTTGATCGGGCCCGCCTCGGGATGCTGCTGCTCAACCACCATGCCGCGCGCGAGCGTTTGCGGATGACTCAGGGCTTCGCCCACGGAGTGGACGGGCCCGGCCGGAACCCCCGCCTTGTCGAACGCGGCCAGCCAATGCGCTGACGACTGCGTCTTCAGGATCCCGGCGATCGCCGGCAACAGGGTGTCGCGATTGCCCATGCGGTCGGAATTGAGGCGATAGCGCGGATCCTCCAGCCACTCCGGACGGCCGAGCACTTGCGCAATCCGCTCCCAGTTCTTTTCGTTGGCGCCGCCAATGATGATATGGCCATCCTGCGTGGGGAACGCCTGGTACGGGGCGATGAGGACGTGCGCCGATCCGCTCGGGCCAGGGGACGCTCCCGTCGCGAAATGGATGGCGGCATGCCAATAGAGTTGCTGAAGGCCCGCTTCGATCAGCGAAGTCTCCACAATCTGGCCCCTGCCCGTCCTTTGCTTGTGCTGACAGGCGGCGAGGATACCGAATGCCGCGAGAATCCCTGCATTGATGTCGGCGATTGAATTGCCTGTACGCAGCGGCGGCCCGCCCTCCTCGCCGGTGATGCTCATCAGCCCCGTAAATCCTTGTGCGATCAGATCGAATCCGCCCTTGTCGGCCGCGGGGCCGGAGCGGCCGTAACCCGAGATGGCGCAATAGACCAAACCGGGATTGATCGCCGAGAGCACGTCGTAGCCGAGTCCGAGTTTCTCCAGCGTCCCCTTGCGGAAATTCTCGATCACCACGTCTGCCTCGCGGATCATGCGAAGGAACACCTCGCGGCCCTCCGGCTTCTTGAGGTCCAGCGCGATGGCGCGCTTGTTCCGGTTCAGCATCAGGAACGGCGCGGACACGCCGTTGATCTGGGGATCCCGATAGCCGCGCGCATCGTCGCCGCCGTCGACCTTCTCGATCTTCACGACATCGGCGCCGAGGTCGGCAAGCATCATGCCGCAGGTGGGGCCGGCCATGATCTGGGCAAGCTCAAGCACGCGCATGCCGGCAAGCGCGCCGGGTGCGGGACGGGAATTGGTTTCTGACATCTCGGATCCTTGAATGAACGCTATCAATGCCCCGAGAAGCGCGGCGTTTCCTTGGCGAGGAAGGCCTTGAAGCCGGTTTGGAAATCCTCGGTATCGAAGCAGTCGAAACCCTCTTCGAGATCTCGTGCGGTGAGCGCGTCGCCGGCAACCAGCTTGCGTGCGAACTTCTTGTGCCAGCGCGCCACAAGTGGCGCCCCGGACGCGATGCGCTCGGCCGTGGCCCGGGCTTCCGCCGCGACCTGATCATCGGAAACCACCCGGCTGACCAGTCCCATGCCGTGCGCTTCGTCCGCGCCGAAGATGCGTCCCTCAAGCAGGATCTCCAGGGTGCGCGACTCACCAACAAGCCGGATCAGCGGTGCCATCTCCTGGTAGGCCATGACCAGGCCGAGATTCTTGATCGGCGCCCCAAAGCGGCTGCCCTGCCCGCAAATGCGGATGTCGGCCATGGCGGCGACTTCCAGCCCGCCGCCGACACAGATGCCGTGGATTTGCGCGACAACGGGATGCGGACAGTCCAGGATCGCCTGCGCGGTGCCGTGCATTACCTTCCCGTATGCGATGGCCTGCGCCTTGTTCGATCGCGCCACGGCGAACTCGGAGATATCGTTGCCGGGCGAGAACGCCCGCTCCCCGGCGCCCCGGATCAGCACGCAGCGCACCGACGTGTCATCGGAAAGCCGGCGAAATGCGTCGCCGAGCTGCTGCCACATCTGCAAGGTAAAGGCATTCAGCTTTGCGGGCCGGTTCAGCACCACCGTGGCGATCGCGCCATCGCGCCCGACCAGCAGCGGCGCTGCGTCGGGATCCTTGATATCCGTACTGGGAGCCTGGGTCATCGGTCCTTCTCCTTATCGCCCTTTTTCCCAAGGGACGGGGGCCTTATCATCGTCCGCACGGCAACGTTGTCCGAGAGCGGCCTCGCCTCCCGCCTTCCCGGCACGGCCGCCCGAGCCATTTGGTATACCATACTCCAAACAAGAAATTGGACGAAGGAAGATTTGCTCATGGTTTACCCACAAGACGATGTTTCGTCCGACGATGCGGCGGAAGCGCTGGCCACGAAGCCCGCCAAAGCCGAGGCGCCACGTCTTCCCGTCGCCCGAAGCGGCGGCGAACGGGGCAGGCGGACCGGCCCGGCGGCGCCAGCCCTTGGCGCCGCCGACGATCCCCTGGCCATCGACCACCCGACGCTTGGCTCGGTAGTGGCCGAACGCCTGCGGCAACTGATCACGGATGGCACCCTGGTCCCCGGCGTCTGGCTGAACGAGCGCGACCTGTGTGAACGATTGCGCGTTTCGCGCACGCCGCTGCGCGAGGCCTATCGCCTGCTCGCCTCCGACGGACTCGTGATGCTGCTGCCGAAGCGCGGCGCGCAGGTCATCGCGCTGTCGGCGGAGGACGTCGGCAACCTGTTTGACGTGCTGGCCGTGATGGAAGGGCTGGCCGGACGCCAGGCCGCCGAGCGGGCCACGGACGCCGAGCTGCAACAGATCGCGCAACTGCATCGCGCAATGCTCGACGCGTATGCCGCGCGAGACATCCAGCGGTACTTCGAAGCGAGCATGGGTACGCACGTGGCGATCAACGCGGCTGCGCACAATCCCGTACTGACCGAGACCTACCGCAGGCTCAATATGCGGGTGCAGAACCTGCGCTACAAATCGAACGTCGCGCTTGGGGAGTGGTCCGCCGCCACCTCGGACCACGAGGATTTTGTTGCGGCACTGCTGGCGCGGGACGGTGCGAAAACCGAAGCGCTATTGCGCCAGCACGTGCTGGAAAAGCGGGACTTTGCGGTGAATGAAGCGCGCGCGAGAGAGACTTCCGGCGATTAGCGGAGACAGGATGGGGAGTGCTTATAATTGACCGACCGACCGGTTGACTAATTGCCGTCGACTATGCGCCGCCGCAGCGCAGGCTCCGGCGGCGCCCCCGGGCTGCTACGCGCGGCCCGGTCCCACCATGATCCACTAGGAATGGCCACCGCCATCGCTCCCCTCATGACCGCAATCCCTCCGCAAGATGCTCCGCAATCCTCACCGCTGCCCCAGCCCGACGCCGCGCCGTTGTCGCCGCGCTACGACCGCTACCGCGCGCTGACCCTGCGCAGGCATGGCCCCATCCTCGAAATCGTGATGGGCGCGGACCAGTCCGCCAACCGCAAGCTGGCCACCGCCGACGCCAACATGCACCGCGAACTGGCGGAAATCTGGCGCGACGTCTCAGCCGACCCCGAGGTGCGCGTGGCGCTGATCCGCGGCGAGGGCAAAGGCTTCTCCGCCGGCGGCGACCTGTCCCTGGTGGAAGACATGGCCAACGATTTCGCCACCCGCACGCGGGTGTGGCACGAAGCACGGGACCTGGTCTACAACGTCATCAACTGCGACAAGCCGATCGTCTCGGCCATGCACGGCCCGGCAGTCGGCGCCGGGCTGGTGGCCGGGCTGCTGGCCGATATCTCGATCGCGGCCAGGACCGCGCGCATCGTCGACGGCCATACGCGGCTGGGCGTGGCGGCAGGCGACCATGCCGCGATCGTGTGGCCCCTGCTGTGCGGGATGGCCAAGGCAAAGTACTATCTGATGCTGTGCGAGTCGGTGAGCGGCGAAGAGGCCGAGCGCATCGGCCTGGTGTCGCTGACCGTGGACGAGGATGAACTGGTCGAGCGCGCCTTCGACGTGGCGCGCCGGCTGGCCGCCGGGTCGCAAACGGCGATCCGCTGGACCAAGTACGCGCTCAACAACTGGCTGCGCATGGCGGGCCCGGCGTTCGACAGTTCACTGGCACTTGAATTCATGGGCTTTGCCGGCCCCGATGTACAGGAAGGCGTGGCGAGCCTGCGGCAGAAGCGGCCGCCGAAGTTCGATTGATGCAGTTCGACTATGCAGTTCGACTAATGTAGTTCGACCCCGCAGCCGGCACCGCCGGCTGCCGACCCCCGGAGACGAAACGATGTTCGGCCAGATCCCAGATTTCACCAACGGCTTCGAGTTCCTCCGCAAGATGTGGGGCAGCGCCGCCGGCATGCCCGGCGGGCTGATGCCGGGCCTGCAGGCCATGACCCCGCCGATGAACCTGGAGGAAGTCGACAAGCGCATCCACGACCTCAAGGCCGTGGAAGGCTGGCTGCAGCTCAACACCAATTTGCTGCGCACCACCATCCAGGGCCTGGAGGTCCAGCGCGCCACCCTGGTGGCGCTGCAGACCATCGGCACCGCGCTTTCGCCCGAGGCCATGCAAAGCGCCATGGAAAACGTCGCGCGCACCGCCGGCTCGCCGAGCGCCGCGCCGTTCCAGCACAAGGCGGAACCCGCCGCGGCAAGGCGCGTCTGGCCCGAGCCCACGGTCGAGGAGAACGAGGACGAGGAAGACAACGGCCCCGACGTCCCCGAAGCGTCCGCAGCCGGCCAGGCGGAACAGCCGGCCGCCGCCTCAGGCCAGGGCAGCGCGCCCCCGCCCGATGCCAGTCTGTGGTGGGATGTGCTGCAGCAACAGTTCAACCAGATCGCCAGCAGCGCCGCAACAGCCAGCCTGACACCGTTCGGCAATCTCGGTGGCTTTGGCATGCCCGGGGCGGATGCGCAGCCCGGATCTGCCGCCAAGCCCGCGAGCAAGCCGCCGGCCAGTGCCGCCAAGACGACCAGGGCGGCCGGCAAGCCAACCACCAAACCCGCCACCAAGGCCGCCGCCAAACCAGCCGTCAAGGCCGCGGCCAAGCGTCCGGCCAGCAAGAAGCCCGCGGCGGCCAAGTCCGCTCCGGCGAAAGGCACGGCCGGTACCCCCGCATCCGGGGACAAGCCGGATGTGACCGGCGAGCCACACTGAACCCGTGCCGGACCTGGTCGTGATCCCCCCATCGAGCCAACACCCTTGGTGAAGACCACCGCGCTGATCATGATGGGCGGCGGCGCCCGCGCCGCCTACCAGGCCGGCGTGCTGCAAGGCCTCGCCCGCATCGCCGCCCGTCACGGCCTGGATCGCGGCCGCACGCCCTTCGATATCATCTGTGGCACGTCGGCCGGCGCCATCAACGGTGCGGGCATGGCGATCAACGCCGCCAATTTCCGCGCGGCGGCCGACAGCCTGGCCGCGCTCTGGAGCGGCATCCATGCCGAGGACGTCTACCGTACCGGCGTGGTCGGCGTGGGCGCATCGGGTGCCCGCTGGCTCTCCGCGCTGGCTTTCGGCTGGGTCACCCGGCGCGCGCCGCGGGCGCTGTTCGACAATACGCCGCTCGGCGGCCTGCTCTCCGAGCTGTTCGACTCCGAGCGGGTACAGGCGAGCCTGGACGCCGGCGACCTCCAGGCCTTGGCCGTGACGGCGCTGTCCTACAGCACCGGCCGCCACGTCACCTTCTACCAGTCGCACCGCCGCATCCATCCGTGGCGCCGCAGCCAGCGGCTGGCCGTGGAAGCGACGATCGGTGTGGACCACCTGCTGGCGTCCTCGTCCATTCCCTTCCTGTTCCCCGCGCTGCCGCTGGAACTGGACGGGCATCACGAGTGGTTCGGCGATGGCACCATGCGCCAGATGTCGCCCCTGTCGCCGGCCATCCACCTGGGCGCCTCGCGCATCCTCGCCATCGGCGCCGCGTCGCGCCAGCGCCCGGGCTGGTTCGACACCGTACCCGCCGGCGGCTACCCGTCGCTGGCGCAGGTGGGCGGCCAGGCCCTGGCGAGCATCTTCCTCGATGGCCTGTCCGCGGACCTGGAACGGCTGCAGCACATCAACAACCTGCTCTCGCGCATGCCGGAAATCGCCAACGACAGGGAGGGCTGGCGCCCGGTGCAAGTGATGACGATTTCGCCCAGCGAACCCATCGAAGCCATCGCTGCCGCACATGTACAACAGTTGCCGCGCACCGTGCGCGCCTTGCTGACCCCGCTGGGCGGCACCGAAGCGCGCGGCGCGGCCTTTGCCAGCTACCTGCTCTTCGAGCCTGAGTTCACCCAGGCACTGATCGCCCTGGGTGAACAGGATGCCCTGGCGCAACAAGACGAACTGGCCGCCTTCCTGTATGACATCATCCCGCCCGATCATGGCAACGAGATGGGATCAACGTCCGCGCGCCCGGCTACACTGGATCATGAACCACCTGCCCGCGCGATGGCCTGACCTACAGGCACGGCTCAGCCGAAAGTGACGCATACAACTCCTTGGCGCGCTTGAAAAATTGGTGGAACAAGCGATATTCGCCCATAAATTAAGTACCGCGCAGATCCAGCCGCATCCGCTCCCATCGTTTCCGCATGAAAAGAGCATTGGGAATAATTCGCATCTGGTAGAATCTGCCCGTAATTTCAAAGGCTTACCATGCTCTACCCCGAACTGTTCAAATCGCTGGAAGCGGTACGTTGGCACATGGACAAGGATATCCCCTGGGATTCCTTC
>Ga0255338_1000982_pt1 | contig 64125 bp, 56 predicted proteins | sample MeOH1_35cm_T4_19_FD_203715 | JGI IMG/M metagenome (GOLD analysis project Ga0255338, IMG submission 203715) | Sandy soil microbial communities from University of British Columbia, Vancouver, Canada - MeOH1_35cm_T4_195 | ecosystem: Engineered > Artificial ecosystem > Sand microcosm > Unclassified ... | reverse complement strand
CGGGCAGGAGGCAGAGCTGGGATCGATCTACACCTTCGACGAAACGGCCCATCCGAACCCTCCCGTATTCCTACGGGAAGATTCTACCCGACTCGCCCGTTTTCACACAGCCAGGACCCAAAGCGGATGTCCGGAGTGTCCGCTTAGCAGCCGCCTGGCGGGGCGGCGTTCAAGATTCATGCTTGCGGCACACGCAGAAGCTATTCAGTCCCGCATGGTGCAGCTTATGCATCAAAGTAATCTATCCATATTTGGTCTTTTGTCACAAGATCAGAATATTATGCGTCGCGCTCTCTCCGATTTTGTTCCTATCCTGAGGCGGTCACATGATATTTTACTATGACATCACCTGTTCTGACTATTCGCATGCGCCATGCCGAGGGCTTGACCTTGCGGTTAATCGCCGAACTTGAGATCACTGCACCAGCGATCGCGACCAGGCGCCGAGCGGCGTGCCACGGCAATGACAGAGCCCCCCAGGTGGCCTCCTTCGCAGCGACAACGCTCTCCACCGCCGCCTCTTCCCCCGGGGGAAGCCGCGCTCAGGTGAGCGGGGAGATGGCCGTCGGCAGCGCGATCACCGAGCGCATGTCGCCGGTGAGCAGCGCCGGGCCACCGGGCGGCGGCCACACGCCCTCCGCCACCGAGCGGGCGCGCTTCTCGGCCCGATCATCGAGGCTGGCATAGGGCCAGATGTGGGTGAGCCGCGGCACGCCCTCCAGCGCGTACATGGCCACAGTGAGGGGCGAGAGCGCCACCCGGCCGGGGATGGCCGGGCTCCAGACCCGGTCCACCGCCGGCAGGCAGCCATGCTTCACGCGATAGGTGCGGATCTCGTAGACCGGCCCGTATTTGCCGGGCACCACCTCGGGCGAGAAGGGATACGGCGCATAGCCGGTGAACTCCATTTCCACGATGGCCTCGCCGGCGCCGAACGGATCGGTCGAGGCGTGGATGCGGGCGCGATCCGCCTGTATCTCGGCATCGCCGGCAAAGCTGCGGAAGACGATGACGCGGTTGAGGTCGCCGATCTCGCTGACGAAGCAGCCGAGCAGCGTGCCGGCGCCCGGTGCTTTCAGGTGCGCTTCGATGCCGGCGACGACGGCGGGAGCGGTGCCGAGGCGGATGGTGAGGGACAGCAGTTCATAGCGCACGGGGCTCTCCAGACGGACGCGCGTTCAGGCGCGTTGCTCGCGATCGAGGGGGATGCCGCCCGCATGATGGGCGGCGACGAAGCCGAAGGTCATGGCCGGGCCGAGGGTGATGCCGCCCGCCGGATAGCGCCCGCCCATCATGCTCGACATGTCGTTGCCCACCGCGTAGAGGCCGGCGATGGGCTTGCCCACGGCATCGAGCACCCGAGCGTGGGCATCGGTGGCGAGGCCGGCAAAGGTGCCGAGGCTGCCGGCCACGATCTTCACCGCATAGAACGGCCCCGCCGCGATGGGCGCGAGGCAGGGGTTCGGCATGCACGCCGCATCCCCCTGCACCTGGTTGTAGAGGCTGGCGCCGCGCCCGAAGGCAGGGTCCTCGCCGCGCTCAGCGGCACGGTTGTAGTCCGCGAGGGTCTGCTCGAGGCCGGCCGGATCGATGCCGCATGCGCGTGCCAGCTCGGCGAAGCTGTTGCCGCGTTTGAGATAACCGTTGGCCAGCCACGGGCGCAGCGCGAACGGGCGCGGCCGGGTGCGACCTAGGCCGTAATGGCGCTGGAACGGATGATCGCAGATCATCCAGGCTTCCACCGTCTCGCCCGGGGGCGTGGCGGCGAGGAGCGCGCGCATGACATCGTGGTAGGAATTGGCCTCGTTGGCGAAGCGGCGTCCGTCACGACGCACCATGACCAGGCCGGGCTTGGCCCGCTCGATGAGGTGGGGATAGCGCCCGACGGATCCGTCCGCGCGCGGCACCAGCGACACCGGCGCCCAGGCACCGGCATCGGAGAGGTCGTCGCGCACCAGCCCACCGGCCACCTCGCCCATGCGGATGCCGTCGCCGCTGTTGGCCTCCGGCGCGGCCGACCAGTGCGCCCGGCCGGCAGGGTCATGGGGAAAGAGCGCCGCCTTGCGCGCCGGGTCGTGGGGGAAGCCCCCGCTGGCCAGCACCACGCCGCGCCGTGCCCGGATCTCACGCAGCCCGGCGTCGGCGCCGGCCAGAATGCCCACCGCCTGCCCGTTCTCCATCAGCACCTCGCGGGCGGGACTGGAGGTGAGAACGGTGACGCCGAGGTCGTCCGCCGACTTCAGCAGCCGCGCGACCAGGGCATTGCCGTTCACGAGATGCATGCCCCGGCCATGGCGGGCCATATCGAGGAAATGGCGCAGCATGCGCTTCGCCGCATGGGTGAAGGAGGCGATGCTGCGGGTCGCCTCCAGGAAATGGTACATGTCGCGTCCGGCCGCGATCCCCATGCCGAAGGGCGCGATGAGGTCGAGGGGCGGACGCAGATCGGCCAGGCGCGGTCCGAGCAGGCGCCCGTCGAACGGCGCTGCGCACACCGAGCGCCCGCCCGTGCCCGCGCCCGGCGAGGTGTCGTGAAAATCGGGTATGGCATTGCCGTCGACGAAGGCGACACTGGTGTTCCGGCGGAAGAAGTCCACCATGCGCGGCCCCTGCTCCAGCAACGTCGTGACGAAGGCCTCGTCATAGGCATTGCCCAGTTCCGCCTTGAGGTAGCTACGGGGCAGCTGAATGTCTTCGGTGATGCCGGCTTCCACCGCCAGCGGATTGCGCGGGATCCACATCCAGCCGCCAGACCAAGCGGAAGTTCCGCCGAGGTAGCGGTCCTTCTCCACCACGATCACCTCGAGGCCGAGATGGGCTGCGGTGACCGCCGCGGCCAGTCCGCCGGCGCCGGAGCCCACCACCACGAGGTCGCAGGTGCTCACCTGAGTGGTGTCCACCCGGGCGGGTCGGCCGGAGGTTCCGCCCGGCGTGAACGCCGGATGCCGGTTCATGGCCGCCCCGCTGCGCCGCAGGCGTGGCGCACCGCGCGATAGGCGAAGGTGATGGCCGGCCCAATGGTGATGCCCGGCCCCGGATAGGCTCCACCCATGATGGATTGGGCCTCGTTGCCGCAGGCGTAGAGGCCGGCGATGGGACTGTCGTCTGCCTTGAGCACCCGCGCCCATTCGTCGATGACGAGGCCGGTGGCGGCACCGATGTCTCCCGGGAACAGCCGCACGGCATAGAACGGCGCCGTGCCGATGGGACCGAGGGTCGGATTCGGCCCGTGCCCCGCATCGCCATTGACCTGGTGATAGAAGGTGGTGCCACGCCCGAACTCGGGGTCCGTCCCGGTCTTCGCATAGGCGTTCATGGCGGCGATTGTCGCCTCCAGGGTCGCGGCATCCATGTGCAGTTTCGCCGCGAGGCCGGCGATGGTGGGCGCCTCCACCAGATAGCCGTCATCGAGGAACGGCCTGATATTGCGGGTGCCCATGCGCACCATTCCGAGCCCGTATTTCCTCAGGCCCACCGCATCGGTGATGATGAAACAGGGGATGGTCGGCCGGGTGGCATTGGCCGCGAACATGGCCTTGCCGAACTGGTGGTAGGATGTGGATTCGTTGACGAAACGCCGCCCGGTCTGGTCCACGCACACGGTGCCCGGCTTGGAGCGGTCCATCACGAAATGCGGGAAGACGGCGGTGGAGCCGTCGGCGCGCTGGCGCACCGAGACCGGTGCCCAGAACGCCGGCTGGTCGCCGCCTGTGCCGAACCGGGCGCCCAGCGCCAGAGCGAGATCCTGCATGGCGCCGGTATGGCCCGGTGCCGCCGGGCTGTAGGTCGGGGTGGGCTGCGGCAAAAGTTCGGCGCGCCGCGCGGGATGCCGGTTGAAGCCGCCCGCCGCCAGCACCACGCCGCACCGTGTTGGGATCGCCCGCGTGCGGTCATGCTGAGTAATTGTGATTCCGGAAACGCCACCGGCATCGACGAGGAAACTCTCGACGGTGGCGCCGAGAAGGATAGGGACGCGGTGCGCCTTAAGGGAGGCCAACATGCGCCCGATGAAGGCGTTGCCCATGACAAGCCGGCTCCCGCGTCGGCCCGCCAGCCTGTCCCGCCCATACCAAGCGAGGATCGCGGCTACATGGCGGAACGAGCGCCAGGATGTTGTCAGCCCCAGGAGGTGACCGATGTCGGTGCGATCGATCATCATTCCGCCGAGTATGGTGAATTCGGGGATTGGCGGGCGAATGTGCCCGAGATCCTCGCCGAGGAGGCGGCCGTCGAACGGCACCGGTTCTAAGGCACGCCCGCGCAGGGTGGCGCCCTCATGCTCCTGCTCGTAGTCCGGGTGGGTCGCGTAGGGACGGAACCGCACCTCGGACTTTTCTTCAAGAATGGCCACCGCTTTCGCCCCGCTCTCCAGGAAGGCGCGCCGCATAGGAGCGGGCGAGCGGTGGCCCACGACTCCATCGAGGTAGCGCTCTGCTTTGTCGAGGGAGTCGTTCCGGCTCACATCGATGGAATGAGAGCTCAGGGGGATCCAGGTCGTGGCTCCGGACAAGGCGGAGGTGCCACCGAGATATTCCGTCCGCTCCACCAGCAGCACCTTGAGGCCGGCAATGGCGGCGAACAGGGCCGCCGACATGCCGCCCGCTCCCGAGCCGACGATGGCGAGGTCGAATGTCTCACCGGACGGAAGAGCGTCGAGCGTGGTGATCACGGCTACCTCCCTTCAGCCCCGGTCATCGGCGCGCAACAGAAAGTCCACCATCTTCTCCTGCAACGCGAAGTACATTTCGGTGCCGGTGGAGGTGGGACAGCCGGCGGTGCGGGCGGCGGCGATCAGCGGCGACACCGCCGGTTGGGTGATGACGCACCCCACATGGGTCGCGGGCTTGAGCTTGGTCACATCCATGGGAAGCGGATCGCCCTCCTTCATCCCCATGGGCGTGGCGTTGCCGGCGAGGTCGAAGCCGGTGGGGTCGGTGGAGCCCACCACCGCCTTGCCCTTGCCCAGGGTGTTGAGGCGGGCGATGAGCGCATCGCGCCGCACCGCATCGGCATCGTGGATGGCGAGTTCGGCGACGCCCGCATCGATCAGCGCGAGGGCGATGGCCGAGCCCGCTCCGCCCGCGCCCACCAGCAGCGCGCGCTTGCCGGCCGGTGCGAAGCCCGCATTCATCGCCGCACCAAGGAAGCCGATGCCGTCCACGATGTCGCCATACCAACCGCCTTCGGGACGCTGGCGCATGATGTTCACCGAGCCGATGAAGGCCGCCCGCTCGGATGCCTCGGCGCAGGCGGAGAAGCAGCCGAATTTGTGCGGCACGGTCACGACAATGCCGCCGAGATTCTTCAGCTTGTCGGAGACATCGAGCAGTTCGCCGAGATCGGCACTGCCCACCTGCACCGGCACGAGGATGCCGTCATGGCCGCGGGCGGTGAAGGCCGCGGTCATGCCCGCCGGCGACCTCACCTGCGCGATGGGATCACCAATGATCATATAAAGGCGCGTCGCACCCGAAAGATGGATGTCCATGGAACTCTCTCCGAATGAGCGGCAGCCCGCTCTGTGCCGCTGGGGGGGCGTCACCGCCTTGAGCCGGCTTGGAAAAGCTTTCCGAGGGTCGCTGTCGGCTCCGAGTCGTCAGCGACCCTCGCGAAGGCATTACGACGCCATTGCGGAGAAATGGGTTCTCCGGTTCTACGCATCTTGGCGGCGTGCATAGATGTGCGGGGTGGATTTAAGCGCATCACCGTCTGGATTCTCGCCGTTAAAGCGAACATTCCTTCCTGTGCGGACTGGCGCCCATCGCCGTTCAGTGACCAGTGGAGTCGCGCGCCGGTATCATTGCCAATGCTCCGATCAAAGGACCAACGGCGAGAACGGCAAATGCCACCGCATAGGATCCCGTCGTGCTAAAGGCATAGCCAATCACGAGGGGGACCAGGCTCACGCTGATCGAATCGATGGCGACTGAAATTCCCGCCGCCGAGCCTGCAGCGTCGCCTCCTGCCTCGGCCGCCATGGCATTCTGCAACGGACTGTAGGAAAATGCCGTCACACCCATCAATGGCACCACGATCCAGAACTGGGCTTCTGTCGTCAGGCACGCAGTCAGCAGCAGCAGGCCGGCGAACATGAACAGGTCGACCATCACGATCGTCCGCCGTCGCCCGCCCAGCATATCGGATAGCAGCCCAATCAGTGGCTTGGAGATGACGGCGATCACGCCGAACGAGGCAACGATACTCCCGGCCACGACAGGCGAAAACTGCAGGCCTTTGGTCATCAAAGCATTCGACCAGATGCCGAAGCCCCAGGCACCCCAGATGCCACCCACACCTGCAATGACCGCCAGAACATACTGACGATTGCGCGCGAGAGACCGGATCTGCCGCCAATTGACGGGGCTGATTTTATCCCCATTCGGATTGTCGCGCACGACTGCATAGCAGAACAGTCCGTAGACAATCGTGAAAATCCCCAAATAATGATAAACGTGCCGCCAGTCAGTAAATTCAAGCAGTCGCGGTGCAATGAGATTGGTAACGACCAGCCCGAGGGACGTTGCCGTCATGAATAGTCCCATCGCGCGCCCTCGTTCGTTACGACGGAACCAGGAAATGATCAGTTTTATGCCGGACGAGAAGTCCGCTCCGGCCATAAGCCCCATCAGTGCCTGCAAGATAAATCCAGGCACAACAGAAGACGTAAATCCGAACAGGAAGGTCAGCACGCCAAGTGGAACCAATGAGCAGGCCAGCATCAAGCGCGGGCCGAACCGGTCCGAGCCCAGGCCGGCGAGCGCAGTGGAAGCGATATAGCCAACATAGAAGGCGCTAACGAATAATCCGAGCGCCGCCAAGGACAATCCGAATGACTCCGAGGCGGAACTGCCTACGCTCGTCCACAACAGGCGCGAGACGAATGAGAGAAGATACCCGAACCAAGCCGTCATAAGTATAAGCCAGCGATATGGCTTTGCTTTTTCACCGGATACGGGCTTGATTTCTGCATTAGAAACAATCGCGTCCATGACTTCCGCTCCCTCCCATTGTAATAGATCGCCGGTCTTTCGCCGACGCCGTTCCCGGGCGCATGTGCCAATCCGCTTGCAGCTCACAGACCAGACAATGCGTTTTTTATTTCGACCAGATCAAACGCCAGGCATTCACGCCGCCTTATACGTCGAGCACGAGACTCTTGCTCTTCGCCCGTGAGCAGCAGATCGCGATCTGCTTGCCCTCTGCACGCTCCGCTGGGGATAGCACCGCGTCCCGATGATCAGGCTCGCCATCGAGTACCGGCGTCAGGCAGGCGCCGCAGACTCCCTGCTCGCAGGAAACATCGATAGCAATTCCTTGCTTGATCAATGATTCTGCAATGCTGACACCGGATGGGACGGCAAACGTCTTCCCGGAGCGCGCCGCTTGGACCGTGAACTCCCCGCCCTCAAGCGAGACCGCGTTGCCGAAGTGCTCGACATGTAGCCGCGTCTCGGATCCTCCCAAGGCCCGATGCGCGTCGCGGACAGCATCAATGAGCCGGGTTGGCCCACAGGCATAGACTTCGACGTCGCCGGCCTCGGCGAGAACCGCCTGCGGGTCGAAGCGTGTCCCCTGGCCCTGGCGACTGAAATGAGTTGCCAGATGCGGCGCGATCGGTCCGGATTGCAGTTCGTCGAGAAAGGATGCTTCCGAGGCAGAGCGTGCAAGATAGTGCAGCGTGAACGGCGCTCCCGCCTGCTGCAACGCAAGGGCCATCGGGATCAGCGGCGTCAGGCCGATCCCGCCGCCAATCAGGATGGAAGATCTGGGCGGGCGCGCCATCGCAAACAGGTTCCGCGGCCCACCAATCCGCACGCGCACGCCTTTGACCAGATCGGAATGCACCCGCGCAGAGCCACCGCGCGAGGTCGTCTCGCGCAACACCGCAATACGGAAGAACGCTGTCGTGTCCGGCTCACCGCAAAGCGAATACTGCCGCACCAAACCGGGCGCGATCTCCAGATCGATATGCGCGCCGGCTTCCCAGCGAGGCAAATGCAGGCCGTCCGCCCGCGCCAGCTCCAAGGCGATCACGTCACCCGGGAGTTCGTCCCGGCCGACGATCACCGCGTCGATCCACGGCGTCGATCCGGTGTCGACCACGATATAGTCGCGCTCAATGCTGACCGCGTAGATCTCGGCCACGTGCGGCCCTTTGGTGAGCTCGGAGCCGCTTTTGACTTGGGCATCGAAGCTGCGCACACGAACGCGCTCGGGGTCGCACCAGGATTGCCCGGTACGGATGTCGAACTCCCAACCGTGCCAGGGACAGCGCAACAGTTCGCCCTCGCGCTCCAATCGGTAGCTGCCCGGCCGATCGGATGTGGCAAGGCCGGTGATCTTGCCCGCGCAAAGGGACGCACCCTCGTGGGGGCAGCGGTCCTGAATGGCCCGATAGCTGTCACCGGAGCGAAACAATGCGATGTCACGGCCGCCCAGCTTTACCTTCTTGCGGCCGCCGGGCGGAAGTTCATCCACAGTGGCGACAATATAGCGGGTCATGCCAAGAGATCTCCATAGAAGGCATGCGCATTGTCGCGAAATACCAGCGCACGCTGCTCCGCCGTCACCCCGCGCCGCAGCAAGTGTGAAGGATCGTCGAAGTCCCAATGCGGATAGTCGGTGGAAAGCATGATGCGATCCCAGCCGACATCGGCGCACAGATCGGGGAGATCATCATCATGTTCGGGCTCGTCTATAGGTTGGGTCGTGAACCAGAGGTGATCGCGCAGATATTCACTCGGCAGCCGTTTCAAGTGAGGCACTTCGCTGTGGAGCCGCAGATAGGCCCGGTCCAGCCGAGATCTCAGCGCCGGCACCCAGGCGAACCCGGATTCGATCAGCACCACCTTCAGGGAGGGCAAGCGTTCGAAGACCCCCTCGACAATCAGGCTGGTGCAAACCGCCTGCATCATCTGGACCAGCGAATGATGCTCCTCGATATAGTAGGAAGGCCAGCCGCCCGCAGTCGCCGCATGGCCGCCGATGCCCGAAACGTGCAGGCCGATCGGCAACCCATGCGCTGCCGCAGCTTCCAGCACCGGCCAATAGCGTTTGCGCCCGAGCGGCTCCAGGCCCCGCGGCGGCAAGCTCACCTGCACGAAGCCGCCTTTGGCAGCACAGCGCGCGATTTCGGCAACCGCAGCTTCAGGATCCTCAGGATGCACCACTATGGATCCGCGCAATCTAGGCTCTTGTGGAATCAGCACTTCCGTCTGCCACTCGTTGATCGCGCCGCATAACGCCGAGCCGAAATCAAGGTTGCGCTGCGCGGATGCGGCTGGCCGCAGCGGCTGCAGAATGCCACGCGCGAAATGGAAGCGGTCGAGCAATTGCTCGCGCATGAAGTCCAGATCTGACCCAGGCAACCCACCGCGTGGAGACCAAGCATCAAGCCGCGCCGTGTAGGGCGTCATGCGCGGATGAGTGATTGTATTGGAGTATACCGACCTCAAATGGCTGCCGTATTCGCGCGCATGTTCCTGCCAGCGCCGCGGCAGGAACTGCGTGATATCATCCGGAGTGGCCGGCAGGGGGTGGATGTCGCAGTCGACGAGCCCGCTCAGCAGGTCCGAGGCGGCAAGAAAAGGTGAATTCACGCCACGTCTCCCAGGATCTGAAGCTGCTCGCGCAGGCGCGGATAGGTGCTCAGCGGGTTGTCGTGCATGATTCGCCGGCGCAATTTGCTTCCAAATGCAGGCGCCAGCGCAGCTTGACCATCAAAATTCCAGTGCGGGTAATCAGTAGAGAGTAGTAACATATCCTCCGATCCAAGCTGAGCGATGAATTTTTCCACACACGCCAGGTCCATCGGCACGTCGAGTGGCTGCGTTGTCAGGCGGATATGCTTGCGGATCACCTCGCCCGGCGATCGCTTCGCCCAAGGCACCTCTACGCGCAGCCCTCGCCATGTCTTGTTGGCGCGCCAAATAAAGCTGGGCAGCCAAGCGCAGCCGCTTTCGGCAAGCACCACGATGAGGTCCGGAAATTCTTCAAATACGCCCTCTGACACCATGCTGAGGAGCGCGCTTTCGAATGCTTGCGCTTCCCCGACATGATCCTCAAGGAAATAGCTTGGCCAGCCGGTGGACGTCGGCGCATGGCGCATCGCGCTGCCGGCATGGACCGCCACGGGAAGTCCGCGCATTGCGGCCGCGCGATATATCGGCCAATAGGTCCGCCTGCCAAGTGGCAGCTCGTGGCTGACGGGGATGAGCACCTGAACGAACCGCGCATCGCCGGAACGACGCTCGATTTCCGCGACCGCGAGGTCCGGCGACTGCAACGGCACAGCTATCGAGGCTCTCAGCCGGCGATCACGATCGAGCCACTCTTGCGAGATCCACTCGTTGGCCGCGGTGCACATCGCGGCCGCCATATCTTCGCTGAACGCGACAAGGCCGGCATGCATGCAGTTCAAGATGGCGATATCGATTCCGAAGGGGTCAAGCAGGTCACGCCCCAATGCGCTTACATCGGACGCGCCTCCTCCACCTTTTGCCTTCCAGTCCGGGCGGACGTGTAATGGGGTGTTGCGAGGGTCGCTGGTTAATGAAAAGTCCAACGCATCAATGCCGCGAAATTCGAAGGTCTCTCGCCAATACGGCGGCAAATACGGCATCAACGTACCCATATTGGGTAATGTCGCGTGAACATCGCAGTCTATGACTGCTGTGCGGGCTGCCATGGCGCTTCCTCGGTTGTTCTTAGCCTTGAGAGATAGTACCGTGAAGCGGCGCGTTGGAGCCTCGCCAAACAACGGCATTCATCCAAATTCAACGGTAAGAGCACAATGGACGAGTTCGGACTGAATTCACCATGGTACCGTCATCACGAGGCCAAGCTCATTCAGCGGGTTGCCAGCCATTGGGGAAACGTGGGGATCGAGCTGGTGACTCGCGAAGCAGATCGGCCATGCAGCGGCGGAATGTGCTTGCCTTATCACACGGTAAGTTTCCTCGTCGAAGGTCGACGCTCTGGTTTGTTCAACAGTATTGAGGGAATTGCGCCGCGTCGGGTCGGACACGAGATGGGGTGGACCCGCATCGTCCCCGCCGGGAGGCATGTGCAGACGCAGTGGGATCGCGGGCGGCGAACCTATCTGCTGGCTTTTGTCGATCCTGCCGATCTGGACAACATCTGCGCCCGTAATGGGGTAGCGATTAGCCAAGATCTATGTGGGCACATTGACCTACGCGATCAGCATTTCGCCCGCCTCCTAGCGAATATGGCGCAGGAATTACTCGACCCCGGCATGATGGTTGACGAAATGGGCGCAGCGCTCGCCATCGAGTTGTGTGTATATCTTCTAAGGCTGATGCGGCGGAATTCTACCAAATTATTTACGGCGAGCGGCGGCTTGCCTCAGCACAAGCTGTCAAAGGTGCTTGAGACGATAGAGTCCAGCCTCGAAGAGCCTCCGAGTGTCCAGGAGCTTGCGGCAATCGCCGGATTAAGCGTGAACCATTTTGCCCATGCGTTCCGGCAAACAACCGGCATGCCACCCTATCGTTACATGCTCGAGGCACGTCTTTGTGTAGCGCGACGCTTGATGGCTGATCCAGCACTCAGCATTACGGAGATTGCGCTGCGAACTGGGTTTGCGAGTTCGAGCCAGTTCGCCACTGCATTTCGGCGGGCGACTGGGCTGTCACCAAGAGAGTGGAGATCCGCTCGCAATTCGTAAGAGGGATTCCCGTCACCACAAATTTAAAGACCTTGAATTGCAATATCCAAGATAATGGCTTGAGTGATCCCAGAGCGTTTCCCCGTTTCAGGGAATCGGTGAGACGCCCTATGTCTTTGCTTGATCGCGTTTTCTTCATGCGAGCCGGTCTCCACTTCGCTCGAAAACGCTCTAGATCATTCTCTGGACCGCCAGAAGCTGGGGCCGGCTTTGCTCGCGGCTGCGGCTGGGGCGCCATTGGCGTTTTTTCAACGGGATCGGAGGCTCATGATCGAATGGCCCCGTGCGGCCGATTCTCATCGTAGTACTTCTGAGCCGAGCCTCATCTCTTCCGCGGCGTCGGCTAATGGGATGCATCGGCGGCTTCCCTCGGCGGGTAGTCTGCAAGGACTTGCCCGCGCCATACAGAAGAGGCACCCATGGAATAGGTCGCCCATCTGGCTCCCCGCCCGCGGGCTGATTTCCGCGATTGGAATGCCCTTGGCGCCTTGCTTCAGGATGAGCGCCTTCTGCGCCCTCGAAAATGGCGATGCTTTCACTGTCTTCCGCCCGTCCCGACCAAGGGTTGACAGAGCGGGAAACCCGAACTTCGAACAGTCAACCTTGCTGGGCCCAGATCAATAAAATCGCTGAGCACGCTGATCCTCGCCATGTCGCCCGAGATCTGGGCCTCCGCGCGGCCGGATGCGGCGAGCGAAGCCCCCGGGAGAAGAGCAGCGCAAAGGACGCGGCAAAAGGGATGTCCGGGACATGGCGTCGTCCTCCGTCTTTAAGTCCGCCGGCTGTGTCGGCGCGGCCGGATCATGGTTGTCACATGTCGAAGAACACGGTCTCGTTCTCGCCCTGCAGGCGGATGTCGAAACGGTAGATGACCATGCCGTCCCTCTCGCCCCGCACGCCCACCAGGGTGTCGCGCCGCCCTGCCTGCTCGATGGACTTCAGCACTGGATCGGTGGCGTTCGCCTCCGCCGCGTCGGAGAAGTACATGCGGGTGTGCAGGTGGATGTTGATGCCACGGGCGAAGATGAGGAGCGAGACGTGCGGCGCCTGGGCACGTCCGTCGCGCCAGGGCAGCACTCCCGGCTTGACGGTCTCGAAGGACCACAGGCCGGTGGTGAAATCGGCTGCAGCGCGGCCGAAGCCGAGAAAGTCGGGATTGTCGTGCCGCCCTTTGGCGTCGGCCTGCCACAGCTCGATGAGCGCATCCATCACGGGATGGCCGGAGCCGTCCCAGATCATGCCTTCGATGCGGATCCGCTCCCCCGGCACGCTCCCGGCGACCAGCACGTCGAGCCGTTCCTGGGTGCGCACGGGCAGCCCTGCCACCGCAGGCAGGGTGCCGATATGCACGTAAGGGCCGCCAGTCTGAGACGGCGTTTCCTTCAGGTATTCGACGGGCATCAGAGGCCCTCCTTCTTATTCTCGAAGAACGTCTGGCGTCGTCCGCGCAGCACGATGTCGAAGCGATAGGCAAGCGCGTCGAAGGGCATCTGCTGGCCCATGTCGAGCCGGGCGACGAGCCGATCAACGGCGGCCTTGTCCGGAATGGTGTTGAGGATGGGGCAAAGGGGGATCAGCGGGTCGCCCTCGAAATAAAATTGCGAGATGAGGCGCTGCACGAAGGCTTCGCCGAAGATGGAGAAATGGATATGGGCCGGACGCCATTCGGAGCCGTGGTTGCGCCAGGGATATGGGCCGGGCCGGATGGTGCGGAAGTAATAGCTGCCTTCCGCGTCGGTCATGCAGCGCCCGACGCCACCAAAATTGGGGTCGAGGGCGGCGAGGTAGCTGTCGTTCTTGTGCCGGTAGCGCCCGCCGGCGTTGGCCTGCCACACCTCGATGAGGGTGTTGGGCACGGGGCGTCCGGTCTCGTCCAGCACCCGGCCATGCACCACGATGCGCTCGCCGATGGCCTCTCCCCCGTGCGAGAAGTTGGAGATGAGGTCGTTGTCCAGCGGATCGAGCCCGGAACGGGGAAAGACGATGCGCGCCTTTTCCCCGACGCCCTGCTCCACCGATACCAGAGCGCAGCGCGGCGAGCGCAGCACGCTGGTCTTGTAGCCTGGCGTGAAGGCGGGCGGGTGCCCGCTCCTGTCCCGGCGAATGAAATCCCCCATCTCAGTCATCTCGTCCTCCCTTTTGTGCCGCCTCTTCTGCTGGGGGCGCATGGGGATTCTCCCCATAGACCGCCTTCGCGATCTTGAAGGCCTGGTTGGCGGCCGGCACGCCGGCATAGATGGCGACATGCAGCAAGGCCTCGGCCACATCCTGCTGGCTCGCCCCGGTATTGCGGGTGGCGCGCACATGCATCGCCACCTCCTCGTCGTGGCCGAGGGCAGCGAGCAAGGCGATGGTTATCATCGAGCGTTCGCGACGCGTCAGCCCGGGCCCCGCCCACACCGAGCCCCAGGCACCTTCGGTGATGAGGGTCTGGAAGCTCTCATCGAACGGCGTGGTGCGGGCACCCGCCGCATCCACATAGGCGTCGCCGAGCACCGAGCGGCGGGTTGCCATTCCGTCGGTCCAGCGGGCAGAGCGGTCGGTGGGAGGTGACACGGGGGCTCTCGTCAGTGAGCGGGACCGATCGGCGAATTGGACAAAGTGCGCGAGGGTGCGCCCGAGCCTCCTGGCCGGCTCCATATGAGATTGCGGGGAGAATTCCATGTAGCGGGTGATATGAGAAATGATATTTTTCTGTTCCTGCATGCTGTTTTTGATATGTATCTGCCATGATCGACGGACGCATCAAGCTGCGGCACATTGCGTGTTTTCTGGAGGTGGCGGCGCGATCGGGCTTCGGACGCGCCGCCGAGGCGCTCAACCTCACCCAGCCCGCCGTCTCCCGGGCCATCGCGGAGCTGGAAGACATCCTCGGCACGCCGTTGTTCGAGCGGGGTCGCGGCGGCGCGGCGCTGACACCGCAGGGCAGCGCCTTCCGCGCCCATGCGGGAGCGGCCTTCGCCGAGCTCGGGCGCGGCATCGACACGCTGCGGCAGCCCGCCGCCGGCGAGGTGGCGATCAGGGTGGGCGCGCTGCCCACGGTCGCCGCCCGGATCATGCCCCGCGCAGTCCGGCGCGCGAAGGAGGCGGGCCTGTCCGCCACCATCACCATAGAGGCTGGGCCGAACGGCTGGCTCCTCGACCAGCTCAACGAGAGCCGGCTCGATCTGGTGGTGGGGCGGCTCGCCGAGCCCAAGGCGATGTTGGGCCTCGCCTTCGAGCACCTGTACTCTGAGCCCATCATCTTCGTGGCCCGGCGCGGGCACCCGGCCGACACCGGCCATCCCGTGGGGCTCGCGGAGCTTTCCCGCCATCCCTTTATCATGCCCGGGCAGAGCTCCATCATCCGACCCGAGATTGACCGGCTGTTCCTCGTCGAAGGGGTGGCCGGGCCCGCCGAGCGCATCGAGACCACCGATCCGAGCTTCTCGCGGGCCTATGTGCTCGCGAATGATGCGGTGTGGGTGATTTCCCATGGCGTCGTGGCGGGCGATCTGGAGGCCGGCACGCTGGTGCGCCTGCCCACGTCCACGTCGGTGTCCGGCGGCCCGGTGGGCCTGACCACCCGGGCAGGTCACGCCCCCTCGCCGCAGATCGAGGTCCTCCTCGGTGCCCTGCGCGAGATCGCCCGGGCACTGTGAAGGTGGCGGTGACCCGCATGCCGCCCCCGGCGCATCGCTATTCGGCGAGTTGATAGGTGACGGGAAGCCAGCGATAGGCGCCGTTCGCGCGCTCGACGAAGCCCACCGAGGGAAAGGACGCGTGATAGCCCACCACCGGAATGCGGTCGGTGGCCACCATGTCGTAGATGCGCTTGCGCGTGGCCGCGCCACCCTGCTTGTCCATGTCGAAGAAGGCGTGCCACTCCGGATGGGCGAGGGATGCAACCTCGTGGTGAGCGCAATCGCCCCAGATGAGCAGGCGCTTCCCCTCGCTCTCCACATGAAAGGCAAGGTGCCCGGGCGTATGGCCATAGGCAGCCACGGCGCGGATACCGGGGACGATCTCCCCGTCCGGCCGGATTTGCGTGACACGCTCCGCGAAAGGCATGAGATTGCGGGTGAAGAGAAGGGCTGACTGGTGCTCGTTGCTGCCCGGCGGCGCTTTGAGGCGATCGCCGGTGGCCGACCAGAAGGCGAACTCGGTCTCGCCGATGACGTAGCGTGCCCGGGAGAAGAGCGGCTTGCCGCCTTCCATCAGCCCGCCGATATGGTCGGGGTGGGCATGGGACAGGACAACCACATCCACCTGATCCGCTGAAAATCCGGCGCTCGCCAGCTTCTGCGCAAGCCATCCGCCCTGGGGCCGCGGGACGAAGCCCTCCGCGCCATTCCCCGTGTCGAAGAGCACGAGGGAGGCGCCCGTGTTCACGAGCGTCGGGGTAAAGCCCGGCTGGAAGCGCTTTTCGGGAAGCAGATTGTCCCGCATCAGGCGTGCCACCTCTTCGGGGGGGCGGTCCTCGCCCACGATGGGCCACGGCCCGTCGATCATGGCCGCGGCATCGAGCAAAGTGGTCACCTCGAAGGCGCCGAGCCTGAAGCGATAGTGGCTCGGGAAGGCCGCGCCCTGCAGCGGCGCCGCGGCCAGCGCAGGGAAGGCAAGGCCCCGCAGGAGTGCGGGGGCCGCGACGAGGGCGGACGCGGAGGCAAGGACGGTACGGCGGCTCGGGCCGCCACGCTGTGTGGGCATGCTTCTCTCCCAGCGGGCACCTTTGTGCCTTCTGCGCTTGTGTGGTGAAGTCGCCGTGCGCCCGACTCCGGGCGCGAGTAAGGAGGCTAGCCATGAGCGACGGCGGGCGCTTGTACGAACGTGCTGCGCCTGCGGGAGCCGGGCTGGGCCCGCTCTGGTTCCTGGACGAAGGCCGGACCTTTTTCGTGGGCCCTCTGCTTTACAATGCGCCGCACCAGCATGGCGCGCCCGTTTATCTTGCCGGCATCTATGGCCCCTTTGGCCTGCGCATCGCCGGCGGCCCGTGGCAGACCTGCTGCACGGCCCTCATCCCGGCAGGCGTGGTGCACGAGCTCGACGTCGGCGGAGAGCCCATCGCCGTCTTCTATATCGAGCCGAGCGTAGACGGTGCCCACGCGCTGGCGCCCCTGGTGGGCAACGCGCATGAGGAGCACGGAGCGCTGGTTGGACGCACAGGCGCATTGCCCCTCATGCGTGAATTATGGGAGCGTCCGGACAGCGCGGGCTGGGTTGGGACCGCTCTCGGAGACCTCGTCGACTTCTCGCGGAGGCGGGCACGAGCGACCATCGACCCACGTGTAGCCCGCGTGGTCGCGGCGATCAGCCGGGCCGATGGAGAGCTGCTGCCGGTATCCATGCTGGCGCAGCAGGTGGGCTTGTCGCCGTCGCGTCTCCAGCACCTTTTCACTTGTGAGATGGGCATCCCCTTCCGGCGCTATCGGGCCTGGAATCGTATGCGCCGCGCCATCGGCGAGATCTCGCGCGGCAGCAACTTCACAGCCGCGGCCCACGCGGCAGGCTTTGCCGATCAGGCGCACTTCACGCACGATTTCCGCCGCACGTTCGGCGCGGCGCCCTCGCAGAGCCTGCGCGGCCTGCGCTAATGACAGAGCGGCCTGGCGATGAGTTTTGGAGCCCCCGGCAGCAAAATGGCGCCAGGAAATAACATTGTCTTCTGCCCTAACAGACTTAGCCTCAGGAAGGCAGTCATGCCACACTGCTCTATGGAGCCGCGAGCATCATGGATCATGGACTCGGCGACAACCTGCGTTATTTGCCGCGCATCCGGTCAATAGCAGCATCGATCTCTGCTTCGGCTGCCTCCGCGGATTGGGAGAGCATTTCCCGGAGACCATCCGTCTCGCTCATAAACGAGCTGTATTGCTGCAAGGCTCGGTGCGGGTTTTTCTCGGCGCGTAATGTCGCGGCACGCTTTTGCCACGAGGCGACAGGGTCCTTCCGCACAATGCTTGGATAGGCTTCCGCCAACCAATCGGTCAGTTCACGGAGAACTCCGCTCCATCCCTGCTTTGCAGCGAAGGCTCGTCCTTCTTGCGAAAAAGCCAGTGCCCAGGCTTGAGTTTCAACTACGGCCCGTTCGCGGGATCGTTGCTGCCCCTGATAGCCAAGCTCTGACGGCAGTCACACTGCCATAGCCGGAAGCTCTGAGGATCTCGACAATGTCGGAAGCCGCGATCACCACAATCGGGTGTCGGTCTTCCTTGATCTCCTTATAGGCCTGCAGATCGACGCAGCTTGTCGTCACCAGCACACCGAACTCGCGGTGCCGCAGGCGCGAGATCAGCCGCGACATCTCTTTCACACCGACCGTGCTCTCGCTGAAGCATTTGGCTTCGAGAGCAAAATCCACGAGGACGGCGGAGGCCCCTCTGCCGATGCGCATCTGGCCGACCGCATCCCGGCCGCCGTCGCGCGAGGGCCGGGTCACATCCAGGCTCGCAATATCCGGCATCATCATCCGGGCGAGTGCTGCCGCGCAGTGCTCAAATCCGTGCGGCCGCGCTTTGAAATGGTCACGGATCGCCGCCACCATCTGCTGCCCTTCCACATCGCGGGGCAACTGCTCTTTCCGCGAGCGCCATTCGAGGGAACGGACCGCCTGCAACGGGCGGCGTCGGCCCTGTTCCACGAAGGCGCGCCACGCCTCCGGCGCGAGGGCGTCGTCACGTCTGCTTTCGATGATGCTGTCGAGCCAGTCCCGCCGGATCACCTCCGTGTCGAGCACCGTGAAGCGTGCCCTGTAATTCTGAAACCGCTGCCCGCCCGAGCTGCGCCACAGCGCCACCAGCTCTTCGGACGCCTCAAGCCCCTCTACCCCCGGCACCGCCAGTCCCAGAAACCGGACATCGCGCCAGCTGCCCGTCCCCGCGAACAGGAAGATCGGCGGCAGCTGTGCCCGTCCTTCCGGGCCACCCCGCGCGCTGCCGAACACATTCTGCAGCATGAGGTTGCCTCTGCGGCCTGTGTCATGCAGCTCACGGCCCGGCTTCTTGTTGTCGCCGTAATAGGTGAAGACGCCCGTCTCCGGGTCCAGCGCGTCCGGCCAGTCCGGATCGTTCATGCTCGAAGTGAGCACCAGCAGCTCGACGGTTCCGCTGCGCCCCCGCTTCCGAAATCCGCCCTGTCTGTCCACCCGCAGCAGGCGCGGCAGCGGGTCATCACCGGCATTGCCGGCGCGGCCCCCTCTATACTGCGCATCGATATGCAGATCGGCCTGCGCCAGCTGATCAAACGGTACTTCGTCCACGCTCCGGCCTCCCAGATTCCGAAGTCTACTCCAGTCCCGGACGAAGGGAGGCCCTAAAGCTCGAGGAACCTCATGCGAATGGCGCGTCTCACAACCGAGGGCGTGAACGTCCGCTCGCTGGCCCGATGCCAACTTCCGCTCCTGGCGCTCCCTTACCTTAATGGGGAGCGTCCTAAAGCCGGGAGTGGGAATTCTGGTCGGCACAAGAAGCTCGACAAAAGGCAAACGCCACAGTGATTTTCCGCTGCGTTTGTTGTCGCTGAGGCAGGTGTACCCGACGAGGGCGGTCGAATACGCTCAGGCGCGGACGGCGTCGGACGCGATAGCCCCAAGCTCCCCGCTCGGCTTCCGGCCGCCGCTGTGCCGGCGGACCATCACGTAGAAGATCGGCGTGAAGACGAGGCCGAAGACGGTGACGCCGAGCATGCCGAAGAACACCGCGATGCCCATCGCCTGGCGCATCTCGGCCCCGGGCCCGCTGGAGGTCACCAGCGGCAGCACGCCGAGGATGAAGGCGAAGGACGTCATCAGGATCGGGCGTAGCCGCAGCCGCGCCGCCTTGACCACCGCCTCCACCGTGGCGAGGCCCTCCTGTTCCAGCTGGCGCGCCACCTCGACGATCAGGATCGCGTTCTTGGCGGCGAGGCCGACGAGCACGATGAAGCCGATCTGAGTCAGGATGTTCATGTCCTGGCCGAAGGCGGTGACGCCGGCCGATCCGGCCAGAAGCACCATCGGAACGATGAGGAGGATGGTGATGGGTAGGGTCCAACTGCCATATTGCGCGGCGAGCACGAGATAGACGAATACCACGCAGAGCGGGAAGATCAGCAGCCCGATATTGCCGGTGGTGGTCTGCTGATAGCTCAGGTCCGTCCATTCGAAGCTGATACCCTGCGGCAACACCTGCTTTGCCAGTTCCTCCATCTTGGCGATGCCGAAGGCCGCGCCATAGCCGGGTAGGGTGTCGCCATTGATCTCCGTCGCCGGATAGAGGTTGTAGCGCGGCACGCGGTCGGCGCCGAAGCTGTCTGTCAGCGTCACCACATTGCCCAGCGGCACCATGTCGCCCGCTGCGTTGCGCACCTTGATCCGGGCCAGGTCCTCGGCCGTGGTGCGGAACGGCAGATCGGCCTGGGCGGTGACGCGGTAGGTGCGGCCATAGAGGTTGAAGTCGTTGATGTAGCTCGAGCCGAAATAGCTCTCGATCGCGCCGTTGACGTCCTCGCTGGCCACGCCGAGCATTTCCGCCCGCTCGCGGTCGATCTCGACACGGGTCTGCGGCGTGTCGGCCGAAAAGGTGGTGTAGACGCCGACCAGGCCGGGCGTCGCATTGGCCGCGGCGACGAGGTCGTTGGTCGCCCTGGCGAGCGCGGCGGTGCCGAGGCCCGCGCGATCCTCCAGCCGCATCGAGAAGCCGCCGGCGCTGCCGATGCCGGAGACCGGCGGCGGCGGCACGACGAGGATGTTGGCCCCCGTGATGAGGGCGACGCGGCTGCGCAGCTCGGCGAGAATCGACTGGGCGGTCTGGCCGTGCTTCATCCGCTCCTCGAACGGCTCCAGCACCACATAGGCCGCCGCCGAACTCGACGAGATGGTCTGCGTCGCGCCGGAGAAGCCGGCGAAGGTCGGCAGGTGCGACACGCCGGGGATCTCCAGCGCAATGCGCCCGACTTCCTTGGCGATCTCGGTGGTCCGTTCCAGCGAGGCGCCGGCCGGCAGCTGAGGGATGGCGATGATGTAGCCACGATCCTGCGTCGGGATGTAGCCCTTGGGCGTAGTCACCAGCAGATAGCCGGTGGCCCCGAGCAGGACCAGGTAGACGCCCAGCATCACCCTGCCATGGGCGACGAGGCGGACGACCAGCGCGCCGTAGAGCGCCGACAATCCTTCGAAGCGGGCATTGAACATATCCGCCGCGCGGGCGCCGAACGAGGCAAGGCCGCGCTTCGGCTCGTGCCCTTCGCCATGGGCCGCGTGCCGCCTCAGCATCATCGACGCCAGCGCCGGCGAGAGGGTGAAGGAGTTGAACAGCGAGATGATCGTCGCCACCGCGATGGTGATGCCGAACTGGCGGAAGAACTGGCCCGACAGGCCGGGGATGAAGGCGGTCGGGATAAACACCGAGGCCAGCACCAGCGCGATGGCCACCAGTGCACCGCCCACCTCCTGCATGGTCAGCAGCGTCGCGTCGCGGGCGCTCTTGCCCTCCGACAGATGCCGCTCGACATTCTCGACCACGACGATGGCGTCGTCGACGACGATGCCCACCGCTAGCACCAGCCCGAACAGGCTAAGATTGTTGATGGAGAAGCCGAGCGCCGCCATCACCGCCATGGTGCCGACCAGCGACACCGGAATGGCGAGGATCGGGATGACGGACGGGCGCCAGCCCTGCAGGAAGACGACGACCACCAGCACCACCAGCACCATCGCCTCGTAGATGGTCTTCACCAGCTCGTGGATGCTGTCGCCGATGAAGGCGGTCGGGTTGTAGCCGATGTCGTAGTCGATGCCGGCCGGAAAATCCTTCTTCAGCTCCGCCATGGTCCGGGCGATCGCGTCCTGCGTGGACAGCGCATTGGCGCCCGGCCGCTGCAACACCGCCAGCGCCACCGCCGGCTTGTCGCCGAGATAGCTGTCGGTGGTGTAGGTCAGCGCGCCGATCTCGATGCGTGCGACGTCCTTCAGCCGGACGATCCGGCCGTCCCTGCCGCTCTTGATGATGATGTTACCGAACTCGGCCGGCTTCTTCAGCCGCCCCTCGAAGATGAGGGTGGACTGGAAGGCCTGGCTGGCGACCGGCGGCTCGGCGACCACGCCGCCGGCAACCTGGGTGTTCTGCGCGTTGATCGCCTGGCGGACATCCGCCGGCGTCAGGTTGAACGAGGCCGCGCGCTCCGGGTCGAGCCAGATGCGCATGGAATATTCGCGCACGCCGAACATCTGGATGTCGCCGACGCCGTCGACGCGCTTGATGACGTCGACCACGCGGCGCAGCGCGAAGTTCGAGACATAGAGCTGGTCGTAGGTCCCGTCGGGCGAATAGAGGAAGACGCCGGAAAGGATGGTCGGCGAGGACTTCTTCACCGAGACGCCGTTGCGCTGCACCGGCTCGGGCAGGCGCGGAACGGCGAGCGCGACGCGGTTCTGCACCAGCACCTGCGCCTTGTCGAGGTCGGTGCCTGGCTTGAAGGTGACGGTCAGGTTGAGACCGCCATCGGAGGTCGCCTGGCTGTAGAGGTAGAGCATGTCCTCGACGCCGTTGACCTCCTGCTCGATCGGCGTGGCGATGGTGTCGGCCACCACCTGCGCCGAGGCGCCGGGATAGCTGGTCGACACCACCACGGTCGGAGGCACGACGTCGGGATATTCCGTCACCGGCAGGCCGAGATAGGCAATGCCGCCGACGATCATCGTCACGATGGAAAGGACGATGGCGAAGATGGGCTGTCTGACGGAGAGCTGGCCGAGATTCATAACACACCCCCATTCGAGGCTAATTGCTTGGGATCCAGTGCTTCGAGCTGCACATTGACCTTCACGCCCGGTTGGGCGCGCTGCAGGCCGGAGACGACGACGCGGTCGTCGGCACCGAGGCCGCCGGTGATCTCGCGCAGCTTGCCGAACATCCGGCCGAGCGTGACCGGCCTGGCGGCGACGGTGTCATCGGTGCCGACGACATAGAGCGCCTGCTGCGAGGTATCGGTGGTCACCGCCGAGGCGGGGACCAGCAGCGCCTGGTGCGGCGCGTCCGCGACCATGGAGATGCGGACGAACTGGCCCGGATTGAGCGCATGGTCGGCATTGGCGATGCGCGCGCGCAGCCGCAGCGTGCCGGTCGAGGCGTCGAGCCGGTTCTCGGCGAAGTCGAGCGTGCCGGTGAAGCGCGGTCCGTTCTCGCCCGGCAGCGCCACCTTGACCTGCCCGCCGAGCGCGACCATCGACGTGCTGCCATCCTGCGCGGCCAAGCCGCGATAGCGCAGGTAGCTTGCCTCGTCGATGTCGAAATAGGCATCGATGGTGTCGAGCGAGACGATGGTGGCGAGCAGGGTGGAGCCCGCGTCGCCGCCAGCCACGAGATTGCCCTCGCTGACCAGCTTGCGGCCGATGCGGCCGTCGAGCGGGGCGGCGACGCGTGTGAATTCGAGATCGAGCTTCGCCCGTTGCAGAACCCCGGTGGCGGTCTGCAGCGCGGCCGCGGCCTCTTGCTGGTTCTGCTGGCGCTGGTCGACCGTGGCGGTCGAGACGGCCTGCGTCTTCACCAGCGACAGGGCCCGCTCCAGTTCCTTGTTGGCGAAGTTGAGCTGGGCATGGGCCTGGGCGAGCTGGCCCTCAGCCTGCATTACCGCCGCCTCATAGGGGCGCGGATCGATGACGAAGAGCAGATCGCCGCGATGCACATAGTCGCCGTCGCGGAACGCGACTTTCTCGACATAGCCGCCGACGCGCGGGCGCACCTCGATGGTGTCGACCGCCTCCAGCCGGCCGGTGAAGCTGTCCCAGCCCGTCACCTCGCGTTGCAGCGGCATGCTGGCGGAGACGGTTGGCGGTGCGGGGGCGGCGACGGTCGTGGGCTCGCAGGCGGCGAGCAGCAGGGCGATGAGGCCGGTGCCTGCGAACCGCATGGAAATGGAGCTGTGTCTCATGATCATGGCTTCTGGTGGCGCGAACCCGATCGTCGCCGGACGACGTTGCCGTCGACCTTCGCGGGACGTTCGCATCTGCATGGGCGTCGCCGCGCGAGGCGGTGACCGTTGCCCAGAAGATCGTTGGTTATCGTCGAGGGATAAACGGGCGAGATTGCAACGGTCTGTCGTTGCATGGGAGACAATGCGCGGCTAATCGCGAAACAATTGCACCAGCGCGTCGAGCAGCACCCGCGTCTTCGACGGCATGCGGCGGCCGACCGGAATGAGTGCATGGACCGGCGGCCCCGCGACATCGGCTTCGGGCACGACATGCACGAGCTCGCCGGCGGCGACCAGCGGGTCGGCGACGCGGTCATAAATCTGCGCGATGCCGAAGCCGCAGACGCAGGCCTCGACGAAGGCGCGTCCATCCGTGCTGATGATGGCCGCGGGCGGGGCGATCTCGAAGACGCGCCCGTCCTCGTGCACCGTCCAGGGCCGCAACTGGCCGGAGAAGCCGCGATAGACGATGCCGGATTGCTCGCGCAGATCCGCCACCGTCTCGATCGGCGGCCTCGCGGCGAGATAGGCCGGGGCTGCGTAGAGCCCGAGCCGGATGTCGCAGAGCTTGCGGATCGTCATGTCGCTTTCCGGCGGCAGCGCGCCGGCGCGGATGACGATGTCCCAGCCTTCGCCGACCGCATCGCTCTGCCGGTCGTTCAATGAGAGCTCCGGCACCACTTTGGGGTAGCGGCTGCGTAGCTCGGCCAGCATCGGCAGCATGAGGCGGCCGAAGCCGGTCGGCGCGTCGATACGTACGCGGCCCGCCGGCTCGTCGCGCCGGGCGGAGAGGGCGATCTCCGCTTCACTGAGCGCTTCCAGCGCCGAGCGGGCGGCCTCCAGATAGGTCTCGCCATCCTCGGTCAGCCGGACCGCCCGGGTGGTGCGCTGGAACAGCCGGGTGCCGAGGCGCGCCTCGAGGCGCTGCACAGCCTTGCCGACATTGGACTTGCTGGTGCCCAGCGTCTCGGCCGCACGGGTGAAGCTGGCATTGTGGGCGACCGCCACGAAGGTCTCGATATCCTCCACGGGCGGCATGGCGTGGCTTGTCTTCATCAGGCGCTCCTCGGCGACGGCAGCCCGAATATAGCGCGTCTATTGTATCCGTTGCGGCGACATACTTCGCCTTCGTGGAGCGTTTATCGCCACGCATGCCGCCGCTACCTATCAGGAACCTGTCCGGTATCCCACAAGAGCGCGTGATGGAATATCCCCTTCTCAGCCGGGAACTGCTGGCCGCCGGCGGCCTCGACGCTCTGGCCGGGCGCGACGCACCGGACCTTCCGCTGCTCACCGAGGCCGAGCGTGCCGCGTCGCTGCACGCCGTCCTCGACGCCCGCCCGCCCGGCGATATCTGGCTGTTCGGCTATGGCTCGCTGATCTGGAATCCGGCCATCCAGACGCTGGAACGGCGCACCGCGCGCATCGAGGGTTGGCACCGCGCCTTCTGCCTGTCCGCCTCGATAGGGCGCGGTTCGCCCGACAATCCCGGGCTCGTGCTCGGCCTCGATGCCGGCGGCGACTGCACCGGCGTCGCCTTCCGCATCGCCGAGGAGGTCGCCGAGGCCGAGCTCGCCCTGCTGTGGCGCCGGGAGATGCTCTCGCCCGCCTATCAGGCGCAGTGGCTGCCGCTGCTCGACGGTCGCGGCGACGCTTTCGCGCAGGGCATCGCCTTCGTCATCGATCCCGCCTGCCAGCAATATGCCGGCGGGCTCGGCGAGGACGACATGATCTGCCGCCTTGCCACCGCCCGCGGTTCGCTCGGCAGTGCCGCCGACTATCTGTTCCAGACCTGCGAGGGGTTGCGCGCCCACGGCATACCCGATGCCGACATGGAAGCCATCGCCGGGCGTGTCCGGGCGATGCAGGACGCCGCAGATTGTATCCCGCGGTGAGACGGAGAGTCGTCTTTCCGCCCGTTTATGAAGGCCGGTGCGGACCTTAGCTCTGCCCGAAATGGCTTGTCGCCTTCAGGAGATTGCGCATGGCGCCTTCATCTCGCACCACCAGCGGCCCGATGGTGGTTTTCATCGTTTGCCTCGCCGCCCTGGTGCTGCCGCTCAGCTTCTCCGGCGGCGCGGTCGCAACGCCCGCCACCGGTCGCGACCTCGGCGGCAGCGCCACGGCCATGGCGTGGATCACCAACGCCTTCATGCTGACCTTCGGCAGCCTCCTCATGACCGCCGGCGCGCTAGCCGACCAGTTCGGCCGCAAGCGCATCTTCCTCGGCGGGGTCGGGCTGTTCGTGCTGTTCTCGGCTGCGCTCAACCTCGCGCCTTCCATGCTGGCGGTGGACCTCATGCGCGCGGGGCAAGGGGTGGGCGCCGCGGCGGCGCTGGCGGCTGGCTCGGCCCTGATGGCGCAGGAATTCGACCGGCACGCCCGCATCCGTGCCTTCAGTATGCTCGGCACCACCTTCGGGCTGGGCCTCGCCTTCGGTCCGGTCATCGCCGGCGTCCTGGTCGAGCATTTCGGCTGGCGGTCGGTATTCATGACCAGCACCATCATCGGCGCCATCGCGCTCGTGCTCGGCGCCATGCGGCTGCACGAGACGCGCGATCCGAACGCGACCGGCCTCGACTGGCCCGGAGCGCTCAGCTTCACCACCATGCTGTCGCTACTCACCTTCGCGGTGATCCAGGCACCGGAAAGCGGTTGGTCGAGCCCGCTGGTGCTGACCCTGCTCGGCGCGACGCTCGCGCTGCTCGTCGCCTTCGTGAAGATCGAGACCAGCGTCGCCCGGCCGATGCTCGATCTCAGCCTGTTCCGCTACGGGCGTTTCGTCGGTGTGCAACTGCTGCCCATCGCCACCTGCTTCTCCTATGTCGTGCTGCTGATCCTGCTGCCGCTGCGCTTCATCGGCGTCGAGGGACATGGCGAGAGCGAGGGCGGGCTATTGATGATGGCGCTGTCGGCGCCGATGCTGGTGGTCCCGCCGCTGGCGGCGATCGCCACGCGCCGGGTGTCGGCCGGCGTCATCACCGGCATCGGCCTCGTCATCGCCGCCGTCGGCCTCGTCTGGCTCGGCACCGTTCCGCCCGGCGACGCCTACGCCGCCATCGGCCCGATGCTCGTCATCGGCGTCGGTGCCGGCGCGCCATGGGGTCTGATGGACGGGCTCGCCGTCAGCGTCGTGCCGCGCGAGCGCGCCGGCATGGCGAGCGGCATCTTCAACACCTCCAAGGTGGCGAGCGAGGGCGTCGCGCTCGCGCTGGTCAGCGCTGCGCTTGCCGGCCTGAACGCGGCGAGCCTCGTCGGCTTATCCGACACTACCGTCGATCCCGCCGCCCTGCCCGAAATCGGCCATCGCCTCGCCACCGGCGACACCGCCTATGCGATGTCGCACGGCATCGATCATACCGTGCTGCTTGAGGCCTATGGCGACGGCTTCCGCACCCTCACGCAGGGCCTTGCCGGCATCGCGCTGCTCTCCGCCCTGGCTACCTTCACCTTACTGGGCGGCAGCAGCGCCTCGGACTCCGCGACGGAACAGATACCTGACGAACCGATCGCGCGGCCGGACTCCAACGGGCCGTGAGCACGCAGCCCATCACCACAAACCCCACCCACCTTCCAATGATTTCAGGAGCGCACCATGCATATCGATCTGACGCACAAGACAGCTCTCGTGAGCGGCTCGTCGGGCGGCATCGGCTTCGCCATCGCCGCGGGGCTTGCGGAAGCCGGCGCGACGGTTGTGCTCAACGGGCCGACCGAGGAACTGGTCGAGCGCGCCTTGAGGCGACTGCATGAGCGGGTCCCAAAGGCCATCATCCGCGGCGTGGCCGCCGATCTCGGTTCCGCTCAAGGCGTCGCCCGCCTCGTCGCGGCCTCGCCGCGGGCCGACATTCTCGTGAACAATCTCGGCATCTATGCCGCGCAAGATTTCTTTGAGATCCCGGACGAGGAGTGGCAGCGCTTCTACGATGTCAACATCATGTCGGGGGTTCGGCTGTCGCGGGCCTATCTTCCCGGCATGGCACAGCGTGGATGGGGGCGCCTCATCTTCCTGTCGTCGGAATCCGGCCTCAACGTGCCGCCGGACATGCTCCATTACGGCGTCACCAAGACGGCCATGCTCGGCCTCTCGCGCGGCCTAGCCAAGCGCATGGCGGGCACGGCGGTCACCGTCAATGCAGTGCTGCCCGGGCCTACCTTGTCGGATGGCCTGGTGGCGCTGCTGCGTGAGGAGCAGGAAGGGTCCGGCAGGACGCTGAACGAGGTCGCGGCAGAGTTCGTCAAAGCGCACCGGCCCTCCTCGATTATCCGGCGGCCGGCCAGTGTCGAGGAAGTCGCCAGCCTGGTCGTCTATCTCGCCTCGCCGCAGGCTTCCGCCACCACGGGCGCCGCGATGCGGGTCGACGGCGGCGTGGTCGACACCATTGCCTGACGGGCGGAGGGGTGCGCAGACGCCCCGGAAAGGGAGGCGGTCTCACCCGTCGAGGAACCTCCCTTTCAACCGCAGGCGTCCGTCAAGGAACATCCAAAGCAGCGCCCTTGGACTAAACGGCTCCGGCGGACGCCGGGACTGCCGGCGGAGAACTCGTCATTGTATCCCCGCGGGAGACACATAGGCGATTTGGGGCGGGTTTATCGGCCAGATGGCAATGAATAGATTTCAACCATCGTCTCGGACGCAACCCAGGAAATTCCGATGAAACTCTATATTGCTGACCACACCTGCTCGCAGGCCGTGCAGATCATCGCCAACGAACTTGGCATGGCGCCGGAGCTTGTCCATGTCGACGTAGTTGGCAAGTCTACTTCCAATGGAGACGACTTCGCCGCCGTCAACCAAATGCTTTATGTCCCCGTGATCACCATGGATGATGGCGCGGAGCATCTTTCGGAAACCATCGTCATCACGTCCTATCTGGCCGATCAGCACCCCGAGGCTGGCCTCACCCCACCGCATGGTACCCTGGAACGGGCCAAGTATGACCAGCTGCTCGTCTTCATCGCCACCGAGATTGCCCAAAAGCACATCCCGCTGATGCGCAAGCTGCTGACCGAGGAAGGCACGGTCTGGATGCGGAACAAGGTGGTGAGCGCCTACACCGTATTGAACGACCGCCTGTCAGACGGACGCCGCTTCCTTGCCGGCGACAAGCTCACGGTCGCCGACGCCTATCTGTGGGGCACGTTCTGGCATGAGCGCTCCGGTGCGGAGATCGAGCATCTTGAGCATGTGATGGCCTGGAAGTTACGGATGGATGAACTACCTTCCGTGCGCAAGGCTCTTCGTGAAGAGGCCGAGTTGGTTGCTGTTCACCGTTCCCAGCTCACTGCCCGCGCCGCCTAGATCGCCGAGCTTACAAAGGGGGGGCGGCCACCATGCCGCTTCCCGGGTGGCGCCTGGCACCATGGATTGGCCGAAGGTCGTACGGCTCCCATCAGGCAGCGATCGTCGAAGGTCCGCTTCCAGACCGTATGCCAACGTCGGCTGCTGGCGCAACCAAGCCGGTTAGGGAGCGGGCGCTATTCGTCCAATGGTAGCCGTGCTGACGCCCATCACCCGAGCAATCTGCCGCACGCTTTCGCCTTCGGCGCGCAGCTTGGCGACGTAGGCACGTTGATCCGCCGTCAGCACGCTCTTGCGGCCAAACTTCACGCCACGCGCCTGAGCGCGTACCCGCCCCTCTCCCGTTCGCGTCTTGATCAACTCGCGCTCGAACTCAGCCAGGCCCCCAAGCACCGTCAGCATGAGCCGGCCGTGCGGCGTGGTGGTGTCGGCCCACGCATCCGAGAGGGAGCGGAAGGCCGCGCCGAGCTCGCTCACTTCGGCGAGCACATTGAGCAGATCGCGGGTAGAACGCGCCAGGCGGTCGAGTCGTACGACGACGAGAACATCGCCGGCAGTGAGCGAGGCGATACAGCGTCGCAGCTCGCGCCTGTCGGTCTTGGCGCCGCTGGCTATCTCAGCAAAGACTTTCTTGCAGCCTGAGGATTTGAGGTGTTCGATCTGGCTGTCTAGCGTCTGTCCGTCAGTAGATACGCGCGCATAGCCGATAATCATGCATGCATTATGAGACTATAATTCGAGACACGCAAGTCGTTGATTTTGTGCATGCCGCATTCTGTCTCAAATGTTTTGAATTTTGATGCAGCCCGTTCCTCACGCCATGATTACCTCGTCTTGTCGCCAGGGCCGATTCGCTATCTAACGCACCTTCTCTCGCTTCCCCTTTTGTGCCGTTAGATTTGCTGCGGCGCACTTGCGCCAGGTGCGAAAGTAAGCGCCGTGCCGGAAACCGGACCTTGACAGAAGCGGAAGACAGAGCCGGATAGCGCAACGCTCACCTGCTGTAGAGCTGTTTTCGCTGCCTTGAATCGGTCGTGCGCTGCACCAGCTACTTGAACGCTGGCGGATGCGAAGCCGCGGATCGGACAAGCAGCCTAGGCCCCGCATCGTGCCAAGGCGGAGAAGATACACCACCATTTCTAAATCTTATTGCTGATATTGCATGGCATCACATGTCGAAATGACTGGCTGGCGTCTAACGTCTGAGCGGACCACAGGAAGGGACCGCACATGCCACTCATTCACGTCTCGATGCGTGCCGGGAAGCCCGAAGCCTATCGGTAGGCCATCCCGGACAGCCTCTACCGGGCCCTGCGGGAGGCGCTCAACGTACCCGAGGACGACCAGTTCATGACCATTTCGGAGCACACGCCTGGCAACTTCCGCTATGGCGCGGCCTTTGGCGCGAACAGGAACGATGATCTCCTCTACATCTACATCACCGTCTTCAACACCCGCACGGCGGAGCAGAAGAAGGCGCTGTTCCGGCGCATCGCCGACCTGCTGGGCGAAAGCCAGGGAATCCGGTCCGAGGACGTGTTCGTGGTCGTCGCCGATGCGCCCAGGGAGAACTGGGCCGTCGGCCGCGGCGAGCAGTTGGCCTGAGGCGTCGATTGAGGGATCGGCCGCTTCATGACACCTCCGCGCATGCCCTTGCCAGGTGGACCGGCAAGGCCGCCCGGCGGGCAGCTCCTGTCCACCGTGGGGCTTTTCGTCTTTGTCGTCATGGCCTGGAGCCTGAACTGGGTCGTCATGAAGCTCGCGGTGGCGGATGTCCCGCCCCTGTGGACGGTGGCCATCCGCACCACGATGGCCGTCGCCGTGCTTGGTGGCGACGGCGAGCGGGGAATGGACCAGGATGCGCTTCAGCAGCTCGCGGGCTCTCGGCAGCGGCTCGTCATGCGGCACGACGGCGTTCACCAGCCCGAGTTCCAGCGCGCGCTGCGGTGAGAAAGTCTCTCCGGTAAGCAGCAGCTCCATGGCGCGCTTGCGCCCGGCGAGGTGGGGCAGACGCTGGGTGCCGCCGAAGGTGGGTGGCATGCTGAGGCGAATCTCCGGCTTGGCGAAGGTCGCACGGTCGCTGGCGATGGCGAGGGGGGCGGCTTCCGTCACCTCGCACCCGCCGCCATAGGCGAGGCCGTTGACGGCCACGACGATGGGTTTGCGGAACGCCTCGACCCGCGCCGTGAGCCGCTGGCCCCGCGCCACGAAGTCCCGGAGCGCGGCCTCGGCGCTTTCGGCGACCGAGCCGGAGAATTCGGGGATGTCGCCGCCTGCGGAAAAGGCGCGCCCGGTTCCGATGAGGATGACGCCGCGGATATCGCCATCGCTCTCGATCTCGTCCAGGAGGCGCAACAGCGCATCGACGGTCTCGTAGCTCAGGGCGTTCAGCTTCTCGGGGCGGTTGAGGGTCAAGGTGGCGATCGCGCCCTCGACCGTCTTCAGGACAAGCGCCGTCATGGGGTGTCTCCTCTCGTTCTGCGAGGAGGGCACGATGGGGCCGGCTGACGCTTGAGTATACTCATTGTACGGTATACTTTGCGGTCATGCCGAAGCCTCTGAACACCCGCGGAAAGATCGTTCAGGCCGCATCCAAGCTGTTCTATTCCGAGGGGATCGGGCGCGTCAGCATGGACGCGGTGGCCGAGAAGGCGGGTGTCACCAAGCGCACCCTCTATTATCACTTCGACAGCAAGGACGACCTCGTCGCCGCCTACCTCGACGCGCGCGACCAGCCCAACCTAAAGCAGATGGCGGGATGGTTCGCCGCCGCGGGAGGCGGGCCGGACGAGAAGGTCGCTGCCATCTTCGAGGCGCTGGCACGAAGCGCGCGCCATCCGAAATGGAAGGGGTGCGGCTTCCTGCGGACCACCGCGGAACTCGCGGCCCTGCCGGGGCATCCGGCCGTGAAGATCGGCGCCCGCCACAAGGCCGCGTTCGCAGGCTGGCTGGCCGGAGAGATGGAAAGCGCCGGCTTCGAGGCCCCCGCCGCTTTGTCGCGGCAGATCCTTTTGTTGCTCGACGGCGCCTTCTCCGCCTCGCTCGTCCATAGGGAGGCGAGCTGGTTCGAGGAGGCCGGCGCGGCGGCGCGGGCGCTCATCAGGGCTCATCCGCGCCGGCCGGAGGCTTCGGCCGCCGTAGGGGCCTGAGTGGCGGCCCGCCCTGTTCGCGGACCGGTCTCTTGCGAGATCAGACGACGTATACCGTTGAGTGAACCGGCGGGACGCCTTCCTCATCATAAGCTCGCGTCCATCACCGCCCCGCTTGGGGTGGACGGCCCCACACCCCCCGACGATCCCCCGGCCCAGGTTCCGGGGCAGCGTCAGAGGCGGGCTCATGCCGATGACCAGCCCGATGCCGGATGACTCGTGGAGGACGCAGCGTGTGCGCGGTCTCGCCTTTGCGGGCATCGTCGTGGCGCTGTTTTCCTGCTTCGTCCTGATCTCGCGCCTTGGGCTTTCCACCACGCTCTCCCTGCCGGACATCGCGGCATTGCGGTTCGGCATCGGTGGGCTGCTCCTGTCGGCGCTCGGCACCTCGACATCTTGCAGGTGGCGAATCGTTTGGCTCGCTTCCGAGGAGGGGCATCGTCCGAGAAAGGTGGAGCAATGTTGGAAACGAAGGATGGTCGTTCTTTGGCGACCGGGCCGCGTGGAAGGAAGGGACTTCGCCGCGCAACGGGCGATAGGTAACGCCGGGAACCTGCATCAGACTGTCGGATTCGATGACCAACGTGGTTCCGCGCCCAGATGCGACAAGATTGGGAAGTTTATAGCGCCAAACCTGCTGCGCTTCGGCCCGGGACTAGCCTTCGACCTCCCGGATCCTCCGAACGACATAGTCTTGAATGCGTGATCCAGCCGCTGTGTCCCGAAGTGAGATTTTTTTAGTGCAGTGATCGGGCCACGACAATGAATCGGAGGCGGCAAGCGATGGTCTTCGTGCAATGCCACGAGCACCTGTTCCGACCAGAGGTAAGCTGCATCACACTCCGCAAAATTGGTTGGCCCAATGACGAGTGCGATGTCGATCTGACCTCGGTAAAGAGCATGGATGTGCTCGCTTGCTTCGCCTTCGACGAAAGTGATGTGAATAGTCCCATATCTTGAATTGTGGATGCGGCCTCATCCTGCCCCCGAAGACATGTTTAACTTTAAACTATGCCCGCCTGTTGAGAGAGCCGGCTTCGCGGCGTGTCATCGGGCGGAAATGTGGACACGTGCGCGCTCTGCGCCGGCACGCGGCGGTTCATCCCGGCCTCGAGCCAGCGTGCCGTGTCGATGGTCAGGGCGTGATTCACCCCGGTTTCGACCCGGCTTCGCTGCAGCATGTAGATCAGGTCTTCGGTTGCAATATTTCCGGTGGCCTGCGGGGCGAAAGGGCAGCCCCCGATGCCGCCCGCGCTGGAATCGAGGACGGTGGCGCCCGATCGCAGGGCGGCGTCAGCGTTGGCATAGCCCGTGTTGCGGGTGTTGTGCAGGTGGGCGCGCAGAGGCATCCCGGGCACCGCTTCCGCGACGGCCCGGAAGCGAATCTCGATGTCGCGAGGCACCGCGACGCCGATCGTGTCGGCCAGGGCTATCTCCTCGACGCCGATGTCGCTCGCCTCCTTGGCGATCTCCACCACCTTCTCGACCGGCACCTCCCCCTCGAACGGGCACCCGAACGCGGCGCCGATCACAAGGCTGCGAAACTTGCCGGCATCCGCCAGCCGCCGAGACACCGTCTTCCACATATTGAGGGTCTCGCGGACCGTGGCGCCCTGGTTCCGCACGTTGAACGTCTCGCTCGCGACGACCACGAAGGTCACTTCCTGCACCGACGTGGCGATAGCCCTGTCCGCCCCCCGGTCGTTGAGGGCCAGCGCAGACAGGCGAACCCCCGGCAGATCTTCCACCCCGGCGATCACCGCCTCCGCGTCGGCCATCTGCGGCACGCGCGCCGGGTTCACAAAGCTCGTGATCTCGATGCGCCTCACGCCGGAAGCAAAGGCGCGGCGGACGAGCTCGATCTTGGCCTGTGTGGAGAAGACGTGCTTCTCGTTCTGGAGCCCGTCGCGCGGGCCTACCTCGACAATTTCAATCATCTTCGGCCGACCGGTCATGGCAGCGTTCCTCTCCCTGCAAGGCGCCTCGCAGCGGCGAGGCAGGACCGGCGCGCGGTCCGCCGCAGCGGCAGGCGCGCCGTCATATCTGATTGCCCACCGCGTGGCCGCTCGCTGTGGCGGCCAGAAGATCGGCCGCCGATTGGCAGTCCCCGGCAATGAGCACGTCCACGTTCATCCGGCGCAACGGCCGGACCATCTCGTCGTTGGGCCGGCGGGGCGTCGAATAGGCGAGAAAGGCCACGTCCTCGATCGTCCCCCGGTCGCCCGTATAGACATTGCGGTATTCCAAGGCCCCAGCCTCGAAGGCATCGCTCCAGACCGGCTCCGCCAGTGTGATGACCTGGATGCGGAACTCCGCCATGCGGCGGAGCACGCCCTGCCGCGTCACAAGCTGCATCTCGGTGGCGATGGTGTCGCGTGGGGTCACGAGCACCACGCGGTCGAAGATGTTGTGCAGGGCTTGCGCGGCGGCATAGGTGCCCTCCGAATGGTCGGCATCGTAGATCACCGCCGTGCCGGGCTGTCGACCGCGAATCTGCCCGATCTGCTCCATGGCGGTGCGCAGGTCGAGGACGTATTCGGTAGCGTCCTGAGGCAACCAGCCCGGCGGGATCATGGAGGAACCGCCGGCAGCCACCACCACGTCCGGCCTTAGCGCGGCAACATCCTCGAGGGTCGCGAACTGCCCCAGCCTGAACATGGCCCCGGCCCGCAGCGCCGCCGTGTACTGATAGTCATAGATGCTGGTGATGGTCTCGCCACCCGGGAGCGGCGCGCGCAGCCTGGCCTTGCCGCCGACCTCGCCGGCCGCTCCGAAGACGATGACCTCATGCCCCCGCGCGGCGGCGACCCACGCCGCCTCAAGACCGGCGACGCCGGCCCCAACCACGACCACGCGCTTGCGGACCGCCGTCTTTTGCGGCCAGAAATCGGTCTCGTCCTTGCGGCCCACGCGCGGATTGTTGACGCACGCGATGGGCAGGTGATGCGAGATGATGGTCCCCCAGCACGTGTTGCAGGAAATGCAGTAGCGAATGTCATGCGCGCGGTTCGATGCCGCCTTCGCAAGCCACGCCGGATCGGCGATCAACGCACGGCCCAGGCCGATCATGTCGGCATCCCCGTGCTCCAAAATCGCCTCGCCCTCGGCCGGATCGGTAATGCGCCCAAGCGCTACCATCGGCACGCCGTTGGACACGGCCTTCAGCTGGCGGATGATGTCGAGATAAGGTAGGCGCTCACCGTACCGGTCGGGCAAGTGCATCTCCAGCGAACGCGCATGGGCGCCCTGGCAGATGCATACGTAGCTCACGTGCCCCGTCGAAGTGAGAAGATCGGTGATCGCTGCCGCCTCCGGCACGCCAATACTGCCGGCGATCCCGTCATCGCCGGGCAGCTTCAGCCCGATGATAAAATCACTTCCGCAGCGCGACCGTATGGCCGCCATGAGCTCGGCCAGAAAGCGGGTGCGGCCGTTCCAGTCGCCTCCATAGCCGTCCTCGCGGCGGTTGGACCAGGGCGACAGGAACTGGTGGAACAGGTGGCCATGGCCAGCCGACAGCTCGACGCCGCTGAAGCCGCAGTCACGCAACTGAAGCGAGGACTCGGCGAACTGGGCGATGATCGTCCGGATATCCTCCGCCGCGAGCTCGTGCGGCACCGTCCAGCTGAGGTCGTCGGGCAGGGCGGTCGCCCCGACGGCGTCGTGGGTGCGGCCGGAATAATGCCGGCCGCGGCCGGAATCCTGGATCTGTCCGATGAGGCGGCAATCCAAAGATTCTACCGCCTGTGCCCAGCGCTGGAGGCCCGCGAGGGTCTCCAGCCTCACCTGAGGGCGGCTGAGCGCGCGCTGGTGGTCTGCCATTCCCAGAGGCTCGGTCACGGTCATCGCCGCGCCGCCGAGGGCCCTGTTGACGTGATACTGGATGAGCGGATCCGCCACCGCGCGGTCCTTCAGCAGCTCGGTGGTCATGGACGCATGCATGACCCGGTTGCGCAGCGTCTTCCCGGCCAGCGAGATGGGCGCCAGCATGGCCGGGTAGGATTCAATATCGATGCTCGACAAGACGTCACCCATCCCGGTTGGCGGCGTTCAGAATTCTCGCATGAGCCGCGTGCAGCCATAGACCTTGTCGGCAATGCCGCCGTGGCGCAGCGCATGCCAGTAAGTCGCAACATTCACCGCGATTACCGGCTTGTTGAGCCAGCGTTCGGCCTCATCCGCCACCGCCGCCATCGGCAGGTTGGCGCCGAACTGAACCAGCGCCTCCACGTCGGGGCTGTCGATCGCCATGAGTTCCTCGATGAGGGCACGCGGGGTGGTGCGTGTATAGCCGGTGAACGGCCCGCCCTTCATGTGGTTGAAGCGAACCACATCGTATCCGCACTCGGCGAAGAAGGATTCGATCCTTGGCTGGATGATCGGGAAGTACGGCTCCACGATCGCGATGCGGCGGCGGATGCCGAGGGCCTGGAGCGCCTCCGCGATGGCATCGCTCGCCAGCGTGACTGGGATCTGCCCTCCGGCCCTGGCGCTCATCCGCGCGGCAAGATCGCGGGAGGAGCTGCGGCTGCCGCCCCACACGGACAGCGCAGAGATGCCGAGCACGAGATGGTCGGGCTTGCAGGTCATCACCTGGTCGATGGCGGTGTCGATGCTGTCGAACAGCTTTTCGATGCCGTCGGCGAAATCCTCGTCGGTCTGGATCTTGAGATCCGGAACGTGCATGCGGGCGATGTGGTTCGTCACCCCTTCCGGGCGCATACGGTCGTATTCCGGCTGGACGCAAGTGTTCACCGAGAGTGTCGGGACGCCATACATCCGGCGATATCCATAGAGATCACGCATGTTCTCTACCCCTGTCCTTTCTCCGCTTGCGGGTTGGGCCGTTGCGGCCTGTACTTGCTTTCCCATACGCTGGCGCGTGCGCGCTCATCGGTGCACCTCGCGCCCGTCAAGCGGAGCTACTGGTTGAAGGAGGGGATGCGCCTCCGCCACGGGCTGCGCACCGGGCTCGAGCGCCTCGAGAGATTTCTGCCGCGTCTCGATGCCGCCGAAGAGGAACATGCAGGCGAGGGTGGTGAGCACCACGGCCACCATGGTAACGACGGCGTCCACGCCGCCGAACTGGAACGCCCACACCACTGCGAACTGGACGCTGGCCGTGGCCAACCGGCCCACCATGCTGCAGAATCCGGTGCCCCGCAGCCGGTACTCGGTGGGGAACAGCTCGGTCTGCACCAGATAGCCGATGGTCAGCCACACGAAGATCGAACTCACCAAGCAGAAGCCTACGAGCATCAGCAGTGCCGGCTGGCTCATGTGGGGATAGATGAGGGCGAGCACCGCCGAAGCCAGTGGCGCGACCACCATTACCTTTCGACGCCCCGCGCGATCCGCCAGCAGGTAGCCAATGAAAGCCCCCACCGGTCCGCCGAGGCTCATGACCATGGTGAACTGCAGCGAGGACGCGACGCTCAGCCCTTGCTTCACGAAGAAGGTGGGGAGCCATGCCACCAGGCCGTAATTGGCGAAGCCAAGGGAGACGTTGATCATCACCGCCAGCGCCGTGCGCCAGAGCACGTTCGGCCCGAACAGCACGAGGATCGAAGGCGCCTTGGACGGCAGCACGGCGGAAGCCTCCGCCACGTGGGCGACACCGGGGACCCGCCCGGCGGGAAGACATTCCACCTCCGCCTGCCGCAGGATAGCGTCGGCCTCCTCAAAACGCCCCTTGCTCTCCAGCCAGCGTGGGGATTCCGGCATGCTCTTGCGGGCAAACCACAGCGCCACCGCGCCGAGCCCGACGATCAGGAACATCGGCCGCCAGCCGAGGGTGGGGATGAGCAGATAGCCAAGCAGAGCGGAGGCGAACAGGGAGAAATTGGCGATGAGTGAGGAAATGGCGACCCAGCGTCCCCGGCTGTGGGCGGGAACGAACTCGCTGATGGTCGCATAGCCGATGGCCAGCTCCGCCCCCAGGCCGAGGCCCATGACAAAGCGCATGACGATCAGCCAGGTCATGTCCGGCGCGGCCGCCGCCGCCAGGGAGGCGAGGCCGAAGATGGCGAGATTCACCTGATAAGAGAAGCGCCGCCCGTAGCAGTCGCCCACGATGCCCGCGGCCAGGGCGCCCAGCAGCATGCCGAGGAAGGTGGCCGAGACGAACCGGGCGTTCAACTCCAGTGTGGACCAGCCGTCATTCACGAGGCTGCCGAGGACGCCGCCGGCCAGATAGACGTCAAATCCGTCGAGGAACAGGCCGATGGAGACCAGCACCACAATTCGGTAGTGAAAACGCCCGACCTGAAGCGCGTCGAGGCGTTGGCCGGCCCTGGGCCGAGCGATTGAGACCATTCTACATCCTCCCATATGGCTTGCGAGAAGATCCGGCCCGGTCTTCGGGCGCTCCGCCTGCCGACGGCGCCGGCGATCTTCGCCGGATCATCCCGTGCCTTGTTCGCCTGCCTTGTCCCAGCAGGTCAGGTTGTCCTGCCGCCCGGTGCCTTGGACCGAGCGGTCCTACAGCCAGGATCGGCTGCTGCGCCGGGTACGTTCGAACGTGCGGATCGCGGGCTCGTGGGCTTGCGTCATCTCGATGTCGTCCAGCCCTTCCAGCAGGCATTGGCGCCGGAAAGGGTCGATGTCGAAGCGGATAATGCCGCCGTTGGCGCGCCGCACTTCCCGTGCGCGCAGGTCAACGGTGATCCGTGCGCGATCGGTATCGGCTGCATCTGCCATGAGGACGCCGACGTGCTCCGCATCGAGGCGGATGGGCAGTAGGCCGCTCTTGAAGCAGTTTCCCTCGAAGATATCGGCGAAGCTCTCCGCGATGACACAGCGGATGCCAAAATCCATCAGCGCCCAGGGGGCATGCTCACGGGATGAGCCGCAGCCGAAATTGCTGCCGGTGATGAGGATTGACGCGTGCCGGTAAGCGGGAAGATTCAGCACGAAATCGGGAATAGGGCTCCCATCCTGGCCATACCGCACGTTGCCGAACAGGCCGGCACCGAGCCCACTGCGCTTCACGGTCTTCAGGTATTCCTTGGGGACGATCATGTCGGTGTCGACGTTGAGCAGGTCAAACGGCGCTGCGAGGCCTTCAAACACGTCAAACTTCTGCATCTGGATGCTCTCCGCTGAACGCCCGGGCCGCGCCTGGGCCGGGGGGCGGCTCAAAACTCGGCCATGAGCCGTCCATAGCCGGCGACCCTGTCGGCGATGCCCGCGGAGCGCAGCGCGTGCCAGTAGGTCGCGGTGTTGATCGCGATCACCGGCTTGCCCAGCATGCGCTCCGCGCTGTCGGCGATCCGGCCCATGGGCAGGTTGGCGCCGAACTGCACGATGGCGGCGACATCGGGCGCGTCCACCTCGCGGACCGCGTCGATCACCATCTGCACCGGTGTGCGCGCGATCTCCACCGGGCTCGGGCGGCACAGGTGCTTTTGCGGTCCGAGCTCGTAGCCCTCGCCCAGCAGGAATGCGGACAAGTGCCCCTCCGCGACCGGGAAATACGGCGTCACCAGCGCCACCTTGCCTCTGACGCCATAGGCCTGCAGCGCAGCAGGCAGGGCGTCGGACGCCTGGGTGAACGGCAGTCCGCCGCTCAGGCGATCGACACGCCTGCGGATGGCATCCGCCGCCGTGCGCCCGCCGCCCCAGATGCTCTCTGCCGAGATGCCGAGGATGAGATAGTCGGGCTCGGCGGTCATCACCCGCTCGATGGCGGCCTCCAGCGCGGCGTCGATGCGGTTGATGAGCGTGTCGAAGTCGCCATCTCCCGTGATCGGGTCGTTGGGTATATGCATCCGCGCCAGATGATTGGTCACCCCAAGGGGGCGCATATTGTCATATTCCGGTTGGACCACAGTATTGGTGGAGGGTGTGACCACGCCGAATGCGCAACGATACCCGAGGATGTCCATTTTGGGGCGGTCCTACTTCAGCCGGTTGGATTTGATGAAGAATGCGCGCTCCCGCTCTGCAATCTGTGTTATATAGGCAGCGAGCTTCTCGGGCGTGTCGTATTGGAGATCGGGGACCGCCCCGAGCTTACGGAATTCCTCCTGCAACTCCGGGTCCCGCACGGCTGTTATGAAGCTCGCCGCGAGATAGGCCTTGCGGTCGGCGAGCACGCCTTTCGGCAGGGCGACCCAGCGAGTCACGGCCCAGACCACGTCGGTGGTGCCCAGCACCTCGTTCAGGGTTGGCGCATCCGGGGCGAAGGGAGAGCGCTGCGCCGAGGTGATCGCCTTCGCCAATACCCGATGGCCTTCCAACTGGCTGCGCACTTCGCTGTAGAAAGCGTTGGCGATGTCGACGTTGTCGCCCAGCAGCGCCGCGACGCCGGGCGCGCCGCCCTGGAAGGGAACCTTCAGGAATTTCGCGCCAGAGATCGCCTCAACCTGCTCGATCATGTACTCGTAGATTGAGCCGGGCACGACGGCGACGCGGATAGTCCCCGGCTTCTCCTTCGCCAGCGAGAGTATCTCCTTGAAGCTCTTGTCCTTGAATGGCCCGCTGGCGTTGACGACGAGGTTGAGACCTTCGGCGTTGAGATAGGCGATCGGCTCGAGGTCAGTCTCCTTCCACCGGTTCTGGCGCAGCCAGGCGTCGGCGAACATCAGGTTGGAGATGACGCCTGCGGTATAGCCGTCGGCCTCGGCTTGGCTTGCCAGAAAGGTGTGGCCGACGAGGCCGGCACCGCCGGTTCTGTTGTTAACCAACGTCTTCGCGCCCGTCCACTTCTCGAAGAACTTGGCGACGAGGCGGGCATTAATGTCCATGCCGCCACCCGCCGGATAGACGACATCGATTTCGATGGGTTGGGTCGGGAAATCCTTCGGCTTCAGCTTCTCGATCTTCGCCTTGCCGTCCGCATTCGACTGCGCATGGGCCGGTGGAGAAAACGTGGCGACGGCCAGTAGGGCGGTGGCGATCGATCTACGCCAGTTTCTCATTGATGGTCCTCCCTTTGTTGCGGCTTATTATGCTGTAGACAACGATAGCAGCGATCAGGACGAGCACCGCGAGCGACATGGGCCGATTGATGAAGATCATGAGCCCATCGGGCGACATCACCATCGCCTGGCGCAAGGATTGCTCGAACATCGGCGCAAGCACGAGGCCGAGCACCAGCGGCGAAAGTTCGTACCTGAACTTGCGTGCCACATATCCGAACACGCCGAAACCAAGCATCACCCACAGGTCGAACATGTTCTTGTTGGACGAGTAGCTTCCCACCATCGCCAGCAGGAGGATGATGGGGAACAGCACCTGGTAGGGCACCCGCAGCAGCTGGACCCAAAGCCCCACGAGGGGCAGGTTGAGGATCAGCAGGATCACGTTGCCCACATACATGCTGGCGATGACCCCCCAGAACACGTCGGGATGCTGGCTGAGGAACATCGGCCCGGGCTGTACGCCCTGAATGATCAGTGCGCCCATGAGCAGGGCCGTGACGGGGTTGCCGGGAATGCCGAGGGAGAGGAGCGGGATCATGCCGCCAGCGACCGCGGCATTGTTGGCCGCCTCGGGCCCTGCCACCCCCTCGATGCGCCCGGTGCCGAACTCCTCGGGCTTGTCCGCGACCCTGCGCTCGATGGCGTATGAGAGGAAGGAGGCTGTCACGGGACTGCCGCCGGGGACGAGGCCCAAGCCAAAGCCGAGGCCGGTTCCCCGCAACATCGGCGCCCAGCTCGCCCGCCAGTCCGCGCGGTTCGGCCAGAGATTGCTGATGCGGCGGGTGACCACCTGGCTGTGCAGGGTCTCCTCGATGTTGCTCAGGATTTCGGAGACGCCGAACAGGCCAATGACGACACTCACCAGGTCGAAGCCCGCGGCGAAGTTCACCGAGCCGAAGGCGAAACGCTCTGTCCCCGTCACCACGTCGGTGCCGACGGCGGCGAGCAGGGCGCCGAGCGCGAGCATCACCAAACCCTTGATGAGCGAGCCGTGGATCATCATCAGGGTGCAGATAAGCCCGAGCAGAACGAGCACGGTATATTCAGGCGGCCCCAGGCGCACCGCGAACTCGGCCAGCGTCGGCGAGAGGTAGGTCAGGATCACCAGGCTGACGGTGCCGGCAAGGAACGAGCCGATGGCCGAGATGCCGAGCGCGACGCCGGCTCGCCCCTTGCGCGCCATCTGGTACCCGTCGAGGCAGGTGACCACCGAAGCCGCCTCGCCGGGGATGTTCACCAGAATCGAGGTGATGGAGCCACCATACATCGCGCCGTAGAAGATGGCGGACAGCATGGCGATGGATTCGACCGGCGACAGCCCGTAGGTCGCCGGCAGGAGCAGCGACAGCGCTGCCAGCGGGCCGATGCCGGGCAGCACGCCGGTGAGCGTGCCGATCAGGCTGCCGATGAAGCAGTAATAGAGGTTGCCGGGCGTCAGAATGACACCGAAGCCCTGGATGAGGCCGTCAAGCGTGTCCATCGCTCACAACCCCACGAGACCGCGCGGCAAGGGAGTCTGCACCAGCGTGACGAAGACCAGGTGGATCGTCAGCGCTGCGGCCAGCGCCACCGTGAAGGCATAGAGCCAGGAGCAGCCGCCCACCGCCCGCATCATCAGGGGCACCGAGACGAGGGCCGAAAGGGTGAAGCCGGCATAGGGCATGACCAGCAGCATGGCGACGAGGATGCCGACGAGGCGCAGCACCCGCCCGCGGCCTTCGGCATCCAGCCAGAAGGCTGCCCCGGGCTCGATCCGCGCCCCGTGCGAGAGCAGTATGGCGACGCCGCAGGCCGCGACGATGAAGCCGGCGGCGAACGGCACGAGGCCAGATCCTGGCCCCTGATCGCCGATGAGGCCGAGCTGGATGGAATGGACGCACACCGCGGCGCCCCCCACCAGCCAGACGGCATTGAGCGCGGTTTCCGCACGACGCATGGCGTGGCCACCTCCCCGTTCATGCACGGCGTTGTTGCCCGTGCTTGATTGGAAGGGGGTAGAGCAAGCGCTATGCCAAGGTGGTTTGGCGGGACAATCTATTGAAAATGAATGGAAAAATGGCCACTACGAAGAGCAGGCCGGACGCCGCGGTGTTTCAATTTCCCGGACGTTGCGTTTCGCGGGTGAAGCAGAAGTGTTTCATGAAACGTCCAAAAGGCCGAGCAGCTTCATGCGCCGCCAGAGCGTGGCCCGGCTGATGCCGAGCCGGCGCGCCGCCTCCTGCCGGCTGCCGTTGCAGGCGCTGAGGACGCCTTCCACATAGGCGCGCTCGTCCTCGGGCTCGGGCTCGGTTCCCAGGCCGGGCCCGGTCAAGAACAGCTCAGGACAATCGTGCCGCAGGACGTCGGGTGGGATCGCGGCTGCGGCGCCGAAATGCGCCACGAGCATGGTCAGCCTCTCGCAGACATTCTCGAGCTCGCGCACATTGCCTGGCCAGTCATAGGAGGTGAGCCAGCGCTGCAGCGGCGCAATCACGGCGGCCGGCGCGATTCGGCTGCGCATGCGCTGCAGGCAGGCGGCGACGAAGCCCTCCGCAAGCACCGGAATGTCCTGCCTGCGTTCCCTCAGGGACGGCAGCCGCAGATGCAGCGTGTTCAGCCGATAGTAGAGGTCCCCCCGGAACGCGCGCTGGCGCACCAATTCTTCCAGCGGCTGATGCGTCGCCGCGATGATGCGCAGGTCCACGGGGATCGGCGCCACGCTGCCGAGGCGGACGATCTCGCGCTCCTGCAGCACGCGCAGAAGGCGGGTCTGAAGCGTCACGGGCATGTCCCCGATCTCATCCAGAAACAGGGTTCCGGTGTGCGCGGCTTCGAACAGGCCGACCTTGCCGCCTTTCCGCGATCCGGTGAAGGCACCGTCCTCATAGCCGAAAAGCTCGCTCTCCAGCAGGCTCTCGGGAAAGGAGGAGCAGTTCACCGCCACGAATGCCCGCTTGGCGCGGCTGCTGAGATTGTGGATGGCCTGGGCGAACAATTCCTTGCCGGTGCCGCTCTCGCCGGAGATCAGCACCGTGAGGTCGGTGGCGGCGAAGCGTGCCGCCGTTCCGCGCGCCTGCTCGATGGCGGCGCTGCCGCCGCGGATGTCCGACAGCTTGTAGCGGGTGGATAGCGAGGAACGGCGGCGCGTTTGCGACCGCAGGCTGATGTCGGCCTCGTTGATCGTGCGGGCATCGTAAATGGTGATCATCGCGCCGCTGATCTGGCCGTGCTCGCGGATGGGAATGCGGTTGGCGATGTAGTCCCTGCGGCGAAACCGCAGGACGATGCCCTTTTCCGCATCGCCCGCCGTCAGCACCCCGCGCAGCGATAGCTCGGGCTCTATCTCATGGGCGAAGCGCCCCACCGCCGATCCCGGGGACAGGCCGAGCAGGGTCTCCATGGCGGGGTTGGCCGCGGTGATCCGGTCGGCGAGGTCCACGGCGAGCACGGCATCCTGCACGTGTTGCAGGATGCCGTTGATCTGCTCGTAACGTGCGCTCTCCAGGCGGGCGATGCGGGCGAGCTCCAGCGCGTCGTCGAGGCCTTGCCGCACGCCGGCAATGGAATAGGCGAGAATGCCGTCCACGCCGACCCGCTCGGCGGCCTCCATGACTACGCTGGAACCCACGATCACCGGATAGCCGCTCTCCGCCATCTCCTTCACGCGGGCAGCGGCTTCGTCCACCGTCTGGTAGGCGCATTGCGCCACCTCGATCCGCAGCAGGTCCTTGATCGCATCAATCTCGGGGATGGTTCGCCGGTGGGTGACGATGCCCACCCGGTCGGAGCGCTCCCGCGCGCGCAGCAGAGCGAGCAGGATATCGTAGCCGCCCACGTTGATGGTCGCGACGGGGGAGGCGAGGGAGCCACGCAGATAGCTGGCATTGGCGCCAGCGCTGACGAAGGCATCGACGGCGCCTGTGCGTTCGCGTTCCCGCGCGACCGCCAGCGCCTCCTCGAACGCCCGATCGATCACCTCGATCTCGGCCTTGTGGGCATACTCGTCCAGCACCGTGCGGGCGAGGTGCGTGAGGTGCCGGTAGCTCAGAAAGCACAGCCGCAACCGCTCCCCATGCCTCGAACCGATCATAGCTACCATGAGTCCTCCGCGTTTCATTTTTCGTTTCAGGCTCTGTAGCTCTTTATCTCGTGCAACATATCAGTTCGAGGGGGCGTTCGAAATATACAAATTTATCAGTCCATTAGCTTTTCGTGTCGGGGTGGCATCGCCCTTGCTTAATTGCACGGGAAACCCGTGAGGAAACGAAAAGCATGGCACCTCTGACCGGCATCCGTCTGCTGGACCTGACTCACATGTTGTCGGGCCCCTACGGCACAATGCTGCTGACAGATCTCGGCGCGGACACCATCAAGGTCGAGCCCCCGGATCGCGGGGAGGGCACGCGCCAGTTGCTTGCCGGGGATCCGCACTACTCGCGCCATGGCATGGGAGCTTATTTTCTCACACTCAACCGCGGCAAGCGCAGCGTCTGCATCGATCTCAAGAGCGAGGCCGGCCGCGAGGTGTTCCTCGATCTCGTCCGTGCCAGCGATATCGTCTTCGACAATTTCAGCGCGGGCGTGCCGGCGCGGCTCCGCATCGACTTCGAGACTCTGTCCCAGGTCAATCCGCGGATCATCACCTGCTCCGTCACGGGCTTCGGTGAGGATGGACCCGACCCTCACCGGCCGGCCTTCGATCAGGTGGTGCAGGCCATGGGCGGGGGCATGAGCATAACCGGGCGGCCGGGCGGCCCGCCGATTCGCTCAGGCATCCCCATCGGCGATCTCGCTGGCGGGATCTTCGGCGCAATGGGCGTACTCGCCGCGTTGGCCGAGCGCGAGCGTACCGGCCGCGGTCGGCACGTGGACATCTCGATGCTTGACGCGCAGATCTCCATGCTGAACTACATGGCCACCATGCACCTCATGTCCGGCATAGTGCCCGAACCCATGGGCAACGGACATTTCGTGCATGTGCCGTACAACACCTTCAGGTGCGCGGACGGCTACATCATCATCGCCTGCATCGGAGACGCATTCTTCGAGCGTATCCTCTCGGTCATTCCCCGCTCGGAGCTGCGCCGGCCCGAATATGCGCTGCAGCCGGCGCGCTATGCTGCGAAGGTCGAGATCGAGGCCATCATCGAAGAGGAACTGGCCAAGGACAGCGCCGTCAACTGGCTGAAGCGTCTGCGCGAAGCGCGGGTGCCATGTGGTCCGGTGAACACCTTCGCCCAGGCCCTCTCGGACCCGCAGATTCTCGCCCGTGACATGGTGGTCGAGGTGCCGCTCTCGCAAGGTGGCACGGTGCGCATGCCCGGCAACCCCATCAAGTTCTCCGGCGCCGCCGCCGACAACTTCACCGCCCCGCCGGAACTGGGGAACGATACCGATGAAGTGCTGGGCTCGCTGCTCGGCTATGAAGCCGGGCACATCGACGCGCTCCGCCGCGTCGGCTCCATCGGCTGAGGGGGACGCCGCCGTCGTGACGGCTACCATCCGCACCATTCAATCACGTACTGCAAGGGAGAAGACGGTCGTGAGCCTGCTCAAGAAGACGATAGACGCCGAAGGTGCAGAGACGATCATTGCCGGCGCCGTGGCGAGGGCGCGGGAAACCGGCAAAGCCATGTGTATCGCCATCACCAACGAGGCCGGGCAGCTCAAGGCGTTTCACGCCATGGACAACGCTCCGCACCTGTCCATCCAGATCGCACAAGACAAGGCGTACACCGCCTCGGCCTATGGCCTGCCTACGCACACGTGGTGGGACTTCATCAAGAACGACCCGCCGCTGCTGCACGGCATCACCCACACGCAACGCCTGGTAGTGTTCGGTGGCGGCTATCCCATCATGGAGGATGGCCAAGTCATCGGAGCCATCGGCGTTAGTGGTGGCCACTACACCGATGACATGGACGTTGCCCGCTCGGGGCTGGACGCCGCCGGGTTCGGTAGCCCCTAGTGGATTGACTGAGACGGAAGAGTCCGTTGGTGGATTCCGTTTGGCGCTGGCCTGTGCTTGTCTGGCGCATGCGCAACGGGATCACGTTCACCCTCGGCGAGGCGGACCAGCAGCGGCTTGACGCCCTGGTCGCGGATCGCAACACCCCGCAGAAGCACGTCTGGCGCGCCCGGATCGTGCTCATGAGTGCCGACGGCGTCGGCACCCACGCCATCATGGCGCAGACCGGCACGGCGAAGACCACCGTCTGGCGCTGGCAGGCCCGCTTCATGGCGGAAGGCGTCGACGGGCTGCTGCGCGACAAGACGCGGCCTCCGGGCAAGGCTCCTGTGGCGGAAGACAGGGCCTCGGCCGTGATCGCTATTACACTGAAGCCGCCGCCCCATGAGGCCACCCACTGGACCACGCGGGCCATGGCCAAGGTCGCGGGACTGGCGGTCTCCACAGTGCAGAAGATCTGGAAGGCCCATGGCCTGGCCCCGCATCGCTGGCGGCAGTTCAAGCTCTCCAACGATCCCGCCTTTGCCGAGAAGCTGCATGAGGTGGTTGGGCTCTATGTCAGCCCGCCGGCTCATGCCCTGGTGCTGAGCCTCGACGAGAAATCGCAGATCCAGGCGCTCGACCGCACCCAGCCCGGACTGCCGCTGAAGAAGGGTCGCGGCGCCACCTTGACCCACGATGACAAGCGCAACGGCACCACCACGCTGTTCGCAGCCCTCGACGTCCTGACCGGCGAGGTGTTCGGGCGGAACATGCAGCGCCATCGGCATCAGGAGTTCATCCGCTTCCTCAACGCCCTCGAGCGCGACATCCCGCCCGGCAGGCTGGTCCACGTCATCCTCGACAACTATGCGGCCCACAAGCACGCGAAGGTGCGGGCCTGGCTCGAACGCCATCCGCGCTGGACCTTCCACTTCACGCCGACGTCCAGCTCCTGGCTGAACGCGGTCGAGGGCTTCTTCGCCATCCTGACGCGCCGTCGGCTCCAGAATGGTGTCTTCCGATCCGTCGTCGATCTCCAGGCCGCCATCAACCGATTCATCGGCGAACACAACCAGACACCGAAGCCCTTCATCTGGCGCGCCGACCCGGACGCCATCATCGCAGCCAGGAACCGTGGGTTCCAAGCGTTGGAGTCAATCCACTAGGCTGTGGCCCCATAAATTTGCTCATCTGAGCGTGTCGTGATTCAAGCTCTCAAACCGGGAGCCTGAGAGATGCGCCATCACGAACTGACCAATGAGGAATGGGCGATCATCGCCCCGCTGCTGCCGAACAACCGCAGCTGTCAATCGGCCCGGAAACCTGCCCCCCCATCGGCGCCGAATATTGACCCCGGTCTGGAGCACTGACCCCACTGCCGCGGAGCGTCGGTGTGGCGCAGCGGCATTGGGGTCATCCCCAGCCCGCCCGTCGCAACAAAACGACGGACCATGAGCCAAGAGGGGGATCAAAATTACACGCCAATCCCCCCCACAACGGGGTCAATTTTCCATGCCGAAACACAGCCCGCCAGGCCGAGCTGCTGCCGGTGCCCTATTATCATCTCGTATTCACGCTGCCGGCGGTCCTCGGCGCCGTCGCCTGTCAGAACAAGGCGGCGGTCTACGAGTTTTTTTCAAGGCCTCGGCCGAGACGCTGGCTGCCATCGCCGCCAATCTCGAGAGAATCCGCTCGTTTCTAGCAAAGGAGGCGGAGGAGGCCGGCGCCTCGCCGGAGAGAGCCCTGGCTGCTGAGGAGAGGCGGGTGGAGGTCACGCAGCGCCGCCGCTGCTGCGGTGGCCCCATGACCATCATCGAGACCTTTGCCCGTGGAACACCACCCCGGACTTGATCCGCCGATCCCATCAGGATCCACAGCTCATGAACACCGCCCCCGTTCCCCGGCACCAGTGTCTCGTCGCAGGCAATGCCATTTCCGGCATCGGGGCCGCCTACGTCCCGCCATCGCCGGGCCGGTGTCCATCAGTGTCGAGGCGGCAAAAAGACGTCACACGCATGCCGATCTCCGCCCCGACGGAGCCTGCCAGTCCCCCTCTGTCCGACCCGCATCCGCCGCTCGCTCGGCTTCTCCCGTGCCAGCGCCGGCCCTGAGTTCGAGGTTGAACGCCAACTTCAGTTCGCCGATCACTCCCACCGCAGGATCACCGTCCCGCAGGCCGACGATGTCGCAGTGCCTGACCTCGCCTTTGACGGTGTAGCCGAGCTGCTCGAGGAAGCGCTTGACGGACTCATAAAGGGACGTTTCCACATCGCGCCTCCGATTGGACTGCACTGAACATGTCCCGCCGGTGGTTTAGGAGGGGCAAACAGCGGTGATGTTCCGGTGGATGGCGGGTCTGCCTGCACCTCCGTTGAGATCGCAAACTTCCCGTCGGCATCTTGGGAAGCGATGCCGTGTGCGCTACTTTCAGGTCCTTGAACTACTCCCCTCATGGGGTCCCGGTCGCGACGTGGCTCTTCAATCAGAACCAGCCAGCGCCTCGACCAAACCCCTGATCCTGTCAGCATCGGCAGGGGTCGCCGGGTTGTAGACGATCATGCTGAGATCCGGACGGTAATCGACCGCGAAGGTGGAGAATTCGAACATCACCGTGCCGAGAACCGGATGCCGGATGTGCTTGACGCCTTCGCCCTGCCCGTTGATGTCGTTGTCGCGCCACAGGGCCGCGAATTCCGGGCTGAGACGGCAGAGCTCGTCGACGAGGGGCTTCACTTCCGCAGCGGCGCCTGCTCGCGCGGCAGCCACGCGGAATCCACCGACCACAAGCCGCGCCACGCTCTCCCAATCATCCTGGGCGGCGCGCACGCGCGGATCGAGGAAGATGAAGCGCAGGATATTGCGCTCTTCCGGCGGCAGCTTCCCGTAATCGGTGAGCATCACCGTCGCGGCCCTGTTCCAGGCAACCACATCCCACAATGCGGTTCGGATGAGGGCCGGGCTGGGGTCAAGTGCATCGAGCACGCGCTGCAGACGGGGCGAAACGTCGTCATTCTTCTTGTACCGCACCTCAGGGGTGCGGCCGAGGCCGAGCAGGAAGAGATGCTCGCGCTCCACGTCGGTCAGCATCAAAGCGCGAGCGATCCGGTCGAGCACATCGGCAGAGGGAGCACCACCGCGTCCCTGCTCAAGCCAAGTATACCAGGTGGCGCTGATGTTGGCGCGCTGCGCCACCTCCTCGCGGCGGAGGCCGGGGGTGCGCCGCCGCGCCGGGGAAAAGCCGAAGGCCGCAGGATCCAGCTTTCCGCGCCGGTCCTTCAAATAGGTGCCGAGCAGGTTTTCATCGCGCGTGGGATCGACCATACTGTTAGTCATTATACCTATATAATGTCACGACTTTACCCTGATAGCTAAGGCGCCGAAACCGGTCTCCAGTCAAGCCGTGGAGACCTTTCCCATGCGTGTGTTCGTGACCGGTGCGACCGGCTTCATCGGCTCCGCCGTCGTTAAGGAACTGATCACAGCCGGCCATGAGGTGCTCGGCCTGGCCCGTTCGCTGGAGAAGGCGACTGCGTTGCTCAACACCGGCGCCGCGGTTCATCGAGGATCGCTCGAGAATCTGCAAGATCTGACCCATGCCGCGGCTCAGTGTGACGGCGTCATTCACTTGGCATTCAACCACGACTTCTCGAAATTCGTCGCCAATTGCGAGGATGACCGGCAGGTCATCCGAGCGCTCGGCTCCGCACTTTCGGGTTCCGGCCGCCCTTTGATCGTGACCTCCGGGACGGCCATCGCGAACACGGTGCCCGGCGCGCCGGCCAAGGAGGATCATTCGGCGCTGAGCTCCGAAGCCAATCCCCGCGCGGCCTCGGAAGAAGCCGCCGCAGCCCTGGCGGCAGATGGCGTCAATGTTTCGGTGGTCCGCCTGCCGCAAGTCCACGACACGGCACGGCAAGGGCTCGTCAGCTACGCAATCGCCATGTTCCGCGAGCAAGGCATATGCTCCTTCGTGGGCGAGGGCCACAATCGCTGGCCCGCCGCCCATGTGCTCGATGTCGCGCACCTCTATCGGCTGGCGATCGAAAGGGCAGAGCCGTCAGCCAGGTATCACGCAGTGGCGGAAGAAGGCGTGCTGTTCCGGGATATCGTGGAGGCTGTCGGCCGACGGCTCCGGCTTCCGGTCACGTCCGTTTCTCCGGAGGCGATCGAGACCCGCTTCGGCTGGCTTTCCGCCTTCATGACCCACAGCATGCCGGCCTCGAGCGACCAGACCCGGAAGAAGCTGCGGTGGGAGCCGGCCGGCCCCGGCCTCATCGCGGACCTTGACCGGTTGCAGCTCTCCGAGGGGTGACCGACCTCGATCCACCGCATACGCGGAACTTGGGTTCGCGCCAGCAGCTGGACATGCGTGTCCATTTGGGAACAGTTATCGACGCGTCCGACGTGGCGTTTCATAAGCAACAATCGAGACAGATCTCCAGAGCGTGCTTACTGTCGCAATTCTGGATCGTTATTTGCCCTGCCAACCGCCCTCAGAAAGGCTATCCGGGTTTCGATACCCACCGGAAATAAAGGTAGATGCACTCCGAGTAGGCTATTACGATCTTCCGATCTAGAGTGCGAATTCAACACGATCACTTGTGGTGACTGCACCGAATCGCGACAGTGCGTCGATCGAGTGGCGATGCTCCTCGGAGCTGCCCGCGGCACAGCCGTCCTCGATCACGGTGCAGATGAAGTCGCGGTCATGAGCATCGCGGATTGTGGCTTGAACAACGGCCGGCGTCGACACTCCGGAAGCGAAGATGCGCGTCACGCCCTGAGCGCGCAGGAGAGCTTCCAGCCGCGTCGAATAGAACGGGCTCACGCGATGCTTGGTGATGACGGCTTCACCCTCCTGACGACCCAGCTCGGCGTGGATCTCCGTCCCCCACGAATCGAGCTGAAACAGCTTTTTGTCGCGAGCCTGCCCAAACATGGGCGAATTCAGCGGGCATTCCTTGTAGTCTGCCGAGAAGCCGACGCGAACGAAAATGACCGGAACACTGGCGTCCCGTGCCTTGTCGATGGCTCGCCGCGTATTGGCTATAACGCCCCGGGCGCGAACCTCAGCGCCGATCGGTCCCTTGGCGTAGGGGCCGTCCTCATGAACGATCTCGTTCTGCATGTCGAGGACCAGATAAGCTGATGTCATGGGTCTTCTTCCTCGTGATTTGACTTCAGAACCGCCGCACGTGGCCGGAGCATTCCCTCGTGGGGCCCGACCACTAGCGGGGCAGCTGGAGCACGCCGGCGGCAGGTCAGCGCTTCTGAACCAGCGAGCATCCGCCCTCGGCCAGCGGCCGGAACACGTCTTCCCCGCGTGTCTTCTGGATGATCTTGTAATAATCGAACGGATAGCGAGATTCTTCCGGCGCCTTCACCTGCATCAGATAGACATCGTGCATCACGCGGCCGTCGCCGCGCACCTGGACATTCTTGTTGTAGGCATCGTCGATCGGCTGTGCCTTCATCTGCTCGATGACCCTGAGCGCATCGTCGGTGCCCGCCGCCTGGACCGCGCGCAGATAGTGCCGAACCGCCGCGTACACGCCCGCCTGCACGGCGGTGGGCACGCGGTTGCCGCCCATCGCGGAGGAGAAGCGCTGGGTGAGAGCGCGGGTCTCGTCGTTCAGATCCCAATAGAATGAGGTGGTCACCAGCATGCCCTGAGCCGCCTTGAGGCCGAGCGCATGCACGTCCGTAATCTCCACCAGGAGGCCGGCGAGCCGCTGGCGCCCGGAGACGCCGAATTCGGCTGCCTGCTTGACCGCGTTGATGGTGTCCGTGCCCGCATTGGCGAGCCCGATCGCCTTCGCGTTCGACGCCTGAGCCTGCAACAGGAAGGAGGAAAAGTCGGACGTGTTCAGCGGATGCCGCACGGACCCCAGCACCTTGCCGCCGTTCGCCCGCACCAGCCGGGAAACATCGCTTTCCAGGCTGTAGCCGAATGCATAGTCGGCCGTCAGCAGATACCAGGTATTATAGCCCTGGTTGAGCATGGCCTTCACGGTGCCGTTGGCCAGCATGAAGGTATCGTAGTTGAACTGGAGCGTCGTCGGAGAGCAGCTGGCCCCGGTCAATTCTGTGGTTGCAGCGCCGGACGACATGAAGACACGCTTGGCATTGCGGGTAATCTCGTTGATGGTCAGCGCCGCCGAGGAGCTCGCACCGTCGACGATGGCATCCACCTGCTCCACATCTACCCATCTGCGGGCAATGGCGCTGGCGATGTCCGCCTTGTTCTGGTGATCGGCAAAGATCAGCTCAACCGGCTTGCCGAGAACCTTTCCGCCGAAATCGTCGATGGCCAGCTGGGCCATGACGACGGATCCCTTTCCGCCGATGTCCCCCACCGAGCCGGCCTGATCGTTCAGCACACCGATCTTGACGATGTCGTCCGACACCTGAGCCGACGCCCCGTGGATGGAGCTTCCGTAGCAGACCAGCACGGCCTGCAAGGCCATGGCATAAGCAAGCACTCTCCTCATAGACCCCTCCCCAGGGTTTTATGTGTTGGCCGGCGCCGCGTCCTTGACCGGGCTGCGATTGGCCTCGTGCCACGCGACGAGACGGCGGATGCCGCTTTCCAGATCGACTTGCGGTTCCCAACCCAGCATCCGGGTGATCTTTTCCCGCGAGAAGCCGATGCGGGACTTCGCGGTGAAGCGCACGCTTCCCGTAGGGGTGCGGTATTCCGGCTTCAGCTGCGATCCGCAGATATCCAGAAGAATCTCCGCGATGCGGTTCAGCGTGGTGTCGATGCCGCTCACCGCAAGGAAGCTTTCGCCAGAGATGTCGCTAGTCATCGCCATGATATTGGCCCGTGCCAGATCCCCCACATAGACGTAATCATGAACCTCTCTACCGTCGTCCGGCAGAACCGGAGCTTTTCCGGACCGGATGCGGTCGTAGGCATCGAGGATGTAGAGGGAATTCACGCCTCGGTAATGCTGCCGCTCGCCATAAACGGTGGAATAGCGCAGCGCGATGTAATCCAGCCCGTAGCGCTGCCTGTACCACCGGCAGAGATTTTCGCCGATGAGCTTCGTCGCGCCGTAGATGGCGCCCCCTGGCTGCAGCGCCTGCCAGTGGAAGGGCGTATCCTCGGTGACCGGATGGTCGTCGCAGTCCCCGACCGTCGCGGTGGAGGAGGAAAAGACGATCTTCTTGATACCTCGGTATCGGCAGGCATCAAGGGTGTTCTGCATTCCCCTCACGTTCACGTCGATCCCGAGCCAGGGATTGTGCGTGAGCGGTAGCGTGAGGAAGGCTGCGACGGCAAATACACCGTCGATGCCGTGAAGATGATCGTAGATTTCATTTGCGCGCAGGATGTCTCCGCGCACGATCTTCACCCGGGGATCCGCCGCGAAGGAGTGCAGGGTTTCGGGAGTGCCGAGCGAGTAGTTGTCGAAGAGAACGACGGATGCAGCGCCGCCTTCAAGCAGGTGTTCGGTGATGTGCGAGCCGATAAGGCTGGCGCCTCCCGTGATCAGGAAGGCGTGTCCTTCAATTTCAACCATGGTCTCATTCCCACAGATGGCAGTGGTTCGAGCGTGCGCCCGTAGGACGGCGAACGGTCAGGCGAGCCGGCCAGCGCGGGCCTTGAGGGTCGCCGCGTCATCGATGAGCCATCCCTCGGCCTTCGAGGACAGAACAACGCCGTATTGCTCCTGCGCGTTTTCCGCCGTGATCAGCCCGCGGCGAACGTCCTTCAACACATTGCCGGGGTCGCGCTTCAGCGGATCGCCCAGCCCGCCACCGCCGGGCATGGCGACCCGCGCGGTGTCTCCAGGGTGCAGCACGATGCCCTCGTCCTTTGTGAGGTGCTCGGGTCGATAGGCTACGCCGCCACGCTGATACTCGACGACGGTGGGCAGGGCTGCGCCACCGCCATGCAGCCCCGCCGGGGGAAAACGGCCGCGGTCGCCGAGCACGCTCGAGACCGCATCACCGCGCACCAGGCGGATCTGCCATTCGCTGCCGAAGCCGCCGCGCCGCTCTCCGGGCCCGGCCGACCCTTCGCGGATGCGGTAATAATCGAACATGATCGGATATTGCTGTTCCAGGATCTCTATGGGCGTCGTACGGGAGGCCCCGATGGGCGAGTTGGCGTTGGTCAACCCGTCCCCGGTGGCGTGGCCGCCATATCCGCCGCCGCTGAAGCGGAACATGATGTAAGGTTTGCGCTGCTCGGGGTCGTAGCCGCTGATGGTGAAGTTCGCGACCGAACCGAACGAGTTCGCCGGCACGCGCTGCGGCACGGCCTGCCCCAGGCACCCCAGCACGGCGTCCACGACCCGCAGCGACACCTCGGCGGACGATCCCGACACGGCGCGCGGGTATTTAGCGTTCAGGAAGGTGTCTTCCGGCACCTTGATTGCCACCGGCCGGAAGATTCCCGCATTGATGGGCACTTCCGGGAAGATGTGCTTGAGCGCCACGAACACGGCGGCGAACGTGACCGACAGCGTGCCGTTAAGCGGCCCCTTCACCGGCGCCGAGGAGCCGGTGAAGTCGAACGCCAGCGTGTCGTCGCGCACCTCCATGGACAGCGCCACGCGGATCGGATCAGGGTCGATCCCGTCGGAATCGAGGAACGCCTCGGCGGCATAGACCCCGTCAGGCATGGCCTTGATGTAGGAACGCATCTGCCGCTCGGAGCGCTCGCGCAACTCGTCGATGTAGCGCTCCACATTGTCGTCGCCATATTTGTCGAGCAGGCTGGCAAGGCGCTCGGCGCCCACGTTGAGGGCGGCGAACTGGGCCTGCAGGTCGCCGCGCCGCTCCTCGGGCACGCGCATGTTGGCGAACAGCAGGGTCAGGATCTCCTCCCGCATCACTCCCTTGCGCGCCAGCAAAATCGGGGGGATGCGGACGCCCTCCTGGATAATCTCGGTGGAGCGCACGCCGAACCCGCCGGGCACGTTGCCGCCGATGTCGGTCCAGTGCCCGCAATTGGCCAGGAAGGCGAAGCGCTTGCCCTTGTAGAAGAACGGCCGGACGAGCTTCACGTCCATCAGGTGCGTGCCGCCGCAATAGGGGTCGTTGAGGATGACGACATCGCCTTCCTCAAGGTCCGGGAAGGCCGCCAGAGCGGACTGCACCGCGTATTGCATGACGCCGACGAAGATCGGCAGGCCGGTATCTCCCTGCGCCACCACCTCGCCGGTGGCCTTGTGATAGATGCCGTTGGCGCGATCGCGCGCCTGCGACATCACTGGGTTGAAGGCGGCCCGCTCCAGCGCCACGTCCATCTCGTCGACGATCTGGCGCAGCGCGTTTTCCATCACCGTCAGGGTGGCGGGGTCGATGCTCAGGTTGGCCATGTCACTTCACCTCGATGATCAGGTTGCCGAAGTCATCGACCATGATGTCCGTATCCGGCTCGACCACCGTGGTCGTATCCATCTGGTTGAAGATTGCCGGGCCGGGGAGGCGGGTCCCAATGGGGAGCTTTGCGCGGTCGTAGATCGGCGTTCGCACCCAGGTGTCGTTGAACCACACATCGCGATGACCGAGGATCGCTTCCTCGACACTTGCCAACTTCTGGGTGGCGGCGACGATGCGCTTGAGATCCAGCGACGGGCGGATGCCGATGACGGTGGTCCGCAGGTTGGTCAGCTTGGGCCGGAACTGGGTCAGCGTGATGCCGAAGCGGTCCTGGTAGGCCCGGGCCAGCCGCTCCTGGAGGGTCGCGACATCCAGCGCCGCCGGGTCGAGCGGGACGCGGACGGTGTAGGTCTGCCCCTCGTATTGCATGTCGGCGAAGTGGTGGACCTCGATGCGCTCCACCGGCACCTCGTCGCAGCGAAGGGTTTCCTCGCCGGCCTTGCGATGGCGGGCGAGGATCTCCGCGATCTCCTGCTCGGACAGGTCGGCGACGGCGCGGCTCACGGTCTGCACGAAGTCGTGCCGCACGTCGGCGACAATGCAGCCGAGCGCGCAGGTGATGCCGGGAACATATGGAACGATGACCTTGGGGACGCCGAGCTCGCGCGCTAGGGCGACGCCGTGCAACGGCCCGGCCCCGCCGAAGGCGAAGACGGTGAACTCCCGCGGGTCGAGGCCGCGCTGCACGCTCACCGCCCGGATGGCGCCGGCCATGGCGTCGTTGACGATGCGCAGCACCGATGCCGCGGCCTGGGTGGGCGCAAGCCCGAGCGGCGCGCCGATCTCGCCGCGGAACGCCGCCTCGATCTTGTCGCGGTCGATGGCAGTGTTCACCGCCAGCAGGCGCTCGGACGACAGGCGGCCCAGCATCACGTTGGCGTCGGTCACGGTCGGCCGCTCGCCGCCCCGACCGTAGGCGATGGGGCCGGGCTTCGCCCCCGCGCTGGAGGGGCCAACCTTCAGCAGCCCTGCTTCATCGATGCGCGCGATCGAGCCGCCGCCCGCGCCGATGGTGTGGATGTCGATGATGGGGATGCGCATGGGCAGGCCGAAGCCGAGGTCGCGGTCGCTGGTGACGATGGGCTCGCCGTTCACGATCATGCCCACGTCGAAGCTGGTGCCGCCCATGTCGCAGGTGATGACGTTTCTGTAGCCGGCGAGCTCCGAAATGTAGGAGGCGGCGATCACGCCCGCGGCGGGGCCGGACAGCACCGTGCTCACCGAGCGACGGCACGCCGCGTCCACCGACATGATGCCGCCGTTGGCCTGCATGATCACCAGGTCGCGGGGCACGCCCGCCTCACGCAGGCTGTCGCGCAGGCGGCTGACATAGCGGTGGATCTTCGGCTGGATGTAGGCGTTGACGGCCGCCGTTCCGAACCGCTCGACCTCGCGGAACTCGCCCAGGATGTCGCTGGAGGTGGTGATGTAGGGGTTGTGCCACAGCCGCGCCGCGATGGCCGCCGCCCGCTCCTCGTGGACCGGGTTGGCGTAGGAATGCAGGAAGCCGATGAGCAGGGATTCGCATCCGCGGGCCTGCAGCGCGCGGATCGCCTCCTCGACCTCGCGGTCGTCCATCTCCTCGACGATCTCGCCCTTTGCGTTCATGCGGCCGCCGATCTCGATCCGGCGGTCACGCGGGATGAGCGGCTCGAACTGGCCGAACAGCCCGAACAGCTGCGGGCGCTCGCGCCGGCCGAGCTCGAGGATGTCGCGGAAGCCACGGGTGGTGATCAGGCCGCAATCGGCGCCGTTGCGCTCCAGCGTGGCGTTGGTGCCCACGGTGGTCCCGTGCACCAGCCAGGAGATCGCGGGAAGCGCGATCTCGGTGGCCGACAGGCCGTTGAGAAAGCCTGTCGCCTGGTTCTCGGGAGTGGAGGGGACCTTGCTGAGGCGGACCTCGCCGTTTTCCGAGTCGATGCAGATGGTGTCGGTGAACGTGCCGCCGATGTCGACGCCGATGTGATAAGTCATGGCTGGCCTATACTGATGTTCGGGTTCTCTTCACGGATCACTTCTTGCGGATGTCCACGCCGGGGATCATCCCCCCCGCGGTGAAGCCGCCATCGACCGGCATCACGAGCCCGGTGACGAACTTCGCCTCGTCTCCGGCCAGGAACAGCACGGCGGACACCACGTCTTCCTCGCTGCCGTTGACGCCCAGGGGGTTACGGCGGCGGCGCTCCTCCCAGCCGAGTTCGTCGAGGTTACTGCGCGACATGGGGCTGGGGATGGCGCTGGGGGCGACCGCGTTGACGCGGATGCCGTCCGGCCCGAGCTCGACCGCCAGCGCCCGCGTGAGGGCATCGACCCCGCCCTTGAGCGCTGCGTAGGCGGAGCTGTAGCCGATGCCCCGCTGCCCGACGATGGAGGACAGGTTGACGATTGAGCCACCCCCGGCGGCGATCATCCCCGGCACCACCGCGCGGCACGTCAGCAGCACGCCCTTGATGCCCACGGCGAGCATGCGGTCCACCACGTCCGGATCCACCTGCGCCAGCGGCGCATAACGGGCAAAGACGGCGCTGTTGACGAGGATCGCGGGCGGAGCGAAGCGGGCGGACAGGCGCGCGACGGCATCCGCCACCTCGGCCGGGTTGGACACGTCGGCGGGCAGCGCCAGAGCCCGGCCGCCGGCGGCGGCGATCTCCGCCTCCGCCTGCAAGGCCGTCTGGGGGTTGAGATCCAGCAGCCCGACGGCGGCGCCGGCGCGGGCCGATGCCACGGCAATGGCGCGGCCGAGCCCCTGGCCCGCGCCGGTGACGAGCACGACCTTGTCCTCGATGCTGCCTGGTGGGGCGGTCATTCGCATATCCCCTTTCGGATTCATGTCTTCGGCCGCGGGCCATGCCCGTCGGCGGATGGGTTGCCCTGGCGAGAGTCCTGCCTTGCCGGCTCAGCTGTCGCCGAACTCGTAAGAGCGGCCGCGCTCCAGCATGTCCTGCGTGCCGAGAACGGCATTCAGCGCGGCGAAATCGAGCATGCGGTCGCGGAAGGCCGCGGTGGAGCCCTGCTCCTTCAGGTTCGCGAAGAAGGCCTGCAGGGCATGAACCAGGGTGCGCACCGCGCCTCCGGGATAGATGACCAGCGAAAATCCCAGCCCGCCGAGGTCGCGCCAGTCGGTGATGGGGGTGCTTCCGCCCTCCACCATGTTGGCCATCAGCGGGGAGCGGGCGCGGAACCGCTCGGCGATTCCGGCAAGCTCGGCCGCGCTGCGCGGCGCTTCCACGAAGATCACGTCGGCGCCCGCCTGATGATAGGATTCCGCCCGCTCCAGCGCGGCCTCGAAGCCTTCGACGGCAATGGCGTCGGTGCGGGCGATCACCAGCGTTTCGTCGCTGGCGCGGGCGTCGAGCGCGGCCTTGATCTTGCCCACCATCTCGCCGCCGGGGATGACGCGCTTGTCGGCGAGGTGGCCGCAGCGCTTCGGCATCAGCTGGTCCTCCAGCTGAATGGCGGAAGCGCCGCTGCGCTCCATGAGCCGCACGGTCCGCTGTACGTTGAGCGCGTTGCCGAAGCCGGTGTCGCAATCGACGATCAGCGGCAGATCGAGGCGCTCCCGGATGGCGCTCACGCTGTCTGCGACCTCCTTCATCGACACGAGCCCGATATCCGGCCGGCCGAAACGGGTATAGGCGAGGCTCGCGCCGGAAAAATAGGCCGCTGGAAATCCGGCGCGCTCGATCAGGAGGGCCGACAGCGCGTCGTAGCAGCCGGGCGCGATCACGGGGTCGGGCCCGTCGAGGAGCTTTCTCATCTCAGCCATGGGGGGACTTCCTGAGTGTCTTTTCCAGGTGCGGCAGAAGGCCTCCGTCCTGGACCATCGCCATCAGATGGGCGGGCAGAGGCTCGCAATCGTGCCGGCGGCCGCCGGCCATTTCCGTTGCCTGCCCGAGGATTGGATCGACCATGAGCCGGGTTCCGTCCGCGATCTCGCCCGCGGTGGGGCAGACCAGGACGGGGAGGCCAAGATTCAAGGCGTTGCGGAAGAAGATGCGGGCGAAGGAACGGGCGAGGACCGCGCCGATGCCCAGTTTCATCAGCACCGCCGCGGCCTGCTCCCGCGACGATCCGGCGCCGAAATTTTCGCCGGCCACGATCACGTCGCCGGGGCGCACGCGGCCGGCGAAGCCTGGATCCTCTGTCTCCAGGCAATGGCGCGCGAGCTCGGAGATGGCGCCTTTCATGTAGCGACCCGGCGCGAGCTGGTCGGTGTCGATATTGTCGCCGAAGCGATGGGCGGCGCCCTCAATCATGACAGAAGCTCCCGCGGATCGATGATATGGCCGGCCACCGCCGCGGCGGCGACCGTGTAGGGCGAGCCCAGAAAGATCCGCGCGGAGGCCGCGCCCATGCGGCCCTTGAAGTTGCGCGCGGTGGAGGAGATGCAGACCTCACCCTCCTCCAGCAGCGCGGAGCCGAAGCCGGCGCAGGCGCCGCACCCGGTGGCCAGGAGTTCCGCACCGGCCTCGATCAGCGCCGCGAGGGTGCCATCGGCTTCGGCCTGTCGTTGGATGCGGATGGAGGCCGGCGCGACGACGAGGCGCGTTCCGGCCGCGATGCGCCGCCCCCTGAGCACCTCGGCGGCCATACGTAGATCGTCGAGCTTGGCCCCCGTGCAGGCGCCGATATAGGCGCGGCCGATGGCGACGCCGGCATAATCCCCCACCGGGCCGGCGTTTGCCGGCGTGTGCGGGGCGGCGACCTGCGGCGACAGGGCGGCGGCATCGTAGCTCAGCCGCTGCTCGTAATCGGCAGCGAGATCCGTCTGCCAGGGGGCGATGTCGGCCGCTTCCAGCGGCGCGCCGGCCTCCTGAAGATGGCGCAGGGTTATTGCGTCGGGGGCGATTAGGCCGGCCTTGGCGCCGAGCTCGGCCGTCATGTTGCACAGGGTCATCCGCTCGGCCATGGGCAGGGCTGCCACCGCCTCGCCGGCGAACTCCACGGCACGATAATTGACCGCGGTCTGGCCGAGGGTGCTGCACAGACGCAGCATCATGTCCTTCGCCGTCACTCCCGCCTCGAGGCAGCCATGCCAGCTCAGAAGCAGGGTGCGCGGCACCTTGATCCAGATCTCGCCCTTGACCAGCACCCCCAGCATCTCGGTGGCGCCGATGCCGACCATGAACGCGCCGAAGGCCCCCCCCGTGGGCGAATGGCTGTCGCCGCCGACGATGAACATGCCGGGGCGGACCAGCCCGCGCTCGGGCAGCACCACATGGCAGATGCCCTCGGAATCGAAGACATGTGCGATGCCATGCGCGCTTGCCCAGGTGCGCGTCAGGTCGAGGATGGCGGTGCTTTCCGCATCGGTCGCCGGTACGTAATGGTCGCTCACCACCGCCACGCGGCTCGGGTCCCAGACCTGCGCGCCGAGGCGCTCGAGCATGGGCTTCACCCTGCGCGGGCCGCCGGAGTCGTGCATCATGGCAAGGTCGACCCGGCAGGTCACGATTTCGCCGGCGGAGACGACCGAGCGCCCGGCGGCGCGCGCGATGAGACGCTCGGCGAGCGTGCTCGGTCCAGCCATGTTCCTACCCTCCCGCCCATTACGTTCGCGCCATTGTTCTTGGCTCGGCTCGATGGCCGCGGCCGACTTTCAAGGGACTACGGCTCTACCCGGCGCGTTATTTGTCATATTGTAATGTCCTTATAACGATCTGGCAACAGGCTTTTGCGAAATGCTCTCCGCTGATACTGCTTGAGACAACGTGGCCGGGCGGGAATCGAGCGGTCGTCGGGCGCGGCACTGCCGCCCGGCAACCAGAGGGGGCCGAGGCGCAGTGGGAGCACCGGGCAGGATGACAGTGATGGCCAAGGTTGACGAGCGAAGCAGAGGCGTATCCGTGCCGCTCTACTACAGCGTCTATCTGGTGCTGCGCGGCAAGATTCTCGAGCAGGCATTCGAGCCGGACAAGCCAATGCCCAATGAGATGGAGCTAGGCGCCGCCTATGGCGTCTCACGCATAACGATCCGCCGGGCGCTCGACGAGCTGGCCGCCGAGGGCCTGATCCGGCGCAAGCAGGGGAAGGGAACCTTCGCCTGCCCTCCCAGCGCCGCCACGCAGGTCGACGGCAGCCTGGGCAGCGGTCTCATCGAGAATCTGATCGCCATGGGGCTGGAGACGCAGGTGGAGGTGCTGGACTTCCGTCTCACGGTGCCGCCTGCCTCGATCGCCCAAGCGCTAAAGCTGGAAACCGGTGCCAAGGCGCAGAAGGTCATCCGCGTGCGCAGCCACGGCGGCGTGCCCTTCTCCCACCTCACCACCTATGTGCCGGAGGACATCGGCCGCAGCTACAGCCGCGCCGACCTGAAGGCGCAGCCCCTTCTCGTGCTTCTCGAGCGGGCGGGCGTGGGTCCGCTCTACGCGAAGCAGGCGATATCGGCCGAGCTGGCCGATCCCGACGTGGCTGGCGCGCTCGGCATCTCGGTGGGAGAAGCGCTGCTGACCATCACGCGGGTGGTCTTCGACGCGAAGGATCGACCGGTGGAATACCTGCGCGCGCTGTATCGGCCGGACCGGTATGTCTATCGCATGTCGATGTCCCGCGAGCAGGGGACGAAGTCCATGTACTGGTCGCCGAACTCGGATCCCGTCGACGAGGCATGCGAGAGGAAACAGAGGAACAGGTGATTGACGATGCTGCGCTCGGCGTTGGTGGATCGCCCCGCGCGGTGGACGGCGCAAGCAGCCGTGCGGGGCCGTTCGAGCGCGGCGCCTCGGGAGGTGGCGATGCGACGCGCCACCATTCCTTTGGCCGGCGGACTACCTATCCGCAGGTGGAATGAGGCAGCTGGACCTGCGGACAATAAGCTCGCCTTCGTGCTTGAATTTCGGCGTCGCCGCATCTTCGGCGTCACCGCCGCGCAGCACGATCCCGACCGCGCTCGTGACCATGGCGTCGAGGGTCTGCTGCATGGTGGTTAGCGCTTGGTAGACCGCGCGGCCATCGAAATATAGTCGAAGCCGATCACGGCGATATCCTCCGGTACGCGCACGCCAAGATGTTGGCGGAGCGCCTCCATCCCCCCAGCGCCATAACGTTATTTGCAAAGAAGATCGTATCAGATCTTCTCTCGGCCAGAGCCAACACTGCCTCGTAACCACAGATTAGAAGAGTAATTACTGTTAAACAACAGTAAGTATTAGTTTTTATGCCAACTTCTCTGGAAACGGCCTATCTCCACTCGGTCCCATCCTCGCCGGACAAGCCAATCCGGCAATGCCCAAAAACCGGACATTCTCAGCGGCCGCTTCGGGTCATCAGCTCTCTTCAGTTCGGCCTTCGCCCAATTGAGAGTGGCTTGAAAACCTCATTTACCCCTCGCGAACACGCCCGGTGAGATCGGCCCTTTCCGAAAGGCCTCTCGCAAAATGTGTTCACGCCATCACTACAACCAGTAGTTGACATTATAAAAGAATCGTGATAAAATTGTATTGCGCCAAGCTGGCGCTCGATTTCGGAGCATAACAACATGACCACTCACAACCCCACGGTGGCCTGCGTTCTCTTCTCCAAGAACTGGGCTGGCAAGGCTCAGGCCGGCCGCTTCTCTTCGGCTGATGCCGAGCGCGCCACGGCCGCCGCTTTCAAGAACGGCGCCTCAGTCGTTTCCTTCTCGGAGGGCGACGACGCCGATCTCATCGCCGCCATCCCCGCCGGACGGTTCGGCGAGAACGATCGCCCGCTGCTCACCAGCGTCCGCCAGGACATCTTCAAGCGCCTGCTCGCCATCGCCGAAGCACAGGGCAAGGCGACGACGCCTGCCCAGTCGCAGGAGAAGGCCGCTGAGGCCGATGCCGAGAAAA